>Ga0334890_1001607_pt1 | contig 29225 bp, 17 predicted proteins | sample GraSluR1_MG_3_FD_207220 | JGI IMG/M metagenome (GOLD analysis project Ga0334890, IMG submission 207220) | Sludge microbial communities from methane-producing bioreactor in Wageningen University, Netherlands - Granular Sludge_31_08-R1 | ecosystem: Engineered > Bioreactor > Anaerobic >... | reverse complement strand
AAGGTTACGTCATGATAATTAACGATCGCCGCCAAAAACAGGCCGCCCTAGCATATGTCATTAGCAAAGGGTGGTTCCCACAGATTGAGCTGATAATCCAGCCTCCAAGATCGGCGAACCGAAAACCATACGAGATCACTGACATTGATGTCTACGGCGCGGCCCCAGACGAACTCAGTGGCTACCGATCCATCGTGTTCGACTGCAAAGGTGGTAGGCAGGCGTCAGCCGTGACGCGCGCAATGTGGCTGAAAGGCCTGATGACTTATCTGGATGCCGAGTGGGGCATCTGCGTACTCGCTGACCAGAAGATGATTCCGTCTGATCACCGTGAGGCAGCCGGAGAACTGGGCGTTTCCTTGATGACGCTTTCGGAGTTCGACGTGTTTGCACAGGCAACAGATGGTTCTTCCGAGATGCCTATAAGTCATCTCGCCAACATCGACCACTGGGGGACATATATCAAGATAGGGGAGAAATATCCACAGCTTCAAGCAGCCGTAGACTTCTCGCGTGGCAAGTACTGGGCGCTGGCTTCCGGAGGGGACGCGGTTCGCCATTCCATTACCTTATTGCGCCAACTACGAGGGGAACTAGACCCGGCGAAGCGGGAGCACTTGGTGGCCTTCGGAGATGTTCTCGCCCTGTTTCTATTCGGACTCGCCAAGGTGGGACATCGTCTGTTTCGCGCTTATCTGCAGCCGGCATCTCGTAACGAGCTAGATGCGGTGTTGCTCCCCTACATGTATGGTGGTCGAGAATCGTATTCGCTTGTGGAGCAACTGACCTTGCTCATCGAGCGAAGGCCTCGCCTCCATGGTCAAGCTGAGATAGCTTTCCCCGAGTGGGATTCCTTTCTCCAGCTAACTAGAAGCCTTCTCGATGCCCCGATGCAGGCTTTGGCTGCACCATTGTTAGCACGTGAGGTCGCATGGTCCTTTTTCGAGTCCTCACCTGGATTTGAGTTTGCCCAGATGCTAGCGCGATCAAAGCGCCAGACAGGCAAGTTCTGCTTGCAGGCAGCGAAATACCTGGGAACTGCTGCAAAGCTTCCGCCTGAGTTTGCAGACCAGTTTTCCCGTATTTTTCTGATGATTCAGGTCCCAGACTAGATAACTCTGGCACGCGCGGCGAATGACGAGGAGTCTGAAGATGACACTTATTATAAGCATTGGCCCTGCTGGAGTATCTCTGTATCTCTTTTCTGCCGCCAGAGGTTATACCGTCCTATGACTCGTGGGCGGTCACTCCAGGCAAAAAAGTTACTACCCAGAAGGAATAGAGGCGGAGAATGGCACAGGTCGGCACTTTGACCAGGGATGGATCCAGAACCGCGCTGTCTGTGATGGCAGCCAGTGAGAACGGCCGGGCCGGCATGGTCGCGGCGATGGCCTTGCTGCGTAAGGGCGGCCGTGCGCTCGACGCGGTGGAATTGGCCTGCCGCATTACGGAGGATGACCCGAACGACCATTCGGTGGGCTACAGCGGGCTGCCCAACGTGATGGGCGAGGTGGAGTTGGATGCCAGCATCATGGACGGGCGCACCTTGCGCAGCGGCGCGGTGGCTGCGGTGCGCGGCTACGGCAACCCCATCACGCTGGCCCGGCAGGTGATGGAGCAACTGCCGCATGTGCTGGTGGCGGGTCGCGGCGCGGAGCGTTTCGCCGCCGCCAATGGGCATGCCCCGCAGGATCAGCGCACCGAGGAAGCCTTGCAGCGCTGGCGCGAGCGCTTCGCGCATTATGGGCTGGACCCGGAGGGCGATGCCGACCTGCGCGAGTTGGCGAACACGCTGACGCGCCCGCTCAATTTAGCGGAGGCCCCCTTGAGCGCGGGCGGCGAGAGACGCTTCGGCACGGTCAACTTCCTGGCGCTGGACCAGTACGGCGATCTGGCGTCGGCGGTGAGCACCAGCGGTCTAGGCTGGAAGTACCCCAGCCGCGTGGGCGACAGCCCGATCATCGGCGCGGGCAACTATTGCGATAACCGCTATGGCGCGACCGCGTGTACGGGGATGGGCGAATTGGCGCTGCGTGTGAGCACGGCGCGCAGCCTGGTGCTCTATATGAAAATGGGCATGTCGCTGCACGAGGCCGGGCTTGAGGCGCTGCGCGACCTGGCCTATTTGGGCGGCGTGCCGGGGCGCTACATGAACATGGTCGCCATGACGCCGCAGGGCGAGTGCGCCGGCTTCACAACCGTGCCCGGCAAGAAGTATCTGTATATGAGCGAAGAGATGGAGGAGCCGGCTTTGGCCGAGCGCGTGCACCTGGAGGATAGCGCCTAGGCGCGACTCCGGCGGAGCAGATGCCGTTGTGTGGATTGGCAAGGTGCGTTAGCGGATTGAAATGAGATTCGGCAGGCGTCATTTGTATCGCGCTTGCCAACCGTACACGGACCGGCGCGCCGGCTCGGATGACGCGGGCCGGGCGCACAATGGCTGACCCGACGAACCAACCAGAAAGGGCGTAAAGAGCCATGAGCAACTACGATTATGACGTAGTCGTGCTGGGCAGCGGGCCTGGCGGGTATGTGGCGGCGATTCGTGCGTCGCAACTCGGGCTGAAGACCGCGATTGTGGAGCGCGAGAACTTGGGCGGCGTGTGCCTCAACTGGGGCTGCATCCCCACGAAGGCGCTGATCCACAACGCTGAGGTGTTGGAAACGCTGCACGATGCTGAGAGCTTGGGGTTCACGTTTGAGAACCTCAAGGTGGACTATGCGGCGGCGGTCAAGCGCAGCCGGGACGTCTCCGGGCGGCAGGCCAAGGGCGTCGGCTTTTTGATGCGCAAGAACAAGATCGACGTGATCGAGGGGCACGGCGTTTTTACCGACCCGCACACGCTCCAGGTCTCGCCTACCGAGTATTTCCCCGAGTCCAAGGAACGCACGGTCACCGCAGCCAATGTGATTATCGCGGTCGGAGCGCGGGCGCGTGGGCTGCCCGGCGTCGAGATTGACGGCGACCGCATCATCCAGTATCGCGATGCCATCGTGATGGACAAACTGCCCAAGAAGCTGATTGTCGTCGGGTCCGGCGCTATCGGCATGGAATTCAGCTACATCTACAACGCCTATGGCGTCGAGGTGACGGTAATCGAGATGCTCGACCAGGTGCTGCCGCTGGAGGACGCCGAGGTCGCGGCGGAAGTCGCCAAGGCTGTGCGCAAGGCGGGCATCAACGTGATGGTGAGCACGCGCACCGAGGGCGCGGAAAAGACCAAGAAGGGCGTCAAGGTAACCGTCAAGAACCTGAAAGACGACAGCACCGAGACGCTGGAAGCCGACAAGGTGCTGATGGCGGCGGGCGTCCAGCCCAATACGGACAAGGCCGGCCTGGATGCGGCGGGCGTCCAGCTCAGTGAGCGCGGCGGTTATGTCGAGATCGACGAGGTAATGCGCACCAACGTGCCGCACATCTACGCCATCGGCGACTGTACGGGCAAGCTGGCGTTGGCGCACGTGGCAAGCGCACAGGCTCTCGTCGCCGCGGAGACGATCGCAGATGTGGCGACCATTCCCTTCCCGCCGGAGCGCTACCAATTCATGCCGCGCTGCACGTTCTGCAGCCCGCAGGTCGCCAGCATGGGCATGACCGAGGCGCAGGCCAAAGAAGCCGGCCACGAGATCAAGGTGGGCAAGTTCCCCTTTATGCCCAACGGCAAGGCGCAGGCGTTGGGCGCCCGCGTCGGCTTCGTGAAGATTATCGCCGACGCCAAGTATGGCGAGATTCTGGGCGCGCACTTGGTAGGGCCGGATGTGACCGAACTGCTGCCGGAGCTAAGTCTGGCCCAATTCATGGAGATCACGCCGGCGGAGATCGCGCGCAACGTACACAGCCATCCGACCTTGAGCGAGGCGATTATGGAGGCGGCCCACGCCATCGAGGGCCATCCGATCCATATCTGATGCCGGCTAGAGGGGATGGAACAATGGAGTCGACGCGTGCATCCGGGGGCGATCAGCCTCTGGACGCAACGGTCGCCGTTATCGATGTGCCCGTGCGCTTCGCCGAAACCGATGCCATGGGCATCGTGCATCACAGCAACTACTTGGTCTGGTTCGAGGCCGGGCGCATTGCGTGGATGACCGCCGTAGGCATGCCGTACAGCGAGATAGCCGCCGGCGGCCATCACTTTGCCGTGACGAGCGTCAGCGTGGCGTATCGCACGCCGGCCCGCTTTGGCGAGTCGGTGCGCGTGGCGACGCGTCTCACTCGGCTGCGCAGCCGCGAGGTCGCCTTCGCCTACGAGGTGCGCCGCGCCGGCGATGATGCGATTCTGGCGAGCGGCGCGTCGGAACATATCTGTGTGGACTTGCAAGGCCGGACGGCCAAAATACCGCACGAGGTGATGGCGCGACTGCGGCAAGGCGTTGTCGCAGCCGCGACCGGCGCGGGAATGTGAAAGGCCCCGTATGATCCACGTTGAACAGCATGGTCCGGTTCTTTGCATACGGCTGGCACGCGGCCTGATGGGGCGCCCGATCCATTGGGCTGCAGCCTATTGGGTGGAGGGGCTGCTGATCGACGCGGGGCCGAGTTGCGCGGCCCCGCAACTGCTGCGCATGTTGGAGCACGTCTACGTAGACCAGATCGCGGTGACGCACTGCCACGAAGACCGCATCGGCGGGCTGTCGCTGCTGCGTGATCGCTTCCCGGAGGCGCCGATCTACGCCCCGCGGCGGGCGCTGGCTGCCATCCGAGAGCCGGGGCGGCTGCGCCTGCCCGTCTATCGCCGGGTGATGTGGGGCAGACCGCGCGCCGCGTCCGGCGTGCGTTCCTACGACGAAGTCGGCGACGTTGTGCGCACGGCTTCCTACGCGCTGCGCGTAGTCGAGACGCCCGGCCATAGCCCAGACCACGCCAGCCTTTTCGAGCCGGATCAGCGCTGGCTGTTCAGCGGCGATGCGTTTACCGGCGGCGAGGAGCGGACATGGCCGTGTGAGGCGGACTTGTTTGGCGTGTTGAGCAGCCTGTGCACGCTGGCAAGCCTGCGCCCGGAGCGGCTGTTTCCAGGGAGCGGAGCGGTTCGCCGTTCGCCGCTGCCCGCCATCCAGGCGAAGATAAACCGGCTCAGCGAACTGGCGCAGGATGTCGCTGTACTGGAAGCCAAGGGAGCGACCGCAGCCGAGATGGCTGCCAAGCTGCTGCCCGGCGCTCCCTTGGTCGCAGCCATGCGGTTTTGGACCGGCGGGCAGCTTTCTACCGCTAACCTGATCGAGGCGTGTCGCAGCTACAACGCGCTGATGATGCACGGCCCGCACACAGCGCTGCGCAGGTCGCCGCCTACGCTGCCGAATACCGGCGAACAGGACTGGGCGGATCCGCCGGCGCGTTGGTCGCACGACCGTGATGATGTGTTGCGCTGAGGCGTTGAAGACGACCGGTCGATTTTCGGGACCAATGGCGACGGTGCTATACTTGCCGCCATTGTTGTTTGGGCGCGGTTGGCGCGCCGAGCGAGCGGCGGAGAGGAAAGAGGAGCAGTTATGCGTGTTCTTGTGACCGGCGGCGCCGGGTTTATCGGCAGCCGGCTTGCCAACCAGCTACATCGCAGCGGCCACTATGTGCGCGTGCTGGATGACCTGAGCAGCGGCGATCCGTCTCAACTGAGCCAGGGGATCAACTTCAACCGCGGGGATGTGCGCGATGTGCCGAAGCTGTGGTCCCTGCTGCAGCGCGTCGACGTCGTATATCACCTGGCGGCGCGGGTCAGCGTGCCGGCCTCGATTCTCTATCCGCGCGAATACAACGAGGTGAACGTCGGCGGTACGGTCAGCCTGCTGGAAGCCTGCCGCGATGTCGGCGGGGTGCAGCGGGTCGTATTTGCCAGCAGCGCCACCGTCTACGGCGACCAGGATGTGCAGCCGGTCAACGAAGCGATGGCGACGCATCCGGCCGTGCCCTATGCCGTGAGCAAGCTGGCGGCGGAGCAATACCTGTTCACGTTAGGGCGGCTAGGCGGCTTCGAGACGGTGGCGATGCGCATCTTCAACGCCTACGGGCCGGGTCAGCCCGTTCCGCCGGCGCACGCGCCTGTCATTCCCCAGTTCGTGCAGCAGATCTTGGGGGGCGGCTCGGTAGTGGTGAACGGCGACGGCGGCCAGACGCGCGATTTCGTCTACATCGACGACGTGGTAGAGGCGTTGATCCGGGCGGGCGAGGAATCTGGCGTGGACGGGCAGATTATCAACGTCGGCAGCGGCGAGGAAACCTCGATCCGCGACCTCGTGGAGACGATCAGCCGCATCGTGCGGCAAGATGCGAATGTGCTGTACAATCGCGAAGCGGCAGGCGGCATCGCCCGGCTGGTGGCTGACGTCACTAAGGCGGGCCGGCTGCTGCACTACCGGCCGCGCGTGCAGTTGGAGGCCGGTTTGCGCAAGCTGTTGGAGCGCGACGCCGGCCTGCGACGGGCGGCTTCCGGCATCCATGCGCCATCCGCAACCCACAACGCGTCCGGCGAGCTCCCGCCGATGGGCGCCACAAGCACAGGCAGCAGTTGATTATGCAAAGACGGAGTTGGATTGCCGCGCTGTCGGCGGTCGTAATCGGCGCGGTCACGTTTCTTGGCGGATGTAGCAGCACAGGCGGCGAACGCGTGCTGACGGCGTATTTGAACTCGAACTTAGCGGCGGTGGACAAGCCTGTGAGCGTCGACAGCCGGCCGGTGCGTTTTGTGGTGGAGCCGGGCACGCCGGCGCGCACCATCGGCAAGAATCTGGTGGCAGCCGGGCTGATCGAAGACGACTTGCTGTTCGAAGCGTATGTGCGCGTCAACGGGCTGGCGGCGCGGCTGGAGGCCGGCACGTTCATCCTGGCGCCTTCGATGACGATGGCCGAGATCGTGGAGGCGTTGCAGCAGGCCGAAGCGGCGAGCGTGACGATCACGATTCCGGAAGGCTGGCGGCTGGAACAGATCGTAGAATACCTGGATGAGGCGGGCATCTTTGCCGGGTCCGAAGGCGCGCTTGAGCAGTATCGCAGCCAGGTAATCAGCGGCGACCTGACCGGGCTGGACCCGGCGCGCTACGCCTTCTTGCAGGACAGGCCTGCCGGCGCCAGCTTGGAAGGGTATCTGTTCCCGGAAACCTATGAGATTCCGGCGGAAGGAACCCTGCCCGCCGATGTCCTGAGACGTCAACTCGACACGTTTGCGGCGCGGGTGATCCCTGCCTACGAGGAAGCGGTGCAGGCCGGAACCACAGCCTACGACCTGCACACGGTGTTGACGCTGGCCAGCATCGTGGAGCGCGAAGCGGTTGTGCCGCAAGAGCGGCCCGACATCGCCGGCGTTTACCTCAACCGGCTTGCCGTAGGCATGCGGCTGGAGGCGGACCCCACCGTGCAGTACGCTATGGGCTACCAGGAGGAATCCGGTCAGTGGTGGAAGACGCCCGTGTTCCTGGAGGAGTACAGCGGCGTCATCAGTCCGTATAACACGTACTTAAACGACGGTCTGCCGCCCGGACCGATTGCCAGCCCCGGTTTGAGCAGCATTCAGGCTGTATTAACCCCGGCGCAGCACGAGTACCTCTACTTCGTCGCCGTGCCGGACGGTACGGGCCGGCACGTCTTTGCCCTGACGTTTGACGAGCACGTAGTGAACGTGCAGCGGTATTTGACGGGGCAGTGATACGTCACAAGTCATGACGGATGACTCGTGACGGATGACGCCTAACGCCATTCGGTGCAAACGCACTCCCTACTCCATCGGATAACGCATACCCCACTGGGCGCGGATGCGGTCCATGGTCTGCATGATAGCGAGCGTCTCGTCCAGCGGCATGACCTCGCTTTCGAGCTTGCCGGCGCGCAGACAAGCGTGGACCTCGGCGGCCTCGTAGTTATAGCCGTTGCCGGTGAAGGGCAGTTCGATGAGTTTCGGGTCCTTGCCCGCCTGATGAAGCGTCATGGCCTTAGGAACCCACCACTGGCTGTGGATGCGGATAAAGCCGTCCGTCCCCATGATCGTGGCGTCTTGCGGCGTGGTGGTGCGCACCGCGGTGTAGAGCACAGCCAGTTGTCCGCCGGGATAACCGAGGACCATAGCCGACTGCTCGTCGACGCCGGTTTCGCCCAACTCGGCCATCGAAGCGATGCGCTCCGGCTCCCCTAGCAGCATCGAAGCCAGAGAAATCGGATAGACGCCCACGTCGAGCAGCGCGCCGCCGCCCAGTTCCGGGTTGAAGGTGCGCCGTTCCGCGTTGAAGGGAGCGCGGTAGCCGAAATCGGCGGCGACCATGCGCACCTCGCCGATGGCGCCGATGGCGATCAGGCGGCGCACTTCCGCCATGATGGGCAGATAACGCGTCCACATCGCTTCCATGAGGAATAGGTTGCGGCTGCGCGCGGCGTTGATGGCGGCCTGCGCTTCTTCGGCATTGATGGTGAAGGGCTTTTCGCACAACACGGCTTTCCCCGCCTGCAGACACAGCAGCATATTGTCTTTGTGCAGCGAATGAGGCGTGGCGATATAGATGACGTCGACCGCAGGATCTGCGGCGAGAGCGCCGTAGCTGATGTGCCGGTTGGCGATGGAGAACTCGCCGGCGAAGGCATCCGCGGCGGCCTGGCTGCGCGAGCCGACGGCGACGAGGTCCGCGTCGTCGAGCGCGGCGAGGCCCGTGGCGAACTTGCGGGCGATGTTGCCTGTGCCGAGAATGCCCCAGCGTATCTTGTCCGTCATGACAAGCTCCTATGCAAGTGTGGATTGGAGGCGGCGAGCGCCCCGGTTAAGCCGCGGCGTCTCTCAGGACGCGGGCGCGGACTGCGTGCGGGTGACCGGCGCCGGTTTGCCGTTGGGTTGGTAAAGCGTCTCCTCGCGCCCGACGTCGAGACAGAGCAGCGCACGATGCTCCGCAGGCAGGTAGCGCATCTCCTGGCGGTAGCGGCGCATGCTGTCCAGGTCGTCTAGGGCGAGGCCGTGGACGGTGCGCACGAAGAGAATGGTAAACGGATTCTCGGTGGGGAGCAAGCTGATGTTGAACTCGTCGAGCAGGGCGCGGCTCAGTTCGCTGCCGGCGCTGCCGGAGGCGGCGGCGAAGTCGACGGTGACGCCATAGACCGCCAGCCGGTCGGCGACGTCGTAGTTGGCCGCAGGCTTGGCGCGGTTCCATGCGGACTCGACATAGCGCCGGTCCGTCCACGGGGCTTGCTCTTGCCCCGTCTCGGTCGATGCGTCGAGAATGCCCATAGCGCGCAGGCGGCGGTTGATGTCCTGGGCGTCGGCGGCGCTGCGCCAGAGCAGTTGCTCGATGCCGAACTCATCGGCTAGGGCGCGCAGCAACTCGGCGCGGATGGGGCTGGGCTCTTGGAGCGATACCGGCGCGACCGACTCATGTACGGTATGGCGGATGAACTCGGCGATGGCGCGGGGCACGGCTCCATCCGCGGGGACGGTGCGCAGGATGCGCTCGATGCGCCGCCGCCACTGGGCCTGCCCCCACAGGGTATCGAGACGCTCTTCGCTGCGCTGCCCGTGCGCGTCGAGGTGGGTGCGCAGATAGGCCAGACAGCGGTCCCAGAGGTTCTGGTTGAAGTAGGGCACGTAGAGGTGCGTCTGCACGATACCGGCAGGCGGCACGGCGGGCATCTCCGGCGGAGTGCTGAGTTCGCGCAGCTCGTCCATAGCCTCGCGCAGCATCTGCTGCCAGCCCTGCAGGATGCGGATCAGCCGCGTGTGGCAGCGCACGAGGCCGTCATGGGCCTGCGCTTGGAGTTGCGCCGTGAGTTCGGCGCGCGCCAGGTTCAACCGCGCCCGGCGCAGGCGGGCGATGCGCGCCTGATGGAGGCGGTACGTGGCGAGCCCGGCGGCCAAAATGCCGGCGGCAAAGCCGGCGAGGGTCAGGCCGTCGCGCACGGGGTTCCACGCGCCGTGAACCAGCCAGAGGTAGGCCAGGGTGATGAGCGAGACGACGCCGATAGCCGCCAGGCCGCGCAGCAGTATGGCCGTCAGCGCGGGCGCTTTGGCGACGGCGGCGGCATATTTGATGCGCCATTCGTGCAAGGCTTGCTCGCGGCGGATGCGGCCCAACTCGCGCATACTGGGGGTGAGGGCGATCTCCAGCCGCTGCTGGGATTCCTCGGCTTCGTGCAGCCACTGACGCGCCTGGTCGTGGGCGCGGATCAAGCCGGTAGGCGAGGCGGACAGCAGGTCGAGCAGGCGTTGGTGCATGCGCGCCAGCAGTTGCGGGGCGAGACGGTCATCGCCCTCTAGGCCGGCGGCAAAGGCGGCGCCGGAGTCCGCGCCGGCAGTCGCCAGGCCCCAGGCCTCGTCGACCGCATCGGCGCCTGCGGCCAGCTCGAAAGTGCGGCTCACTTCCTGCATGTGGTCGTCGAAGGCCTGCGCCCAACCTGCCGGCGCGTCAGGCGGGGCGACCGCGCGCAGTTCCGCGGCTGCGACCGGCGAAAAAACGAAGGACTCGCGCACGGCGAGATCGGCTACACGCGCCGCGCCACCGTCGTTGACGGGGTCGTCGAAAAGCTGAGGCAAGCGCGCGGCGAGCAGTCCCAATGCCTTGGCTTCAGAAAAGCCGAGGTCCTTGAGGCTGAAGTTAGCCTGGTTACGGTTTGCCTGCTCACGCAGCCGGGCGAGCGGATGGCCGGCGGGCGGTTCGTCCGGCGTGCTGCGCAGCACCCATTCGCGCACCAGGCGGCTTTCCTCCTGGCGGTTGACGGCGTGCAATATCTGCTGCACGGGCACGTAGTCGCCTGCGCTGCCGACGAGGCTGTAGGGGCGGCGGTCGCCGGGACGCAGAGAATAGCCCAATTGCTCCTGGATGTAGAGGTCGGCGCTGCCGGCGACGAAAGCTTCGAGCGCGTTGCCGGCGAGGACGGCCAACTCGTGGCTGTCTTCGGCTAGGCCCTGGTTGCTCTTTTCGCGGTCGAGCAAATAGATCTGGTCGAAGAGCGGCTGGCCGATCTGGTCGAGGAGGAGCGGGTTGCCTTTGCCGATGCGCAAGCCGAGCGCGGCCTGGGCTTGGTCGTCGCTGCGCAGGCCGGTGAGCAATTCCAATTCGGAGAGAGCGGCATAGGCGGCGGCGTCTTCGAGCGGCCGCGTGCGGTCCACGGCGTAGCTGCCCATGGCAAAGAGGGCGACGACGTTGGAGATGTGGCGGCGGCCCAGCCGGCCCATGAGCGCGGCCACGACCGGCCAGATTAGAGCGGAGGCCAGCGGCTCGAAGAGCGGCGCGACCACGTAGAGCGTGGTCTGTACGAAAGAGTCATCCGGCGAGAGGATGTCCTGGCGGATGGGGTCGATGAGATGCGCTTCGAGCAGGCGCGAGACGGAGTCTGCGTGCTGTACGCCGGCCTGCATGAAGTCCTGGCGCGTGGCGCGGCGCAGGTTGCGGCCGGTTTCGGCGTCGGGATGGCGCAGCGAGATGGCGGCCCCCGCGGCAGGGGATCGGAAGGGATGACCCTCGAACTGGAGCGTCTGCAGGACGGATTCGGACGACCGCAGCAGGGCGACGGCGCGCCGTTCGGCGTGGGTGAGTACAGCCCCGGCAACGGAGTCGGCGGGCTTGGGCGGGGCGCCGTCGATCTCGACGAGGATGCGCTCTACGTAGAAGGGCGTCAGCGGGCGGTCGCCGCGCAGTTTACGTAGGGTGAACTGCACCTGGTCGCTGCCGGTGAGCAGCGGGTCGGGCAGAACGACGCCAAAGCTGGTGATGCGGTTGAGGTCGGGGTCAGCCGCGCCCTGGGCGGCGCGCTGCTCCTGTGCGGCCTGAATGCGCGGGGCCAGGTGCAGCAGGGTCTGCAAGCCCCAGCCGCCGAAACAGAGAATAGCCGCCCGGCTATGCGTGAAGGTCACTGGCATGCTTTCCGCCGCTCACTCAGTTGAACGTGCGCCGCGGCACGGCGTCCGGCCGCGGTACGAGACTCGGACTAGGCGCGCGGTCGCCATGCTCCGGCGTAATTTCGGGCAGATCCGCCCACGCCGGGTTGAGATGGAACTCCTCGCGCACGGGAAAGTCCAGGCTGTTTTCGTATTGGGCGCGGAATTCGTCGAGCCGTTCCAGCAGCGTGACAGGCAGGCCGTGGACGATCCAAACCGCGTCCATGCGCATGTGGTCGCCCGTCGGCACCCACTTGATGTCCTCTTGGCCCACCGTGGCGGCTAGCAGGCTGGAGTCTTCCTGGCGGCTGGTGGGGACCGCAGCCAGGCGGATGTGCTCCAGGTTGGACTCATGGAAGCTGAAGCGGTCGGCGTCCCAGCGGATGTAGGGGTTGAGCCGGTCAAGCCACTGGTGAATGCGGTTATCCGGGCGCTGGCGGGTGCGCTCCACCTCTTCGCCATGCTGCACGGTGATGATGTGGTTGATGTCGACCATGCTGTGCACGCGGTGGAGCAGGCCGGTATTGTCCGCGGTGGCCGCGTTCAGTTGGGCGTAGATGTCGTCGGCGGAGATGGCGTTGGCATCCTGCAGGAGTTGCGTAAAGAGCGGCGCAAGCGCATTGTGCCAGTCCGCCGAGGTGACTGCCGACGCGGCCCGCCCGTAGAAGTGCTGCAGGTAGTCCCGGCCGACTGCGCCGGTCTCCAGTTCGTAATAGGTGCTGGTGCTGGGCCGTCCGTCAGGGATGCGCGGGTCGATGCGGTCGGCCATACGGCCGGCGTCCTGGTTGGCGCGGGCGAGGGCCATGGCGCAGGCGTTGATTTGGCTGCGCAGGGCCTGGCGCAGGATGCTCGCCTGTTTGCCGATCTGGTCGACGATGGCGACTTCGAGGGCGTCGCGCTTCTGGTAGATGCGGGCGCGGGCCTTGCGCGCGGCCAAGTCTCTGGCGCGCTCGCGCGCCTGGCGCGGGCTGAGGGCCATCATCGCCAGTTCGCCGAGGCCGCCGGCCAATTGCTGCGCCTGTTCCGCAAAGCCGCCCTGCTGGGCGAGGAGCTTGCGCCATTGCAGGCGGTCCTCTTCGGTGACGGGCGCGCCGTCGACCAGGAAGAGGCGCTGGCGGGCCAGCGATTCGGGTGGCGCCGTGGCCGCGGCGGGCGGGCTGAGCAGATCGCACAGCGCGAGCGCACCGCGGATGCCCGTGTCCATCAGCGCGCGCTGCATGGTCTGGCGGATGGGTTCCCAGAAACCGAGCCAGGCGCCCTGCATCTCCTCGACTTGCTCCAGGTCGGCGTCGAGGCGGTCGTTGTCCAGCGCGGCGAAGCGTCCGGCAAGGTGCGAGAGCAGCGTCTGCCACAGGTTCTGCACGCGCTGCCGGTCCGCTTCGGGCAGAGGTTGGCGCGGGTCCGACAGCGAAGGCCCGGCGGCGAAGCGGCGGATCAGGTCCGCCACAAAGGCGCGCTGCCAGAAGTCGACCAGCGATTCATGCGGGGCGACGAGGGCCGAGGCGGCGAAGCTGCTGTAGACGAGGAAGTGGCGGCGTCGCGAGATGCGTTCGCCCGTAACGTGGCCAGCCGCGCCCTCCAGCTCGAACATACGCTCGCGCACGACGTTGACCTCCAGGCCGAGAATTTCGCTGCTGAGGTGGCTAATGGCCGTAAGCTGGATCAGGTGCGCGGCCATGTTCTCGGCGTCGGATTTGCGCGCCAGGCTGCGGCCGTCGCGGTTGGTGCGGCCCATGAGGAAGATGAAGTCGAAGGGCGCGTAGGGCGTGTCGGGCAGTTCTCGCTGCTCGCTGGGGTAGAGCGCGCGGAATTGTTGCGTCTCTTGGAAGTGGTTCATCTCCTTGAGCGCGGCGTAGGCGTTGGCGCGGATGCGGCGGCGCTGCAGGTCGCTGGAGATCTCGTTCTCCAGCACGTCGGGCAGGAAGAAAATGCCGACGATGCGGGCGTTGTTGCGCACCTGGGCGCGGATGCGATGCACCACGTCGAGGAACATGCCCGCGCCTGTGCCGCCGCACAGACTGCTGACGACATAGATGAGTTGGAAGTTGCCGACGACCGGGAAGCCGCGGTTCTGCGCGATCTCCATGTCGCGGATCTTGTCCAGATTGGTCAGCTTGGTTTCGAGCAGTTGCTTAAAGGTGACGTAGTTGCGGAAGAAACAGAGCCGCCCAATCGGGCGAAGCTGCTTGGCCCCGTTGTGGATGTAGCCAAGCGGAATGGAGGGATAGCTCCACCACTGGGCGATCTCCGGGTGCTGGTCTAGGTTGGAGACGAGGCGGGTGGCGTCGAACTTGCCCATGTAGGCGAATTCGTCGGCGAATAGCGGCTCTTGATCGAGCCGGTTGACCAGCGGCTCGGTGTCCAGCGCTAAGAGCTGGATCATACCGGGCAGTTGATCGCCGCCCCAGACATTGCGAAAGCGGCGTTTGACGGCGCGCACGGTGTTGCTGCCCATGCCGCCGACGCCCACGACCATGGTGGGGTAGATGGTGGGCTTATCATAGCGTTGTACTGGCTCATTCATGGCCGTGAGGCTCCTACCAACTCGAATTCCACGGGTCCGCGCCGTGGCCGTTTGCCTGTGCGGGCGACGATTTGACCGGCTCGTCGGGCGGGGTTTGCGCACCCCATACCGTTCCCCATTCGGACGCGCCCCAGGCCGGCGAAGGCGTGTTAGGCGCGACGGGAACCGGCGGCTCGACCGCGGCGCCGGCGGTTTCGTTTTGGACGGCGACCGTCTTGATGGCGGCAGCCATGGCCGCTTGCTCCACCTCGTCCGGGTTGAAGCCGCGACTGCGCACACGGGCCACGATAACCAACAGCAGCAGCAGCGTCAGCGGGCCGGTGCAGAACAGCCAGGGCAGGCTGTAGACGGGCACGACGACCGGCGCCAGATAGCGCTGGTAGAGGCTGGGGCTGCGCAGTGAGATGTTAACCTGGCGCGGCGCTCCCTCCAGCCCGGCAATGCGCAAGCCGAGCCGGCCCGTATAGAAGGAGCCGCGCAATGCGTCGTGCGGGATGGCCTGGCGCGCGATTAGGGTGACGGGGACAAGATAGGTCCCGTCACCCTGAGGCGGGCCGTTGACCTCGACCGGCGGCATTTCGATATGCTCGGATGTCAGGGCGCTAGGCCCACCCTCAGGAACGTTGCTGCCCGCGGCCTGGAGGTCGTCCATCTCCAGCACGAAGGGCGTCTTGCCGTTGAAGCGGAGGCGAAGCGTCTGCTCGCTGCGTGCGCCGGCATCCTGCAGGTCGCCGAGATTGAGGCTGCCGTCGACGAGCGACCATTCCACGTCGGCTACATGCGCCTGCCAGTCCACGCGGTCGGGCGTCACGTCGTAGTCGCCATCGGGGCCGGTGAAGCGAATCACGCCGGAGCAGGCGCTTGGCAGGACGCGATCGAGGCTGGTGAGGCGCAGGGGCAGCACGGTCTGGCCCATGCGGTCTTGCACATCGCCGGCGGTGATGGCAAGGCCGGCGCAAGACGCGCCTTCGAGACTGGGCGTCAGGGCGAACGGCTTGCCGGTGAAGTCGACGGTGAGGAAGGCTTCCTGGTTAAGCCGGAAATTGGGCGAGGTGTCGAAGAGCACGTCGCCGAAATCGACGGCTTGGCTGCGGATGCGGGCGACCGGTCGGGGCACGGTGAGGCTGACGTCGATCTGCGCGGCGGGACGCAGCAGGACGTTCATGGGCAGCCCGGCCGGGCTTTTGGCCTCCAGCGTGATTTCTCCGGCATAGTCTCCGGGGCGCAGTGCGTCCAGCCCTTCGATCAGCAGGTTGGCGGCGATTGCGCCTTCTTCGGGCACGTCGTGCTGGAAGTCGAGCGAGACGACGTTTGCCGCCTCGCCGGTGTCGGCGTTGCGCAGCGTGATGGCGGCGGTAAGCAGGCCGATCTCTTCGACCGTGCCGGAAGTGAGTTCGACGGGCCAGCCCTCAGCGGGCATCTGCGCCAGGTCGAGTTGGGCGGGGATGCCGCGCAGGTAGACCGCCGGCTCCAGGCCGACGCTGGTCTGCGCCCAGTCGCTGAAGCGCAGATCGCCGCTTTGGGCGGTGACGATGTAGGTGATCTCGTAGTTGCGGCCATCGGCAGGCTGGAAGGATTCGTCGCTGCAGACCCGATCGGCGCAGGTCATGGCCGCGGCGTGGACCAGGCTGCGCGTGTCCGCGGCGCGGTCGATCTCGGAGACGTAGACGGTGGCGGCCATGTTCTGCACATCGTCGCCGCCGGTGAAGCCGACCTGGAGACGCAGGCGACCGTCCGCCAGGCGACCGTCCGCCGCGGGGCCGGGTGACAGGACTTCGGCCCTGGGCAGGCCCGCTAGCGGCTCGACGCGGAAAGTGCGCACGAGTTGGAGCGGCTGCTCGTCGTCGCCGAGTTGGAGGCGCACAACGCCCGGATTTTCCGTGGGGAGGTAAGCGCGCAAATCGTCCCGCCCAAAAGGCTGCATGAGCGCTTCGTCGTTGTAGAGCAGCGCTTCGCCCGCGCCCGGCCCGAAGCCGCGGGCGATGAGCAGGGGCAGCTTGCCCGCCGGGTAGTAGCGCACCGACGCCGGGCTGTTGGCGAGGCTGGGCGGCGGGTTGATGAGCTGCGGGAAGCTCGCCGCCTGCACGACGACAAAGCCGCCGTCCGGCGTGACCGCGGTCCAGCGCCCCTCCGCCAGGCTTTCCGCCTCGATCACGCTGACGTCGATGTTAGGGTCGTCGAGCGCGGTGCGGGTCAGTATGGGCTGGTCATCGCGTGCGAGGCTCTGCAGGCCGCCGCGCGGGGTGACGAAGGACATGCTACGCACACCCTGGGGCGCGCGCGTAGCGAGTTGCAGCGCGCTGCCCCGTCCGGTGATAACCGAGCGGTCCGGCTTCATCTGGGCCGCGATCTCGCTGAAGATGCGCAGCAGGTCTTCGGCGCTGGCGGCCTCGCTGACGCCGAAGTCGGCGAACTGCTCGCGCAGGAAGTCGCCGGAGCAGCCGGCGCTGGCGTTGCAGAGCACGACCGGAAAGGTGAGGACGCCATTGCTGCGTAGAACGTCGACCTGGGCGGCGATGTCGGCCTTGATGCCGTCCGGGCCGGCGGGGTGGGTCGGCTCGCCGTCGGTGAGGAGCAGGATGTACTGGCTGCGCCCTGTCTGACGTACCGAGGCGAGCAAGTCCATCGCAAGCTGCAGGCCGAGGTCGATGCGCGTGTAGCCGCGGCGGAAGTAGTCGTCGGGCGGCTGGAGGGAGTCGACCAGGCGGCGGCGGTTATCGCCGTCGCCCACGGGCTGGAGGTCGCCCATGAGACCGACGCCTTCGGCGACCGTGTCGAAGCGGATGACGGCAACGCGGTCTTCGGCGTCGGCAAGCTGGACGAGCAGCCGCGCGGCGCTGTAGCGCAGCTCTAGCAGGTCGCTCGGTTGGTTCGGGCTGGGCGAAGCGCAGGGCGGGTAGAAGGGCGGCTGGCCTTGGGGCCAGGGCCAACAGGTCGCCATACTGCCGGAGTCGTCGAGGATGACGACGACATCGACCGGCTGGGCCACGTCATCGCCCTGCAGGGAAGCCGGCGCGATCTGGGCGGTTGCGGCTTGAGGGCTGCTCGCCAGGAAAACGGCTAGGACGGCCAAGAGCAAGGCAAGCCCGCCGCTGCGCCAGTGTAAAGTTAAGGTTGTTCTTCGCTTCATTCGTTTCTACTGTCGAACAACGGCAGCGCTGCCGAACGCCGGCTCTGACCTGTCAGGCCGGAACTGGACGGCCTCCTGCCGCGGCCTATTATCTCGCCTGCAACGCTTTACGTCAAGTTGCGTTGAAAAGTCGCGGCAGGACTGCCCGGATAGGGCGGCGGTTCGCTGCGCGCGTGCCACATGACACGCTAACGGCGGGCAGGGGATCACGGTTCCCTGGAGAGGGGGCGGGTTGTCGCAGAGAGTGCGGGAGGGCTGGGCGGATGCGCCGGAGCGGGCGCAGCGCCGGGGGCGAGAGAGCCGGGCATTAACTGTCCGCCGATCGCCATGCGAGAGGATTGCGGCTTTTCACATGGCGATCGGCGGAGCAGAGCCGGTTCAGTTGCTTTCGAGCAGAGTTGCGATCTCTTCGAATACCTGGACGAACTGCTCGACGGGCAGCGCGCCCTGGATGATGGATCCCTGCCCCTTGAAGACGACGACGAAGGACGGCGTGGCGCGGATGAAAGGAACGCCTTCCTGGAAATCGCTGATTACGCGCTCGAGCGTGGCCGGGTCGATCAGGCAGGCGCCGAAGGCGTCGATGTCTAGCCCAAGCTGCTCGGCCAGCGTCACCAAGACGGCATCCGGGTCGTCCACGCTCCACGCCTGTTGTTCGGCGAAGAGCAACTCGTGCATCTCCCAGAACTTGCCCTGCTCGGCGGCGCACTCGGCTGCAGCGCCGGCATTGGGCGCGGCCGGGTGGCTGTCCAGCGGGAAGTGCTTGAAGACCCAGAGAACTTTACCGGTGTCCACATACTGCTCGTCCAGGATCGGCTGCGACTCCTCGGCGTGTCGCTTGCAGAAGGGGCACTGGAAGTCGGAGAACTCGATCATGGCGATGGGCGCGTCGGTGCTGCCCTTATACTGGTCGCCCGCCATGTTATAGCCGGGGCGGTCGGGGTCCGGGGCCCAGCCTTCGGGTGTGGCCCAGAGGGGGATGCCCGCGTCGGCCTGGGCGTTAGCTTGGGCGAGGGCTTCGGGCGACTCGCCGGCGAGAATGGCGTCGATCAAGGCCTCGAACTGCTCAAAAGGCTGCGCGCCTTCAACTTGGAAGAGAGCGCCGTCCGCGATGCGCACAAACTGGAAGGAGGGCGTGCCATTTAGGCCTCGGCGTTGGGCGTAGATCACGCGCTGATCGACCGCGTCAATACCCGCTTCGCCCTCCACACAGTCGGCGAACGCGTCCATGTCTGCGCCGGCTTCTTCGGCCAGGCGCGCAAAGACCGTCTGCGGATCGGCTGCGTTGCCCCATTCTTCGGACGAGCGGAACAACTCGCCGTGCATCTTCCAGTAGACGGCGGCGGAACCCTGGTCGGCGACGCAGATGCCGGCGGCATGGGCATCGGGCGCGCTGGGATGCAGTTGCTCAAGCGGAAAGTCGTTGAAGACGGCGCGCACGCTTCCGCTGCGTACATATTTCTCTGTGATGGCCGGTTCGGTTTGGACAAAGTGGCGTGCGCAGTAGGGGCACTGGTAATCGGAAAACTCGATCATGATTACCGGCGCCTCGGGGTCGCCGCGATAGGCCAGGCCGCCTGCGGTGAAGCCGACGGGGACGCCGTTGTATTCCTCGCCGGAGGGGTCTTCGACCAGGAAATCGGCGATGGCTTGGCGAATGGACTCCTCGCTCGCTTCCTGGTTTTCCGTATCTTCGGCGTCCTCTGCGCCTTCTAGATTTGCGGGGGCCGGGTCGTCCGGTTGATCGACCGCAGGGACCGCTTCCTGCGGTTCTGCGGGGGCGGTAATTGCGCCTGTGCAGCCGCCAATGACAAGTGCAATGGCAAGGAGCAGGGTTGCCAAGAGCGGCAGCAACACGCGGCGTTGTTGGGCAGGGCGGGCGTGTGGCGAGGTTTGGTCCATTGGGTTCTCCAAATCTGGGTAGGGCAGGCTGTCGAAGTGTATCGTGTCGAAGCGTATAGTACAGCACTATAGCCGGAAAGGGCTGAAAGCCGAAACCGCCAGGTCGCAAGAAGTAAAGGAGGCCTGCGCGGCGCTATCAGAATACGCAGGGACGCGTTCGAAGTGTGTAAGCCTGCGGACAAAACGCGGGAATTGGCCGGCCTAGAGTTGGAAGTTGCGGCCGTTATCGGGGACCACTTTCTGGCTGTAGTTCGTTACGTAGGTGAGCAGTTTTTCGTGGAGCTTTTGCCAGCCTGCGCTTTGGAGAATGCCGGCCAGCCGTTCGACGCTCTCTACTGCGCCGATGGTGAGCATTTGCGGACCTTCACCGTACATGGTATACAACACTTCGTTTGGTTCGATGCCTAGCTGCATCAGCCGGGGGGCAAATTCGCGAACGACAAACTCGGAAAAATCCTGTTCGCGCCCCATTTTGATATCCCATTGCATCAGCAACCTGATCATCGGCCTCGAACGAACCTTTCCGCCCGCCTTCACTCCAGAGATAATGGCAAGATACCAGAAGCACATGAGATTTGCAACTTCCCAGGAAAAACTGGGTGTTCCGCTGCATTCGCAGGCGCGCCCGCTCGTATTCAGAAGGGGCGGCGCGCGCTGTCTGTGGGCGTTGTGGGCGATCGCGCTCGCCCTGCTGGGGTTGGTCGCGCCTCTGGGTGCAGCCCCCTTGCTGCAGGCCGAACAATCTGCTCCAGGCGTAACACGGCAACTATATCTGCTGCCGGCAGATACGACCACGGTGCGGTTGCAGACGCATGTGGCGAATCTCTCGGTGGTGGAGGCAGGCGGCGGCGAGGTCGCCGTCTATGTCGATGCGGCCTATACACTGAACAACCCGAGACGAGAGGCGGTGACAGTACCCTTGCTGCTGTTTTTGGGGACCGGTTCGACTGCACCCCAGGACGTATCGTTGATGGTCGAGAACCAGGTCGTGGGGCTGACGCCGCGCGATGGCGGGTATGCGGCGCAGATCGAGATAGGCGCCGAGGCGCGGCTTACGTTGCGACTGCGCTATCGTGTCTTGCCGGATGATGCGCTGCTGACGACGGTGCGTTATGCGCCCTCTGTTCTGCAACGGTGGCCCGGCGGCATCAGTTTGCGCGTGGAGATTTCCCTGCCGAATTCGATCCCGCGCGAATCATGGACGATGGTCGCGCCGGATACGTGGAACTATACCGCAGCCGGCGCGGACGTGATTGCAATCAGATGGCTGTACGATGCAGGCATGCCGCAAGATGCGTTTATGGTTCAGTTTATGAGGCCGGCGATCTACGCCCAGGTGCAGGCTGCCGAAGCGGCGACCGCGGCCAACGGACCCGCCGGCAGCTTCTTGGCGCTAGGCGATCTGTACCGCGCGTTGTCGGAAGCCGCGGCGGAGCCGGTGCGCGAGCGTTTCGCCGCCCAAGCGATTGCAGCGTATGCCGACGGTGTGGCGCGGCATTCATCGGTTGCGAGCGACGAACTGGCCCGCATGCACATCGGCCTCGCCGGCATCTACCGCAGCCGTTCGGTGGCGGCAAGCGAGGGCGTGGATCAGTATGCCGCGGCCATGGCCGAAGAAGCGGGGTTGGCTCTGGCGTTGTTGCCCGCAGAGGACAGCCGTCGCAGCGAACTCTTGCAGTGGCGGGCCGACGGTCTGCGGCTGGCGCTGGAGCGCGCTATTGCGACCAGGGACTGGTCGCGCGCGGGGAAGCTGGTGGAGGACCTGGCTGAACTGCCGCCCGAAATCGTTGATCCGGCAGCGCTGGCGCAACAGCGGCAAGCTCTACTCGTTGAACAGGCGCTGCAACTCCTTGCGCGCGGCGAGCGCGAAGCCGCGATCACCTTGGCCGGGCCGGAGATCGTGGGCGGTGTCGCTATGCCGCCGTCCGAACTCCAGCCTCTCTTCGCACGCTGGCAGATTACGGCGACGGCCAAGGCGGGCAGCGTGGAGATCGATGCGGTAGGATTCGCCCAGTCTGAGCGAGCGGATGAGGCGCGGCAGGCGTTGGCCCTCGCCGTGGACCGGTGGCAGTCGGCTGGCACGGCAGCGGAAGCGCCTGACTCGGCAGGCGATCTGGTCCGGTTGCGCTTGGAACTGCCCCGCGGCTTTAACGGCGCGATGCTGGCAACTCATCTACCCGCATCGGCAGACTGGGCGCTGCTGGGTACAGTCTTAGCCCAGGCGGAGCCGCGCATCGAGACTTCGACGCGCTTGTTCTGGCGGGACGTGCGCATCAGCCGCCCTCTCGACTTGCGTAGTGCGGGCGAGCAGTGGAACGCCCTGGCCACAAATCTGGAACGTCAGGCTGCAACGCTGGCAGCGGAGGCTGAGGGCGATGCAGAGGCGGCGCTGCGCCGCCAGATTCAAGCGGTGAATTACCGCAATGCGGCCGAGAACTGGCGAGGGCTGGCGCGTGATAGCTGGCTGCTCTACCGTTTTGAAAGCGAGCCGGGTGACGGCATGCTTGTCGACGGGGCGCGCTCATGGTACGCCACGGTCAAATCGCCGCCCTTGGTTTTTTCGGTGCAGACGCAAACGGTTAACACGAATCTGCTGGCCGGGTTTGGCGTGTTGATGGCGATATTCGTGACGGGGTTGTCCGGCCTATTATGGCGGCTGATGTAGCCGCGCCGGGCGGGCGGACCCCTCAATCGGTAGGGGCGCTCACGCGGCGCGCTGCCTTTGCAGTGTAGAATAGAATCGTAGGCGAGCGGGGGTCGACGGCGGCCCGCCTGTTTCCAAGAGTGACTGATGGCGACGATAGCTTCTGCACCGGCGGCTCGTCAAGCCCGGTACGCGGATAACGTATATTTCCAGGACGGCAAGGCGCTGACCGGCGTACTGGCCTCACTGCTTTACCTGCTGGTGGCGGTGTCGTTGGACGCGGCCGGCTATGTCGAAAACATGTCCCTGCTGGCGCCCGTCACGTTCGGCGCGCTGCTGTTGGGGTTCCTGATGGCCTTCAGCCGCTTTGACGGCTTCTTTGCGCTGTCGCACAGCATGTTTACCGGCCTGGCGTGGATTCTGTATCTGATGAGCGGGACGGTGAGCCGGGCGGAAGTGGCGCCGTTTCTGAGCAACGGCATCCCCGAAAAGCAGGCCGAGGCCTATTTTGTGCTGCTGCGTTGGCTCAACTGGGTGGACGCAGCCATCAACGACGTCGCCAGCGCGGACAACTATGTCTTCGTCTTTGAGATGAGCTTTTTGGTCTGGTGGCTGACGTATCTGGGCATCTGGTCGATCTTCCGTTACGGATACACCTGGCGTGCGGTGATTCCCGCCGGCATCGTGTTGCTGGTCAACACCTATTATGCACCCAGCTCTATTTTAGGGTTCTTGATCGTTTTTGTCTTGGTGGGGCTGCTGCTATTGGTGCGTACGAATTTGGCGGAGCAACAGTTACGCTGGCGCGAGCAGCGCATCCACTACAACCAGGATATATCGTGGGATTTTCTGCGCCAGGGGCTGTATTACAGCGTGATCGTGCTGGCTTTGGCCTGGATCGTGCCGGGGCTGGGCCGTAATACGCAGGTGCGCACCGTGTTAGCGCCCGTCAACGAGCAGTGGGAAGCGGCTTCCGAGCGCATGAACCGGCTTTATCAGGGTCTCAACCGCCAGACCAGACCGGTCGCGGCTACATTCGGGCGGACGCTCTCGCTGGGCGGCGCGCGCGAGGTGACGGATGAGTACGTGTTCCGCGTCGACACGCCGATTGGTCGCTATTGGCGCGCGGTGACCTATGACACGTATACGGGACGCCAGTGGCTGAGCACGGCTGAAGATCAGATGGCGTTCGAGGCGGGCGAATCTGTCCCTATCGCCGATTGGGAGATGCGCCAGCCGCTTACCCAGACGATCACGCTGCTCGGCCCGGCAAGCAACATATTGCTCGGCGCTCCCGATATTATGCAAGCCAGCGTGCCGATGGAGGCGGTCGTGCGCAGTCTGCCGGCGCCGGAGGCTGAAACGACGGGCGAGGGACCGGCTCTGCCAGTCGAGGTTACTATGGCGCGGACGGAGCGCGCGTTTGAGTCGGGCGACTCGTATACGATTGTCAGTTCCAACACCGCCGTAACGGAGTTGGCTTTGCGCAACGCTTCAGCCGACTACCCGTCGTATATCGTCGAACGGTATTTGCAGTTGCCGGAGAACTTTTCGGAGCGTGTGGCCACGGATGCACGCGAGGTAACCGCAGACGCCGAGACGATCTACGACAAGGCGCGGGCGCTGGAACTGCATCTTCGCACGATTGAGTACAATGACGCCATTGAGGCGCCGCCGCCCGATCGCGATCCGGTTGAGTATTTCTTATATGATATTCGCCAGGGCTATTGCGACTATTACGCTACATCGATGGCTGTGATGTTGCGCAGCCTGGGCATCCCGGCGCGAGTGGTTAGCGGGTATGCCGAAGGCTCCTTTATTCAGGAAGGGGAGTACCAGGGGTTCGGGTACTATTTCATCACTGAGCGCGACGCGCATACGTGGGTCGAAGTCTTTTTCCCGGAATACGGCTGGATTGAGTTTGAGCCAACAGCGGGCGAGACGCAGTTGAACCGCCCGCGCGGGAGCGAGGCGACCTCGCAGGAATACCCGTCTTATCCGCCGCCGGGCGCAGACAACTCGCTGCTCGATTCCCGCCCGGAGGAGATGTTCGGGCCAATGGACGAGCCGGGGATATTTGGCGACGAATTTGGGTTTGCCGAGGAAGCGACGGCCCTGGCGCATTCCTGGCAGTTGTGGGCGCTGGTGACGCCATTGGCGCTGGTACTGGGCCTGTGGCTGATCTGGCGCACGCGCGTGGCGGGGCCGTCCCAGTTCGATCCGAACCTGCCGCCGATACTCTATGAGCGGCTGCAGCGCTGGGCGGCGCGACTTGGCCTGAGCCTGCCGGCAAGCGATACGCCCTATGAGCAGGCGCGACATCTGAGCCAAGTTGTGCCGGAGGGCCGGGCGTCGATCCGCGCGATTACAGAAGTCTATGTGCGCTACTGTTTCGGCGGGCGACTCTGGGCCGCAGACGGCGCCTCGACGGAAGGAGCATACAGCGCAGCGCTAGCCGACTGGCAGAGCTTGCAGTCGATGCTGTGGCGGGCCTGGCTTAATAAGCTGATCGGACGGCGCAAGCCCGCAGAGCCGAACCATTTCCAACTGGTCGATAAATGACCGCTTGACCCGCCGGTTGCGGCGGACGAGTGAGAGTAGACGCAGGGCTGCCGCACCCCGCCGGGAGGCAGCCCTGTTGCATTGCGCAACGGCTCCCTGCTATTGGCTCATGATAAAGAGCGCAACCTGTGTTTCTTCCGGCAAGGAGCTTTTGCTGACTTTGAGCACGCTTTCCGGCTCCGGCGCGGATACGCCGAGCTCGCGCAAGAACTTGTCTACCGGCTCCAGCTGCGCGGCCCAAGGGGCTGTAAGCTCAGGCTGCTGAAAGTGCATGGGGATCACGATCTTCGGCTCGAACATGCCGATGACCTCGACGGCGCGGGTGGGGTCGAGGGTGTCACCGCCGCCGACGGGGACCATCATGACGTCGACTTCGCCCAGGTCCAGCTCCTCGATCTCCGACTGGGAGGGGACTTCGCCCAGATCACCGAGGTGACCGATGGTGAAATCGCCGAATTCCATGAAGAAGATCACATTGCGTTCGGGCAGCGCGGGGTCGCGCCGTCTGTGATAGGTGGTAAGGCCGGTGAAAAAGACGTTCTTGACCTCGTATTCGCCGGGGCCGCGTAGGATTTTGGGTTCGCCGGTAATGCGCTCGATGCAGTTGTGGCCAGGGCGTTCGTGGCTGACGGTGACGACATCGGCGCGCAGGCGCGGCAGCGTCAGCCCTACGCTCTTATCGAAGGGGTCGCAGACAATGGTCACTCCTCCTTCGCGGATGCGAAAACAGGAGAGGCCATACCAGGTAATGTCCATCAAAGCTCCTTGTGAAAGCCGCCAGGCGGCGAATGATCGGAACATATGTTTGGCGGCAACTATACATCAGAACAGGGGGCGGCACAAGAATTCGGGTCACGCCAAGACCATCCGTAGAGCCGCCGAGAACGCCAAGACTGCCACGAATTTTCCGAATTGATCGAATTTTGAGCGCACCTACTTCGCGAAATACGTGCAATTCGTGGCGAAGCACAGTGCACGGCATCGTTGACGTTCGCGGCAGCGCGCATTGCGCCGCTTTTCTGCCGGTGCTATCATACGCGCAGGGCGCGCCGGCGGATCATAGGGGCGCTGAACCGCCCGCTTTCATGAGCAGACAGAAGAGGAGACCGCCATGCATCGTGATGAAGTGAGGGCTGTCGCAGCCAAGCAGTTTGCAGAGACGCTGCAGCAGAGCGAGGTGAAGCTGACGGCGCTGCCGCCCGACCAACTGCGCGTGCTTGTAGACGCCATCGGCGACAGCATCTTTGCCGTTCTTGAATCGTGGCAAAACGAAGACGATACGGCGCAGGAGGCGGCGCAAGAGGCGGCGCAGTATGCGGCCGCGCGGCAAGCGCGCACGGCGCAAGTCGCAGTGCAAGGCTCAGCAACATCAGACGACACCGGGACGTCGGACCAGAGTGAGTTGACCCAGCCCGACCTGGGCGAGGAACTGCTCTGGCGCGGCCGTCCGTATCTGACCATCGGCACGCGCTACGAACTGACGAATCAGCGGCTGCGCATCATCCGCGGCATCTTGGGCAATACCATCGAGGAAATCGAACTGGTGCGGGTGCGCGACACCAAGGTGAAACAGCATGCGGGCGAGCGGTTATTGAACGTTGGCGACGTGACCGTGATCAGCGCCGATCCCTTGACGCCGGAGTTTGTGCTGTCGAACGTGAGGAATCCGCTGGAGGTGCGCGAACTGATCCGCAGGGCCACGCTCCAGGAGCGCAGCCGGCGCAATTTGTACTATCGCGAGGACCTCGACAATTCGGCCGTGGCGTAGGGGGCGACGAGGGTCTGGTTGTGAAGCGGGGCGTCGTCCGCGGAAACGGCTTCGATCGCCGGTTTTCATTTTTTGACAATCGGGCGAATCCGGGCTATACTCTTTCGTGACAAATGGAACAAGAGCAATGGCGGGCAGGGTTGCTTGCCGTTGGAGTACTGCTCAGGGCCGCGCAGCTATGTTGAACTGAAACACTCGTTCAACGTGGTAGCGTGGCGGTTTTTTTTGTTCTGTTTGCACTGCTAGCTAAGGTAATTCCTGTCAGTTGTGCGTTTCTGCACGAGCAAAATCGACAAGATTTGTGCGAAATGTACAATAAGCCGTCCGGATCTCCGTGCTATCCTCTATCAAAGGGATGTGCGAAGTCTGGGAGGCGGACAGATTACAGTAAGTCCGATGGGACTCCAAAGCCGTCGGCTGCGGAGAACCGGAGGAAATGCAAAGTCAACTGGGGAGCGGACTTTGCATCCAATTCTTCTCTTCAAAACCCTCTTGTAGTTCCTCCTTTTCCTCTATCTTCGGGACGGACCCGTCGCTGCAAGGCGGCGGGTCCACCTCCTCTTTGGCCGTTTGTTCGCCTGGGGCAATGTCCGTCAGGTCAATCGTCCGTCAGGTCAATCGTCCGTCAGGTCAATCGTCCGTCAGGTCGTCGAAGATGTCGCCCAACTCGCGTTCCCACACGTCGTCGAGCGGCAGGAAGGGGCGTTCCTCGAACTCCTCGGCGAGCTTGGCCAGGTAGCTGCGTACGCTGACCTGGGGCAGCGACTTTTCCAACTCGTCGATCTTGGCGTCGATGGATGCGACGAGGTTTTCAGCCTGCCGGTCAAGGTCGGACAGGTCGATGCCCAGGCCGAACATGTGGTTGAAGCGGCGCATCAGTTCGTACCAGGCCTTGTAGTCGTGCTCGATGCGCACCCCTTGCTGGACGGGCGCGGCCGCCTGGGAGAAGTCGTAGGCGGGCACGAAGGCGTTGAAGACGAACGCCTCTAGGTCCGCTTCTTCGGCGCGGTCGACCAGGTACGAGCCGATGGTGGCGCCGCCCTGGTAGTTGGAGAAGCGCACGGCATACTCGGCCAGCTCGGCCTTCATGCGCGGCAAGCTGTAGGTGCAAGACACCTCGCGGTCCTTGTCGTAGGGCATGGCGCCATAGACGCCGCCGACCAGCGCCATGCGGCGGACTCTGAGTTCGCGCGCGACGGCGAAGAGACTGTCGGCGTAGCGGTCGATGTCGAGATGCGGCTCCTCGCCGGTGAAGATGACCAGGCCCTTTTTGCCCAACGTCGCGAAGTGGAACTCGTTCTCGCGCACCTTGATGCGCTTGCTGTAGCCCTCTTCGAACTCGACTTCAGGGCGCAGCAAATGGTGCGTCCCAGGGATCTGGAAGAGGTAGAAGCCGTCCGGCTTCATGTAGCCGATCTTCCTGGCGTTCAAGTGGCTGATCAGATAGCGCGGCAAGCCGGAGGAGACCGTGCCGGCATCGGCCCATTGCTCCCAGCCTGCGATCATGTAGGTTTCTTCGGCTTCCGGTCGTTCGTCTAGGATCACCCATTCGTCCATGCGCTTTGCCAACCCTTCTTCGCTAGGTCCATTCGTCTGCTCATGTCTGTTGGGCCGCACCCGGCCGCTTGGGCGGACCTCCCATTTTCGCAGCCTCATTGTACCACAATCGAAGGGGCGGTTTTGACGCGCGGCTATCCGGGCCCCGGCCTACTCGTCCTTGACAGCCTGGATGAACTGCTCCAGCGTGACCGGCCCGGCGCCGTCCCAGAACTGAAGAGGCTGCTGCTTGCCGTTGCTGACGCGCAGCATCTCCCCATCCACAATCAAGCGGCTCCACGGGCCGTAGTAGAAGCCGTAAGTCTCTCCATCGGGATAGGGGGAAAGCAGAAACAGATAGCGGTCGCCGGTGAAGGTGGCGGGGTACTCGCCTTCTTGGGACGCCTGCTTCAGTTCCTCTGTGGCGTGTCCTACTACACGCAAGATGATCGGCTCGCCGCGCGCAATCGTCCCGTCGTCGCGGATCACCTCTTCGACCTGGAGAATAAAGTCCGTAACCGGCCAACCGGGGAGAGCAGTGCCCTGGTCGTCGGTACCGGGGAATTCAAGTTGCCCATCTTCTCCGTAGCCATACACCTCGATATATTGCTCGACTGGCCCTATTTCGCCGATGAAAATCAACGAGGATTTGTCCACTAGTTCATCTATTGACGGAGGGGGGGCCGTGTCATCGAAACCCGACCCCAGTGGATTGCTCGCAAGCCCACCGTTCGGCGTCGGCACCGGGCTGAGGGGAGCGCTGGCTCCAGGCGGCGTGCAAGTGCCGTAGTAAAGCTGCCGCATATGGCATTCTGTGCCGTCCGAAAACACGCAATAGGCTACTTCTCGGCTAGTGCCGTCCAGCAGCGGGCGTACTTCCGTACGTCCATTCCATTCGCTGCACAGTAACGAAACTTGAGGAAAGCTGTCGCAGGCGGTCAATGCCAGCATCAATAATGCAGCCCAACCGACGCGAGCCATCAATCTGATAAGGGGTTGGCGCAGAAGGCAGATAGACATAGAGAGATCCTGTTTGTCATTAGTGACCGAACGTGACGATGTAATTACTCGCCCTTGACAGCCTGGATGAACTCCTCCAGCGTGACCGGCCCGGCGCCGTCCCAGAACTGAAGGGGTTGCTGCTTGCCGTTGCTGACGCGCAGCATCTCGCCATCGATGATCAGCCGGCTCCAGGGCCCGTAGTAAAAGCCGTAAGTCTCACCATCGGGATAGGGGGAAAGCAGAAACAGATAGCGGTCGCCGGTGAAGGTAGCGGGATACTCGCCTTCTTGGGATGCCTGCTTCAGTTCCTCTGTAGC
>Ga0334890_1001604_pt1 | contig 29282 bp, 27 predicted proteins | sample GraSluR1_MG_3_FD_207220 | JGI IMG/M metagenome (GOLD analysis project Ga0334890, IMG submission 207220) | Sludge microbial communities from methane-producing bioreactor in Wageningen University, Netherlands - Granular Sludge_31_08-R1 | ecosystem: Engineered > Bioreactor > Anaerobic >... | reverse complement strand
CGGACCCAGGCGCCGCTACCGCCGCCGGCCGTCGCGTCCCAGTGCTCGATGTACGTCTTGCCGTACGGGTCGTAGTCGTAACGCTCGACCAGCCGGGGCGGAACCGGTTCCGGCGTCGCGTCCGGCTCGCCGGCGTCCAGCAGGCCGACCACGCTGCCGAGGGCGTCACGGACGTAGTGCAAAACCTCCTCCGATCCGGCCGCCACGTCGCCGGCCGCCGTCCAGTCTACCATCACCAGCGGCTCGGGGAAGCGCTCACCCCAGATGAACTCGCGGGCGAGCGTCCAGGTGCACGGCTCGGGGCCCGCGCCGTCCGGGTCGTGCAGGACATACTCCTCAATCGGCTCCAGCCCGGCGGCGTGGACCCGGCGTCACTTGAGCGCCGGCACGCAGCGCCTCGCTCATTCAGATGGTGGATTGATCAGCCGCGGCTGGCCGTTGCCCCTGAAGTACGTCACCTGCAGGATCTGCGGCTCCTTCGGCGGAAGCCCTGCCAGGGCAAGAAAGCGACGAAGCATCTCACTCGCCTCCGTGCGCTTGACATCACAATGAAGCAGCACCTGCGCACTGTGGTACAACGCTGCAAAAGGGCAGGTAATATCATCTTCCGTTGAAAACAGATTATCGCACAGGTGCATCTCCGGCGAACCCAATGGTAGTTCTTCGTACGCCTGATCGTCTATCTCGTGCATACGGTGGAACACCGCCGGGTCTCCCGACCAGGAGGACACGTCATCGTACTTCATTGCACGTCTAAACACGCGGCACCATTCAACCGCCTCCGGCTCCGACATCACAACGCCAAGCTCGCCGCATAGAATATCCACGTACTCGTAGCCGCAGGAGCAAATCTCGATGGGTGTCGTGGTCGGCTCAAACAACTCCGGATGCCACCCGAACATTGGATCGCCCGGAACCGGCCACCGCTTTTCGCCCGGCCTGCGCACCATCAGATGGTACGGCACCTCGTAAATCTCGGCGACATCATATGTCTGCCCGACCACCAACGGCCAATGCTCTAATCCCGGACCACGGTATACAAGCAGCATGGCTATACTCCGCGCAAACGACTGTACTTCATACAGCGCAGCAATGCTTCCGTGAGTGCCCAATGCGACTCTGCACCACGTACTCTGCAATGTTGTTGCCGACGGCACAAAGCCCCGCTTGCTCAGTGCAAGGAGGCAACGCCCGTGCTATCACTTACCACATTCGGGGGCGCTATCTCGCTCCGCCTCCTGTTTCGCACGCTCCGCTTCCTCACGTTCCGCTTGCTTCTTGCGTTTGCGTTCCTCAGCCACTCGCTCGGCGACACGACTCTCGATATAGTCGTGATATCTGTGGAAGTTGAGGGCAGCATGATAATGCCCTGCATCCAGCAGTTCACCATAGCACTCTTCCGCAGCCGCTTGCATTCCGGCTACGTCTCCTCTCAGCCCAGCCTCATACCACGCTCTGCAGAATGCATTCTCCGCTACGAACTGGTCCAACGCAACGGCCTGCTCGCCCACGACCGAGAGGAGCAACGCGAACGTGACACCCTTTCCTTTGAGACCCTTACTACCGGGAGCGAAAAAGGTGTGACATGCCAGAGCCGCCGTCTAGCAGCACTTCCGCGTCAGAATTCGATTGGGATGCCACACATTAATCGCTCCCAGTAGTAAGATCACTCTTACTGAGCTTCCACCGCTGTTTCGTCTGCTTGGACTGGATCGTGCCATCCGGAAAGATACGACGCGTTGGGCTGTCCCAGTGCGGGCTTGTCAGTCGGCCCTTCGGAGCTTGGTTATGCGGATCCCCTGGAGACCAGTTCCACTGCTCGCCATCCCATTTAAACTTCTTCTGACCTCCTAACGGCGGTCCAGCGGGCGCTCCCTGTAATCCTGTCGGATCAACCATGCTCAGCGGCAGTGACGCCACGTACTCATACATATTCACCCCATCCACGTAGCCCAGCGGGTCGCGTTGCAGCCAGCGGCCGAGGCGGGGGCTGTACGTGCGGAAGGGGAAGTGGTACAGGCCGATCGCGACGTCGTGGCGCTGGCCGGTCCACATTAACGGATTGCCGAACGCCGACGGCTCGTCCGGCTCGTGCCGGACCCAGTCTCCGGAACCGCTCCCGGCGGCCGGGTCCCAGTGCCTGATGTACGTCTTGCCGTACGGGTCGTAGTCGTAACGCTCGACCAGCTTGGCCGGAACCGGTTCCGGCGTCGCGTCCGGCTCGCCGGCGTCCAGCAGGCCGACCACGCTGCCGAGGGCGTCACGGACGTAGTGCAAGACCTCCTCCGATCCGGCCGCCACGTCGCCGGCCGCCGTCCAGTCTACCATGACCAGCGGCTCGGGGAAGCGCGCGCCCCAGATGAACTCGCGGGCGAGCGTCCAGGTGCACGGCTCGGGGCCCGCCCGGCGCCCGGCGCGGCTCACCGCCCGCACCCTCCACAGTCTTGAAATCTCGGATGTAATCTCCGAGATTTCTGATATGATCTCGCTCATGATCACGCGCGAACGACACCTGGCCGCCATCAGGCGACTCCTCCAGTAGTTCCCCGTCGTGGCGATCCTGGGGGCGCGCCAGGTCGGGAAGACCACCCTGGCCCTTGAGATTCTGCGGCGGGCCAGCGCGGCCGGCGAGCGGTTCGACCTGGAGGATCCCGCTGATCTGGCCCGGTTGGCCGACGCCAAGCTGGCCTTGACGGGTCTGCGAGGGCTCGTGGTCATCGACGAAATTCAACGTCAGCCGGACCTCTTTCCCATCCTGCGCGTGCTCGCCGACCGGCGCCCCCGCCCTGCCCGGTTCCTTGTTCTGGGCAGTGCGTCGCCTGACCTCCTGCGCCAATCCTCCGAATCGCTCGCCGGCCGAATCGCGTTTCACACCCTCCCCGGCTTCGGCCTGGACGAGGTCGGCGCCGCCCAACTCGAACGGCTTTGGCTGCGCGGCGGGTTTCCACTCGCATTTCTCGCCCGGACTCACGCGGCGAGCTACACCTGGCGCCAGAGCTTCGTCCGCACATTCCTGGAGCGCGACCTGCCCCAGTTGGGCGTGCGCGTGCCCGCGACAACACTGTCACGCTTCTGGTCAATGCTCGCCCACTATCATGGCCAGGTGTGGAACGCGGCCGAGTTCGCCCGGTCGTTCGGCGTGAGCGACAAGACGGTCCGGCATTATCTTGACACATTGAGCGCGGCTCAGGTTGTGACCGTGCTGCCGCCGTGGCACGAGAACGTCCGCAAGCGCCAGGTCAAGTCGCCGAAGGTCTACATCCGCGACTCGGGCTTGTTGCACACTCTGCTCGGCATCCGCGAGCACCGCGACCTCGAGCGCCATCCGAAACTCGGCGCCTCATGGGAAGGCTTCCTGCTGCACCAGGTGGTCGCACACCTCGGCGCCACTCCTGACGAGTGCTACTTCTGGGCCACGCACGCCGGGCCGGAGCTTGATCTGCTGTATGTGCACGGCCGTCGCCGCTGGGGCTTCGAGTTCAAGCGGACCTCTTCGCCCAAGCTCACGAACTCGCTGAGAACCGCCATTGAAACACTGCGGCTGCAGCGGGCCTTTCTTGTGCACGCGGGCGACCAGACGTTCCCACTCCATGCGCATGTAACAGCCGTCTCCGCCGGGCGGCTGCTCAACGACATCGCCTGAAGCGCGCGCCCCAGATGAACTCGCGCGCGAGCGTCCACGTGCACGGCTCACCGCCCACGCCGTCCGGGTCGTCAGTGCCGTTGCCCGATGGCTCGGCTTCGACGCCATTCGGGCACGGTGCCGACAAGAGAGTCAGCAGCGAGAGTTGAACTTGCGCCGATCCCTACGGTTCTGGCCTCGTTGAAACAGGCGGGGGCGAAGCCGGATCCGGGCGGAGCAGTGCCAAGACCGCCCGCAGGTCAACGGTCGTACTGTAGGCTTCCACAGATCCGTCTACTCTCTCCACGACGACGAAGCCCCCAAGAACGCCGATGCATCGAATCTTCTTGTGTTTGTCTTGCATCAGTACAGACATATGGTCGTTTGGCGCCGAGCGGACGTTCGCAACAAAAGCGAGGAGCGCGGGACCACCATCTCGTGGAGATCTGAATAGCGTACATGAACGTAGAACCGCGCACAGGAATCCATAACGACCCGTACCGGGCTGCAGCGTGACCTCGCACACTCCTGCTGCCTCAGGCTCACTTTCTTCAGCCGTACACTCCAAGACGCCAGCGTCGCGCTGAGATACTACTGGGAGCGATTAATGTGTGGCATCCCAATCGAATTCTGACGCGGAAGTGCTGCTAGACGGCGGCTCTGGCATGTCACACCTTTTTCGCTCCCGGTAGTACATAGCGATACACAATGGGCGCGGTATCGCATATGTACTCCGCCACGGTAAGCCTCGCCTCTGTCACGTCATGGCGCGGAGGATCAGAAGCACGCTCGCACCCGCCGCCAACGGTAAGCACCAGGAGGGCAACAGCCAATGCGCATAGTCGCGTTGTCATATGTTGTGCCTCATTCATGCAACGGAAGGGACCACATCACGGACCAGGGTATGCAGCCTCTTTCTTTCGCGTGGGTTTGAAGTCATAGCCAAACCACCAGAACAAGGGACACTTAGTCAACCCTGTGTATGCCACGACGTTGCGATTGCCGGTACTGGCAAGTTCGCTCAGATAGGTCGGGCCATCGTCATATGCACCCGGGTTACTATCCGCAACATGACAGCCATACAGATATATCGTGCCACCCGGCATAACTTGTGCTGCGAGCTCCGGCCACTGAGTATCATAACCTGCGGATGGTGCTACTATGAGGTCCGGTCCGAATGCCTGCCCGCCCCGAGTACCGTGGTCAAATATGTGTAGTTCTGATACCACAATCCCGGTGTCATTCAATTGCACCAGCCTCTCTATGAGCTCCGCTAAGCTTGACGCACCAATTGCTATATGGAAATCGTCAGCAGCGTTTCGAAAGTTCCTGGGCCCGGCCACACCCTTCAGCACGCCAGGCTTGCTGCCTTTCTCCTCCCTGGAGCTTTCTGTCGTCGAATACGCGCCCACCGACTTGCCATGCGCACGGAGCCACGCCAAGTACGCTCGGAGGAATTCCTCTACCGTCCTATTCCAGTTCTCATGGTCCGCCAGCATAATCTCCCACGCGCTGAAGAGCAGGTTTCGGAGCTCGGGGGGGAGATCTGCCGAAAGGGCAATCTCCCGAAAAAGTCCGTGGTAGTACTCCTTCCATCGTTCATCGTCGCTACCCCGCCCGGTGCCGTCTTCCTCGTCGCCGTTCGGGTTGTCCGTGCCGTCGTCGCACGGCTCGGGCTTGGGCGGCAGCGGCGGGCCGATCTCGTCATCGCCGCCGAACGGGCCGAGCATCGGGTCGTAACCGCTCCCGGGAGCCTCCGGCAGCAGCGAGGTCAACCCCAGCGGGTCGATCAGGTTCGTCGGCGACGAGCCGGCGTAGGCGTACATATTCACCCCATCCACGTAGCCCAGCGGGTCGCGTTGGAGCCAGCGGCCGAGGCGGGGGCTGTACGTGCGGAAGGGGAAGTGGTATAGGCCGATCGCGACGTCGTGCCGCTGGCCAGTCCACATGAAGGGATTGCCGAACGCCGACGGCTCAGTGTTCGTCACGCGCATGGCCTCGGTCAGACGGAGGTGTCTCTTGCTCGCCCGCGCGCTCCTCCTTGACGAACGCAGTACCGCATTCTGGACAGCGAGCCTGTGGCAGGCCCGTCAGGATGTACCCGCACTCGGAACATCGTCCGGGCAGTTGCCGACGTATGTGTTCCTGGCGTAGTGCAGCCGCTATGCCCGACACGACAAGGCAAAGCGGCAGCGCCGGGGGGGCGGTGACGATGAGCAGGGCCCCGACGGCGCGCCAGTCGCCGCCGAGGCCCATGGCTACAGCATGTCTGACCACCACGCCCCAGGTTGCCACCTGCAGCAGGGCCCCCACGATCGCAACGGAAACGCGCGCACTCAACACGCCGAGGCATGCGGCGCCGCCCCCAAGCAATACCAGTACGACGACACAAGCCGCGCTGATGCCGATGCCGCCTACCAAGTGTGGTGTCAGCAGACCGACCGCACCGCCCGAAGCACCGTACAACACTAAGCATAGCAGCGTCGCCCCAATGTGCAGCCGTCGATTGCCTGCGCGCGAGATCATCTTGTTCCTCATTGTCACACTGAGCATCCGATGATTGTGGCACGTCAGAAGGTGCATTGGCTCAACAAGGCGCGCCAGCCCCGGCGGGGGCCATCGTCACGTAGCCAGCCCGCGCGGCACGCTGAGCATCGTCGTAGTTTGGCTGACCATACTCCGCGACGGCGGCGTAGTAAATGAACGCCCACCAAACGCACGTGGTCAAATTATACGAGTTCGCCTCCGCTAAGCAGATGCGCACCATGTCGTTAAAGAACTCACGGTCACACACAAGTTTACTCTTTCCAAGCGTACCATAACACCTGTCATGCTCATTACATGCTGGGCTAAAGTCAACTCCGCTCGGAGCGTTTCCGACGGGAGAGCTACAGCCATTCGTCGGGGCATTCGGGTTGTTCGGGTATCGTGGCCCGCCGTAAAGCCCCGGTCGCAATCGCGGCGTCAAGGGCCCCGGCCTAGGGTAGCTCCAAGGCTTCAGTTCCTCCTGCGCCGCGTCGCCGCCGAACGGGCCGAGCATCGGGTCGTAACCGCTCCCGGGAGCCTCCGGCAGCAGCGACGTGAACCCCAGCGGATCGACCAGGTTCGTCGGCGACGAGCCGGCGTAGGCGTACATATTCACCCCATCCACATACCCCAGCGGATCCCGTTGCAGCCAGCGGCCGAGGCGGGGGCTGTACGTGCGGAAGGGGAAGTGGTACAGGCCGATCGCGACGTCGTGGCGCTGGCCGGTCCACATGAAGGGATTGCCGAACGCCGACGGCTCGTCCGCTTCGTGCCGGACCCAGTCTCCGGAACCGCTCCCGGCGGCCGGGTCCCAGTGCGCGATGTACGTCTTGCCGTACGGGTCGTAGTCGTAACGCTCGACCAGCTTGGCCGGAACCGGCTCCGGCGTCGCGTCGGGCTCGCCGGCGTCGGTCAGGCCGACCACGCTGCCGAGGGCGTCACGGACGTAGTGCAAAACCTCCTCCGATCCGGCCGCCACGTCGCCGGCCGCCGTCCAGTGTACCATCACAACCGGCTCCGGGAAGCGTGCGCCGCAGATGACCTCCCGCGCCAGCGCCTCGGCACACGGCTCGCCGGGTGATTCTGAGTAAAGCCCGGTCTCTGACGGATGTCGGCAGCTCGGCATGGGGATCACGATCTCCGTCTGGGCGTCCAGCTACGAACGAAACCGTAGATCAGCGCGCCGAGCAGGACGGCAGTTGCCGTAACAAGCGATAGCCAGGACATCTCACTGGCACGCGCAAGAAGGCCGTCCGCAGCCGTAATGCACACCAGCACCAAGGCCAGTAGCAGTATGCGTCGCGGCGGGTCATCAAGTCCGCCTTGAGGCTCGCCCCGGGCGCACACGGGCGTTCCGCACTCCGGACAGCGGCCGGAAGTGTTCGCGTGTAAGTCATACCCACACGACACACACTGGCCGCGGATCAGCCGTTCTCGCCAACGCTGACGCCGCCTTCGCCGCACGTGCGTCGCGACGGCAAAACCGCCGGCCAACCCGATGAGCGCCCAGGCGATTCCCGCCCAGATCAAGTGCTCGTCAACGGTCTGTCGGGAATCCGCAGCGCCGATCCAACTAATGAGGCCTGCGGCCATGGCCGCGGCGAGGCCGACAGCCGAACCGATGACCAGGTACACCCACATTCGCACCGGCTTGGGCCGCGTTTCGCATTCGCCCTCCGATTCCGATTGAGCCATTAGCGTTTGGATACCATGGGAGACTATCAATGTCCACTCGCGCTGCACCTACATCTTCGGAACCGCTCCCGGTAAGAAGTGAGGACACTTCCCGGTGTTCTGGAGGCAATCTCACCGGCCATATCGACGCCCGGCATGACATTACGGGACCACACGACGGCGTGTGTCTCACGATTAGCACCGGACCTGCAGCCTGGCGAGTCCTTTGCTGCCAACCCAGGAAGCCCGCCTGCGCAAACCCAGACCCAGCCGCAATCTGTCGATATGAACCCGGGTGCAGGCTGCGCCCCGAGAACGGCCGGGAACGCTCCCGGCCACATGCCGACCCACCAAACGTGAGCCGAAAAGTGGCTCGCAAGATCTGCGGGGGCGCTCGCCACCGTGCCGCTATGGAGCGACTCTGATGGAGAAGCCAATGTCCGGCGGTCACAAGGTCGCCCTGGGCTTTGGACTGATACTGGTTCTCGTGGTCAGTACCGCGATGAACGCGGCGCTGAGCGTGCGCCGGGACGCCGCTAAGGCGCGCGAGGCCCTGGTTGCCCGCGAGGCCGAGACGGCGCTTGCCGCCGCGCAGATCGCCTACCTGCGCTGGCTCGGTGCGGTGGAGGAGTGCGTTCGCTCCGGCGAGCCTGCACAGCCGGCCGTGCCAAAGTCGCCGGCCGGCATGTTGGCGGCCTGGCTGCGAAGTGCGGCGCGGCACGCGGCTGAGCGGAGCGTGCCGGTGCTGCGGCCGGCGCTGGCGGGGCTTGATGAGCTGGCTCTGCCGCTCGACGCGGGCGTGCGCGAGGTTCAGGCGGCGCTGGACTTCGGCGGCGCCAGTGGCGTGCGCCGGGCCGAGCGCGTGCTTTCATCAGGAGTGCGGCCGGCCCTGACGAATGTACTGCCGCTGCTGGATGAGGCGCGCAGTGCGGCCGCGGCGCGCGTCGAGGATCATCGGCAGTTCATGGCGGCCGTGAGTTGGCGCGGCTGGACAACGCTCTTCACGACGGCGTTGGCGGTCGTGCTGGGGTCGTTGCTGGCGCTGTACATTGCACGTGCAGTCACGACGGACGCGCGGGCCGGCCCGGCAGACGGTCCAGCAACCGACCCCGCACCGGCGGCTGTGCCGCCCCGGGACGCGGCCGACGCGAGCGAGACGCGCTTCGTACCGAGTGTCGGCTACGGCGCCGATGAACTGGCGCCCGCGACCTCGTCCGCGGCGTATCCCGAGGCCACGACCGAACTTGCCGGATTCGTTCAGCACAACGCCATGGCGACAACGCCGCCAAGTGAAACGGCGGAGAAGCCGGACGGGCGGGTCGACGAGGGTTCCAGGGCGAACGCGTTCGAGCTTAGCGGCGAGACGAAGCCGGCAGTCGCTGCCTGCGTGAGAATCGTCAGCAGCCACTCGTAATCCACTGCTCCAGCAGCTTGCGCGCTTCGGAATCGCGCAACTGACGCGGGGGATGCTTCATGCACACCGCGGACACTTCATGCAGCGGGCCGCCGATGCCGCGATCGAGGGCCAGTCGTGCGCAGCGGATGGCGTCGATCGCCATGCCGGCGCTGTTGGGCGAGTCTTCCACGCTCAGCCGCAGCTCCAGGTTCATGCACACATCGCCGAAGCCGCGCCACTCCACGCGCAGGAAGCAGACCTTGTTGTCCTTCTGCCAGGGCACGTAATCGGACGGCCCGATGTGGATGTTGTCCTGGTCCAGCGGAACGTCAAGCTGCGACTGGACCGACTCGGTCTTGGAAATACGCTTGGACTTCAGCCGGCCCTGCTCCAGCATGTTCAGAAAGTCGGTGTTGCCGCCCGTGTTGAGCTGGTAGGTGCGTTCGAGCCGCACCCCGCGATCGCCCATCAGCCGCGCCAACATGCGGTGCACGATAGTGGCCCCGAGCTGGCTCTTGATGTCGTCCCCGATCACTGGCAGGTTGCGCTGCCGGAACCGCTCGGCCCACTCCGGATGCGACGCCACGAAGACCGGCACGCAATTGACTAACGCGACGCCCGCGTCCAGGCAGGCTCGGGCGTAGGCCTGCACGGCCTCCTCCGACCCGACCGGCATGTAGCATACCAGGACTTCCGCGCCCGACTCGCGCAGCACCGTAGCCGGGTCAACCGGCTCGGCCGTCGCCACGCGAAAGGCGCGCTCCTCCGCGTAATCGGCCATGTGGGCGGCGACACCATCCAGCACCGGACCCATCTGCACCGTTACGCCGTAGTCGGGCAACTCCGGCTGAAACACCGCGGTGCAGTTCGGCTGGGCGAAAACCGCCTCGGATAGCGGGCGCCCAACCTTGCGGCGATCGATGTCGAAGGCGGCCACGACCTGGATGTCAGCGACGCCATAGCCGCCGACGTCGGGGTGCATCAGGCCGGCGACGGACTGCGGGTCGCGTGATTTGTAGTACTCCAGCCCCTGCAGGAGGGAGCTGGCACAGTTACCGACGCCGGCAATTGCCAATTTCACCTTCCTGTTCATGGCTGACCTCTCCTCACACATGCGTTGCCGGGCGAGTTGCCGTGCCGCCAAACCGTTACCTGGCCCACAGCGGCTGCGCCAACAGCATGCCCAGACCATACGCTGGCAGAAAGCTAACGCTTTCCACGTCGGAAAGCAACAACGCCGGCAGGCGGCGCGGGCGCGGTCCGCCTGGCCAGCTTGCACGACTGGTTGCCGGGCCGCCGGGGCGGGTCTATAAGCGCATGTTCTCGGCTTGGCGTGCCCCCCAGCCAGGGATTGGGGGGCCTTTACGTGGGTGGCTGTTGGCGTGTTGCCGGACAAGTTCCTGGAACGATTGGCGCAGGTCGTCCCGCCTGAGCGGCTGCCGGGCGTGCTGGCCAGCTTCGCCGCTGACAAGGCCGTGACGATTCGCGTCAACTCGTGGCGTGCGCGCCCGGGAGATGTCCTAGCCGAACTGGCCGCCGCCGGCCTGACAGCCCACCCGGTCCCGGGGCTGCACTCGGCCTACCGGGCCGCAGCCGCCGACCGAGACCAACTGACGCGTGGGGCGCCGTTCTCCCAAGGCCGCCTCTACGTCCAGAACGTCTCCAGCCTGCTGGCCGCACCGGCCCTCAGTGTGGAGCCCGGCATGAGCGTCCTGGACTTGGCCGCCGCCCCCGGCGGCAAGACGCTGCATCTCGTGGACCTGATGAACAACACGGGCGCCATCGGTGCGGTCGAGTCCGCGCGCGACCGCTTCTTCCGCCTCCGCCACAACCTCCGCCTGCACGGCGCCACGTGTTGCCGGGCGTATCTCAAGGACGGCCGCCGGGTCGGGCGCGCCTGCCCCGACCGTTTCGACCGGGTCCTGCTCGACGCGCCCTGCAGCGGCGAGGCCCAATTGCGTTCATTCCGCGACGCGCACGCACCCAACTGGTCGGTGCGGAAGATCGGCCAATGCGCGGGCAAGCAGCGGGCCTTGCTGCTATCAGCGGTGGCCGCCTGCCGGCCCGGCGGTGTAGTGGTTTACTGCACCTGCTCGACGGCGCCCGAGGAGAACGAGGCCGTGGTGGCCAGTGTCCTGGCGGAATGTTCGGGGATTCTGGAGGTGGAGCCGGTTCCGCTGCCGCCCGTTGCCGACCCCGTTGCGGTGCCCGGGCTGCGCGCCTGGGCCGGCCGCGAGTTCCCGCCTGACCTGACATTGACGACCAGGATTCTCCCCGACGACTGGTTCGACGCTTTCTTCCTCTGCCGGCTGCGAAAACGCTGATAGGCCAACGGCCCGCTGCTACTGCCCAGCGCGGCCCCCGTTAGGTCAGGCAGCTCACGGCCCGGCGGAAGATCGCCAGACCGTCCCCCTCCGGCCGCTTGGGCTGCGAGGCCCATGACGGATACTGCGTCCAGGTTACGAAGCGCTCGGGGTGCGGCATCAGGCCGAGAACGTGCCCGGTTTCGTCGCACAGGCCGGCGATATCCGCCGTGCTGCCATTCGGATTGGCCGGCGCGCCCGGACTGACGCCCGCCCCGCGGGGCGACTCCACGTAGCACACAGCCTTGTGCCCGCCGCGCTCGACCTGTTGCAGAACTCCCTCATCCGCGAACATGACGCGCCCTTCACCATGTGCGATCGGCATCTCGTATTCGCGGCCCGCTTCCAGAAACGCACAGCGGTCGGTCGTCGCCCGCAACGTGACCCAGCGGTCCTGGAAACCCGGCGGGTCGTTGTACGTAATCGCGCACTTGCGCAGCGCCGCCGGCGTCCGGAAGGGCAGCAGTCCGGCCGTTACCAGCACCTGGAAGCCGTTGCAGATTCCCAGCACCAGCCGGCCGGCGTCAATGAAGGCGTGCAATTCGTCAATGAGGCCACGGGTGAGCTGCGCGGCCAGGATCCGGCCGGCGGCAATATCATCGCCGTAGCTGAAGCCGCCCGGGATGGTCAGGACCTGGTATTGCCCCAACAGTCCCGGCTGCTCGATGAGCCGGAGCGCGTGCAGCAGGTCGGCCCGGGCTCCCACCAACTCCCACGCATGTTTAGTCTCAAGGTCGCAGTTGGTGCCGGCCGCCCGCAGAATCAGGACCCGTACTTCAGCCACGATTGCTCGCTCTGTGCAATGGTGCTCAGGCGGTCTGGGCGGCGGGGCCCGCTACCCCGGCTTGAACCGCAAGTCTTTCAGTGTAAGAATCTACTGTGTGAAGGAGCGTTTGTCTCGCCAGGGAAATTGTATGCGACCGGTCGTCTCCATGGCTCTCAGCGTTTGGGTGGCTGTTGCCGCGGTGGCCCAGCCCGCGGAGCCGCCGCCGCGCACGTGGCGTGACCAGGCCACGCGGCTCCTCGGCAGCCTGGCGCAGCTCAGTGACTGGGACACACACCAGGTCTATCTCGTGGACGCGATGGAGAAAGTGTACGAGCGCAACGGCTGGAACTCCGAGGCCGACCTCTTCTCGCTGGACGTCATACGCGAGATAAACGCCATTCCGCCCTGGCAGCCGCTCGAACGCTTCACGCTGCTGAGCGATCTGGTGAGCGCGCGCTATGGCTTCGATGAGCGCCAGGAGGAGATCTTCCGCGACCTGGTCATCCGCTCGTCGAACGAGATGTTCTCGAAACATGCCGACCGCATCCTTGAATACTCCCTCGACGCCATTCAGACGCGCGTCGCTGGTGAGCCGTTCACAGCCGAGCAGGTGGCCCGTTGGGCCCAACTGGCCCAGCCGGTCTTCATGGATGGGCGCCATCTCATCAACCGCAACGCCGGGGTCATGCTGGCGGCATTGCGCGAGGACCAGCATCCGCTCATGGAGGCGGACATGGCCGCGCTCAACCGCCGGGCGAACGACATGGAGGTGATGACCGCGCGCTGGGCGGCGGGGCAGTGGCAGCCCTCAGACTGGGGCATGGATGAGGACCCGATTCAACTAGCCGGAGCGTCGCCGGCGACTGGGGATTCGGCGGGGGGCGTCAGGTCCGGCGAGCCCGATTCCGGTGCGCCCAAGGCCGGCGCGCCAGTCCCGCGCCGCGCCGCGGCGCAGCCTCAGCCGGATGAAGCGCCCGGCGTGGTCTCGACCAATCCGCCCCAGGCAGACGCGGGTCGGCGGACGGCGGGCGGTGCTGGGGGCGCGGCCAGGCCGCAGGCCGGCCGGACCGGCGACACCACCGTCGTCGTCGAGGTGGAATCTGACCCGGACGATCCCTGGGCCGCGTATGTTCGCCGGTTCATTCAGAAGTACCAGCTTAACGAGGATCAGCAGGGCCGGGCCTGGCGCGTATATCGCGCTCAGAAGGCCCAGGCCGATCAGTTCCGCTCCCGCTACGGCCAACAGCTTGAGGCCCTCGGTCGGCGGACCGAAGGCGATGCCAAGGAGCTGGCCGAGGCCCGCCGTGCGCTGGAAGAGAAGCTGAACGGCCACCTGGCCAACTTGTTCGAGCGGCTCAAGCAGCGCCTCGAACAACTGCCGACGCGTGCCCAACGCCGCGATGCTCTGCCGATCAACCTCGACCAGGGTGTTGAGCGGAAAGGGCGCCAAACGGTCAACCCGATGGCGGTCGACGGACCGTAGTCCGGCCTGGGCTCAGACCAAGCCGCGCGACCGCAGCAACGCCAAATAAGCGGGACGCGGATCGGAAAACTCGCCTTTGGGCGGCAGATTCCACTTGCGAAAGAGACGCTCGTTGTCGGCCGTGCGAATCGCGCCGGCGTCCGCCTGCTTGCGCTCGTCGGCGACCTCCTCGTGGTACACCAAGGCCTGCGGCGAGCTGAGCACCAGCATCCCCGCCTCACGCTGCACCTTGATCGCCAAATCAGGGTCCCACGCGCAGAAGTGATAGTCCGTGTCCAGGAAGCCCACCTGCTCCAGCACGCTGCGGCGCAGCAGACCGAAGTTGGCGTAGGGCACGCCGCGCACGTGCATCATGCGCCAGTGGTGTCCGTCCTGGTCGAAGCCATGCAGCTCGTTCCAGGGATCGTCATGCGTGTGGTAGAAGGCCAGTATGCCGACGTCCTGCATGTCCGGCCGCGCCAGCAGGGCGGCGGCGCGAGCGACGCTGCCGGCCAGCGGGTAGCTGTCATCGTTGAGCCACATTACCAGCGGGGCGCTCGCCATGCGCAGCCCCAGGTCGTACGCCCGGCAGCAGCCGCCGCGCTGTGCCTCCACGTGCAGATGCACATCGGGCTGCGCCGCGAGCCACGCCGTGCTGCCGTCCGTGCTGCCGCCGTCCACGACGACGATCTCGTGAGGGATGGTGACATTCTGGCGAACGGCGGCGATGCAGCGCTGCAACCGGCTGCAGCGCTGGTAAGTCGCAATAACGATGCTGACAGCCGGGGTGCTCATCGCAGCGTTCCTGTTGGCTGCACAAGGATTCGGGGCCGTGCGACCCTTGCCCTGGTTTCGTCGGTCGATAGAATAGCAGGTCCCGGCGTCAAAGTCCGGGACGAGCGCCTCGGTAGCTCAGTTGGCAGAGCAGCTGGCTCTTAACCAGCGGGTCCTAGGTTCGAGCCCTAGCCGAGGCATTGGCAGCGCGCAAGGGCGCTTGTCACAAAGAGCGCGGGCCGACCGAGTCTCAGACGGTCGGCCTTCTTTGCGCGCTTTGTCTCTCCGTGAGCGCGCACGGCGACACTGCTGACTTGACCGGGTGGTGTAGGATTGAATGCCGGCGTGGCTAACCTACCCCCCACGGCCGGCCGGGCGCTGGGATGGGTGTCAGACTCGGCGCCCGTTCTTCTGCGCCGCCGGCACCAGCCCCCTGCGTTAGCCGGAGCAGCGCGGGGGAATCAACGCGTCAGTAGCACCACGAACGGATCAATATCGAAAGCGTCTATGCTGCCGTCGCCGTTGCAGTCAGCGTTATAGCGGCTGCACTGCGGATAGGCCGCCTGGTATTCCGCCGGCGCGGTCAGGGCCAGCACGAACGGGTCGATGTCGAACGCGTTGATGGCGCCGTCGCAGTTGACATCGCCCGGTTGCAGACCGGGCCAGCCCGCCAGCCGCGCCATCAGCCACCAGAACGCCCGGCCCTTGAGGTTGCAGTTGAGCGATTGCGAGTGCGCGCACGAGCAGGAGGTGCACAAGGGATCGCCGGCGTGCGCTGCGCACCACTCAATCGCCCAGTTGCCGTACCAGTAGTCGCAGTTGTCGTCACAGCCCAGGTCCAGGAAGTAGCTGCCGTCAGGGTCGTAGCTTTCGATGTCGGCGAAGTCGAACAGCACCATGTCGTGCGCTTGCCGGAAGTCGCGGATCATGTTGTTGTGCCGATTGAGGCTGCCCGTTTCGCCGCTGCCGTCCGTGTGGCCGGTCATCAGGATGAAGCGCATGTTCGGGTACTCAGCCTCGAACTGCGCCATCACTTCCAGGTACTGCTCGATCTGGGCGTCGCTGTAGTAAGACGCCTGGCCGCACCAGGCCCACATCGAGAAGTTGTAGTGGCCGGTGTCGGCCACGGCACGCGTGCGATCACGGCCTTCCGCGGTCTCCCAGTAATCCGCGGGCGTGATGTACGTGTCCGGCGGATTACCGGCGTACATGCGCAGGGCCGGCGGATCCTCCAGGGGCGGCAGCCCCTCCGTGCCGCTGGTGCGGCAGGCGAAGCTGTAGAACGGCTCCACGCTCTCCAGAACGGTGAGCCCGCTCACGATCTGGCTGCCGTGCGAAGTGTGGCCGTAATGCACCGTCAGCGTCTTGGCCTGGTCAATCCAGTAGGGCGGGATCTTGTCCAGGTTGGTGCAGGTGTGGTCGGCGATGAGCGGCGCCTGGGCCCAGGCGCCGCCGGTCGTGCTGGTGATCAGGAGCGCGGCCCATACCAGAGCCGAATTGGTGCCGAAATACGAGCGCATGGTCTTCTTTCCTCCGCTTGGCAGCACGCCGACAAACCGCCCGCGGCCCGTTGACGTTCGGGCTACCGGCCACCCGGCCGATGGGACGCTGGCCGCCGTCGCGCTGCTCAGTAAACATGATACCTGTCCGGGCGGTGCCGACCAAGCCCGCCGGGCGTCCCCACGCGGCGTCAACTACCGGACGTCCGCACGTTTGACCGGCGCCCGCCCTTCGTTTGACAAGCCTCACTGACCGCATAGAATCGATCCGTTGCCGTCCTGGACCGGAACCTGTGATTAACTTGAGGTCAATTATGGCAGGCGAAAACACGCTGCATTTCGACGATGCCAACTTTGACGCGGAAGTAGTTCAGTCAGCCGTGCCCGTGCTGGTTGACTTCTGGGCGCCCTGGTGCGGGCCCTGCCAGATGGTCGGGCCGGCCATCGAAGAGCTCGCCGGCGAATATGCCGGCAAGGCCAAGGTCGGCAAAGTGGACGTCGACAAGGCGCCGCGCCTGGCAACCAAGTACGGCGTGCAGAACATCCCCACCGTACTGCTCTTCAAGGACGGCGAGCCGGTGCAACGCATCGTCGGCGCCAAGCACAAGCGCGAGTACGCAGCCCTGCTGGATGAGCTCATCGGCTAAGTCCGCGGCCGGCCTGCCGGCCGGCACCAGGACAGCGCGCCTGATGCAATCCGGTCGGTGAACCCACCGGCGCGGCAGCTAATCGGTTGGGGTAATCCGGCCAGCGGGGGCTATGCGACCGTCCAGGTATCGCCCGCGGCGAACAGCGATTCCAGTGTGCCTGCGCCGAGCTTATCGCTGGTCTGCCGCAGTTGGTCCATCATCATCTCTTCGTAAACCGGCTTCTCCACGTCGCGGAAAACACCCAGGGGCGTGGGCATTTCGGGGTAGTGCATGCGCGATAGCTGGAAAGCCAGCGAGGGGTTCTCGCAATGCTCGTCGTGCCGGAGCAGCTCGTCTTCGGACACCCCGTCGTCCAGCATGACCACCTCGATATTCAGCCCGTTATGCCGGATGCCCTTGTCGCGGTTCTTCCCGAAAACCATCGGCTCGCCGTGCCGCAGGTAGAGCACGTTGTCGTCACGGGTCTGGCGGTCCGTGAGGTACGAAAACGCTTCATGGTTATACACGGCGCAGTCCTGGTACACCTCGACGAAGGCCGTGCCGCGATGCGCCGCCGCCCGCTCCAGAACCTCCTGCAACATCTTCGGGTCATTGTAAATCACGCGCGCAACGAACGTGACCTCGGCGCCCAGGGCGACCGAGACCGCATGCACGGGGTTCTCGATCGACCCGAACGGCGTCGACTTGGTCCGCTTGCCCAGCTCGCTGGTCGGCGAAACCTGGCCCTTCGTCAGCCCGTAGATGCGATTGTTGAACAACACGATCTTCAGGCCGATGTTGCGGCGAATCATGTGCAGAAAGTGGTTGCCGCCGATGCTCAGGGCATCGCCGTCACCCGTGATTACCCACACCTCCAGCTCCGGGTTGGCCAGCTTGACGCCGGTGGCGATGGCCGGGGCGCGCCCGTGGATCCCGTGGATGCCGTACGTATCCATGTAGTACGGGAAGCGGCTGGAGCAGCCGATGCCCGACACGAACACGGCTTGCTCCTTCGGTACCTGCCGCTGCGCCAGGGTCTTCTGCAGCGCTGTCAGGATGGAGAAGTCGCCGCATCCGGGGCACCAACGCACGCTCTGGTCGCTCTTGTAGTCCTTGACGGTCAACAATTCATCAGTGCACGTCGCCACGGCTACTTGCCTCCGAGTATCTCGTCGATCTTGTCGGTGATCTCGCTAATCATGAACGGTTTGCCCTGGATCTTCGTGAAGCCCTCGGCATCCACCAGGTACGCCGCGCGCAGCAGCAGCAGCAACTGACCGGCGTTCAACTCGCACACCAGCACCCGCTCGTAGCTCCGCAGCACCTCGCCAAGATTGCGCGGGAAGGGGTTGAGCCAGGTCAGGTGCGCGTGCGCCACGTCGCAACCAGCCTCGTAGGCCCGTTCGACTGCCGTCCGGACCGCCCCGAACGTCCCACCCCACGAAACCAGCAGAAGCTTGCCGCTCTCTCTGCCGAAAACGTCCTGGTCGGGAACGTCCGCGAGGACGTTGGCGACCTTGCGCAACCGCTGCTCGGTCATGCGCTCGTGGTTGAGCGGGTCATAGCTCACTGTGCCGACTTCCTCGAGCTTCTCCAGCCCACCCACGCGATGCTGCAAGCCCGGCGTGCCAGGGATCGCCCAGGGACGCGAACCGCGCTCGTCGCGCCGATACGGCGCGAAGTCAGTGGGATCACTGGCGTGCTCGATCTCGATCGGCGCCAACTCACCGTCCTCCGGAATCCGCCACGGCTCGGAGCCCTGCGCCAGGTAGCCGTCACTGAGCAGGACCACCGGCGTCATGTACTTCACCGCAATCCGCACGGCTTCGATCGCGCGCCAGAAGCACTCCGCCGGCGAGCGCGTCGCCAGAACCGGCAGCGGGCAGTCCCCGTTGCGCCCCAGAATCGCCTGCCACAGGTCCGATTGCTCCGTCTTGGTCGGCAAGCCCGTGCTCGGACCGCCGCGCTGCACGTTGACGATCACCGTCGGCAACTCGGTCATGACACCCAGACCGATGCCTTCCTGCTTCAGGGCCATCCCCGGCCCGCTGGTACCCGTCGCCGCAATGCACCCCGCGAAGGCCGCGCCCACCACGGCGGCATAGGCCGCAATCTCGTCCTCCGCTTGGAACGTGCGCACATCGAAGTTCTTCAGCAGCGTCAGTTCGTGCAGAATCTCGCTGGCCGGCGTGATCGGGTAGCTGCCGTAGAACAGCGGCTTCTTCGCCAACTGGGCCGCCGCCAGCAGCCCAAAAGCCGTGGCCTGATTGCCGGTCAGGTTGCGGTACCGGCCCGGCCGCAAGTTGGCCTTGCCGACCTGATACCGGACGGTGAACATCTCAGCAGTTTCGCCGAAGTTGTAACCCGCCTGCAGCGCTCGGACATTCGCCTCCGCCACCGCCGGAATCTTCGCAAACTTCGTGTTGATCCACCGGTGCGTCACGTCCAGCGGCCGGTCGTACAGCCAGTACACGACCCCCAGCGCGTAGAAGTTCCTGCACCGTTCGGCGACCTTCTGGCTAAGACCGGTCTCCTTCACAGACGCCAAAGTCTGCGTAGTTATCGGAACCTTGTACACGCGGTAGGCCGACAACTCGCCCGTCTCGAGCGGGTTCTCTTCGTACTTCGCCTTGGCGAGGTTCGCCGGCGTGAATTCGTCGGAGTTGACCACCAGCGCACCGCCCGGAGCCAGGTCCTTGACGCAGACCTTCAGTGCCGCCGGGTTCATCGCCACCAGCGCGTCCACCCGGTCGCCCGGGGTGTAAATCGGGCGACTGCCGAAATTGATCTGAAAACCCGATACGCCGCCCAGCGTCCCCGCGGGTGCGCGAATTTCCGCCGGGAAGTCGGGAAACGTACTCACATCGTTGCCAAGAACGGCGCTGGCAGTCGTGAACTGCGTGCCCGCCAGTTGCATGCCGTCGCCCGAGTCGCCCGCGAACCGGATTACAACCTGCTCAAGCGTCTCGATCTGGCGGGCCGATGTGCCCTGAGTCTTGGTCTTCTTCGAAGTCGCTGTGCTCATTGATCAGGCTCTCTCACCGTTGCTGGTGGATGGCCATCACCGGCCGACGCCGCCGGCGCCTACCGCCCACACACGAAACGGGGCCTTGTCCGTCGGCCTGACCGGCTGGTTAACCGTGCCGCGGCCGCTTGACGCCAAAACCAGCACTCTACCGGCATTCTGACGCCGTTTCCAGCGAAAACGCCCGGCGGCACGCCCACCGGCGCGCCGCCACCAGCCAGTGTCAGTAGCAACCCCTGTTCCAAAGCTACACTTGCTACCCGCATGTCGTCCCAATAGACTCCCCCACTGGCCGCCGCGGCACACCGCCCGGACCAGACCGACTTCGCGGACCCCGTGAGCATGCACTGCGACGCTGATCGACTGGCGACTTTACCACGCTACCTCTTCCTGGAGATTGACCGCAAACGCGCCGCCGCCCAGGCCGCCGGCCGCCACGTCATCGACTTCGGCGTCGGCGACCCTGACCAGCCCACCCCCGATTTCATCCTCGCCGCCATGGAGCACGCCATTCGTCGCCCCGAATGGCACCAGTACCCCTCCGGATGGGGCCTGCCGGCCTTCCGCAGCCAGGTGGCCGCCTTCCTGGCCGAGCGCTACAGCATCAGCGTGGACCCGCAGCGCGAAGTGCTCACGCTTATCGGCAGCAAGGAGGGCCTGGGGCACCTGCCGCTGGCCGTCGTGAACCCGGGCCAGGCCGTCCTCGTGCCCGACCCCGGCTACCCCGTGTACCGCGCCGCGACCATCCTGGCCGGCGGCACCCCGCTCTCCCTGCCGCTCACGGAGCAGCGCGGCTGGCTGCCCGACCTGGACGCCGTCGCACCAGATACGGCCCGGGCCGCGGCCCTGCTATTCCTTAACTACCCAAACAACCCCACCGGCGCCACGGCCACGCGCGCCTTCTTCGAGGAGGCCGTCAGCTTCGCCCGCCGGCATGACCTGCTGATCGCCCATGACGCCGCGTACGGCGAGTTGTACCTCGGCGACCAGCGGCCGCCCAGCATCCTCGAGATCCCCGGCGCCCGCGAGGTGGCCGTCGAGTTCCACTCGCTATCCAAGACCTTCAACATGACCGGCTGGCGCCTGGGCTTCGCGGTCGGCAACGCGGACGTGCTCGATGCCCTGGCACGCGTCAAGTCCAACCTCGATAGCGGCCCCTTCTCGGCCATCCAAGCGGCCGGGGTGGCCGCGTACGCCGGCTGTGACCGACCGGAAATCGCCCGCCTGCGCGCCACCTACACTCAGCGGGCCGAGATCCTCTGTGCCGGTCTGCGGGCCGCCGGCTTCCGCGTGAATCCGCCAACCGCGACCTTCTACGTCTGGGCCGGCGTGCCCGCCGGGCACGATTCCCTTAGCACCGCCACGCGCCTCCTGGACGAGGCCGATGTCGTCTGCATCCCTGGCAGCGGCTTCGGACCCGGCGGCGAAGGCTACGTCCGCTTCGCACTGACCGCGAGCACCGAACGCACGCGGCTGGCGGCTGAGCGCCTGGCAAAGATCAAGTGGCAGGCGACATGACAGCCGGCGGAATCTACATCGCGCTGGGCTCCAACCTGGGCGACCGCGCCGCGCATATCGAAGCGGCCCTCGTCGAGCTGAAGAGCGCCGGCGATATCCGCGTGCTGCGGCGCTCCACCCTGCACGAGACCGTACCGGTAGGGGGGCCCCCGGGGCAGGACGCCTACCTCAACGCGGTCGCGGAGCTGGCGACGGACCTGAGCCCGCACGAGCTGCTGGACCGCCTGCTCCTTATCGAGCAGCACCACGGCCGCGAGCGGCACGTCCGCAACGGTGCCCGCACGCTCGACCTGGACCTGTTGCTGTATCATCGTGAACGCATCACCGCCGCCGACCTCGTCATCCCGCACCCGCGTATGTGGCAGCGCTCGTTCGTTCTGGAGCCGCTGGCGGAGATTTGTCCGCCGGCCCGCCTGGCTGCCCTGCGCCGCTGGGCCGACCCCACGGGAGCCGCAGCGTGTATCTTGACCTGACCAACGCCGACCGGACCTGGCGTGACGTCTACCGGCTCTGCATCGGTCTGGTCGTGCCCCGCCCGATCGCTCTGGTTTCCACCATCTCGCCCGCCGGCCTGCCCAACCTCGCCCCTTTCAGCTTCGCCAACATGGTCGCCGCAAATCCGCCCGTATTCATGTTCTGCCCGGCTTTGCGACGCGACGGCAGCCCCAAGGACACGCTTGAGAACATCCGCGCCACGCGCGAGTTCGTCGTCGCGACAGTCACTGAGGCGCTCGTTGAACGCGCCGTCCGCGCCGCCGCCGACCTCCCGGCCGGACACAGCGAGTTCGACTTCGCCGGGCTCACGCCGGCACCTGCCCGGCTCGTGCGGCCGGCCCGCGTGGCGGAATCGCCCGTCAACTTCGAGTGCCGCCTGCGCGACATCATTGAACTCGGAACCGGTCCCGGCGGCGGCAACATCGTCCTCGGCGACATCCTCGCGCTGCACGTCAGCGACGACATCCTGGGGGCGACCGGCCTCGTGGATCCCGCCAAGTATCCGGCCGTCGGCCGGCTCGGCGGCAATTCATACACGACCGTGCGCGATTCGTATGAGCTGGAGATCCCCGTGGTTTCGCGCGACCCCGCCGGTCGCTGACCGGCCGATTTCAAGCCGGCTGCGCAGCGCTCCCCACCGACTGGAACTGAGCCGCCAACGCCGGGTAGAGGGCCCGATAACGTGAATACGCCTCCGCATAACTCTCAGCGGCTTGGCCCGGCCGGCAGCCTTCCGTCACCTTGATGACCTGCCGGCAGGCCTCCGAGACGCTGTCATAGACCCCGATTCCCACCCCGGCCAGCAGCGCGGCACCAAACGCCGCCCCCTGCGTTACGTTCGTCGTCACAATCTCCGTCGCGAAGACGTCCGCCAGAATCTGCCGCCATAGACTGCTGCGGGCCCCGCCGCCGGACACCCGCACCTGGTCGATCCGCACGTCCAGCGCTCGCAGCAACTCCAGCGCATCACGCAGCCCGAACGCCACGCCCTCCAATACCGCCCGCGTCAGATGCGCTTTCCCGTGCCGCAGTGTCAGGCCGCAGAAGACCCCGCGCGCCTGCGGGTCGGCGTGTGGCGTACGCTCGCCGCAGAGGTACGGCAGGAACAGCAGGCCGTCCGCGCCGGCGGGCACCGCCGCCGCATCAGCCGTGAGTATGTCGTACGGGTCACACCCTTCCGCCGCCGCCCGGGCACACTCCGGCTGTCCGAGCGTGTCGCGATACCAGCGCAGGCTGCCGCCGGCCGACAGCATCACGCCCATCAGGTGCCAGGTCTCCGGGACGGCATGGCAGAAGGCGTGCAGCCGACCCTGCGGCTCAGGCCGGTATGTGCCGCTCGATGCGAACACCACGCCCGAGGTCCCCAGCGTGACCGTCACCACCCCCGCTTGTGTCGCCCCGCTTCCCACCGCCTGCGCGGCCTGGTCGCCCGCACCGCCCACGACCGGCGTGCCGGCGGCCAGCCCCATTTGCTCAGCCGCCGCCGCCGAGATGTGGGCGCTGACCACCGCCGACTCGGTGACTTCCGGCAGCCACGCTGAGGGAATGTCGAGGGCCGCCAGCATCTCGGCTGACCAGCGGCGCCTACCCACGTCTAACAATGCCGTGCCCGACGCATCCGAGACCTCGGACGCTAGTGCACCCGTAAGCTGATAGCGCACGTAGTCCTTGGGCAACAGGACATGGGCAACGCGCGCGTACACTTCCGGCTCGTGCTCACGCACCCACAGGATCTTGGGCGCGGTGAAGCCCGGCAAGACCGGATTGCCAATCAGCTCGAGCAGCCGCGGCAGCCCCAGCCGGGCGGTGATGGCGGCACACTGCGGACCCGTCCGTTGGTCATTCCACAGGATGGCGGGCCGCAGCACGTCCCCGCCGGCGTCCAGCAGCACCAGCCCGTGCATCTGGCCGGTCAGCCCGACGGCGGACACCTGAGCTCCATTCAAACCGGCCCGCGCCAGCACGCGGCGCACGCTGCTGACCGTGGCCGCCCACCAGTCGGCCGGTTGCTGCTCAGCCCACAGCGCCTGCGGCGTCGCGAGCGCCACGTTAGTCGTCGCTTCCGCCAAGACTTCGCCGCGGACGTCGATCAGGACCGCCTTGCCGCCGGTCGTGCCAACGTCAATGCCAAGCAGAATGGGCGCATCTCTCATGCACGCCTCCCAAGAACCAGGCCGGAGCCACCGGGTTTCTAGTGTGAATCGCCGTGGCTGACCAGCGTGCGTTCTGCCAATTCACGTGGGGCGGTCGGTTTGAGGGCTGCGTGCCACGGCGCGGCGGACTGCTAGGTTGCCACCCGTAGACGGCGAAGCGTGCGAAAGCGCTGTTGAGCCGATTGCCGCGCGGCGATCGTTTCCGGGTCACCACCGCGGAGTTCCTTGACAGAACGCTCAGCGGCGGCCACCGTGTTGGGCGTGATTTGTCCGGCCGGCATGGCCTGCTGCGTCAATATGGTGACACTATTGCGGTGGACCTGGGCGAAGCCGCCATCGATGAACAGTCGCTGGACACGGCCGCCGGTTTCGTATCGCAATTGTCCGATGCCCAACTCACACATGAGCGGCGCACGGTTGTGCAGCACGCCCAACTCGCCGTCGTGAGCTGCGAAAACGACCGAACTGACGTGCTCATCAAGCACCTGCCGCTCGGGCGTAATCACGATCAACTCGATTACGTCACCCTTGACCATACTCCACCGTTTAACGCACGGGGGGCCTGCGAGTCAAGAGACCGGCAGGTGGAGCCATGCGGCAAGAATTGCCTAATGAGGCCGCTTTAGGTGCGCAGAGTGGCTCTAACAACGGCATTATCGGAAGATGAGCGCCGGAACTGGTGCGATCTGCTAACTCGTACGCCCTCCCGACAAGCCAGACTAATCGGCAAAATTGTCACTGAAATGCCCCTCCTCGGGCCCAACATTGGCGCCCGTGCGCCGCCATCGTCGCCAAATGTGACCGGTTCGGGTGGCCATCCGTGCAGCCCCGAATCCAAATCTCTCACTTCGGTCAACACCCTCTTCATTAACCGCACATACAAGGCCCAAATTCTCGCCATCAGCGCGCCCAGCACGGCTGCGGGGTCGAAGGGGGCGCAGGCGGCCGCCTGACACCTCATACGCCAGGGGGGGCAGCGCCAATCGCGACTGCCCTCAAACCTCCATGATCTCCCGCGTCTTGTCCTCCAGCAGCTTGTCAATCTGCGCGCAGTGGTCGTCCGTCAGCTTCTGGATCCTCTCCTGCCCGCGCTCGACGTCATCCTCGCCCATGGTCTTGTCCTTCTTCCCCGCGTCCAGCGCCTTGTTCGACTCTCGCCTAATGTTGCGGACCGCCAGCTTCTGCTGCTCGGCGAGCTGCTTGACGTGGCTGGCCAGTTGCTCACGCCGCTCCGTGGACAGCGCCGGCACGGGCAGGCGGATCATCTTGCCATCGTTCTGCGGATTGATGCCCAACTCGCTCTTCTCGATGCTGCGCTGAATGTCCTTGAGCGTCGCGGGGTCGTAAGGCTTGATAATAATGACGTTGCCTTCTGCCACGGCAATATTGGCCAATTCTTTCAGCACCATCGTGGACCCGTACGACTCCACGTCCACGCGCAGCGTATCCACCAGGGCCGACGTCGCCCGCCCCGTTCGAACCGACCGCAGCTCACCGCGCAGAAACTCGGCCGCTTGCTTCATGTCCGTTTCGGCTTTGCGTAGTATCTCGCTAATCGGCATCCGTTGGCCTCCTCTACCGCCCCATCAGCCTTCAACTGAAACGTCGCGGAGGATATCGGCCCGCGTTCGGCCGCACAAGCGACCCCCGCCCGACCGCCCGCGGCGCTGCCGAATACCACTGGGCGCGGCCGCAACACTCCGCCCGATCCCCCCAATGGTGTTCTACTTACGAAACTAACCCCCCCGCATTGCCGATACAACGTACGCACGCGCCTGGCGATGTGCATGTTCCTTCGCCGCCGCGAGCACTCGCCGTGATACGCCCAGCCTGCGTCTGAGGAGACGAGCCGTGCAGACCATTTTCATCACCGGTGCGGAAGGCTTTGTCGGCACGGTGCTTACTCAGCACCTGCGACAACGCGGGTACCGTGTCGTGGCGGGCGTGCGCAACCGCGCGCGCAAGCTTGCCTATGAACGCCGTTTCGGCAAGGCGATCGTCTGCGACGTCAGTGACGCTATCAATGTTGCCCGCGCCGTAGCCAGCGTCAAGCCCGATGGCGTGGTCCACCTGGCAGGCTACACGCACACCCATGACACCAACGAGCAGCCGCTTGAAGCATACCAGTCGATCGTCTCGGGCTGGGCCAACCTGCTGGATGCCGTCCGCCGCACCGTCCCGCGGGCTCGCGTGCTCCTCATCAGCGCCTGCGACGTCTACGGCCGCGCCGGCCATCAACCCGTTCGCGAAGACGCCCCCCTCGCCCCCGTCAGCACGTTCGGCGCGCTCAAAGTCACGGCCGAGTCCGTGGCACGCACCTTCTCTGAGAAGTACTGCCTGAACCTGTCCGTCGCCCGGCCGTTCCACTACACCGGGCCTGGCCAGCCGGACACGTTCTTCTACGGCTCGGTCGCCCGGCGCCTCGCCAACTGGGACCTGGAGACTGACGGCGACGAACTGGCCCTCCCGGATCTCCGCTGTCGGCGCGACCTGCTGCACGTGCACGACGTCGTCGACGCCTACGAGCGCCTCCTGCACGACGGCCAGCCCAACCAGACCTACAACGTCTGCTCCGGCGAAGCACGCACCTGTGCCGAGATCGTTCAGGTGATGGCCCAGTCACTGCGCCTGCCGCTCCGACTCGTGGACGCACCCTCGTCCGCCGACGACGAGTTCGTGGACATCTTCTGGGGCGACAACACCAAGCTGCGGAGCGAGCTCGGCTGGCAGCCCACCCACACCGCCGACGGCGCACTGCAGGAGCTGGTCCGCAGTTACTACCGCCAGCCCGTTCCGCCCCCGCCCGTGCCCGTGGCAGTGTAGACCCGGGGGAGCTGTGGGGGGATCCGGGCGGGGACTTGTTCCCCGCCCGGCTAATTTAGTACCACTCCGGGGCGACATCGCCCCCGTCCCACCGCGCGACTCCTATCTCCTATTTCCTTCTCCCTAAGTGCCTTGGCAGCCTGGGCCCCAGCGGCTATACTTTGGGGCTCCGCGTTGGCCCGCCGCACTTGGGTGCGGGCACGCGGCCCTGCTGTTGGATACGATCGGAGATCTGCATGGCCGTTCGATTGCGACTCAAGCGCCTCGGGCGCACCCATCGCCCCTTCTACCGCCTCGCCGCCATGGAGTCGCGCAACCAGCGCGATGGCCGCGTCTTGGAGGAGTTGGGCTTCTACGACCCCAGCAATGCTGACAAGGATGCCCAGGTCAAGCTCGATGCCGAACGCGTGCGCTACTGGCTGAGCGTCGGCGCGCTCCCGACCGATACGGTGCGCCACCTGCTCAAACAGCAGAACATCGCGGCGAAGTGACCACCGGGCGACTGATGCTAGTGGCTGATTATGCGGTTCGACGTGCTCACATTGTTTCCGGAAGTCATGCAGCCGTACTTTGCGGCGAGCATTCTGGGGCGCGCCCAGACCGCCGGCCTGGTTGAAATACACACCCATCAACTACGCGACTATTCCACCGACCCGCACAACAAGGTAGACGATCGGCCTTTCGGCGGCGGCCCCGGCATGGTGCTGATGTGCCAACCCGTGTGTGACGCCGTCCAGGCCATCGCGGCTTGCGACCCCCGCCCGGCCCTGCGGATTCTACTGACCCCGCAGGGCCGTTCGTTTGACCAGGCCACCGCGGCACGCTACGCCGCGCGCCAGCGCGTCCTCCTCATCTGCGGGCACTACGAGGGCTTTGACGAGCGCATCGTCGAGCTGCTCCAACCCGAGGAGCTCAGCGTCGGCGACTTCGTCCTCACCGGCGGCGAAATCGCCGCCCTGGCCGTCGTGGACAGCGTCGTGCGCCTCTTGCCCGGCGTGCTCGGCCATGACGAGGCCACCCGCCACGAGTCCTTTCAGAGCGGCACGCTCGACTACCCCCAATACACGCGCCCCCGCGAGTTCCAGGGCCTCCCCGTGCCGGACGTCCTCTTGTCCGGTAACCACGCCGAGATCGAGGCCTGGCGCCGGGCCGAGGCCCAGCGCCGCACGCGCCAGCGCCGGCCAGACCTGCTGGACCCGCCCGCGGGCCGCTCAAACATGACTATCGATGATGACTTCCGCGGCTGCGCATCGGCGAATCCGCCCGCTGCCGCCGTCGCGAAATGCAGGATGTGAGTGCAGAAAGAGAGGCGTTCCGTGAAACACCCCCTGTTAGACGTGGTCGATAACAAGTACAAGCGCGCCGACGACCTCGAGTTCGGCATCGGCGAGACGGTGCGCGTGACCATCAAGATCGTCGAGGGCAGCAAGGAGCGCCTCCAGGATTTCGAGGGCACCGTCATCGCGCGCAAGGGGCACGGCCTCAACGAGATGTTCACCGTGCGCAAGCTCGTCGGCAACGAGGGCGTCGAACGCGTCTTCCCGCTGCACTCCCCCAAGATCATCCGCATCAAGACCGTCCGCCGCGGCAAGATCCGCCGCTGCAAGCTCTACTACCTCCGTGCCCGCGTCGGCAAGGCCCGCAAGTTGCGTGAACGCCGCGTATCGGCCGAGGCCAAGCGCGCGGCCGCCGAGGCCCGCGCCACCAAGGCCCAGGCCATCCGCGAGGCCGAAGAGGCCGCCCGCGCCGCCAAACGCCGCGCCGCCGAAGAGCAGCAGCCCGCCGAGAGCAGCGCCTAGGAAGTAACCGCCGGCGAAGCATAACCACTGCTGAAGCCCTGGCCGGCCGCGCGGCCGAAGAGCAACACTTGCCCAATCGCAGCTCCCAGCAAGTAGCTGCCCGCAAGGCATAACCCTGCGCCACACAGCCCGGCGCGACCATCCGGCAACGCCCAAAGCCGCCGCCGGCAGTCCGCAACCGCTCACCCCATAAGTGGTTACCGCCCGGAGGCCGCCCGCCGCGCCACGCAATCGCCCCGACCCGCGCTTTCCGGACGATTTCCCCCTGACAAAGCCGCTCCGCGCGGTATAATGACCTTGCCTCCTGGATTCCGACCACGCCCGGCTCGCCCCGGGCGCCGGGGGCCTGACCTCACGGGGAGCGTCGGCCCAGTACGCTTTCAACTCGCCGGGAGGCACACAGGGGCACGCCGATGCGTGCAGGCACACGCCACCGGGCTCCGCTCACGGCCGCCGCGGCCGTGTGTCGCTGCTCTGCCAAGCGCAAGCCATCTCCAGGCAAGTCACCGGGTGGGGGGAGAAGGAGTGGGATCATGCAATTACGGCTTCCATCAACAGCGTTGGTCATTGCCGGCCTGCTGGTCACCAACGTCTGCCTCGCCGGCCAGTTAGCCGCCCCAGACGGCACGCGCGAGGCGAACATGCCGGCCGACCATGAGTTGAAAGTGTCGGCGGAGCGGTTCCGTGCGCCTGCGGGGGGCGACGAGTTGCCGGCGGCAGAATGGGCGAATGCATTGGCTGGGGTGGTCGCCGAGCGC
>Ga0334890_1001594_pt1 | contig 29408 bp, 23 predicted proteins | sample GraSluR1_MG_3_FD_207220 | JGI IMG/M metagenome (GOLD analysis project Ga0334890, IMG submission 207220) | Sludge microbial communities from methane-producing bioreactor in Wageningen University, Netherlands - Granular Sludge_31_08-R1 | ecosystem: Engineered > Bioreactor > Anaerobic >... | reverse complement strand
CCCTACCGCCGGCGATTCCTTCGTGGCCTTCGGCTACCGCTTCGAGGTGCTGGACATGGACGGGCACCGCGTGGACAAGGTGCTGGCCATGCCCGCGCCGCTGACCGCCGCGCCGGAATAGCGCCGCGCCAGCGGGGGGCAGAGCCTCAGCGCAGGGCTGCGGGCAAAACCCGTCAGGTGGGGGCGCAGCAGAGCAGCCCCCCCGTAGGGGCGTATTGCCATACGCCCCTACGGGCCTCACCCCCTCAATCCCCCTCTCCAGCAGAGCTAGAGAGGGGGACTTTGACCGCTGCTTGGGGCGTTTTCCCCCTCCCTGGCTTGGCCGGGGAGGGGACCAGGGAGGGGCATTCTGCCGCACTAGACTTCCGAAGTCTTCGAAGACTTCGGAAGTCTGCCCGTGTAGGGGCGTATGGCCATACGCTCCTACCCTCGCCCGGCGTCAAGCGAGTCACTGACAACTGATAACTGACAACCTTTTCGCACACCCTCAGAGGCCGTTTGAGAGGTATCTTTACCCCCATCCCCGGCCCTTCCCCCGCAAGCGAGGGAAGGGAGAAAGGACTGCTCTTGAAGTCCCTCCCCGCAGAGGCGCAGAGCGCGCAGAGAAAAGCAGGGAGTTTGCAGTTCTCCTCTGTGTCCTCTGCGTCTGTGCAGTTTGGCCATTTTGAATTGTTGACAAGCTCCCCCGCCCTGTGCTACAGTGTTGCTTGTCACTGGGAGAGACACATGACTGGCACGCAGCCCCACACCTTGCAGCAAACAAGCCCCAGCAGCGCCTGGGTCTGGTTTAGCTTCTATTATTTTGGTGGCGGCCATAGGGCAGGTTGGAGCGTGCCTTCTGCCAGTGTCACGGGGTAGCACCCCCACAAAATCCAAAGACACAGGGCGCTGAGCACCAAGCTCAGCGCCCTTTTTCGTTCCAGGCGAGTTGCAGGCACAGAGAGGAGCCTTTGCCTTGACCGCGATGCAGTCCGACCGGCCCACACGCTGCCAGGGAGTGCGCGGGGCGATCACCGTCGCAGCCAACACGCCCGCCGCCATCCGCGAGGCGACGCATGAATTGCTGCGCGCCCTGGTGGAGGCCAACCAGATCGTCCCAGAGGACATCGGCGGCGCGCTCTTCACCACCACGCCTGACCTCACCGCCGAGTTCCCTGCCGTCGCCGCGCGCGAACTGGGCTGGGACGACGTGGCCATCCTGTGCGGGCACGAGATGAACGTCCCCGGCGCGCTGCCGATGTGCCTGCGCGTGCTGCTGCTGTGGAACACGGCGCGCGCGCCCCAGGAAATTCAGCATGTGTACTTACGCGAGGCGCAAGCCCTGCGTCCCGACCGCGCGGTGAATACGCCCGCCTAGAACGCCATGGGTCACGAGTCAGGTCGCCACCGACCGGGAGAACCCTCACATGATCGTCGTCATGAACGTCAACGCCAGCGCCCGCGAGATCTCCGATGTCATCGCCCGCATTCGCGCCATGGGCTACGACGTGCACCTGTCGGAAGGCAAGGAGCGCACGATCATCGGCGTCATCGGGCGCGGGCGGCCCATTGACCGCGAGCAGCTTGCCCTGATGTCCGGGGTGCAGTCGGTGATGCCGGTCACCCACCCCTATAAGATCGCCAGCCGCGAGTACCACCCAGACGACACGCTCGTTCCGCTCAACGGGATCACGGTCGGCGGGCCGGACCTGGCCATCATCGCCGGGCCGTGCTCGGTGGAGAGCCGCGAGCAGATCATCGAGACGGCGCACGCCGTGCGCGAGGCCGGGGCGACAGCCCTGCGCGGCGGGGCCTTCAAGCCGCGCTCGTCGCCCTACGCCTTCCAGGGCCTGGGCGAAGAGGGGCTGCGCTACCTGGCCGAGGCGCGCGAGCAGACCGGATTGCCTGTCGTCACCGAGGTGATGGACCCGCAGCTTGTCCCGCTGGTCTGCCAGTACGCCGACGTGCTGCAGATCGGGGCGCGCAACATGCAGAACTACACGCTGCTGCACGCGGTGGGCGAAAGCCAGCACCCGGTGCTGCTCAAGCGCGGCATGAGCAGCACCATGGAAGAATTGCTCATGTCCGCCGAGTACATTCTCAGTCACGGCAACATGCGCGTCATGCTCTGCGAGCGCGGCATTCGCACCTTCGAGACCTACACGCGCAACACGTTCGACATCAACGCCATCCCCGTGCTCAAGCGCATCTCGCACCTGCCGGTCATCGCCGATCCCAGTCACGGCGTCGGCAAATGGGAGTATGTGGAGAGCGTCTCGCTGGCGGCGGTCGCCGCGGGCGCGGACGGGCTGATCCTGGAAGTGCACCCGCAGCCGGAGATGGCCCAGTCGGACGGGCAGCAGTCGCTCAAGCCGGAGCGTTTCGCCGCGCTGGTGCTCAAGCTGCGCCAGCTTGCGCCGGTTGTCGGGCGGCAGGTCCCTGAGCCGCAGCGGGTATAGCGCGATGGAGGCTTCCTTTAGCGCCTGTACGGTGCACATGATCGGCCTGGGGTTGATGGGCGGCTCGCTGGCGATGGCCCTGCGCGGCCAGGTGGGGCGCATCACCGCTGAGGACATCGCCCCCGGCGTCATCGAAGATGCCACCCGGCGCGGCGTCATTGATGGGCCGGGCGCGTCCGGGGACGCCGACATCGTGGTGCTGGCCGTGCCCGCGCACGCTATCATTACCCTGATTCCGGGGCTTGCACTGCGTCCAGGGGCGCTGGTGCTCGACCTGGGCAGCACCAAGACGCGCATCTGCCAGGCGCTGGACGGCCTGCCGCCGGGCGTGTTGGCCGTTGGCGGGCACCCGATGTGTGGCCTGGCCGAGAACGGCTACGCCCACGCCATCCCCACGCTGTACCAGGGCGCGCGCTTCGTGCTCTGCGAGACGCTGCGCACCACCGGCGAAGCGCGGCTCGTCGCCGAGACGCTGGTGCGGGCGGTCGGCGCGCAGCCCTTGTGGATGGATCGCGCCCGCCAGGATCGCCTGACAGCGCTGACCAGCCACCTGCCGCACCTGCTCTCTTTCGCCCTGATGCGCCTGGCGATGGACGGCGCGGCAGAGGATGCGGCGCTGCTGGAACTGGCGGCGGGCGGCTTCGACGGGGCGACGCGCCTGGCGCGCACCGACGCGGCGATGATCGTCGGCATGTTCAGCACCAACGCCGACCAGCTTCGCCAGGCCGCCGCCGAACTGCGCGCGCACCTCGATCACCTGGACGCGATCCTCGGTGATGCTGAGGCGCTGGAGGACGAACTGGGCGCGATTGTGGCCGCGCGCCGCGCGTACACGGCAGGCTACGGGGAGCGGTTGATCACATGAGCGGTGAATTCTACCCACTGCGGGTTGATCCCGTAGGGGCGTATTGCAATACGCCCCTACGGACCCTGCCCTTCCGTGTCGTTTCCTGCGAGGTGACGCCATGAACGGCGCATCAACGACAATCTGCGTCCGCCCTGGCGCGGCCCTGCGGGGGACGGTGCGCGTGCCCGGCGACAAGTCGCTCTCGCATCGCGCCTTGATCCTGGGCGCGCTGGCCGACGGCGCGAGTCACGTGCGCGGCTGGCTGCCCGCCGGTGACACGCTGGCGACGCTGCGCTGTGTGCGGGCGCTGGGGATCGCGGTCGAGCAAGAGGAGGCGACGACCCTCGCCGTGCACGGGCACGGGCTGAGCGGCCTGCAAGCGCCCGCCGCCCCGCTGGACTGTGCCAACGCGGGGACGGCCATGCGCCTGCTGGCGGGTGTGCTGGCCGGGCAACCCTTTGCCAGCACGCTCGACGGCAGCGAGCAGCTTCGCCGCCGCCCGATGGGCCGCATCACCGGGCCGCTGCGCCAGATGGGGGCGCAGATCGCCGACACCGACGGACACGCGCCCCTGTACATTCGCCCGGCGGCGCTACGCGGCATGGCGCACACACTCCCCGTCGCCAGCGCGCAGGTCAAGAGCGGCATCCTGCTGGCGGGGCTGTTCGCCGATGGCCCGACGACCGTCAGCGAGCCGGGGCCGGCGCGCGATCACACTGAGCGCATGTTGCAGGCAATGGGCGCGCGGGTGGACGGGGACGGCTTCACCGTGACCCTGACCCCTGGCCCCGCTCTGCGCCCGCTCGACCTGACCGTGCCCGGCGATCCTTCCTCGGCGGCGTTTGTGCTGGCGGCGGCGCTGTTGGCGGGCGGCGACGAGGTGCGTGTGACGGGCGTGGGCGTCAACCCGACGCGCACCGGCCTGCTGGACATCCTGGCGGCGATGGGCAGCCCCGTGATCTGCGAGGGCGAGCACCTGGAAGGGGGCGAGCCGGTGGCCGATCTGCTCGTGCGGCGGGGGAACCTGCGCGGAGCAGAGGTGGGCGGCGACCTGATCGTGCGCACCATTGACGAGTTCCCCGCGCTGATGGTGGTGGCGACGCAGGCGGCGGGCGAGACCGTCGTGCGCGACGCGGCGGAGTTGCGCGTCAAGGAGACGGATCGCATCGCGGTGATGGCCGCCGAACTGCGCAAGCTGGGCGCGCAGATTGACGAGCGCCCGGACGGGTTCCGCATCGCCGGGCCGCAGCAGTTGCATGGCGCGGTCGTGCAGGGGCATGACGATCACCGCGTGGCGATGGCCCTGGCTGTCGCCGGGCTGGTAGCCGAGGGCGAGACGGTGGTCGAGGACGCCGCCTGCGCCCACGACTCGTTCCCTGGCTTTGTCGGAACGATGCGCGTCCTCGGCGCGGAGATGGACTGGTGCGATCATGACTGAACGTGTGGGGCTTCTTGGCTGGCCGGTGGCGCACAGCGTCTCCCCAGCCATGCACAACGCGGCTTTTACGGCTCTAGGACTGGACTGGCAGTACGATCTGTTGCCCGTCTCGCCCGACCATTTCGCCGAGGAGGTGGCGCGGCTGGTCGCGGCGGGCTATCGCGGCTTCAACGTGACCATCCCGCACAAGGACGCGGCGCTGACGTTGCCGCAGGTGCGCGCGGCGACGCTGGGGGCGCAGGCCATCGGCGCGGCCAATACGCTAGTCGTGCAGCCCGACGGGACGCTGCACGCCGACAACACCGACTGGCAGGGCTTCGCCGACGACCTGCTGGCCCAGGGGTTGGATGTCAGTGGCGCGACGTGCCTGGTGCTGGGCACGGGCGGGGGCGCGCGGGCTGTCGTCCATGCGCTGGCATCGCAGGGCGCGGCGGAGATCATGCTGGTCAGCCGCTCACCCCACCCCCGGAGGACGGGGTGGGCGATGGCGCAATGCTCGCTGGCTACGTATGACGATCTCACCCTGCTCGCGCCCTACGCCGATCTGATCGTCAACTGCACGCCGGTGGGCATGTTTCCCAACGTGGACGAGTCGCCCTGGCCCAAGCGGGTGCACTTCCCGCCCGACGCCGTGCTCTACGACCTGGTCTACAACCCACCAGTGACGCGGCTGATGCGTCAGGCGGAGGAGGCGGGAGCGCGGGCGCTCGGCGGGCTGGGAATGCTTGTCCGGCAGGGCGCGTTGTCCTTTGCGCAATGGGTGGGGATTGCGCCGCCGCTCGCTATAATGGCAGAGGCGGCGCAGACCGCCCTGGCTGGTTTGCATACGAACCCGTGAACAGGAACGAGCGAATCATGAGTCATCCAACAATCGCTGCAAAGACAGACATCGCCGAGAATGTCTTCGAAGAGCTGCGCTGGCGCGGCATGATCCACAACATCACCGAGGGCGCAGCGGAGGTGCTCGCCAAAGAGAAGGTGACGGCCTACATCGGCTTTGATCCCACCGCCGACAGCCTGCACGTGGGGTCGCTGTTGCCGATCATGGTGCTGGTGCACCTGCAGCGGCACGGTCACACGCCGATCGCGCTGGCGGGCGGCGGCACCGGCCTGATCGGCGATCCCAGCGGCAAGACCAAGGAACGGCAGTTGCTCTCCGAAGAACAACTGGCCCACAACCTGGAAGGGATCAAGGCGCAACTGGCGCACTTCCTGGCGTTCGAGGGCGTGCCGAACCCGGCCCTGCTGCTCAACAACGCCGACTGGCTGTGCCGCCTCAACCTGATCGAGTTCCTGCGCGACACCGGCAAGCATTTCACCGTCAACTACATGCTGGCCAAGGACTCGGTGCGAATGCGCCTGGAGAGCGACGAGGGCATCTCCTTCACCGAGTTCAGCTACATGTTGCTGCAGGCGTATGACTTCCTGCGCCTATACCTGGACTATGGCTGCACCTTCCAGATGGGCGGCAGCGATCAATGGGGCAACATCACCGCCGGCACAGAGCTGATCCGCAAGGTGGCCGACGGCAAAGCCTACGCCCTGACCGTGCCGCTGGTCACTACCTCCACCGGTGTTAAGTTCGGCAAGACGGAGGCCGGGACGGTGTGGCTCGACGCGCGGCGCACCTCGCCCTTCCGCTTCTATCAGTTCTGGATCAACACACCCGACGCCGACGTGGTGCAGTATCTCAAGTTCTTCACCCTCCTGAGCCGCGAAGAGATCGCCGCGCTGGAGCACGCCGTCGCCACCGAGCCGCACTTGCGGGCGGCGCAACGTCGCCTGGCCGAGGAGGTCACGCGCATGGTGCACGGCGAAGAGGGCCTGCGCAAGGCCCAGCAGGCCACCGAAGTGCTCTTCGGCGAGCGCGACCTGGAAGGGCTGAGCGCCGATGAGCTGCTGGATATCTTCGCCGAGGTGCCATCCAGCGCCGTGCCCGCCGCCGACCTGGGGGGCGACGGCCTGAGCCTGGTTGACCTGACCGTGGCGTGCGGGCTGGAGCGTTCCAAAAAGCAGGCGCGCACCCTCATCGAAAGCGGCGGGCTATACCTGAACAACGTCCGCGTAGACGACGTCGAGCGGCGTGTCACCCTGGCCGATACGCTTGAGGGACGTGCTCTGGTGCTGCGCAAGGGCAAGAAGCAACATCACCTGGTGCGCGTGGAGTAGGGGGATTGTGGATCGTGGATTGCGAATTGGGGATTGCAAAAAATGACGGTTACCCCCGCCCGGCGCTGACGTGCCTCGTCGCCCCCTCTCCGAAACGGTGAAGGGGCGAGCCGAACGCAGCGAAGCCGGGGCCTGCGCAACCGTTCTCGCTGATCGCCGAAAGCTGATGGTTGATACACCCTTGGAGGAACTGTGCTGCGCTTTCTCACTGCGGGCGAAAGCCATGGCCCGGCACTGACCGGCATCCTGGAAGGGATGCCCGCCGGCGTCCCCCTGACGCCCGACGACATCAACCGCGACCTGGCCCGCCGCCAGCAAGGATATGGCGCGGGCGGGCGGATGCAGATCGAACGCGACCAGGTCCGCCTCACTGGCGGGGTGATGAACGGTCACACCACCGGTGGGCCGATCGCCCTGGTGATCGAAAACCGCGACTGGAAGAACTGGGCAGAGCGCGACATCCCGCCTATGAGCACGCCGCGCCCCGGTCACGCCGACCTCACCGGCGCGCTGAAGTACGGTTACCGCGATCTGCGTCTGACGCTGGAACGGGCCAGCGCCCGCGAAACGGCCATGCGCGTGGCGATCGGCGCGATTGCCCGGCGATTGCTGGCCGAGTTCGGCATCACCGTCGGCGGCTATGTGATCGCCATCGGCGCAGAGGCGGCGCACTTCAAAGACGATCCGCCGGACTATCCGGCCCGCTTCGCCGCCGCGCTGGCATCCGACGTGAGCTGTCCCGATCCAGAGGCCGCAGAGCGGATGCGCGCGGCCATCCGTCAGGCCAAGATAGATAAAGACACGCTCGGCGGGATCATCGAGGTGGTGGCGTTGGGGCTGCCGCCCGGCCTGGGCTCGCATGTGCACTACGATCGCCGCCTGACGGGTCGGCTGGCCGGTGCGGTGTGTAGCGTGCCCAGCATCAAGGGCGTAGAGATCGGCCCGGCCTTCGAGAACGCGCGCCGTCCTGGCACCCAGGTACACGACCGGCTGACACTGGATGAAGACGGGCGTATCCGCCGGACCAGCAACCGCGCTGGTGGCCTGGAAGGCGGCATGACGACCGGCGAGCCGTTGATCGTGCGGGCAGCCATGAAGCCGATCAGCACCACCCTGACGCCGCTGGAGTCGGTGAATCTGGCGACGGGCACGCCCGCGCACACCGAATACGAGCGCAGCGATTTCTGCGCCACGCCGCGCGCCGTGGTGATTCTGGAGGCGATGGTGGCGCTGGTGCTGGCGGATGAACTGTTGCGCAAGTTGGGCGGCGACAGCCTGGAGGAGATGCGCCCCCGTTTTGCGGCGCTGCGTCAGGCCCGGCTGGACGACCTGCCGATGGATGATACACCCTGGCATTTCGGTTATGGCGAGTGACGCTGATCGCGCAAGCAACCTGGTGCTGGCCGGTTTCATGGGCACGGGCAAGAGCACCGTCGGGCGCATCGTCGCCGCGCGGCTGGGCCTGGCCTTTGTGGACACCGACGCCGAGATCGAACGCCGGGCCGGACAACCTATCGCGCAGATTTTCGCGCAGGACGGCGAAGCAGTCTTCCGGCGGCTGGAGGCGCAGGTCTGCCAGGAGGTCGCGGCAGGGCGGGATCAGGTGGTCGCGGTGGGGGGCGGGGCGCTGCTCGACGACGAGACCCGCCGCGCCTTCGCGCAGAGCAGCCTGATCATCTGCCTGACGGCGTCGCTCGACGAGATTCTGCGACGGGTAGGTGACGATCCAGCGCGCCCGCTCTTCAGCACCGACCGCGAGCGGCTGATGGCGCTCTACAACCGTCGCGCTGAGCATTACACCAGCCTGCCGCACATCGTAGAGACAACGGCACGCACACCAGCAGAGGTCGCTGGGGAGGTGATAGGCCTGTGGAAACGACAGCGGAGCTGAGCATTCGGGGTGCGAACGGGGCCTATCCGGTGGTGATTCGGCCTGGCGCGTTGACGGATGCGCTGCCCGCTCTGGTGAGGGAGCACCGCTTTTCGCGCGTGGCGGTGATCACCAACGACACGCTCGCTCCGCTCTATGGCCAGGCGCTGGTAGATCGTCTGCCGGGGGCGTTCCTGGTCACTGTGCCCGATGGCGAAGCGTACAAGACGTTGAGCACGGCAACGGCGCTCTACGGCGAGTTGTTGGCGGGTGGCTGCGACCGCTCGTCGCTGGTGATCGCGCTGGGTGGCGGCGTGATCGGCGACCTGGCCGGGTTTGTCGCGGCGACCTTCATGCGCGGCGTGGCCTTCGTGCAGGCTCCTACCAGTCTGCTGGCCATGGTAGACGCCAGCCTGGGCGGCAAGGTGGGCGTTGACCTGCCCCAGGGCAAGAACCTGGTGGGCGCGTTCAAAGACCCGCTGGCCGTCTTCGCCGACACGGAGACGCTGCGCACCCTGCCGCCGGTGGAGTGGCGCTGCGGCCTGGCGGAGGTGCTCAAGGCCGGGCTGATCGCCGATCCGCCGCTGATCGATCACCTGTTGACGCGCGGGCCAGACCCCATCGAGGACGTGATCGCGCGGGCGGTGCGCGTCAAGAAAGCGATTGTCGAGCAAGATCGGCTGGAAAGCGGCGTGCGGGCCTATCTCAACCTGGGCCATACCTTCGCCCATGCCATCGAAGCAGTGAGCGGCTACGCCTGGAAGCACGGCGAGGCGGTGGCGGTGGGATTGGTGGCGGCGGCGCGGCTGTCGGTGCGGCGCGGACTGGCCTCGCCCGATCTGGCCGAGACCGTCGAGCGGGCGGTGACGGCGCTGGGGTTGCCCGCCCGCTATGCGGGTCTGGAACCCGCCGCCCTGTGGGAGGCCATGCGTCACGACAAGAAATGGCAGAGCGGGACGGCGCGTTTCGTGCTGTTGCGGGGGGCGGGCGCGCCGTGTCTCGAAGATGGCGTGCCGCGCGACGAGGTGATCGCTGTGCTGGAATCGTTGCGAGAGAGGATATGAACATCCTGATTTTGCACGGGCCAAACCTGAACCTGTTGGGGCTGCGCGAGCCAGCCATCTATGGTCGCCTGACGCTAGACGAGATCAACGCGCGGCTGGAGGCTTACGCAGCAGCGCGCGGCGCGACTCTGCGCATTGTGCAGAGCAATCACGAGGGAGCGCTGATTGACGCGCTGCACGACGCGCGCGGCTGGGCGCACGGGGTGATCCTCAACCCCGGCGGCTACACGCACACCAGCGTTGCCCTGCGCGACGCGCTCAGCGCGGTGGGATTGCCCGCCATCGAGGTGCATCTGTCCAACATTCACGCCCGCGAGCCATTCCGCCATACTTCGCTGATCGCGCCGGTGTGCGTTGGGCAGATCAGCGGGCTGGGTTGGCTGGGCTACCGGCTGGCCTTGGAGGCGTTGCTGGAAAGGGAGTAATCAGCTGTCAGTGATCAGTCGTCAGTGATTGACCGCTGCATGGCGAAGTCTGTCTCGCGCCGATTACAGGCTATTGAGAACCGCTCACTGCAGCCGATCACTGACAAGCGATCACCGATCATCGAGGAGAGAAAACTATGGGCGAACGCATTGTCGCTTTTCAGGGGGAACACGGCGCATATTCGGAGGAGGCGATCCGCCGCCATTTCGGCGACGACACACAGACCCTGCCCTGTGAATCCTTTTCCGAAGTGTTCGATGCGATCCGGCGTGGGCGGGCCACGCATGGCATGGTGCCGGTCGAAAACGCGCTGACGGGCACGGTCTTCCAGGTCTATGAGTTGCTGATCGAGCACGATTTCCGCGTGCAGGCGGAGCACCTGTTGCCGATCACGCATCACCTGCTCGCGCCAGAGGGCACGACGCTGGAGGACATCAAGCGCGTGCGGTCGCACCCGCAGGCGCTGGCGCAGTGCGCCGAGACGCTACGGCGGCGCGGCTGGGAACCCGTCGCCACGTATGACACGGCGGGCGCGGCACGTGAGCTGGCCGAACATCCGGAGCCACACACGGCGGTGATTGCCTCGGCGCTGGCCGGCGAACTCTACGGGCTGGTGACGCTGGAGAGCGGCATTGAGGACAACCCCTACAATTCCACGCGCTTCTTCGCCATCGGTCACGAAGACGCGCAGCGCCGCGATCCTAGCAAGACTTCGCTGGTCTTCGCGGTGCGCCATCGCCCGCGCGCGCTCTACGACGCGCTGGGCGCGTTTGCTCTGCGCAACATCAACCTGACCAAGATCGAGTCGCGGCCCATGCGCGGGCGGCCCTGGCAATACTGGTTCTACCTGGATTTCGAGGGGCACTGGAAAGACCCCGCCGCCGAAGCTGCGCTGGTAGACCTGCTGCGCCAGGCTTCGATGGTCAAAATGCTGGGGTCGTATCCGGCGGCGCTGGGCGGCCCCAACACCGCCGGCGCGTGAGCGGGCGCTGCCAGGTTGGGGGAAAGACCCATCGCAGAGGCGTAGAATGGTTCTTGGTTCTTGGTGAGGGCGGCCTGGTTGCGGATGTGTTCTACCAACAACCAATAACCAACAACCAATGACCTCATGCACCCTCCACCAACGAGCCTGTTGCATCAAAGCGGCTATCTAGCGCACAATAAGAACACGGGTTTCTTCAGAAAGCGTGGTGCTTATTGGTCCAGTTTGCCCGATGCGCAGCGTCTGCGTGTCTCGTCGCAGGTGCCCGCCTCAGGCCAGAGACGCAGTGAGGTCGCTCATGTTTCCCATGAAAGTCATTTTTCGCTGGCTGGCGATCCTGGTTTTGTTCGGCCTGGCTGCGCCGCCCCTGAGAACCAGCCACGCGCAAACGCCGGCGCAACTGGTGATCAACTCCCCGGAACTGACTGACCTGGGAGACGACGGGCTGCAACTGGGGCTGTACTTCACCATCACCGACAACGAGGGGCGCGTTGTGCCCGGCGCGCGCGTGCAGTCGGCCCGCATTCAGCTTGACAACGGCGAGATGGTGGACAATGCCGCCTTCGAGCAGCCGACCTCTCCCTTCTACATCGCGCTGGTGCTCGACGCCAGCGGCAGCATGGCCCCCGCTGCCACCGCCATGCGCGAAGCGGCTATCCAGGCCATCGGCAACGCGCCAGAGCAGGCGCAGTTCGCCGTGATTCGCTTCAACGACAGCATTGACGTGCTGCAAGACTTCACCAACGACCGCAACCGCGCCACCAACGCCGTCGGCGATGTGCAGCCGGTCAACCTGAAAGGGACGTGCCTCTACGACGCGGCCTACCGCGCCATCGAAGTGATCAGCAATGCGCCCGCAGGCCGCCGCGCCGTCGTCGTCTTCACCGACGGCACCGACCGCCTGCGCCCCGCGCCGGATACCACGCCATGCAGCACGCATACGTTCGGCCAGGTGGTGGACTACGCCACGGCGAGCACATCGCGCGTGCCCATTCACACCATCGGCCTGCGCACCAATGACCTCAACCCCACCGAGCTACGCAACATGGCCGTCCAGACGGGCGGTCTGTCCGCCGTTGGCGAGCAGGCCGAGCTAACCACGCTGTTCGGCGACATCATGGAGGCGCTCAAGAGCCAGTGGCTGGCGACGGGCATCTTCTTCCCCGATCGCGGGATGCACACGGCCACGCTGATCGTCACCCTGACCGACGGCACGCGGCTCTCGGCGTCCACGCAGTTCGAGGTGCCGCGCGACTTCGCCCAGCCCCAGACGCCAACCCCCACGCCCACGCCCATCGTCGTCGGCCTGGAGATTCTCTCGGCGCGCTGGGATCAGGGGGAGGACATGCTCTATCTGGAGGTGCGCGTCCGGGGCGAGCAGGCGATCAGCAGTTACCGCTTCGACTTCTTCGACGCCAACAACCAGCTTCTGGACAGCAAGTCGGTGCCCAGGCCGCTGCCATCACCGGTGGCTATCGCGGCGGTCAACCTCAACGGCAAGATGCGCGTCGAGTTGCGCGCCCTCGACCGGGCGGGCGAGTTCATCGCCTGGCCCGGCGAGCGCGACCAGATGGTTGACAAAGTGACGTATGACTTCACCATCCTGCGGCCCACGCCCACGCCTCCGCCCGTCCCGCCGACGGAGATTCCCGTTGAAGTGATCATTGACAGCATCGGCTATGACCAGGAGACGGACATTATCACGCTCCACCTGACCCTGATCGGCAAGGAGCAGATCGGCGGCCTGCAGATCAACGCCGTAGACGCCAAGACGAGCCAGCTCAAGACGGTCTACAACGCCGAGGTCACCGAGACTATTCCTGTGGGGGCCGAGGGGCTGGAGCCGCTCAAGGATTATCGCTTCCAGGTCATCGCCCAGAGTCCTGGCGGGCAGAACCTGTCCCGCAGCAACGTGATGCCCTTCGTCTACACGCCGAAGCTCACCCCCACGCCCGCGCCCACTGCTACGCCCTCCCTGACGCCCACGCCAGAGCCGGTCGAGGTGGTCATCTCTGTGCGCCAGGACGAGCAAACCAAAGAGTTCATCTTCACCGTCACAGTTCAGAACGAAGACCTGGTGGCCAACTATAAGCTGCAAGTGCGCGATAAGAACGGGCTGGTCAGGGGTGAGTACGTCTACGAAGCGCCACTGCGTCAGGAGATTCGCATACCCGAACCGGAACCGGGCGAGTACACGGCGGTGATGGAAGCCTACGGGCCGGACGGCAAGCGCATCGAGACAGGCAGCGTGAATTACACCTATACGGTGCCGCCCACGCCCACGCCCACCCCTTCGCCGACGCCGACCGCCTCGCCGACGCCCACCCCCGCGCCTGGTGCCATCGAGAAGCTGACTGACAACGTGCGCGACAACCCGATTCTGGCGCTGGTCATCGCCCTGATCGGCTTTGCGCTGGTGATCGTGCTGTTCCTGATGGTGCGCCCGCGCAAGAAGACCTCCACCGGCACCGGCTTTCTGGCCGAGCAGACTGGCTTCTACCAGATGCCCTCTGGCGTGACGGGTGGCAAGGCGGCGGCGGGACCTGGTGCCGCGCCCGCGCCGCCGGCCAGCGTCGCGCCGCCCGGCCCTGACGCTGAGGCAACCAACGTCTATACCGACGTGTTCGACTTCGTAGCTTCGCTGGAAGTCCGCCGCTCGCCGGCCATGCCGCGCATCGGGACGAGCGTTGCCATCCCCTCGGTGCCCTTCCGCATCGGGCGCGGTACGCAGCAGCAGAACGACCTGACGCTGCAAGAGGATACCAGCGTCTCGCGCAGCCACGCGGTGATCACCGCCGAAGGCGGCAGGTTCACCATCACCGATCTGGGCAGTGCCAACGGCACGCGCGTGGACGGCGTGCGCATCACCGCTGAGCAGCCGTACCCGCTGCAGGCCGGCTCAGTGATCTTGCTCGGCAAGGGCACGGAGCTAGTCTTCTACCCCAGCACGCCCGACAGCGGCGCTGGCCCCGCCCCGCGAGGCGGCGACATGGCCCGGACGGATTACGTGGACTGGGATCAGCCCAATCAAGGCTGAGCGCGACCATGCAGGAGCGACCCGTTGCTGGCGCGCGATGGTTGTGAGTTCTGAGTCAGGAGGGCCATTTGAGAAGTTGTTTCCCCCACCCCACCAGGAGGGAGGGGCTTAGGGGCTACGATCTTCCCCTTTCCCTCCTCGTGGGGGAAGGGCCGGGGATGGGGGGCAGAGCCAGGTGCACGACTTCTCAAACGGCCTGAGTCTGGAATGCGGGACACTCTGACGACTCAAGACTCCTGACCTTACCGGTTCTTCGGCAGGGCGATTGCACCAAGACTTCCGAAGTCTGCGAGACTTCGGAAGTCTCAGGCGGAACGCGCGTTTGATGCGATTGCTCTGGGTTTTTCGGTCGTTTCCGCGATAAGCACAGGGGCTGATGACTATGGCCGATCACGGGATGAGGCTGGATGTCGCCGGGCGCACCGACATCGGCCTCAAGCGCAAGCGCAATGAGGATCACCTCGGCTTTCGCATCCCAGAGCCGGGCAGCCCGCAGCACGCCCAGGGGGCGCTCTTCGTCGTCGCGGATGGCATGGGCGGCATGGGCGGCGGCGATGTCGCCAGCCAGACGGCGGTCGCTGAAATCTTCCAGCGTTACTATGCCGACCCCAGTCTCGACGCGCTCAGCGCGCTGCGCCAGGCGCTCGAATATGCCAACACCGCCGTGCGCGCCCAGGCGGAGCGGGTCAAGCTGCCGCGCATCGGCTCGACGGCGGCGGGGCTGGCCCTGCTGCCCGACGGTGAAGCGGTGCTCTTCAACGTGGGCGACAGCCGCGTGTACCGCGTGCAGCGCGGCGTCATCGAACTGCTCAGCCGCGACCAGAGCGTGCTCCAACACCAGATTGACGCCGGTCTGATCTCCGAAGAAGAAGCGCGCGGCGCGCGCAACGTCAACGTGACCGCCTTCATCGGCCAGCCAACGCCCATTCAGCCGGTCTTCAACCGCGTCCAGGCCGAGCCGGGCGACGTGTTTCTGCTGTGCTCCGACGGGCTGTGGGACCTGGTGGAGCCGCAGGAGATGCTCTCCATCGTGCGGCGTCTGCCCGCCGACGCTGCCGCGCGCCGGTTGATTGAGCTGGCCCGCAAGCGCGGCGGCCCGGACAATATCACCGTGATCATCGTGCGCCTCGGCCCACCGCCCAGGCAGCGCAGGCGTGCCCTGCTCGGTGTGGCAGTGCTGGCAGTGCTGGCGATGGCTACGGCGGCGGGGGCGTTCGTCCTGCTGGGCGGACGTGGGGCGGGCGACGAGGCGACGCCCACGCCAGCGGCACGGACGGCGGCGGCGATGAGCAGCGGGCCGACGCTCACTGCGACCCGCGCCCCGACGGACACCGCCCTGCCTACCGAGCCGCCGACCGTCGCTACGACTGCCGGCGGGCTGGTCGTGCTGCCCAGCGACACGCCGACCGTCACCCCCACGCCGACCGAGACAGTCACGCCCGCGCCAACGTCCACACCCCTGCCGACACGCACGCCGACCGCTACCCACACGCCGAGCGCGACCTCCACGCCTACGGATACACCGAGCGCCACGCCGAGCGCCACACCGACGGCCACCTTCACCGCCACGCGCACGCCGACGGCGACGGCCACCCCCGTCACGCCGACAGCCACGCGCACGCCCCGGCCCTCGCCGACCGGCACGCCGGTCACGCCGACGGCCACGCTTGACCTGACGAAAGTCTCGCCCACGCCGTCGCAGACTCCCACACCGTCGGATACACCGACGCCCACGCCCAGCCCCACCCCCACGCCAACGCCCTCGCCAGGCGACGCTGTGCTGCGCATCGCCGCCGAGGAAGCGCCCGATCCGGCCCAGGCGGGCGTTTACCTGAGCGAGGAGGCGGCGTTCTACGCCGTTCTCGGCCTGGGGACAGAGAACCCCGAAGTGCGCGCGGGAGACACACTGCTGCCAGCGGGCACGCACGTTGTGATCATCAGTGAGGATGAAGTGCTGCTGCCCGGCGAACCAGGCGTGATCCTGCGCAAGGTGCGGGTCTTCTTCGAGTTCGACGGGTTGGGCGATAGCGTGGAGCCTGAGGTCTGGCTGCGGCAGGACGTGCTGGAGCGGGCGATTCCGGTCGTGCCGCATGTGTTTGCGGGCGAGCGGGGTGCTGTTGTCTATTCTGGCGACACCGGCTGGCTCCGTTACCGGACTCAACTCGCCTGGGGCCAGAGCGCGCCGCTGCTGGCGAAAAACCGGGCAGGCACCTGGTACAGGATCGCGCTGCCAGATGGCCGCGCCGGGTGGGTAGAAGCTGATCGTGTCGAAGTGCTCGGACGGCCCGAAGACCTGGCTGGCCTGCCCATCGAGCGACTGCCGCCGTTCCCCCCGCCGCCCACGTTCACGCCCTACGTCGCGCCGACCGAGCCACCTCCGCCTGCGGACGGAGACCAACCGCTGCCCGCGCCTCAACCTACGCAGCCCCCTGCGCCGCCGGACGACGGTGGCGATGGCGGTAACGTCCCGCCGGGGGGCAGCGACCAGGAGGGCGGCGAGTAGACCGGTTCAGCCTGTCCAACCGTGAGAATGGGGCCGGCTGCACGCACCTCACCCCCTACCAGCCGAGCTAGAGCACGTTATGCACTTTCAACCCCTATCCCCTGGCCCCTTTCCCCGCAAGCAGGGAAAGGGGAGCGATTTGCCCCTCCCCGCCAGCGGGGAGGGGCCACAGGGTGGGGTCCGTGCGCCGCCCGCTGCGCCGAGCGCCTGGAGTTCATAACACGCTCTAGAGAGGAGGACTTTGATCGCCGGATGCGGGCACGTTTCCTCTCCCTGGCTTGGTCGGAGCGGACAGGCGTTGAGGTTGGTGCGTAGTCTGGAATGGTCCTTCACTTTACCTCGCCCCCGCTCGGCGCTAACGCGCCTCGCTTCCCCCTCTCCGTAAACGGAGAGGGGGAAAGGCCGAGCATAGCAAGGCCAGGGGGTGAGGTTAACCGGACGCCATCTCAATGCTTCCCACGTTGCTGGAGACTTCCGAAGTTTCCCAAACTTCGGAAGTCTGGTGGGGCCTGCTTTTCTAAGCAGATTCTCATCACTTGCCAACGCATCTTCTATCTTGCAGGTGTATGACTGTGTTGGATATGTGGACGGGCAGTATTGTCAGACAGTGCAAGAGGCTCCCATGAACAAGCGAAAACTCTCAGCAAGCGTGCTGCTCATCGCCCTGCTCATTGCCGCCGCCGTTGGCGTGTGGAGTGTGCAGGCGCAGGACAGCGAAACGGCCCGTGTGGCGACGCTGCCAGCGGGCGCAGCCTACCAACCGCGCGCGGAAGAAGTGAATCTGGCGCAGATGTACCAGGAGGTCACGCCGTCGGTCGTCTACGTCTCTGTGGCGACCCGTTTTGGCGGGGGCACCGGCAGCGGCTTCGTCATTGACGAGGAAGGGCACATCGTCACCAATAACCATGTTGTGGAGAACGCCCAGTACATCAGCGTGACCTTCGTGGATGGCACGATCCTGAAGGCGGAGTTGATCGGGCGCGACCCAGACGCTGATCTGGCCGTGATCAAAGTAGACCCGGCCAAAGCGCCCCTCAAGCCGGTCACCTTCGCCGACTCCAGCGAAGCCTTCGTCGGGCAGCAGGTCTACGCCATCGGCAACCCCTTCGGGCAGGAATTCACGCTGACGCAGGGGATTGTCAGCGCCCTGGATCGCAGCCTGCAAAATGAGAACAGCTTCAGCATCCCCGAACTGATCCAGACCGACGCGGCGATCAACCCCGGCAACAGCGGCGGCCCGCTGCTCGATGCCGACGGGCGCGTGATCGGCGTGAACACAGCCATCATGAGCGAGTCGCGCTCGGCGTCCGGGGTCGGGTTCGCCATCCCCTCGAACACCGTCCGGCGCATCGTGCCCTACCTGATCGCCGAGGGCAGCTATGCCCATAGCTGGCTGGGCATCGCCGGGGCCACGCTGCTGCCCGAACAGCGCGAGGCGATGGAGCTAGGCGAGGACGTGAAGGGCGTCATGGTCAGCGAGGTGACGCGCGGCGGCCCGGCGCAGAAAGCCGGGCTATCCGGGGCGCAGCAGACCATCACCACACCGTTTGGCCGGCTGGCTGTGGGCGGCGACATCATCACCGCTGTCAACGACAGGCCCATCGAGAAGATGAGCGACCTGATCACCTATCTCGAAGCCAACACCCTGCCCGGCGACACGATCACCCTGCGCGTGCTGCGCGGCACCGAGACGGTGGAGATTCCCGTCACGCTCCAGCCGCGCCCCTAGAGCGTATTGTGAACTCCGCGCGCTCGGCGCAGCGGGAAGCACGCAACGCCATGGACGGCGCATTGACCCCACCCCGTGGCCCCTCCCCGCCAGCGGGGAGGGGCAAATCGCTCCCCTTGCCCTGCTTGCGGGGAAAGGGGCTGGGGGATAGGGGTTGAAAGTCCATAACACGCTCTGGAGTTGCTTCTCCACACAAAAGCGGGGCAGGTTCGCGCCTGCCCCGCTGCGTTGCTTGTGTTGCTCGTAGGGATGCTGTGCATCTATCCGCATTTCGCCCACGTAGGGGCACTGCTCTGCCGCGTCCGGCGAATTTGCGGGTGGGTGGTCAGTGGGCCGCCGAACGAGAGCCGGCCCCTGCCTCGAAGCCAGCGTGCACCAGCAGAAACACGCCCGTCAGCGCCAGGAAACCCAGCGCCGTCCCGAACAGGGCCAGGAACGACAGCCCCACCACAATGCCCGCAATGATGAAGGGCAACATGCCGGTCAGCCCGGCGCAGGCCAGGTAATGGAAGACCTGGGCCGGCACACCGCCCAGCACCGGCTGCCGGGCGTTGGAATCGCGGGCGATCTTTACCCCGATGACCAACCCGATGGCGACCCCGATCAGCACAGCAATCACCCATTCGGTCATGGTCTGTGCCCTCCTAGAACAGCGTGTAGATCAGCGGGCCGCCGCCGCTCGCCGAGCCGAGCACGATCAGCAGCGCGAAGGCGATCAGGGCGATAATCATCGGGATCAGCCACCACATCTTGGCAGCCCACAGGAACGAGAACAACTCGCCCAGAATGCCCAGGCGGGTCTTCAGCCCGCCCAGCGCGCCCGGACGCTTGCCGGTGTGAGAGGTGGACGGTTGGGACATAGTTACGACCTCTTCTTCGCGTCTTTGCCCACCAGGAAGGACCCGATCACCAGCCAGTCAATCTCGCTGTGGCTGAAGGTCCACCAGGCGTTGGCGGGCGAGCTGACAATTGGCTCGCCGCGCAGGTTGAACGATGTGTTGACCAGGATCGGCACGCCGGTCGCTTCGCCGAAGCGCCGTACCAGCTCGTAATAGCGCGGGTTCGTCTGCCGGTCAATGGTTTGCAGGCGACCGGTGCCGCCCTCGTGCGTTGTCGCTTTGGCCACGTCGAGCTTGTCCGGCTTGACCGGGCTGACGGCCAGCATGAAACGCGGCAGCATGTTCGTCTCGACGTTGGGATAGTCGAAGAACTCGGCGGCGCGCTCTTGCAGCACCACCGGCGCAAACGGGCGAAACGGCTCGCGGAACTTAATCTTGGTGTTGATAATGTCCTTCATCTCGGCGCGGCGCGGGTCGGCCAGGATGCTGCGATTGCCCAGCGCGCGCGGCCCCCACTCGTAACGGCCCTGGAAGAGGCCGACCACCTTCTGGTCGAGAATCTCCTCCACCACGCGGTCGAGCAGTTTGTCGTCGTCCTCGAACTCCTCGTAGGGGATGTCTTCCGCGTCGAAGAAGGCGCGAATCTCGGCGTTGGTGAATTGCTGCCCCAGGTAGGTATCGCTCATCACCAGCTTGCGCGGCTGGCCCAGCACGAGGTGGTAGGCCCACAGCGCCGCGCCCAACGCGCCGCCATCGTCACCGGCGGCGGGCTGGATGTAGACATCCTCGAACGGCGTCTCACTGAGCAGGCGGAAGTTGGCCACGCTGTTCAGTGCCACCCCGCCGGCCATGACCAGCCTCCTGGCCCCCGTCTTGCGGTGCAGGGCGTTGGCCATCGCCAGCAACGCCTCTTCGGTCACCTGCTGGATGCTGCGGGCGATGTCGGCATAATGCTGGTTGCGGCGCACGGTCTCGGTCTCGCCAGCGCGGTGCGGGGCGCTCTTGGCCGTGAAGAAGTCGTCGCTGTGCATGCGCGGCTCGCCGAACAGGTCTACGAACTTGCTGTTGAAGCTGCGCGAGGCCGAATGATGGTAGGCGAAGTAGTCCATGTTGAGGGCGAAGCTGCCGTCATCGTGGATGCTGATCAGCTTGCGGACCTCATCCACATAGGTCGGCTCGCCATAGGGGGCCATGCCCATGACTTTATATTCGCCGTCGTTGACGTGAAAGCCGAGGAAGGCCGTGAAAGCCGAGTAGAGCAGGCCGATGGAGTGCGGGAAACGCTGCTCCCAGAACAGGTCAATCGCGTTTTCACCGGTGCCGTTCCAGGTGCCGCGCGCCATGCCCATCGTCGTCGTCGTCCACTCGCCGACACCATCTACGGTGATCACGGCGGCCTCGTCGAAGGGCGAGGCGAAGAAGGCGCTGGCTGCGTGCGACATGTGGTGATCGCAGAACAGGATTTGCTCCGGGCGCACGCCCAGATGGTGCTGGAGCAGGCTCTTGATCCAGAACTTCTCGCTGACGTAAGCGGTCACCGCCTCGCGCCAGAAGTCCCACGAGCGAGGGAAGGTGCTCAGCGCGGTCTGCAGGATGCGCCCGACCTTGACCATCGGCTTCTCGTAGAACACCACGTAGTCGAGGTCTGGCCCCTGGATGTCTCCTTGTTCCAGGCAGAAGTCAATGGCGCGGGCGGGGAAGCCGTTGTCGTGCTTCTTGCGCGTGAGCCGCTCTTCCATGGTGGCGGCGACGATCTGACCATCGCGCAGCAGGGCTGCTGCCGCGTCGTGATAAAAGCAGGAGACGCCCAGGATGTCCATCTAGAACTGCCTTCGCGCTTCGTCGGGGCTGTGGCCGACCGGGGCGCGCTCAATCCAGGCGGTCGGTGGCTTGCGGATGCGCAGGGGATCGCTCAGCAGGCGCACGCCGAGCGCAAACGGCACAAAAACCGTGCCATAAAACAGCACGGCGAACAAACGAGCCTGAAAATCGCCGAACACTTCCCCGATGATCTTCCAGCGATTCCAGGCGATGCGGCATACCTCAGACAGCATACCTTCCTCGTCGTACCCTGGGAGTCGAGCGGCACCCACCCGCAAGTGGCGGGCTGCCCCGACAGCGTACCGCCATTATACAGGGCAGGTAGGGGCTGTCAATAGCGGTGAATGAGGGGGGTGCACGAACAAGTTGTCAGCAGATCATCTGCCGCCGCCGGAGAGCCTCACCCCCCGCTCGGCCCACTGACGCGGGCCTCGCCGCCCCCTCTCCACGTTGTGGAGAGGGGGCAAGCCGAGCGTCGGGGCGCTGCTCTGCTGCGCCCCCGTAGGGGCGTATGGCCATACGCTTCTGATAACCTTCGCACACACCCCCCCAACGCACCCCTTGACACTTCGTCAGGGCGTGATAATCTGTCCGGGTAACAACCACTTCATGGGGGTGAGTGAATGCCAGTCTACGAGTTTCGCTGCAACGACTGCGGGCGCAAGGTCACGCTGACGTACAGGACGTATGCCGAGTACGACGCGGCGACGCACACCTGCCCGCGCTGCCACAGCACCAACCTGACCCGGCTGATCTCGCGCGTCGCCATCCGGCGCTCGCCCATCGCCCGGCTGATGTCCGATGACACGGATGACAGCGTGTTCGATGACCTCGACGAATCCGATCCGCGCGCGATGGGCCGCTTGCTGCGCGAGATGAGCGAGGAGATGGGCGAGGACATGGGGCCGGAGTTCGAGGAGGTTGTCGGGCGGCTGGAGCGCGGCGATAGCCCGGAGGACATCGAAGCGTCTATGCCCGATCTGGGCGATGATGACCTGGCCGGCGGCCCGGCCCTGGGCGGTATGGACGCGCTGGGGGCCGGGGCTGCGTTGGGCAGCGACGACGAGTAGCGCGGAAGGGTCGGGGGGCGCGCGGCAAGGTGACTTCCGAAGTTTCGGAAACTTCGGAAGTCTTTTTGCAGCGCAGCACCCCACGCCGGTTGCAGAGACCCGGCGCGAGATGGTACAACTACCCCCACTCCCGGCTCCCACTGCGGCCCGGAAAGAGCGTATGTCACCGCGACTCTTGCGCTTCCTGACCATTCTCGGCGTCATCTATGCGTCCATGTTCGGCGGTGTGGTCGAGCAGAACGCGGTGATGCGCATCGCGCACCAGGTCGGCATCACCGCCCTGCTGGCTGGCTGGCTGCTGCTGTTGTGGCGCAAGCGACGCCCCTTCCCGTCCACGCCACTCGATTGGCCGCTGTTGGCGTTGGGCACCGGCTGGACGGTCGCCGCCATCTTCTCCCGCCACCCGCGTCTCAGCCTGGAATACGCCTGGCTGATCTGGATAGTGATCCTCGTCTACTACCTGGTTGTGGACTTGATGCGGCGCGGCTCGCGCTGGCAACGCTGGATCAGCGAGGGGCTGTTCATGGCCGGCGCCCTGTTCGTCATGTTCGCGGCGGCGGAGATGATCATGTGGTACTTTGGCCTGGGCATTCTGCCCCAGTTTGCCCAGGACTGGCCGTCGCTGTTCGGCCTGACCATGCCGCCGGTGCTGCACGAGGCCGCCATGCCCCTCGGTTACAACAACCCGACCGGCGCGTACTGCCTGCTCATCATCCCCCTGGCGCTGGCCGGGGCCGCGACTGTGCCGCAGCGCGACCTGCGCTGGGCGCTGGGCGGGCTGGCGCTGGGGCTGATCGGCGTCGTGCTGGCGACGCATTCGCGGGGGGCGAGCATGGGCCTGGCGGCGTTGATCGGCATGGTGGTGCTGGCCTGGCTGCTGCGCCCGGCGACACGGCAGCGTTTCCCGGCAGTGCTGCGCCCGCTGCTGGCCCCCCGCCTGCTGATCGCGGGGGCGCTCGTGATCGCGGTGATCGGCGCGGCGCTCATTTTCGCCACAGTCATCCGCGCCCGCGACGCCAACAGTATCTCGCGGCTCGATCTTTGGGTGAGCGCCATCGAGATCGTGACCGATGACCCGCTCACAGGGACGGGGCCGCGTATGTTTGGGGGAGAACGGCTGTGGCACCCTCACTGGGTGCGGTCGCACACGTACATGCCCCTGCACCATGCGCATAGCCTGTTCTTTCACTGGCTCGCCGAAGGCGGCGGCGTGGTGTTGGTGCCGACGCTGTGGCTGCTCGACCAGTTGCGCCGAACCTGGTGGCGCGAGTGGCAGAATGGCAGCGTTGTCCGCCGCCGTCGGCTGGAGGGCGCGGCGATTGCCCTGGCCGCCTACGCGACGCACAGCCTGGTGGATACGTTCCTGCAAGTCCAGCTTATCACGCCTGTGCTGATCATCGGCGCGTACATCGTCGCCAGGAACCATTCCCCTGCCACCGAGCCTGTGGCGCAGGGTGCAAAGCTGCGCCGTCTGCGCCTGGTCCGGCTGGTGCTGGCGCTGCTGGCCCTAGCCCAGGTCGCCTTCGTGCCCCTGCATCGCGGGCTGTGGGCGCACCGCCGGGCGCTGGCCCACCTGGACGCTGGCGAGCACGTTCAGGCGCTGGCCGCCGCGCGCCAGGCGCAGGAGTCCGACCCCTGGAACGATCTCTACCGGCTGCAAGAGGCGATCATCCTCGGCGAGCTGGCCGCCACTGCGCCGCAAACGTACCTGGACGACGCCATCGCCGCCTTTGAGGACAGCCTGAAGCGCAGCGCCACCTGGGACCTGGGCTGGCACAACCTGGCGGCGCTCTACGCCCAGGCCGGACGCCTGGAGGAGGCCATCGCCGCCGAGCAGGAGGCGATAGGCTGGAACCAGGTGAACGGCGGCTATTTCCTCAAGCTGGGCGAATACTACACCGCCGCCGCACGCCCCGCCGAGGCGCGCGCCGCGTTCTTCGATGCGCTCGAAGCCGGGCGCTGGCTGGCGTCGTCGCCCTTCTGGACAGACCCGGCCTACCCGGAGCGCGCCGCCATCCTGCGCGGCGCTGTTGCGCACTTCGCCCTCAATGATCCGCAGACGGCGCTGGATATTGCCGTCTATGGCGGCCTGACCGATTCCGCGCTGTACCTGGCGCGGGCGCAACAGGCAACCGGCTCGCTGCCGGACGGCCTGCGCCCGCGCCTCGACGCCCTGTGGCCGAGTGATGATCCCTCCGCGCCCCCTTGCTGGCGCTGCTACGACCCGCTGCTGCGCGCTCCCAACCCCGTCGCCGGATCGTATGCGGCCCAGGCCGAATGGCTGCTGAGCCAGAACGATCCGCCCGGTGAGACGCTGACGGCGGAGAAAGCCGCGCGCGCGGCGATCTTCCTCAGCGAGAACCGCAGCGCCTGGAGCTGGTACGTGCTGGCTCGCGCCGCCGAGCGCGCCGGCGCGGACGCCGCGACAGTCAAGGATCGGCTGGGGCATGGGCTGAACTACCCGCCCGACTTTCGCTCGACCTATGACACGACCGTTTTCACGCTGCACGCCAATCTCGCCGTGTTGCCCCAGGCGCGCACACCGCTCACAAGCTGGCAGTCGTATGAGCCGTGGCTACGCCTGGCCGCGCTACACGAGGGCGAAGGGGACTGGCAGGCCGCGCGCGAGATTTACGAGCGCGTGCTCCACGACGACCCCTATGCCTGGGATGTGCGCGCCCAGTTGGACGGCCTCTCCGTCGCGCACCCGTGAGCAGAGAGACTTCCGAAGTTTTGCGAAAACTTCGGAAGTCTGGTGGGGGCGTATGCGGACCGCCCCTACGTCGCCTCACCCCCCAGCCCCCTCCCCACGTAGTGGAGAGGGGATTTAGGGGTGGGGCTAATACCACACACCACATCACTTGGCCCATCTCAACGATTCTCACCTACCTGTCCGCCCCTGAACGCGGCGAGGTTGGGAGTAAGGGAAAGCACTGCGCGCGAGTGGTGCCCCTTGCTCGCCCACGCACTCCCGCAAAGTTCGAAAGCTGCTATACTAACCGCACGCATCCGATCAGAGGGGGGCGCCAACTGGCCCGCGAAGCCGGTTCCTGCGCCCTGGGCAGGCTATGGCGCGGCAGTTCAGCCTTCGCTTCATCCTGTTCTTGTTCGGCTCCGACCTGGCGATGGTCGTCCTGGCCCTGCTGTTGGCGACGCGCCTGCGCGCGCTGCTGCCGTTCGGCAAGGCAGCCGATCCGTCCTTCTGGACGGTGCCGCTGCCGGTCTACCTGATGGGCATCGTCATCTGGGCGGTGGTATTTGTGGCGCTGGATGTCTATAACCCGCGCCGGCTGGCTCAGCCGGGCCTGGAACTGGTCAAGATCGTCGAGGCGACGCTGTTCGCCTGGCTGATCCTGGCCGGGCTGCTCTACTTCAGCTTCCGCGATGTCTCGCGCCTGGAGTACATCTATTTCCTGGCCCTCTATTTGCCGCTGATCGTCACGCACCGGCTGGTGGTGCGTGGCGCGTTCCGGGCGCGCGGCGGGCAGCGGTACCACACGCGGCGCGTGCTGATCGTGGGCACCGGGGGCATCGCCCGCGACATCGCGCGCATGGTTCAGGCGCAGGGCTGGATGGGGCTGTCGCTGGCCGGGTTCGTGACCGAGAACGGCGAGGACGACCCGCCCAATGACCTGCCCATCCTGGGCACGCTGGGCAGCGTGCCTGATGTCATCCGCGCGCACGACATCGCCGAGGTGGTGATCGCGCTGCCCCGCGAGGACGCCAACGATCTGCGCGATTTCGTTAACCGGCTGCAAACGCTGCCGGTCAACATTCGCCTGATCCCCGACTACTTCGACATGGCCTTCCTGCGGGTGAGCATCGAGAACTTCGGCGGAATGCCCCTGCTCAGCCTGAAGGAGCCGGTGCTCGATCCGTTCCAGCGCGTGGTTAAGCGCGTGTTCGACGTGGCGCTGACGCTGCTGCTGTTGGTGCCCGCGCTGCCGCTGATGGGCCTCATCGCGCTGGCCATCAAGCGCGACAGCCCTGGCCCGGTCCTCTTCCGCCAGACGCGCGTGGGCGAGGGCGGGCGCTTGTTCACCATGCTGAAGTTCCGCACCATGCGCGACGGGGCCGAGGCGCTGCAAGATGCGGTGAGCGCCCAGAGCGCGGACGGACACATCCTCTACAAGCACGAGGACGACCCCCGCGTGACGCGCGTCGGGCGCTGGCTGCGCCGCACCAGCCTGGACGAACTGCCGCAGCTGTTCAACATCCTGCGCGGCGAGATGTCGCTCGTTGGGCCGCGTCCGGAGATGCCCTGGCTGGTCGAAAAGTACGAACCCTGGCAGCGCAAGCGCTTCGAGGTGCCGCAGGGACTCACCGGCTGGTGGCAGGTCAACGGGCGGGCCGACCGGCCCATGTACCTGCACACCGAAGATGACCTGTTCTACATCCGCAACTATTCCGTCTGGCTGGACTTGCGCATCCTGTGGAAGACCATCCAGGCGGTGCTGTTGCGGCGCGGGGCCTATTGACGCGCGCTGCGCCCCCAGGAGCGATGCCCATGCCCCCCTGTTCCACCTTCGCGCGCACCAATATCCTGGGCGTCGGCGTCAGCGCGGTTGACATGGCCCAGGCGGTCGCACAGATCGCCTGCTGGATCGAGGAAGGCGCGCGCGAATACGTGGTTGTCGCCTGCGTCAACGACATCATGCACGCCCACCGCGACCCGGCCCTGCGCCGTATGACCAACGCCGCCGGCATGGTCACGCCGGACGGGATGCCGCTGGTCTTCCTCAGCCGCTGGTTGGGGCAGGCGCATGTGGATCGCGTATACGGGCCGGACCTGATGCTGGCCGCCAGTACCATGCTGGCGGAGCGCGGTTATCGCAGCTTCTACTACGGCGGAGCAGAGGGCGTCGCCGAGCGGCTCGCCGAGGTCATGGAGGCGCGCTTCCCCGGCCTGCGCACCGCCGGGGCGTATGCGCCACCGTTTCGCGCCCTCTCGCCGGAGGAAGACGCGGCCATCGTCGCGCGCATCAATGCAGCGAAGCCGGATGTAGTCTGGGTGGCGCTGGGCTGCCCCAAGCAGACCGTGTGGATGGCCGAGCACCGCGCGTTGCTGGACGCGCCGGTGCTGGTCGGCGTGGGCGCGGCGTTCGACTTCCATACGGGGCGCATCCCTCAGGCCCCGCGCTGGATGCAGCGCCACGCGCTCGAATGGCTGTTCCGGCTGCTGACCGAGCCGCGCCGCTTGTGGCGGCGCTACCTGATCCACAACCCGCTGTTCGTGTGGTACGTGGCCCTGCAACTCGCCGGGCTGCGCCGCGTCCCGCTGGACGGCGCGGGGGAATAGCGCCCCATACGCAGCAAGTTAAGAGACCGTTTGAAAAGGCCTGCAACCCCACCCTAAATCCCTCCCCGCAAGCAGGGAGTGACTTCAAGAGCAGTCCTTTCTCCCTTCCCTCGCCTGCGGGGGAAGGGCCGGGGAGGGGGTAGAGATACCTCTCAAACAGCCTCTAAGCGTGGCTGTGCGCGCCTCTCCCCCTAAATCCCCCTCTCCAGCAGAGCTAGAGAGGGGGACTTTGATCGGCTGGCATGGCACTTCCCCCCTCCCTGGCTTGGCCGGGGAAGGGGCCAGGGGGAGGGACGTTGCGTTCAGATCACGCCCCCTACCTCAAGACGACGCGCCCTGCACGGCAAACGTCAGTTCGACCAGCCCCACGCGGATCACGTCGCCGGGCGAGAGCGCGCGCTTCTCGCCTAGCTTCACGGCCTGGCCGTTGAGCAGAGTGGGGTTGCGCTCGTTGAGCGCCTCCAGGTAATACGTCCCGCCGCGCTCGCTGATCTGCGCGTGGCGGCGCGAGACGGTGCGCCCCTCGGCCAGCGCGCTCACATCCACCGCCAACATCTCCGCTGCGTCAGGGTTGGCGGCGTCGGGCCGCCCGATGACCGCCGGCTGCCACTCCAGGGGGAACGCCTTGCCGGACGATGCCTCCTGCAAGTAGGCCCGCCCCGGTTTGGTCACCGCCTGGAAATACTGCCCGCCGCGCGCCACCACGCGCTCCTGTAAACGGTGCCGATCGCGCTCGAAGACCAACTCGGCTCCTGTCTGCAAGCCAAGCTGCTCCATCGTCTGGTCGAGCGGGAGTGGCTGTTTCTGCCCGTGCAAGGTCAGGCGGTAGCCAGCGTCCAGCAGGTTGAACTCGCGCCGGATTTCCTCGATCAGCGCGCGCACGGTCAGGTTGGCGCGCACCGACGCTTCCTGGTGGCGATCTTCGTCGTCGAACAAGTCGGAAGTGATGGTCAGGATAATGCGGTCCATGGCGCTCTCTTTGTGGAGTGAGTAGTGATTGGTGATTGGTGATTGGTTATTGGTGTAGGGCATCTGCGGCTCTGTGAGGTCATGTCAAGCGCAGCGCCAGGCGAAGGAGATCGCCCACCTTTCTCAACCAACAACCAATAACCAAAAACCTCTCACTTCGCCAGCGTGCCGGTCTTCTCAGCGGCCTCGTCACTGGTCGGTTCCGGCTCAGGCGCCGGCGGCGGGTTGATCTCGATGTACCAGCGGGCGCGGCTCTTGTAGCCCTTGCTGATCTCCTCCACCCAACGGTCGAGCGAGCCTTCCAGGTCACTTTCGTCGTGGGGGATGGCCGTCTGGATCAGCGACAGGCGGCCCGCCTTGACGATGTAGCCGCGCCCTGGCGGGAACTCATCGCCGCCGCCGCGCACGCGCCCGCCCAACGCGCTGGGCGCGTCGGACGAGTCCAGGCCCAGCCCATAGCGCGGCGCGACGACCTGCTTCATCAGGTCGTCCATCGAGCGCATGATGCTCAGCGAGCCGCACATGACGAAGTGCAGCCCCTCGGGCCCGTACTTGCGGGCAAGCTCGGCCATGTCGCGGTACTCGGTGGCGCGGGTGGCTGGCCCCACGATGTTGGTGAAGTCGTCGTAGTTGTCGGCGATGACGAAAATCTCTGGGCGCGGCTCGCCGGCGGGCCGCGCGCTGTATTCGTACTGGAGCCTGGCCAGCACGTCGGTCAGCGCCTCTTTCTCTGACACGGCGGCCAGGACGTGCGGCAGGTCGCCGAGCGTGTGCGCTCCACCGTACTTGAAGAAACGCTGCTGGAAGTCAATGAGCACCATCGCCACCTTTTCCGGCGGGTAGGCGTGGGCCAGGGCCATCACCCAGGCGCGCAGCGCGGTCGTCTTGCCGCACAACGGCGGGCCGG
>Ga0334890_1001591_pt1 | contig 29443 bp, 31 predicted proteins | sample GraSluR1_MG_3_FD_207220 | JGI IMG/M metagenome (GOLD analysis project Ga0334890, IMG submission 207220) | Sludge microbial communities from methane-producing bioreactor in Wageningen University, Netherlands - Granular Sludge_31_08-R1 | ecosystem: Engineered > Bioreactor > Anaerobic >... | reverse complement strand
GTGTTGATTTCTGTTGTTTGGGGTATTGGCGCCCTTGCGCTTCAAAATTATTCAAACACAATTTGGATGAAGTTCAAGTTTCGCGTATCCATGTTCTTGAATATATTCGGCGTTCTCATATTTATGGCAAGCATGCAGCCCTATGCTGCATTTTTTACCTTTGTCTTTTTGATCATCAAAGGTGCCTTACTGATAAAACGTCAATGATACGAATCGTATCACCGAAGTGACGGCGAGATACTACCGCAATGAAAACTCTGCGACTATTGTATTGTTAGACAAACATCCAAACGATACAAAAGGAGCGGAGTTTTATCAATGAAAAAAAGAATTCAAATCAATTTTGCTGTAACAGTCGGACTATTGGTTATATTTATCCTTTATACAATAGCGCTCATGCGTATTAATGTGAAGCCCATCGGCCCGAGAGGTTCTTCGGTGGGATTTGCCGTCGTTAACGAGACGGTGAAGCATATATTGGGTGTGAATATGCTTCTCTACTACATCACGGATTACCTGGGGCTTTTTGCCGTTCTGGTCGCACTGGGATTTGCAGTATTGGGTCTTGTACAACTCATCAGGAGGAAGAATCTTTTTCGGGTGGATAGCAGTATTCTTGTGCTGGGCGGGTTTTATCTTCTTATGATAGGCGCGTATCTGTTTTTTGAGTACAACGTTGTAAATTACAGACCTGTATTGATCAATCACGCTTTGGAGGCATCGTATCCCTCCTCCACAACCATGCTCGTGTTGTGCGTCATGACCACTGCCAAAATGCAATTTCATCGTTTGATTCAAAAGAAGCACAGAAGAATCGGAATAAACTTACTGGTGGTTGTTTTTACAGTATCTATGGTGATCGGACGCATACTTTCCGGCGTGCATTGGTGTACGGATATCATCGGCGGTATTTTGTTGAGTAGCGTGCTTATTATGTTGTATTATTCAGTCAATCAATTTGTGGAATCGAAAAAGGAAACGTTTCGGTGAAAAAGGTAATGAATATTTTTAGAAACAGCAAGTAAATTGTGCTATATAGCAATTTGATGTTTGAGGTTTTCTCAGGATAAGTATAATGGTATCAGAACTTAATGCAATTTGTTGAAGAGGACAGAATCATGCTTACTGAAAGAATACAAAAAATGAGGAACAAACTTTGGGATACAAGGCCGTGCATCACCGCAGAGCGATTGGTCCTTGCTACCGAAGCGTATCAAAAATTCGCAGGGGATGCGATTCCTGTGTTTCGAGCAAAAGTCGTGAAGCACATTATGGAACGCATGACGACTCTTATTCTGGAAGATGAGCTGATCGTCGGAACCGCGACAAACAAGTACAGAGGCGCCAATTTGCATCCGGAGTTTCAATCGAGTTCCTGGTACATCAGTGACATCGATGATTTTCCGGTCAGGACAAAAGACCCTTATGATATCTCACCCGAAGATCGGGAGCAAATCTTGAAAACGCTGCCCTATTGGGAAGGAAAATCCATGGAAGATTTGTCCAAGACGGCTCTTCCGACACATATCGAAGAATGTATCCAGGACGATATCATTACCGTTGGTTTGCGCAACGGTGTTTCCGGAGAAACATTATGTGACCATGAAAAAATATTGACCGTTGGCTTGAGCGGATATATGGAGGAGTGTCAGGCCAATATCGACAAGACGATCAGCACCGGAAAAGAAGATCAGGAAAAAATCGATTATTGGACGGCATGTATTATTCAATGTGAAGGTTTGATCGCATACGCCCACAGAATGGCGGAGGAAGCAGAGCGCCAGTGTGACGCATGTCAGGACGAAAACAGGAAAAAAGAACTCAAGGTCATCGCTGAAAATTGCAGAGTCGTTCCGGAAAATCCCCCGCAAAATTTCTACCAGGCGCTGCAGATGATCTGGTTTGTCCATGTCTATTTTCATATCGAAGTATGCACAACAGCCAACGGATACGGACGCTTTGATCAATATATGTGGCCTTACTACAAAAAAGATGTCATCGACGAAAAGAACATCACAGAGGCGTTCGCTTATGAATTGCTGTGCTGTCTATACTTAAAATCCTGCGAAGTCTATGAAGTAAGAGATAAGTGGTATGCGACCTCCTTCGCCGGATATCCCATGTGGGAGATCCTGATGGTCGGCGGACAGACCCGGGACGGAAGAGACGCAACCAATGAACTGTCGTATCTTTGCCTGGAGGCCGCGAATCAGCTGAAGACGACGCAGCCTGTCATGGCTGTTCGTGTATGGGAAGGCACCCCCGAAGACCTGATCCAAAAGGGATGCAAAATGATACAGGAAGGCCAGGCAAATCCGGGATTCTTCAATGATGTCACAGCCATGAAAATGACGTTGGGCAAGGGTTGCACCATGGAAGAAGCCCGAGATTGGGCCATCGTCGGTTGCATCCAGCCGGGCGCCGGCGGCGGAACCGCGGACGGATCCCCCGATGCAGGCTATGTGAACATGGGGAAGATGATCGAATTCGTTTTGCACAACGGCGTCGATCCGTCAACCGGAAAGCTGATGGGACTGCAGACGGGAGACCCGAGAGATTTCAAAAATATCGAAGAATTGAAAAACGCTTTAAAGAAACAGATCCTCCATCATTATGATTTAGTGAGAACCGGATATAACATCATGCAGGGGATCCATATGCTGCGGTACCCGGTGATCTTTGCGTCCATGGTCACAAAGGGTTGCGTTGAGAGCGGAAAATCGGTCCAGCACGGCGGAGCCAAATATTCAACGGCAGGTCTCTATATCACAGGCGCTGCCAATTTGGCCGATTCCATTGCCGCCATACAAAAATGTGTATTTGAAGACAAAAACATTACGATGGATGAATTGATCACTGCGCTTGACCGTAATTTTGAAGGGGAAGAAAGAATGCGCCAGCTTCTGTTGAACAAGCCTCCGAAATTCGGCAATGATGATGGATTTGTCGATGGGATCTACAGGGAAATGACGCATTTTATCGCAGACAACGTGCAAACCTGGAAGGATGCCAGAGGCGGCACGTATTCCTTTAATGTACACTCACAGACGGTGAATATTTCTCACGGTCAAGTATGCGGCGCAACCCCTGACGGGAGACGTGCCGGAGAACCTTTCTGTGATAATGCATCCCCAATGATGGGACGAGATACAAGCGGTCCGACCGCTACCGTAAAGTCTGTGGCATCGATGGGGCAGGAGGCTTTCCATGACGGAGCATTGTTCAATTTGCGATTCGATCCAAAAGGTGTAGAAGGAGAAAAGGGCTTGACGGCCATTGAAGGCGTGATCAAAACCTATTTTGAGCATGGCGGAGAGCATATCCAAATCAATGTTGTCGATAAGGAAACGCTTTTGGATGCTCAAGTGAATCCGGAAATGCACAAAGGACTCATGGTTCGTGTGGCAGGCTATATGGCCTATTTCACAGAACTGGATAAGAGCGCGCAAGATACCATTATATACAGAACAGCACATTTCTCAAACGCGAATTAAGGGGAAACAACATCTTCTTTCTCTACGTATGAACTTTCGTAAAGCGCAGCTGCATCATGTATTCTGCGCTTTATTTCTGCGCGAACAGGCAAGGGCGCCAAGCACTCGCACCGATCGTCCTGGGGTCGTCATCGTTTGCACGGCTGACTTGGCTTCGTCGAAGCGATCATTGGCACGTGTTCGATGTTCTAGGATGCTGAGGTTTCGATTGTATAAAAATCTCCACGCAAAGAGTATACACGAGGTGGATTCGTGTATGGAACTTTTGCACCTCCTGATACGTCTTAAACATAATAAATAGTACTATATGGAGGTACGCTATGATAGCAACTAAAAAAAGACCGGGCCTTGCTTGGGTCCTCAGTTTCATCTTGACTGTGGCAACCATTGTCACCCCGGCAACTGTATATGCAAATACACCGGGCATTCCAAACCCCATTCAGGCCAGCTTCCCGGCTGATGTTTCCAATCAGCACAAAGGGAACGCCATCGTAAAAGCGCCCTTGGACGATGACAGATTGCTTGTGTCAGTAAATGGCATGGACGTTGCTCTGAACGTTTCAGAAGAAACGCTTGCGATCGATTCCAAAACAGGTCTGCCGGCATCCATCAAAGATCTGAAAATCAATGACGCCATCTTTGTCTATTACAGCCGGGCAATGACAAAGAGCATACCGCCTCAGTCCCGGGCGATCGCGATCGTCACCCGGGTGGAAAGCGATAAAAGCCATGCGGAGTTCTTTACGGTCAGGGAAATCATTTCAAGAGCAGACGGCGACGTCCGCGCCCTCAACAAAGAAGGCGATTTGATCGTCACCTTTCAAAAAGGCATATCGATGACCCCTTATAAAGCGGGACAAACCATCTCGATGGAGGACATCCAAGTGGGAACGCAGCTCTTTATTTGGTACGAGATCGTGGCCATGAGCTATCCGGGGCAAACGGGCGCCACAAAAGCGGTACTGGTGGGGCAGGAAGAAGGCCTGGGTGCAAGAGCAGTCTATACCCCCATGGCAGGTGTCGATGCAGCGGCAGTTGCCATCGAAGGCAAAGCCATTCAGTTGAATGGTAAAAAGCTGATGGATCAGCAGGGTCTCCTGATGCTCCCGCTGCGGGCAGTCGCTGAGGGCTTGGGTTTTAAAGTTACGTGGCAAGGAGAGGATCGAAGCATTCTTCTGGACGACGGTATCGTAAAGACGACCCTCTTTATCGGCCAAGACAGCTATTTTAAAGCGAGCAGTCAGGCCATTGGCCTGACTCAAAGTTTTCCCCTTGGTGCAGCGCCGGTGCTGATCGACAGCAGTACCTATGTCCCCGCTTCCCTCTTTAATTTCCTCTACAGCAATGGCGGCGCGGTGGAAATTGAAATAAAAGAATAATTTGGCGATCGTTTCATCGCACAAAAGCCCTTCCGGCGTATTCCTTCCGATGCGCCCGAAGGGCTTGTTTTGTGATGTGCGCTATTGGGGCCATGCAATGAATTAGATACACTGAACTGGACGGGAAACGGGTTCAATGCTATCATAAACACAACAATGGTAGCTATGGCAGGGACGTGTATAAAATGGAACGACATATTCAGAAAATCAAGCAATTTGGAATCATGGTCGGGTTGAAGAAAGAGGACGCCTTTGAGGGGTGGTTCTGCAAGGTAGACGACCCGATCAATGGCCTTATGTTTTCCGTCATATGGGGATATTCTACCCACAGAAGTACAAAACATGCATTTCTCCAGTTTCAAAACAGCTTGCAGCACGACACCGCATACATTTCCTATCCGATCCAAGAACTGAGGTGGAAAACAAGTCCTTTTGTTCTTCAAATCGGCAGGAATGTGCTTTCCCAGGCAGGCATGCACCTGGACTTTGGAATGAATGATATCCCCGTGCAATGGGATTTTCATTTTGGTGACTTTTCACCGATCGAACGATCCTTTCTTAAGCCGAACATCATGGGTTGGCTCACGCATTTCCCCAATGAGTGCAATCATGCGATCATTAGCATGAAGCATAAAGTGACGGGGAACCTTCTGATGGGCAATCAGTCCTGGAATATTCGGGAGGCAGATGGCTTCATCGAAAAAGACTGGGGCACCGGTTTCCCCAAAGAATACGTGTGGGTTCAAGTCAACGACTGGGAAAAGAGCGCGGTGGTTTTCAGCTATGCTACGGTCCCCATCCTTGGAAAGTATGCGAAAGGGTTTTTTCTGCTTCTTCATCATGACGGAAAAGAGTATCGCTTCAGCAGCATCGAAGGCAGCAGATTGCATGATTTTCAGGTTTCAGATGATTCTTTTTCCGTCACCATCGAAAAAAAGGATATTCGAGTAAAGCTCAAGGCGAAGCAATCGAATCCCGTCCCCTTGACTTCTCCGAAGCAAGGGGAGATGAGCTCTCATATCAAAGAATCTCTGGATGGTACTTTTGAACTTACACTCGAAATGAACAAGCAAATGATGATCGCCCTGTCCGGTCAAAGGGCTTCCATCGACGTGCATTATGGGGCTGAGCCGAGGCTCTAAACCCAAAGGAGGTAACACAGTGGATCAGAAAACAACACAGCATAACCATGGCCATCCTTCAGAGGCGAAGCCAAAAGAGCATCACGACCATCACGCCATGATGGTGAACGATTTTAGACGCAGATTTTTTGTCTCTCTTATTCTCATGATACCCATTTTAATTTTGTCACCGATGATTCAGATGTTTCTGAACGTGGATTGGCGGTTCCCGGGAGATGCCTATATTTTATTTGCACTATCGTCCGTATTGTTTGTTTATGGAGGTAAGCCCTTTCTACAAGGTGCAAAGGACGAGCTAAGCAAAAAATCTCCCGGAATGATGACGTTGATCGCCTTTGCGATCTCGGTCGCATATATTTACAGTACAGCCGCTGTATTTTTGCGGATAGGAAACGATTTCTTCTGGGAATTGGCAACTTTGATCGTCATTATGCTGTTAGGTCATTGGATCGAAATGAAGTCCGTAATGGGGGCATCAAGAGCTTTGGATGAACTGCTCAAATTAATGCCGGAGGAAGCGCACCTGATCCGGCAAAACGGTGAAAGTGAAAGTGTTCCAGTGAGTCAACTAAAGGCCGGAGACAAAATTCTGGTGAAACCAGGTGAAAAAATACCGATCGACGGGATCGTGTATGCTGGAAATTCAGAAGTCAATGAAGCGATGATCACCGGAGAATCCGTTCCGGTAGAAAAGTCAGAGGGTGCAGAAATCATTGGCGGCTCGATCAATGGGGAAGGGATATTAAAGTTTCGCGTAAGCAAGGTCGGAGATGAGACGTATTTATCTCAAGTTGTGAAACTTGTCAAGGAAGCGCAAGAATCAAAATCCCAAACACAACGACTGGCGGATATCGCTGCAAAATGGCTGTTCTATTTGGCTTTATCTGCCGGCACCATCACCTTTTTTGTCTGGATGAGCATAGGCAAGGATATCAGCTTTGCCGTGGAAAGGGCAGTCACTGTCATTATCATATCCTGCCCCCATGCCCTTGGGCTTGCCATGCCTCTTGTTACAGCGGTTTCGACCAGCATAGGGGCAAAAAGTGGATTGCTTATCAGAGATAGAAGCGCATTTGAAAATGCACGGAAAATCAACTCCGTTGTATTTGATAAGACAGGTACATTAACTGAGGGCGAGTTTGGCGTCACCGACCTGGTCGCGATCAACAGGCCTGAGGATGAGCTGCTTGCCATCGCATATTCCGTGGAGTTGAATTCAGAGCATCCGATCGCGAAAGGGATCGTAAAAGAAGGCAAGAAAAGGAATCTTGCGCGAAGAGAAGTTCATCACTATCAAAACCTGACGGGGATGGGACTGCAAGCCAGTATCGATGATCAGGATATTATGATCGTGGGCCCAAGGTATGTAAAGGATCATCAAATAGAATTTGATGAAGATCATTACGAAGCGTTGGCGCAACAGGGTAAGACGGTCATCTTTATACTTGAAGGCAATAAACTGATCGGCTATATCGCACTTTCAGACATTATAAGGGAGACGGCCAAAGAAGCTGTGGACACGCTTCGATCGATGGGGATAGAATCCATCATGCTCACGGGTGACAACCAGAGAGTCGCATCTTATGTAGGTGAAAAGTTAAACATGGATACGATCATTGCAGAAGTATTGCCTCATGAGAAATCAGAAATAATCGACGAGCTGATCAAGAAAGGCAGAAAGGTTGCAATGACCGGGGATGGGGTCAATGATGCACCTTCCCTGGCGAAAGCAGACCTCGGGATCGCGATCGGCGCAGGGACGGATGTTGCCATAGAAACAGCAGATATCATACTGGTAAAGAGCAACCCGCTCGATGTGGTCAATATCATAAAACTGTCAAAGGCAACCTATAGAAAAATGGTGCAAAACTTAATGTGGGCCACCGGGTATAATGTCGTGGCCCTTCCTCTCGCAGCAGGAATACTATACAATCAGGGAATCATTATAAGTCCGGCATTAGGAGCCGGGCTGATGTCTTTGAGTACGATCATTGTGGCGGTCAATGCCAGGTTTTTGAAAATTGATTGAGCAAACTGTCTTATTATGATGTATCATTCAGTTAATCACTATGTGGAATCTAAATAACGGATGGAACGAATGGGTCAGCAATGATAAAAGGAAAGATTGTGATCATGACTGAAAAGGAGAATCGATGACCTTCGAAACAGAACGATTGAATCTCCGACCATGGCGGGCGGAAGATGCGGATAGTCTGTACGAATATGCAAAGGATCCACGGGTGGGACCCATCGCCGGATGGCCGGTCCATACGAGTGTTGCGGACAGCAGTGAAATCATCAAAAGCGTACTGGCCGTTCCGGAAACTTATGCAGTTTGTCTGAAGTCGGACGATCGAGCCATCGGCAGCATCGGTCTGATGATCGGAAGCAAGAGCAACATCGGCCTGCCCGAGGATGAGGCGGAGATCGGTTATTGGATCGGCGTACCCTTCTGGGGCCAGGGCTTGATCCCGGAAGCGGTGCGTACTATAATGCAATATGCTTTCGAAGTGCTGGAAATGAAGAAACTGTGGTGCGGCTATTTCGATGGAAATGTCAAATCAAAACAGGTACAGGAAAAATGCGGCTTTGTCCATCACCACACGAAAGAGAACATGCCCTGGCCGTTGATGAACGATGTGAGAACGGAGCATATTACTTGTATTACAAAGGAGCAATGGAGGAGATAAAATGATGAACATGTATGGAAGTCACTTGTGTCCCGATGTGCGGGAGGCAATCGAGGTCCTGGAGGCGCAGGAGATCAAATTTCAATTTTTGGATATCACCACAGATCTTTCGCATTTGAAAGCATTTCTTCAAATCAGGGATACGAGTCCGTTGTTTGATGCAGTAAGGGATGCGGGCGGCATCGGCATTCCCTGTTTCGAAAAAGAAAACGGTGAGATCACGCTGGATGTGGAAGACCTCGTAAAATAATTTCAGAGCAGGGCGTTGAGATGCTTTGCACCTTTGTCGAGCTGGTCGACGAAAGGCCGATCGAAAAGGAAGAAAGCACAGCTGTTTGATCGCTATATTCAAAGCCGGCAATTCGAGTGCGATGAACTGGAAAATGAGATCACGGGCGTAACATTGTTGCTGCGAACAAGAGATGAAAGCGCAAAATAAAGAAAGAGGAAACATGGAACTCAAGATCATCAATCAGTTTTTCCCCGTTTGCAAGCTGAAGGACCTTTCCCAAGTCGACTGGGCCAGTCCTTTCTGCTTTCTTGGTAAAACCGATGAGGAGCTGTCTTTGGTATGCGAAACAGAATGCGTGCCATCCAACACCGTGGATCGGGAAGGCTACACAGTGATACAATAATACAAAACGCCGTATTGGTACGGCGTTTTGATATTGCTTCTGTATTTTATTTTTCCCGAACAGGTATCCATACTTCGCTGTAAGCATATTCTTTCTTCTCCGGATCCATTCTCGTAAAAGAAAACGAGGGCACCGTAAGAAGCTCGTAATTGGATGAGGGCAGCCATTCGGAATAAACGCCTGCCATCGTATTCTGCAGCGAAAAAGGAAAAGGCCCTTCGGTGGGGAATACAGCCCAGGTACAGGGCTCTACCTGTATCTTGTCTAACTGATCGCTCACGTGCTTTTCCGTGGTCAGCACGCCGATCATGTGAGTCAAATACCCTTCTTCTTTTAAAAAGTTTTCATCCGCATCATAGGAAACATTGACGATCTCCTTGGGATCTATATTATGAAGCGTATGCATTTCTTCCCGCTGCTTGGCCGTAATGCTTTGCGCCAGCTTCACGATTTCGTTGTTCACACCTTCAAATTGCATCGGAACGCGCTTACTAACGCCTGCGAAACAAAACGCCGGCTTCTTTTCGATTCTGAACTCCATTGAATTTCCTCCATTTATAGTAATCACAAATGATAATTTTCGGAATGTTTTGCCTGCGCCGTTTTGCTTGACTTCCGAGGGCAGAAATCCACTCCATTCTTTGAATGCGCGAGTGAATCCATCCACGGACTGGTATGCGTACTTGAATGCAACCTCGGTGACGGTCTCGCCCAGCAGCAGATCCATGCCTGCTTCCGACAACCTTCGATTCCTGATGTATTCACTGAGGCGCATCCCGGCCAGGTAGAAGAATACCTTTCGAAAATGATAATCGGAAACACCGGCATACTCCGACAGAGATTCAAGTGCAATTTCTTCTGTCAAATGCGTTTCGATGTAATCCATCACCTGATTCAATTCTTTTAACATGGCTGAGCTCCTCCCTATGCGCTTATGATAGCAAAGAAAGGACCGCCTGGCTCGACAAAACAGTGCAAAAAAAGTCGATTCATGAAAAAAGTAGGTGAAAAAACTTGCAATATTACTTAAATAGTGTATAATTACACCAACAATGCAAGGAGGTCTGTTTTGAACAGAGGCGAATTTATTAGCACAGTTGATTCGAAACTGAAAATGATCCGGAACGAATTCGATTATACGCAGGATAAAATGGCAGAGATCATCGGGGTATCCAAGAAGACGCTCATCCAGATCGAAAAGCAAAGAGGAAGTCTGGGCTGGACGGGTGCCGTTTGCGTTTGTCTGGTATTTAAAGACAGCGAGATCCTGCAAATGGCGTTCGGCGGCGATCCACAGGATATCATTCGATCCCTTGCTTTTGACAACTATGAAGAGGGCGGCCAAAATACGATGGGCGGCAAGATCTGGTGGCGAGACCAGAAGGGTGATAAGCACTACAGGGTGCAGCAAAATTTGATCAGCCAACACTACAGGATTCTGGATGGGGAAAACCGAAGAATCTGTTTTTCCTTTGATATAGAGTATATCAATAAGCGGTTCAAAGAGCTTTCAGACCTTGAAAATATCAACGGGAGGCAGGAAAAATGAATAAATGGAAACAATCGATCCTAAAAATAGCAAAGGATTCGGGAGAGGCTTTTCAGACCTTTCCCGCAACGATGATCTGTGCAGTAGCCTTTGCGCTGGTCACTATCGTCAGGATCCAGTTGGATTGGCCGCAGCAGGAACCCTATAATTTCCTGTTCAATTGTTTGCACTGGTCCTTTGCTTTGGGCGCCATTGTCAGTCTGGCTTTGATCACAGCCGTTCAGAGTCGCATCAATACGAAAAAAGCATTTCTCTACGCTAACATCGCCGGACTGGCGGCAGTCGCAACCACCTTTGTCGGTCTTTACTACTTCGGGGCAGGCGACCCGATATTGACGGGAGCTCGCTATCTGGTCGTTTCCAACATCGCCGCTGCCCGCGTGACGGCGGTTATGGTGGTGAGCCTGTTGGCGTTTATCGTGCTCGCCGGACAGCCGAAAGAACAGTCGGATTTTGCCAAATCCTTTTTTATGACGCACAAAGCGTTCTTCATCTCCTTGATCTACGGAGGCGTGATCCTGGCGGGTACCACCGGTGTGGCCGGCGCTGTGGAAGCATTGCTCTACAATGATATGAGCAGCAAGGTCTACATGTATATCAGTACGCTGGTCGGATTGGTGGCTTTTACGATATTCGTGGGTTATTTCCCGGACTTTCACAAAGGAGAAGCTGATGAGCACCGGGAAACGGCGCAGAAACAACCTAGGTTCATTGAGATCCTTCTGGGTTCTATTTTGGTTCCCATCGTCCTCGCACTTACAGTGGTGCTGTTGATCTGGGCAGTCAAAACCATTGCCGGAGGACAGGATGCCGCCTTCTATAGGTTGTACCGTATCGCTGCAGCCTACACACTGGGAGGCATCTGGCTCCATATCATGGTAACACACTACGAAACAGGGATCGCGAAATTCTACAAGCGGATCTATCCGGTTGCGGCGCTGGTCATCCTGGTATTTGAAGCCTGGGCGCTGGCAACTCAGTTGAGCGTTTCCGGATTGAAATTCACGGAATATATCTTTGCCATGATCTGGATCCTGGCAGCTGTATCCGCGATCCTGCTGTTGATCCAAAAAGAAAAAGCCCACCGAATGATCGTGATCGTTGCATCCGTCCTGGCTGTCTGCTACGTGCTTCCTGTTTTGGGATACAATGCGCTGCCGGTGACGGCTCAGGCCAATCGACTGGAGAAGCTGCTCGTCTCCCAGGAAATGTTTGTGGAGGATCAGATCGTGCCGGCTGTCGCAGAACCGGAACTTGAAGTCCGGCAGAAGATCACGGATGCTGTGGAATATTTGGCCTATGCCAACGATGCAAAGCTCCCGGAATGGTTTGACAAAACCATTGTCCAGCCGATCAATTTCAAGTCGGCAATGGGTTTTGAACAGGCCTGGCCGGAGCGGGATGATTACTATGGCGGCGGAGGAGACTACTTGTCAACCATTCTGTACCTTGAATCAAGCCCCATCGACATTAGCGAATATCGCTGGGTCGTGAATCCACAGGAAGAATATCAGAAGACCCAGCGTGCTGTCACGCTGTCCGGCGAAAAGGGCACCTACGAGATCTACTGGGACAACATGTCTCCCGGCGGGATTCCTATCTTTCGTATTACGCAGGGTGAAGTCATCCTGCTCGAAGAAGATATGGGTGACTTTATCGATGGCATCGGTAATAAATATCCACCGTCACAGCCCAAGTCCATCGAAGCCGGAATCGAGGATATGAGCATCCCGTTCAGTACACCCGAACTTTCGGGAATCATCGTCATTCGGAATGCAGAGATCCATCTGGACCCCAAGGGAGACGCGATCAACTATTGGATCTATCCGGAAGCGATTTATTTGAAAGAAGAAGCGGCAACGAATTCTTCCGAATGAGCTGATTGTGGGACATAAAAAGGCAACGCGTTAAAGAATGCGTTGCCTTTTTTCATAGAAACCGATTTGGGTTATGCGTTCGTTACACCCCAAAGCTTTTTAAAGACGAATAATACAGCAAGCATAAGTGCTACGCCGAAGGCCAGTGAAAGGAAAACATTTTGAGTCGCGCCGGCGACGATGTAAGTGATGAAGGAAACTCCTGCGACAGTAGCAGCATAAGGCAGCTGTGTCGATATGTGGTTGATGTGATCACACTGCGCGCCGGTGGAGGACATGATCGTCGTATCGGAAATCGGCGAGCAGTGGTCTCCGAATACTGCACCGGCCAGGCAGGCAGAGATTCCGATGATCAGCATTTCTTCCGTGAGACTGCCGGAAAGATTCACGACGATGGGGATCAGTATACCGAAGGTGCCCCAGGATGTTCCGGTGGAAAATGCCAGTCCGCCGGCGACAAGGAAAATGATGGCCGGCAGGAACACCTGCAATCCGGCGGCGCTTCCTTCTACCAGTCCTGCAACGTATTCGGCTCCGCCCATCATGCCTGTCATTGAAGACAGTGTCCAGGCGAAAGTGAGGATCAGAATTGCCGGGACCATGGCGTTAAAGCCTGCAGGTACGCAGGACATGAAGTCTTTGAAGCTGATGATCTTTCTGGGCATATAAAGTAGAAACATAAAGAGAACCGTTACGATGGCGCCCAGAGGCAAGCCGTAGGACGCATCGCAGTTGGCAAAAGCATTGATGAAAGTTTCTCCGTCAAAGAAGCCTCCCGTATAAATCATGCCAACGACGCAGCTTGCGATAAGAAATACTACCGGAAGTACCAGATCGACGACCTTTCCTTTTGCGGATATATTTTCCACGGCAGCATTGGCGTAAGGCCTGGCCTCGGTGGTGAAAAGATCGTCATTTTCCTGTGCATTTCTTTCGTGCACTGCCATGGGACCGTAATCAAAGTTCATTGCGGTGATGACGATGATCATCACAAGGGTCAGCAGTGAATAGAAGTTGTAGGGGATCGCTCTGATAAAGAGTTCAATACCGTTGTAGCCTTCCACTACGCCGGAGACTGCGGCTGCCCAGGAAGAAATCGGAGCGATCATGCAGATCGGCGCAGCTGTAGCGTCAACGATATAAGCCAGTTTTGCACGAGATACCTGATGGCGATCGGTAACAGGAAGCATCACGCTTCCGACCGTGAGACAGTTGAAATAGTCGTCGATGAATATCATAGTACCCAGCGCAAAGGTAGCAAAAATAGAACCCTTCCGCGTTTTGATCCGAGCTCTTGCCCAATCTCCGTAAGCTCTGGAGCCACCCGCCTTATTGACCAGGGCAACGATGATTCCCAGAAGTACCAGAAACATCAGGATGCCAACATCCCATGAATCGGACAGCGATGCGATGAATCCGTCGTTTAACGCCGCATTCAACGCACCGACCGGGTTTCCGTCGGCGACTAAAAAGGCGCCGGCCGCAATGCCCACGAAAAGGGAGCTATAGACTTCCTTTGTGATCAAGGCAAGTCCGATTGCAATAAGGGGCGGTACCAGCGCCCAAAATGTTGCATATAGTGCAGGGCCTTCCGCTTCGCTTTCGGCAAATGCAAATACCGTGAACATCATGCAGATCATCACTATTGTCAACGTAATGATGGATAGTCTTTTTTTGTTGGATTGCATAATCCTCTCAACCTCCTAGAAAATAAAGATAAGAAATAGCTTGTGATACAATTATATCAAACTTGCCGGTAAAATGTTTATTTTTAAGAAAATAATTTTGGCTATATTTGTTATATGCAACACATAGACCTGCGTATACTTTGTAAGGGCAAAACAAATAAACCATATCTGGATATAGTTGCCAAAATATTCCGGTTAAAGCTTGGCGTTCATGGGGGAGCATTTCGCGGATAGATCCAGAGGAGTTGTAAGGAACTGGCGAAAAGCGTATAAATGAATTGTGGCCAGATGGTGCTCCGAATCGTCATCTTGCCTGCCAATAATGACCGCTTAGCCAAAAGCCCTTTCTACGCACAGAGATTGCCGGTAAAGTGTACCCAAAACAGTGTGAGAAAAGAAAGGCGGTCAAACATGAAAAAATTATTAATAGTCCTGGCAGTGATCCTGGGGATCGCTGCGGCCGGCATCGGATTCCTGAGCTACGCGAACAGACCGTTGTCCTTGGCGGCCGGCAATACAGCCATCGAAGACTACTTGAAGAAAACGCTGGATGAGAACGGATCTCTTTCGAGCCTGTTGCTCACGATCCACTCTCCAAAGACAGGGTATCATCAACAGTTTGCAGTGGGCACGAAATCCCATTCCGACACCAAACCGGCTACGATAGCAAGCAGGTATCATTCTGCCAGCATCGGAAAGACATTTTGTGCAACGATTTTTGGATTGCTCACAGAGGAAGGCGCACTGACGTATGAGGATCCGATCAACACCTGGCTGGACGAGGAGATCCTGAAAGGCTTGTTCGTAGTGGACGGCGCGGATTACAGCAATCAAGTGACGATCAGGCACCTTCTGAGCCACACCTCCGGCGCGGGAGATTATTTCGAAGATCCCGTGGACAGCGGCAGAACCTTTTTGGAGGAGATCGTCCATGACCCGGATCGCACTTATACACCGGAAGCATTGATCGCATTTACCAGGGATCGCCAGATGCCCGCGGGCAGACCCGGACAGCAGTTCCACTATTCCGATACCGGTTATATCCTGCTCGGATTGATTCTGGAGTCGATCGAAGGCAAACCTTATGCCGAGATCCTGGAGGAAAGGATATTCGAGCCGTTGGGTATGCGCGACAGCGATCTGATGTTTTTCGGCGGCCAAGACAAAGAGATGCTGGGGGTTTATATCGATGGTATTGATTTCAGCAGCAAGAAAGCGTTGTCCATGGATTGGTCCGGCGGCGGGATCGTCACGACGATGGATGACTTGTTGAAATTCATGACGGCGCTGGAAACAGGAGAATTGTTATTGGAAGATACGTATGAGCAGATGAAGGATTTCCGTCATGCGTACGATAAAGGCATCACTTACGGAATGGGCATGATGTGCTTTGATTTCAGCGAGCTGTCCGTCCTTCTGGGATCCATGTCTGACATGTACGGAGGCGTCGGCGCCACCGGAACATACATGCTGTACGATCAGGAAAGCGACACATATTTTATTGCCAACTACGGTGCTTTGGGATTTTCGCAAAAGAGTATCGAGGATCTGATCGATCTGAGAATGCTTTATGACAGGATCCTTCAGCAGTAAGGCTTGGCACTGATCTGGAGAAATCATGGTTCAACTGATTTGTTCCGACAAGATCTATGAAAAGCTGAGCCGGGAGCTGCTCAAACGGCAGATCGATATCGTCAGCGACAGCTCCCTGGTTTTGGTCGAGCGCGGCTACGACATTCCGGACGGAAAGATCAGCATCGTTTTTGATGCCCTGGATTACATGGAGGCTTCGAAACTTCTATCGGATGGGATCAACAGGGAATCAAACTCCATCGATGCAGTCACCGGGTTCTATCAGAACAGGTTTGCTGTGATCTCGCCCAAGGACATCCTTTATTTGGAATCCGGGCCGGATGGGATCCGTTGCTTCACGCAACAGAATCATTACAGCATGAAAGAGACGCTTCAGCATTACGAAGCCCTTTGGAAAGATAAAGGCTTTATACGGATCAACAAGTCACAGCTTGCGAACTTGGCCCACGTACGGGATATCATTCCCTGGTTCAATTCAAGATATGTGCTCCGAATGGACCATGGGGCAGAGCTCGAAGTGTTAAGAATGTACGCAAAAAAGCTTCGGGAAGCTTTGAAAATATAGGGAGGAGGGAAACGCTATGGAGAAAATCAACAGGGCGAACATCGTGAAATCCTTCTTTTTAGGGATGTTCATCGGGGGCGTTTTCCAGTGGGGCAGCGATGGCGGGTTTTGGACTCCGGGAGCCCTGCTGGTTTTAACGGCCAGCGGAATGATCGGCCTTGTGATCGGATGGATCACGGAGCTTGCTACGTCGATGCTGCCTATCAGCATGGCCAAGCCCCGCATATACTTCCTGCTCAACGGTGTGATCTCTTTGATCGTTACCGGAGCGATGATCTTCTTTTCTCTTACGATCGCAGGCGGTTTGGAGACTGCCGGGAAAACGCTGTCGATCCTATGGCCGATCCTTGCGATCGTGCTGGCGGCAAACGTGGGAGATTATATCATTTATCAGGAGACGCAAAGAAGACTTAAGAAGTATAAAGAGATCATGAGAGACAAACAGTCTGTGCAGCGGAATGAACTATAAAAAAAGCAGGAGAGAGGGAACCCTCAATCCTGCTTTTGTGCTTTTTTCAAAGCGTCTTCCAACCCTTTCAAGTAAGCTCTGGAAGTGAGCGTTGCCCCACTGACCGCATCTACTTCCAACGATCGCTCTTCCAGCACCCGTCCGAACAATCCTCCGGTAAATTCTTCGGATTGGTTTTCCTTGTGCTCCAGCACCCGAATATCAGTGATCATGCCGGAGTCCACTGTGATTCGAATCCTGTTTTCCCTCCAACCGTACATGCCGCCTTCGAAATATCCCTCATAGATACCATCTTTCAGATTGTCAAAGTCGATCTGCTCAAAGGAGAGGCTCAGGATCTCCTTATGTTCATTCCCAGCCTTCGTCCAGCCGACGCCTCCCGCAATGGCCAGTCCCACAACGATCAACCCGATGATCCATCCTATCATTTTTCTTTTCTCCTTCCGATTTTTTCCTTTACGCATTGAAATTTGAAACTCCTCTCTTTGCATCGTACGCAACCACGGTGATGCCATCGGCAACGGTAAAGCAGCCGATCGCACCCGGTGACAGGGTGATGCTTCCATCTTTTCTTACATATATTGCATCGACATTGGTAAAATGTCGGAGTATTTCTTTACTCTTGTCTTCTCCCGCTATGAATAGTGTTGTAGACAGAGCATCTGCGACTTCCCCGGAATCGGCGATCACCGTAACGCTGAACAGCCCTGAATCCGAGGGATATCCGGTACGGGGATCCAGTATATGATGGTATCGGTTTCCGTCGTGATCACAGAAGTATCGCTGATCATCTCCTGAGGTTACGACAGATCGATCTTTGATAGATATGACACCGATGAGTGCGTCTCTTTTCCGCGGATGCCGGATCCCGATCTTCCAGTCGGAACCATCAGGCTTTGTCCCGATGACCGCCACATTGCCGCCGAAATCCGTATAACCGGAGCGGATGCCGCAGTGTCGAAACATTTCAGATATCTTGTCGGAGGCATACCCTTTGCCGATGCCCCCCAAGTCGATCATCTGACCTTTGCGGCTTAATGCCGCCATTCTGTTTTGTTCATCCAGGAAAATTCCTCTGCCGTCTATGTATGCAAGTTGTTCCTGGACAGCTTCCGGGACCGGGAAAAGTCGATTTGCTCTGTATGTGCTCCAGAGGGAAACGAGGGGTCCCACAGTGATGTCGAACAATCCTTCGCTCATCCGCGTGTAGGCTTTTGCATTTTTCAGCAGATGAAAGGTTTCTTCGCTGATACAAACCGGTGCGATGCCTGCCATGCGGTTGAGCAGAGAAATTTCGCTGTCATTGTCGAATCGGCTGAGCCGGCCGTTTATTTGGCGGATCTTACTTTCTGCGGCAGACAGGGCCGCCGCAGCATGGTTCCCGAACAACTGGCTGGTGATCACTGTGCCCATTGAAAAAATTGCACTCTGCGCAATGGGGAAATCGGTTATGCAGTTGCATTTTCTGCTTATCATTCGCACAGCTCATTTCCCTCGATCAGCAGCCCATCCATGACAAGCCTGGCGAGATGATCCATCAGCTTTGGAAAATAGCGCAGACCGATCTCTTCCTTATGGGTGTCCACAGTGATGATCGCCTCAAATATGGCCATGATCATATCAGGCTCGATATCGCTGCGCATCTTTCCCTCTTGCTGCCATTTCCCGATCAGCGCCAAAAAGAAATCATAAACGAAGCCGACACGCTCCAACCCGTTCTCTTGTCGATATGCTTCTTCGATCCTGCCAAAAATCTCTTTGTTATACCATTCCTTTAAAATGGGATTGCTTTGCATTCCGACCGTATTCAATTGCAGAACGCGCCCGATCACTTCCAGGGGAGGCGCATTCGTATCAACCTGGGCCAAAATGCTTTCTTTCAGCTTCTTGTTCTCTTCCAGATAGACCTCCATAAAGAGTTGATCTTTAGATGCGAAATAATTATAAAATGATCCTGTGGACATCCCGGCTGCCTTAGTGATCGCTGTGACATTGGTCTCTTTGAACCCCTTTTCAGCAAAGATGGTCGTTGCCGCCGTCAGGAGTAAAGTCTTCTTATCTGTCATGGGAAACCTCCTTAAAATGAATGAATAAAATTCAGTTCATTCAGACATTAGCACTGGGTGAATCTTTTGTCAAGGGGATTTTTTAGAAATTGTGAAGTAGTTGTCAGGAGAAAAAGAAAGTAGTATAAATGATATGTGACAGTGTCAGCGGCATCATTGGATATGAAAGCGAGGAACCAAAGAGCAGGCATGAAAATAGCAGTCATCAACGGAACTCCGGTCAGAGGCGTCACGTATCATATGAAAGAGCTGTTTCTCAGCCACATGGGAAGCGGCAATGAGATCATCGAATTTTATCCGAAAGACTTTCCGCAATTCTGCATGGGATGCAAGAATTGCTTTTTAAGAGGAGAGGAAAAATGCCCTCACATCTCAGAGGTGGATCCCATCTGGCAGGCTATGCTCGACGCTGATCTGCTGGTGTTCGCTTATCCGGTCTATGCGCTGCGCGCACCGGCTTCCATCAAATCGGTACTGGATCACCTCTGTGTCCACTGGACGGTCCACCGGCCGGATCCGATCATGTTTCAGAAGAAAGCGGTCATTATCACCAACAGTGTGGGCGCACCCAACGGCTCTGCCCAAAAGGATGTTCGAACCAGCATGGCCTGGATGGGCGTATCAAAAATATACACTTGCGGCGCTCCGATGATGGGCGATATCTTTTTAGAAAAAATGTCACAAAAGCATTTGGACATGCTTGCGAAAAAAGCAAAAGCCTGCGCAGATCGCGTATCCGCTGCGGGACCGGTACGGCGGAAAAGTCTGAAAGTCCGTCTTATTTTTGCATTCTGCAAATGGCAGCACAGTATGGTTCTAAAAGGTGAAGAAAGTCCCAGCCTGGACAATGCCCATTACATACGGCATGGCTGGATCAGAGAGAGGAGACGAGCATAATATGATGACACATGTAGGAACGATGACTGTAGAGACCGACAGACTGCTGCTGCGAAAGTTCGCTTACAGCGACGACGAATCGATGCTGAAGAACTGGGTGGCGGACGAAAAAGTCCAAGCCATGTATGCGGAGCCGATCTATACGACGAAAGAAGCGGTCCGAGGCTTGCTGGATAAGTATATTGGAGGTTACGAAAGCCCGAATTATTACAGATGGGCGATTTTTGAAAAAGGCGGAGCGGAGTGCATCGGCCAGATCGCTTACTTCCTGATGGATGACAAAAACCACTTCGGCGAGGTCGAATATTGTATCGGAGATGCCTTTCAGCGGAAAGGATATGCCACGGAAGCGACAAAAGCTGCCATCGCATACGGCTTCGATCAGGTAGGGCTTCACAAGGTCCAGATTTCGCATATGTCCAACAACATCCCCTCCAGAAAGGTGATCGAGAAATGTGAGTTCTGCTATGAAGGGACTCAAAGGGATTATTTCTATATGGATGGGAAATACGTAGACCGGCTCTTCTATTCTATTCTGGAAGAGGAATACCACACGATGAAATAACGCTCCTGATCCTCTTGACAACGAGAGGATCATACTCTAAAATGAATGAATATTCATTCAATAACTCGTTCAAAACACCGGAGGGACCAATGGCAAGGAATACAGAACAAAATGAACTGCTGCGCCGGCAGAGCAGGGAGCGGATCATTGATGCAGCGCTTCATCAGTTTTCCATGAAAGGGCTGAGCGCGACCCGCATTCAGGATATCGCAGAGGAGGCCGGTGTTTCTCAGGGCTTGCTGTACAGATATTACGCGTCAAAAAACGAAATTTACGTGGATCTGATCGAAGATGCGCTAGACAAGATGAACGAAGCGGCGGACGCATTGCTGCAGTCTGCGCTCAGTGGCAAGGAAAAGCTTATGAAAGCAGTCGATACGATGTATCAAACGATCGAAACAAGTGATCGATATCGGCAGACGAGCAGTCTCATCGCCCAGGCGATGGGATCGGAGGCTATTCCTCCTCAGGCAAAGGCGGCACTGATGCAAAAACGAGATTTTCCTTATCAGGCACTCAGTCAGATCATCGCGCAAGGGCAAAGAGAAGGAACGATCGTTCCTGGAAACACCGGGGAACTGGCGGTCCTGTTCTGGAGCCTATTGAACGGGCTGACGATCTATAAAAACACAAGAACAAAAGAGATACCGCTTCCGGATAAAATGCTGGTGGCAGAGTGGTTCATTATAAAGAAAGAGCAGGAGCAGAGGTACGGCAGATGAGCATTAAAGGCAAAGGGTTTCACTTACTTCTAAAGTACAGACATTTGATGGAAGGAAAGCTTCGGACAGAGGTCATCGATGAGCAAACCAGCATCGAAGCATTGCGCGCAAAAACGGAGGCGTCGGCGGCCAGGCTGGTCAAAGAAATCGAAGGCGTGGAGTATATACCGGCGGAATTCACGGATTTCTATGCAGAATGGATCCGAATCGACGGCACATCCCACGACAAGGTCGTTTTGTATTTTCACGGAGGCGGTTTTGTTATGGGCAGCGCCCGGTCACACAGAAATATCATTGCCGGATTTGCGTCCAGACTGGGGATGGACGTGTTGTCCTTCGACTACCGGCTGGCCCCGGAGCACCCCGCGCCGGCAGCCGTCTGCGACGGAGCGAAGATCTATGGATGGCTGCTGGAGCAGGGATACGCTCCCGAGGATATCGTATTTGCAGGAGATTCAGCAGGCGCAGGCATTGCTCTTGCTACGCTGCTGAAGATCAAAGATGATGGCGGGATACTTCCGGCAGGCTGTGCGGTCTTTTCTCCCTGCGTTGACATGACGCTTTCAGGCGCTTCGATCCGAACAAAAGCCAAGGCCGATCCCTGCACCCCGAAGGGTGCGAACGAAACCTATACAAAATACTATGTTGGAAACGGAGACCCGAGTCATCCCTACGCCTCTCCCTTGTTCGGCGATTTAGCAGGGCTTCCGCCGATCATGATCCAGGTGGGCGAGGACGAGACCCTGCTGGATGATTCACTGCGTTTCGCCGAGAAGGCCTCCAAAGCCGGCGTCGACGTGAAAATCAAGGTCTGGAAAGGCATGTTTCATTGCTTCCCGCTGCTTGCGCCCATGTTTGACGAAGCAACGCAAGCCATGGACGAAACCTGCTTGTTTATCAAAGAAAAGCTTTATGGTAAAATGATGCAAACAAAGGGTTAAATTGCAGGCACACGGGTGTCAAAAATGATGCAAACACAAGTCTACTATTTTTCCGGAACCGGAAACACCTATGCTTTGGCCAAGGCGATCGCCAGCCATATCCGGGCAGAGCTGATTTCCATTCCTTCCGTCATGGAAAGTTCCATAGTTCACATCGACGCAGCGCAGATCGTGGTTGTTTTTCCATGCTATCTGGCCCTGTTATCCGGCATGCCCCTGATGGTGGAACGATTTGTGCGGAAAATCGACGCTATCGAAGCCCTCGAGATCCATGCGGTCTGCAATTGCGGAGGATATGAGTGCGTCAATGCGCTTCCGTCTCTTCACGAATTCGAAAGAGCGGTGAAGTCCTGCGGTGGGAAACTGCATGCAGCCCATTCGGTCAGGCTTCCGATGAACAATCTGGATTACGACCATATCCCGGTCCCGATCAACAGGGACAGTGGGGATATCATCGAAAAGAGTAAAGTGCGAATGGAACGCATCAGCAGCAGGATCACCCGCAAAGAGAAAACCAGATACATACTGCCGAAAAAAATGCTCTCATGCATCATGAGGCCCTTTATCAAACTGGCAGGACCCAGCATCAACAATGAATTAAAAAAAAGAGCCCTTGAGCCGGTAACAAGCGGGCTGAACTATCATGATCTGATACCGATGACGGATAAGAGCATCCGGGTGGATGAAGGATGCATCGGCTGTGGAACCTGTGCAAAGATTTGCCCTGCCGGCAATATTCAAATCGTCAACGAGAAGCCGGTATTTCTTCATCGATGTGAAATGTGTTTTGCCTGCGATGAGTGGTGTCCGACAAATTCCATTCATCATTGGAGCAGAAAAAACGGAGTAAAATACCATCATCCGGATGTGACGCTGGCAGAAATGCTTGGGCAGAAAGCAGATGGATTCAACACGACGAGGCAAAGCAGTACGATGGAAGCGGAGGGGACGGAAAATGAGCACATTAAATAAAGAGATCCGGGAATATCGGGAGCAACTGCGAAAAGGACACATCCAAAAAGCATATAAGGGGATCATGACTTTTATGTCGACCCTAAAGTCCCATATGGAGAATGTTGATCCGGCATACTTCTCAAGCGCTCTTTATTTTGGGTATATGGATATGACCTATTTTGCCTTTACATCGCCTGCGCTCAAAGAGAAGAAGCTTAAGATCGCGATCGTCTACCTGCACGAAGCGGGACGGTTCGAAGCCTGGCTGGGCGGCAGCAACCGAAAGATCCAGGCGGAATGGATCGAAAAACTCAAAGGAAAAGAGATCGGCAAGTACAAGCTTTCCCAGATCCAGCCCGGTGTGGATTCCATTATTGAAACCATTCTGTGTAAAGAACCGGATTTTGATGATCCGGAACTGCTGAAGGCGGAGCTTGCTGACAAAACGCTGAAGTTTATCGACGATTTATCTGCTATAGTGAATGAATGACACAGCAATACACGTGTGGGTGGAAAAAATGATGAAAGAAGAATTGATTGCCCCTTGCGGCATGAACTGCAGCTTGTGCATCTCTTACTTATTTTTTGAGAAAGACCTGAACAAAGAGGGGTTCCATCGAAAATACTGCCCCGGATGTATTCCGCGGGGCAAGCACTGTACCCACATGGGCGACTCCTGCAAAGCGATGAAGGAAGGCAGTGTACGTTTCTGCACGGAATGTGCGGCCTTTCCCTGCGAACGGCTGAAATCTTTGGACAAGCGCTATCGCACGAAATACCATATGAGCATGATCGAAAACCTCCGGGCCATTCAAGAGGATGGCATGGAGCAATTCCTGAAGAAGGAAGAGGAGCAGTGGCGCTGCCCGGAATGTGGCGGTGTGATCTGCTGTCACAATGGATTGTGTCTGGACTGTGATATGGATAGGCTGCGGCAGAACAAGAAGTACCGATGGGGTGAGGAGAAAATATGAGTGCAACGATCTATTATTTTTCCGCCACAGGCAACTCGCTGACCATTGCGCAACGGATCGCCCAAGGACTTGAGGACTGCGATGTTCGATCCATGGCTGTGGGATCGCCGGAAGAATCCGTGGGCGGCCCCGGACATGGGGTCGGATTCGTTTTCCCCGTCTACTATTGCGGTATGCCCAGATTGGTGGCCCAGTTTGCCCGAGCGCTCGATATCCTTCCCGGCACGTATTGCTTCGCCTTTGCGACCTATGGGGCCGCCGCCCTGGATACGCTGGGAATGCTGGAGGATATTCTGAAAGAAAAAGGAGCCAAGCTGTCCTACGGGATCGGAGCGAGAATGCCGGGGAATTACATCGTCGAGTATCAGGCATTTCCCGCGGAAACCGTGGAGCGGCTGACCAAGGCTGCTTTAATTTCTGCCGATCAGGCAGCAGCGGAGATCGCACAGCGCAAAAGCCGGCCTGTCCGAAGAAGGCTCAAGCTGTTCAGCAGGGTCGTGAACCGCAAAACACTATACAAGAACATTCCGGGATGGGATGAGCCATTCCACGTGTCAGAAAAGTGCATCGGCTGCCGTCTCTGCAGCGAGGTATGCCCGGTCAGCAACATCAGGATCGTGAAGGATCGTCCGGTTTGGCAGCATCACTGTGAGCGCTGCGTAGCCTGCATTCAGTGGTGCCCTGTCGAGGCCATCGAATACGGGCAAAAGACTGTGGGCCGGAGGCGATATCGTTTCCCGGGCCTTTCCGCCGCTGCGATCACCGCAGGAAGTCTCGGACCGGTCGTGTTGGAAAAGGAGGAACAGCATGCGTAAGGTGGAGTACAAAAAGGATTACAAGGAACTGTATCTGCCAAACGCGCAGCCCTCCGTCATCCGGGTGCCCGCCATCTCCTTTGCCGTCATCGACGGACAAGGAGATCCCAACGGAGAAGCTTTTGCCGAGGCCACTGCGGCCTTGTACAGCTTCAGCTACGCTGTAAAAATGTCATACAAGGGCAAGGAGCCTCCGGAGGGATATTACGACTATACTGTCTTTCCCTTGGAGGGCGTCTGGGATCTGATCGACAAGAGCAAACCGTCCACCGATAAAAGCAATTACGCTTATTCGATCATGATCCGTCAGCCGGACTTCCTGAACAGCCGGTTGTTCGACCGGTTCTTTGTTGAAACGAAAAAGAAAAAGCCAAATGCTTGTCTGGACAGACTCCAATCGGTTACGACCGAAGAAGGCTTATGCTGCCAGATGCTCCATTCAGGCCCTTTTGATGACGAACCCGCGAGCTTTGAAAAAATGCACCGGTTCTGCACAGAGAGCGGATATGAGCGAACGTCTCTGCAGCATCGGGAGATTTATTTATCCGATCCCCGTAAGACGGATTCGAGCAAACTGAAGACTGTATTAAGATTCTCAATAAAAGAAGCGAGTGATCGATGAAAATGTATCGATATTCATTGAAGAATTCCGATGTGGTCTTTCAGGCGGAAGACCAGGAGTCCGGCGACGTTTTCGGATTCTGCCAGGAATGGTATCCTACGCCGCTGCAGCGGATCGCCGGCTGTGGTCCTACGGTGGCCTGCGCGATCATGACCTATATTTTGTGGCACTGCCGTAATGAAAACTCTCCGGTTTCGGAAGGACAGTCTGCCTGTCTGTCTGCCATGGAGGAGGCCTGGCGTTACGTAACACCAGGTGATGAAGGGATCCCTACCGCCTGCATGTTCTGTGAAGGGTTCCTGGAATATGCAAAAGCGAAAGAGTTGGACGTGAAGGCCCGTTCTTTGGATGTTCCCCAGGAGATGGATTTGCGTCCTTCCTTTGCCGAGATCCTCCGGTTTCTTTCAAACGCGCTGGCATTGGATGCTCCTGTAGCATTCCTCAATCTCTGCAACGGTGAAGTTCATAATTTGGACCGATGGCACTGGGTAACTATTTTATCGATTGAATACGACGGGCACAATGCCGTTGTTCGTATCATGGACGAGGGTCGCCTCTTGGATGTGGACCTGAAGTTGTGGTACGACACCACAGTCCGCGGGGGTGGCTTTGCCTGCTTCTTATTAGCGGAGAAAGGAGCTGCCGTATGAACCACCCATGGGAAGAGATCAATCTGACTGACTATGAAAAGCACATGAAGCTGGATTCTGTCATGCAGTTGCAAGTGATGAATGACGTCATGAAAGCCCAGCTGTCCGACTATCCGTTGCAAACGGTGATGATTCTTGGGGTTGCCGGGGGAAACGGGCTGGAACACGTGACCTCTGATAAAATCAAACGCGTATACGGTGTTGACATCAACAAAGCCTATTTGGCAGAATGCATCCGGAGGTATCCTGCTTTGGAGGGTGTTCTGGAATGTGTCTGCGCTGATTTGATGGATGAGCGCGTGTTTCTCCCTCATGCCGATCTGGTCATGGCCAATCTGGTGATCGAATATATCGGATACGACTGTTTCCTCAACGTGATCCGTCAGGTTGCACCGTCGATCGTCAGCTGCCTGATACAGATCAATACAGATGAGGGGTTTGTTTCGGACTCACCCTATCTGCATGTATTCGACTGTCTGGAAAGCGTACATCGGCAGATGCATCCGGAACCTCTGGCAGAAGCGATGCAACGCATCGGTTATACTCAGGCGTCTTCAACGGAGCACCTGCTGCCCAACGGAAAAAAATTCCTGCGATCTGATTTTATTCTGGCAAAAAGCACCTGACGTGGCCTGAAAACAAATGAAACAGACGTTCTGAAAGGCGACTGATTCGCCTTTCAACGCTGCCCGCAGCATTCGATGCTGCGGGCAGTTTATTTTATGTGAGAAATCGTAATGAGAATCGCCATATATGCGCATAAATTATATAAATATGCAATAAAAGTGCAATTTATTTAAATATTTCGCATAAATATTAAAATAATGCTTGCATTATTAGAAACAGGTGTGTATATTTAGAAAATAATATTCAGAATTCAGAGCAGTTGGAGGCATAACAAATGAAAAAAGTGATCCTGGCATTTTCAGGTGGACTGGATACCACATTTTGTACCATATATTTAAAAGAAAAGGGCTATGAGGTGATCACAGCCACCGTCAATACCGGCGGTTTCAGCCCGGAAGATCTGAAGCAGATCGAAGAAAAGTCAAAGAAGCTCGGCGCATCGAAGCATTATACCGTCGATGCAAAAGACCGGATCTATGAAGATATCATTCAGTACCTCATCAAGCTCAACGGCCTGTACGAGGAAGACTATCCTTTGATGTGCGCCGATCGCTACATTATCGCCGAAGAGATCCTGAAGATCGCTGAAAAGGAAAATGCCGAAGCTGTTGCTCACGGATCCACGGCGGTGGGCAACGATCAAGTCCGCTTCGACGGCAGTTTCCTGTCCTTGAACAGTGGCATAGAGCTGGTTAGGCCGATCAAGGAACTGGGGATCACGCGGAGCGAAGAAATGTCATTTCTCGCTGAACGGGGCGTTTTCGTTGACCATGTCTATACAAAATATTCCGTAAATCAGAATATTTTCGGAATAACAGTATCAGGCACTGAGGTGGACGAAAACAAGGAACCCGACGAAGGGGCGTATCAGTTGACAAAGAAAGACGGCAATGCTCAGTCGGAATATCTGACGCTGGAGTTTTCTGAAGGGGTTCCTTCGAAGCTGAATGGCCAGAAACTGCCGGGCATCGAGATCCTCATGAAGTTGAACAGCATGCTGGGGAAATATGGCTACGGGAGTGACATTTACATCGGCGACTGTATCATCGGTATCAAAGGGCGGATCCTGTTTGAGGCTCCCGGCCTGCTGGCACTGGTGGAAGCTCATAGAAAGCTGGAGCAGCTGGTCCTGACAAAAAAGCAGATCATTTTCAGCCGGGGCGCCGGCGCCCAGTGGGCCGACCTGGTCTACAGCGGGTTGTATTACGAGCCCTTGGTCAAGGACTTGGAAAGCTTTGCCGATTCTGTCCAAAAGCGCGTGACCGGAACCGTTACGATCAAGGCAGACGCGAACCGAATCACGGTGGTGGAACTGGAATCGCCCTATAGCCTGGTTCGGAAGGATATCGCCATGTATGCCCAGAAGGCCTGCTGGAGCGCGGAAGAAGCCAATGGATTCATCAAGCTCCACACCATGCAGCAGCAGCTTGCGGGAATGAAAAAATGAAACTCTTAAAAGATCTGATCGAATGCAATACCTATGAAGGGGATTATACCGGGATCATCCAGGTCATCAAGGGTTTTGTCGCCAGCAATACCAACGGTACCGTAGTTGAGCAACCCGTGGCCGAAAATAAGTCCAATGTGATCGTTCGTTTCGGTGATCCGCAGCTTGTGATCAACTGTCATATGGATACCGTCATTCCTGCCGGAAACTGGGACCGGCCTCCGCTTCTTCTCTATCAAGACGAAGAGCGTCTCTATGGATTGGGAACAGCGGACACCAAAGGGAACATTTACATGGTATTGAAGGCTGTGGAAACTGCAAAGCCAAAGGATCTGATGCTTCTTTTCAGCATAGACGAAGAATCCGGAAGCAAAACAGGGGTTCAATATTTTTTGGATTCAGATTATGGAAAAGACTTGAAAACTGCCATCGTTTGCGAGCCGACCTCTCTTCGATTCGCCAACAGGCATAAAGGGGTCTACTCCTTTTATGTGGATCACCACACGGAAGGCGGGCATTCTTCGATCAAAACGGAGAGCGCTGTAGTGGAAGCGGCAAAGAATATTATCGCCCTGGATGCACAGGGCTTCAACATCGGAAAGGTGGAGTGCGCCAACGCCAGCAACGTCGTTGCGCAGAGCTGCAGATTTAAGGCTTCGGTGCGAACCTACGAGGAGCCCGAAGCCGCCTCCGACCGAATCTGCAAGATTTCCCGCAAGGGGATCATTATCTCCTCGTTTGTCGGAAGACCGTTGAAAAACGAATGTCCGCACGTCGATGCAGCCGATTGTGAACTTGACTTCTGGACAGAAGCTCCGTTGTTTCAAAATGCCGGGATCAATGCCGTAGTCTTCGGGGCCGGAAACATCAGACAAGCCCACAAAATAAACGAGTATGTCGAGATACAGCAATTGAGCGATGGTCAAAAGATCATCGAGAAAATCATAGGAGAAGAAAAATGACAGAATGCTTAATAAAATATCAGGAAATGGATTTGGAGATCTATCTGATCGTCAACAAAGCCTACTGGGACAAGTACGAAAAAATGATGCAGTCGCTGCCTTTCAAGACGAAGTTCGTCG
>Ga0334890_1001586_pt1 | contig 29482 bp, 23 predicted proteins | sample GraSluR1_MG_3_FD_207220 | JGI IMG/M metagenome (GOLD analysis project Ga0334890, IMG submission 207220) | Sludge microbial communities from methane-producing bioreactor in Wageningen University, Netherlands - Granular Sludge_31_08-R1 | ecosystem: Engineered > Bioreactor > Anaerobic >... | reverse complement strand
ATCGAGGCGGGAACCATGGCGGTCAGCGGCCCCTCCACCATCCGAGCCACAGCCGATGCCTTGCGCGCCCCGAAGGCCACCAACAGGCAGCGCCGAGCCTCCATGATGGTGCCGATCCCCATGGTCAGGACGTGTCGAGGCACCGCCTCTCCCGGCGGAAAACCCGGCCGATTGGCGGCGACGGTGTGAGGGGTCAGCGTCTTGAGGCGGGTCCGGGAGGCCAAGGAGGAGCTGGGTTCATTGAATCCGATATGCCCATCCTGTCCCAGCCCCAACAACTGGAGGTCGACTCCGCCCGCCATCCGAATCTGCTCTTCGTAGCGCGCGCAGCAGGCTGGGATGTCCTGAGCCAACCCGTCGGGCACGTGGGTCCTCTCCGGGGCCAGGTCGACCCTTCCGAAGAGATGCTCCTGCATGTACCGCCGATAGGAGGCGGGATGGTCCGAAGCCAGTCCCACGTACTCGTCGAGGTTGAAGGTGGAGACCCGGCGAAAGCTCAGGCCTTCCTCCCGATGCATCCGAACCAGCTCCGCATAGATCGGAATCGGTGTGGCCCCGGTCGCCAACCCCAGGACCGAATCGGGTCGGAGCCTCACCTGCCGCGCGATCAGGTGGGCCGCCAGCAACGCGCCCTCCTGCCCGGTCTCGACCAGGATGACTTCCAAGAGCACCTCGCTTCAGACAGGATCGGACGGCGCTTCGCCCCTCAATCCCCGAAGTCTTGCAACCTCTGACGCACATCCACCGCCAGGCGGTCGACCATCCCCAGGGCGAAATCGACCATGGAAAGGCTCGGGTCCCGCAGCAACGGGCCCAGATCCATGGCGTGTTCCATCAAGGTCACCTGGTCTGGAGCATAGGCGTCGTGATAGGTCGCGTTGGCGCGACGGCGTCCGGAGGTGGCCAGATCGTAGCGCTTGCCCCCCGCGATCTGGGAGTCGTAGACACCCGTCAAGGCAGCCGTCAGGTTCTCGTGGGCGCTGACGTCGAAGTCGACCCGATCCTCGGGCATGAGCCAATCCAGGCTCCTCCAGACCTCACATCCGTAGAATTCCCGGGGATGGTACTCAGGGCCCAGACGGCGCAGGGCCGCCACAACCAGGGTGGCCACGGCCACGTGGCTGGCGTGACGGTCACACAGGCTGTGCGTGTAGAGGACTCGTGGCCGGGTGGCCCTCAGCAGGGCGTCGAGATCCTCGCCGACCTCTCGGCGAGCCGGACCTCGGAGCTCCGCGCTGGAATAGCCCAGGGTCACCAGCGCCCCGTACTCCCCGATGACGGCCGCCTTGTGCTGCTCGTCGCGGCGGACCCGGGCCATCTGATCGTCGGAGAAGTCCGCATAGACCGCACACCGCGAGCTGCCCCGACCGTCGGTGACCGTCACTCCCGAGAACCAGCGGTCCCTGCGGTGCAAGCACTCTAGGATGCCATGCCAGGTCATGAATTCCAGGTCGTCGGGGTGGGCTCCGATCCCCAGATGGGTGGTGCGGGCGAGGGCCTGGGATTCCGGGGTTCGATCCGGAGCAAAGACCTCCGATCCGGAGCGGTTCAAGAGCATGTCCAGATGCCTCCGAGGTGCAACACAAGGCCCTTCATCGCGGGCGTCCAGGAGCCCGGTCAGAGAATATCCTCGGGGCGCAGGAGGTCCAGGAGCAGGCGCGAGTAACGGTCCTGAGGCTTGATGCGGCTGGCTTTCTGGAATCCGACCCGCGCTTCTTCAAACTCACCGGTCTTGTAGGACATCAACCCGTAGTTGAAGGCCGCTTCGAAAGAATCCGGGTCGGCCTGCATGGCGCGCTGGAACTCCTCACGCGCATCGGGATAGAAGGATTCCTGGTCGGTCAGGGTCAGGCCCATCGTGAAATGGGTCCGGGCCGCCGCCGGATCCTTGGTCGGCTTGGGCTCGATCTTGACGAAGAGACCGAGCAGTTTGTCGAAGAGGCCGGGCTTGCCGGAGGAAGGCTTCTCGAGATGAGTCCGGGTGTTGATGTTGGCCGAGAAGCCCTTCGGAACCCGGACATTGAAGTGAGGCTGCTGGTCATACTCGTCCCGCCTCTCCTTGTTGGACAGGATTTGATAGGCGGAGGTGCACTGCGTCATCTTCTCCTGGGCGGCCACCGCGATGTCCTGGTTGAGGTCGGGGTGGTAGCGCTTGGACATGGCCCGGTAGGCGGTCTTGATCTGCTCGGGGGTCGCCGTCGGGGGGATGCGCAGGACGAGATAGGGGTCTCTGTCAGACACAGCAAGGCTCCAATGTAGACTTGGCGAGGCCATTCAACAAATGAACAGCCTCGCCTTCCAAACCCGAAACCCCGTGAGGTCCCCAGACCTCCCACCCCTTCACCCTGAAGCTCCGGACCCCCCCGGGTCTCCAGATGCGGGCGACTCCTGGTCCTCGGCGTCCGATCGGGCGTGCGGACTCTCTGCGTCCCCGGCCAGGATCCGGAGGACCTCCTCGGCGATGCCGGCCTCCCAGCGCAGGGTCGTCCCCCATTCGTTGGAGTGGACCCGACAAGCCTCTAGGAAGCGCTCCAACCGGTAGGCTCCCTCCTCAAGCCTCTTGTCCACGACCAGGAGGACGCCGGCCATGAAATCGTTATAGACCCAATCATCCTGGAAGGCCTCCAGGGCCTCCAGGCGCGCGGGCAGATCGGAGATGGGCAGGCCCAGAAGCCCCCGGAAGGTGGCCTCCAAAGCCCGATGGATGCCCGGTTCGGCGGGCCCGATCCCCTGCTCGAGAAGCGTCAGGGCCCCCGCGACGTCGCCCGACCTGGCCCGGGCCCTGACGGCAGCCTCGGGGTTTCCGGTGGCCAGGTAGCGATCCTCGGCCTCCTGGTAGCGCCCTGCGGCTTCCAGGCTCATCCCCAGGCTGTTCTCCAGGACTCCGACCAGACGCGGGTCCAGACCCTGCTGTTTGAGGATCGTCTCGAACTCGGCGACCGCCTCGGGATAGTTTCCCTGGTACCAGTAGCTGAGGGCAACCTCGACCCACAGCCATTGGAAGGCATCGTGTGAAGGCGGCGTGACCTGCATGGCGGCATGGGCCAGCAGCCTGCGCCGCTCGGGTGTGAACTGCTGACAGAGGTGGACATAGAGGTTGGGCTCGTCCGTCCCCAACTCCAGGGCCTTCTGGGCGGCCTCCCAGGCCTCGTCCCCAGACCCCTCGCGCATTCGCGAGTAGCTGCGCATGAGCCAGCCATAGAAGTCCTGGGGTTCCTGCTCGACCCCTGCCACCGAGTGGTCGACCGTCGGCTCGGAGGCGGCCGGGGCATGCACCTCCTGGTCGCCGGAGGCACGGGTTTCCGGGGGCGAATCCTCGGTCGGGGCCGTCGGGGACGGTCCCGCCTCCTCAGGGAGCCTGGTCTGGACGGGTCCCCCCTCGGGAACCGATTCGGGCGCGTCGGTCACGGGAAACTTTCCCTTCCTGGTATTCCGCCCCCTCTTCGGCGCAGGGGGCTTCGACGCGTCCTGGTTCGGCCTCGGCGACCACGTTCCTGGACCCTTCGGGCCCAGGCCCCCCGGATTCTGCCAGCAGCGACTCAATCCTGGCCAGGAGCCCCGCCTTGCGGAAGGGCTTCTCGAGGAAATCGAACAGGGGAAGGTCCTCGAGGTTCCCCAAGCCTTCCAGGGGAACACCCGAGGTGAAGAGGATCGGGACCCCGGGATGCCCAGTCTGCAGCCGACGCGCCACATCCGGACCGCTGGCTCCGGGCAGACAGACGTCGCACAGCACCAGGTCGATCCGGATCCCCGGCGTGCCCCCCAGGTCCAAGGCCTCTCGGGCGCTGGCTGCCTGCAGGACCCGATACCCCTGACGCTCCAGGGTCCTGGCCACCATCTCGCGGAAGGTCGACTCGTCATCGATCAGGAGGACCGTCGACAGAGAAGCAGACGTCTCCCGTCGAGACGGACGCCGCGGCCTGCGGGTCTCCGTGGCCAGCGGCAGATCCACGTCGAACCGGGCGCCCCGGCCCGGAGCGCTCTGGATGCGGATCTCCCCCCCCAACTGACGCACCGTTCGCCAGACCTCCGAAAGCCCCAGCCCGGATCCCTGGCGCTTGGTGGTGAAGAATGGCTCAAAGATGCGAGCGTGCAGCTCGGGAGGGATCCCGCATCCGGTGTCCTGGACGCTCAATCGGGCAGAGCCTGCGGGAATCGGGCTGGAGGAGGAGGGCCCTGCATCTCGCAGACGCGTCCGCAACCAGAGGGTCCCTCCTCCCGGCATGGCTTCCTGAGCATTGACCACGAGGTTCAGGAGGATCTGCTCGAAGCGGGCCGGGTCGAGCCGCACCTTCAGGGGAACCGGCTCGGTCTCCAGGACCAGGGCCACATCCGCACCCAGGAGCTGTTGCAGCATCCCCTCCATCTCGAAGAGCACCTGGTTGAGGTCCAGCGAACATGGGACGTCGCAACGCTCGCGGCTGATCGACAACAACTGACGGGTCAGATTCCGGGCCCGCTCGATCGAGGTCATCACCTCGTCAACGCCGACGCGGCGAGGATCCCCTTCAGGGATCGACTCTTCCAGCAGCTCCACCCAACCGGAGACCACCGCCATGAGGTTCTTGAGGTCGTGGGCCACCCCCCCGGCCAGGCGTCCCAGGGAATCCATCTTCTGGGAATGTCGAAGCTGCCGTTCCAGGTTGCGCCACTCGGACAGATCCTGAACCAGGAACTGGAAGACCGGAGATTCGCCCGGGACCTGCGGAAGCACCCAGGCGGTGAGACGCACGGGAACCCGGGTTCCATCGCCGCGAGCCAGCGAGACCTCGCGACCGACAACCTCCCGACGGGTCGCCAACTCCCTCCAGAGATCCCGGCGCTCGTCCGTCGAGGCGAAGAGGCGCTCGGGCTTGAAGCGGAGGCATTCCGCCCGGGAGGCTCCCAGGAGGGAACAGAACGCCGGATTGACGGCCAGGATCTCGCCCCGTCGGGCGCACAGGATGCCGTCGCGGCAACGCTGGAACAGAAACCTGCCGGGAAGGTCCAGCTCCCTGTTCCCGTGCTCGGGCTCCGCCGCCTCCCCCTCGTGGGCCGCGGAGGCCGACTGGAGCGGCCTTGTTCGGTGCGGCCCGGCCCACAGTCTGACCTCTGTTCCAAACGACGGTTCAAGCATGATGAAGACCAACGCCCCCGAATCCCCAAAAGCCTTCTTCTCCCGGCGCAAGCCGACAAAAGAGGCCCGGATCGACCCCACCAGGAAGAGGTTACCTCACCGACGCGACGGAATCGAAGCCATCAGGTTAACTTTCCGACGAATCGATTTCGCAGTCCACCGCCTGCCGGACCAGCCTGAATCCGCCGCCTGGCGTGAGAACCGAGGGCGCCGAGGCGGGTCTGGATGCAAGGAAGGCGTGCATCGAGGAGCGGAGCGTAGTTGGTAACTACGTGAGCACCACAGAGGCGCGCCTGACGACGCAGACGGGCCCGGATCGACGGCCGAATGCCACGGTAGGCGGCGGATTCAGGACCAGGTCCCCTACTCGACGCGGAGGCCCTTGAGGCGCTTCAGGCGCGACTCGACCACCTTGGGGGTCATGTCGACGGCCCCGTAGGGGGACTTGACGAGCGCGACCTCGGTGTATCCCACGGAGACCATGGCGATGCCTTCCGCGAAGAGATCAGCGATGTCCTGGGCTCGCGTGCCCTCAGCCAGGTATTGACCGACCAGGTCGGCCTTGGGCGAGGAGACCCGGAAGCGTTCCTTGGGAACGGCTTCCCCAGCGGTGGCCCCCCGGCGCTGGTCGATGATGGCCTGCTCCTCCTCGGTCAGGCGGGCCCGCCAGGGTCGCGCGGTGTCCTCCTCCTTGGTCGCAGACCTGGCGCGGCTTCGGAATTCCTCGGCCAGACCCGCGCCGGGACGGATGTCGGCGGTGAAGCCGGAGCGGTGCTCCATCCGATAGTGGATGGCCGAAGGCAGGGAGGGTCCGCTGGGCAAGGCCTCGACCCAGATCCGGGTTCCCCTCCAGACCCCGGTCACCGTGGCCTTCCCCAAGCCTCCGGTCAGTTCAAACCTCTGCAGATCCAGCCCATGCTCCAATTCACAGAGATTGGCCTTCTTCATCTGGGTGGAGTACCAGACGCTGACGCCGGCGATTCCCAGCAACACCGCCACGATGATCAGGTGCATCTCCACGATCGGGCCTCCTAGACTTCCAGGGTCCAACAGTCGTCCGCCCTGCAGGACGTGACGAAACCGGCCAGCAGGGCCGCGGAGTTCTCGAGATCGGACAGGGCCAGCATCTCACAAGGGCTGTGCATGTAGCGCAGTGGAATCCCGATCAACCCGGTGGCGACACCGGCACGAGACACCTGCAGGGCGCGAGCGTCGGTCCCCGTCATGCCGCCCGCCGTCTGGACCTGGAACGGGATTTCCCGCTCCCGGGCCACCTCCACCAGACGGCGGAAGACCCCGGGATGGATGTTCGGGCCCCGGACCAGGATCGGCCCCGCGCCCAGGGCGATCTCGCCCACCTTGCGCTTGTCGACGTCGGGGTAGTCCGACGTGTGGCTGACGTCGATGGCGATCCCGATCACCGGGTCCACCCCGAAGGCCGCCGCCGTCGCTCCCCGGACGCCGATCTCCTCCTGGACCGCCGAGACTCCGTAGACGGCAGCCGGGAACTGCTGACCGTGCAGCAGGCGCAAGGTCTCCGCCATCACGAAGAGGCCGGCCCGGTCGTCGAAGGTCTTGGCAAAGGCCATGCCGTTTCGGGCCGGGACGAAGCTGGCTTCCAGGGTGACCGGGTCCCCGATGGCCACCAGTTCCCGAGCCTCCGCGCCATCCCGGGCGCCGATGTCCACCCAGACCTTGTGGAACTCGGACTTCTTCTTGCGCTCCTCGTCATCCATCAGGTGGATGGCCTTCTTGCCGAAGACCCCGGGGATCGGGCCATGGGCGGTCTGGACCCGCACCCGCTGGGCGACCAGGATCTCGACATCCCATCCCCCGACCCGCTCGACGAAGAGGAAACCTCGTTCATCGATGTGCTTGACCACGAATCCGATCTCATCGGGATGGGCATCCAGCAGGATGCGAGGCGAACCGCCGAGATTGCGGATGGCCATCAAGGAGCCCAGGCGATCGGTCTGGATCCCGTCCACCCAGGGCTCGACCTCACGCCGGAAGAGGTCCTGAATCCCCTCCTCGAACCCGGAGGTCCCGTGGGCCTCGACCATCTGTTTGAGGAACTGCAACCGCGCTTCTTCCATGACCACCTCAACCTTTGATTTCCAGGAACAGCTCACTCATCTCGGGCGAAGGCGAGATGTTCAGCTCATCCTTCATGACCTGGGCGCATTGCTGGTACTGCCGGGCTGCCAGTTCCGGGCGCCCCTGGGCGACGAAGGCTCGCATCAGGGCCAGGTGGGCCTCCTGGTGACAGGGGTCCACCTTCAGGATCCGCCCGGCGTAGTCGTTGGAGACCTCGAATCGCTCCTTCTCGAAGAAGTAGTCCATCAGGCTCTCCAGCAGATCCAGGTAGCGCATCTGCAGTTCATCGCGCTGGTAGATGGCCCAATCCCCGTAGTATCCCTCCATGAACTCCCCGGCGTACAGGCTCTCGGCCTTCTGGAAGGCGGCCACGGCCTCCTCCATCCGGTCTTCAGCCTGGCGCGTCGCCCCCAGCTCCGCCTGGCGCTCGAACTCGCTGACATCCAGGAAGAACGAGCGGTCCACGTTGAACCGGTAGAACCCCTTGCGGGCCAGCACCACCCGATCCGCCTCGCCCGGCACCACGGCTTCCAGCGCCTTGCGCATGTGGGACAAGGCGGCGTACAGGCTCTGGCGGGCCTTCTCGGGGGGGGTCTCGGGCCAGAAGATGTCCATCAGGCGCTCGTCCGGGACGTCACGCCCCGAGTGCAGGGCCAGATAGGCAAAGAGATACTTCGACTTCCTGGTCTTCCAATGCTTGTCTTCGACCTCGCGCCCTCCGGCGAAGACCCGGAACTTTCCGAAGGCATACAGCGAGAGGGGAGGCGCCTGGTTGCTGCCTTCCCGGGAGGCGAAAAGACCCATCACCCGCTCGCGCAGCGAGGCCTCGATATCGGCCAGGAAGGGAGAGACGGCCTCAAACCCCAGCCCCTGGAGCACCTTGGCGGGAGCAGAGGTCTCGCCCAGGCGCGCCGCACAGCCCAGCAACAAAGGAATTGCCAGACTGCGCTCCTGGCGCAGGATCTGCTGACTCCCGTAGCGTTCGATCTCCGAGGCCGCCTGCGAGAGCAGGGCGTCGGCCTGATCCTCGCGGCCCGCTCCGGAAAGGACCCGAGCTTCATAGAGCAGCGCCCGCCCGGTCTCGAGGTGGCTCTCCCAGGCCGAGAAGATGTCCCGGGCCCGGGCCAGGTCCTCCAAACCCGCGTCGAAATCGCCCTGGGCTCCGCCGACCAGGCCCCGCACGGCGAGAGCCCGGGCGCTCTGCAGGGGGCTGCCCCCGGCGGCGGCCTCGCATGCCCGCGAGGCTGAGGCTGCAGCCGGTTCCAGGCGGCCGCGATGGAACTCGGTCAGAGCCAGGCCAATCAGGGCCTCCGCCCGCAGGCTCCGCGCGGTCTCGGGCGCCGCGTGGAGGACCTCGGCGTAGGCCTGACCTGAGGTCTCGACGTCGCCGACGGCCAGATAGGAGCCAGCCAGGCCCAGCATCAGTTGAGCCTGACGCTCGCGCGAGAGGGTCTCTTCGTGCTCGTCCTCCTCCTCGGAGGCGGTCTCCTCGTTGCCTTCGCCGGCGAGCAGCTCCAGCATGACCCGGACCACCTCGGGGTCGAAATGGGAGCCGGACTCCCGCTCCATGACCTTGCGGGCATCGGAAGCCGTCAGGCTCTGCCGATGAGGCCGCGGGCTGATCATCGCGTCATAGGCCTCGGCGGCGCAAAGGATCCTGGATTCCAGGGGGATCTCCTCGCCCTGGAGCCCTTGCGGGTAGCCCGAGCCGTCGAACCACTCGTGATGATGGAGGATGACCCGAAAGACCTCGCGCAGGCTTCCCAGAGAGGTAAAGAGGATCTCCGACTTCTCGGCGGTGGCCTCCTGAACCCGCGCCCGATCCTCCGAGACGAGGGCCTCTGCGCGGCTGAGCAGGTCCTGCTTGCGGTCCAGGGTTCCGATGTCGTGCAGGAAGGAGGCCAGTTCCAGGACCCCCTGTCGATCTCGAGGCAGGCCCAGGGTCCGTGCCATGCGACGCGACAGGTCTGCGACCCGACGGGAATGACCGGCGAAGTGAGGGTCCTTCTCTTCCAGAGCCTCGGCCAGCAGGCGGATGATCGTGGTGAAGTCCCGCCATTGCTGTTCCAGGCCCTGGGTGTAGCGGCGCTGAAGGCGGAACGACTCCAGGCTGCGGCGGACGCTCTGCACGAACTGCCTGTCGTCGAAAGGCTTCATCAGGTAATCGTCGACGCCCAGCTTGATGGCCTGGATCGGGACGTCCGGGCTGGCATACCCGGTAATCACGATCGAGCGGGAATCGGGCTGCTGCTGCTTGAGGTTGGACAGCGTCTCGATCCCGTCCATCTCGGCCATCCGGACGTCGCAGACCACCAAATCGAAGTGGTCTTCGCGAGCCCGCTGAATGGCTTCCCTACCGGAAGCAGCGGTGGTGACCTCGTAGCCCTCGTCCAAGAGAAGGATCTCCAAGGCTCCAAGCATGAGAGGGTCGTCTTCGACAACGAGGATCTTCTCGGGCAAACGGATGGACCTCCTCCAGGCGTGGTCCTTGGCTACCGAGCCGTCACCGCCCACGCCGCCTGCAGTCGGACATCGGATCCCGAGCCGAATCCTTATGCCCGGACCCGTCCCCCGAACGGCGCCGCGATCCTTCCCCCGCGGGCGGAGGGAATCCTTCAACCGCCCTGGCGAAGGAGCCGTCCCGGTCGGCCTGGAAGGCCCCGAGGTGAATATTGCGGGCTCCTCGGACGCACAAGAGACCTGGACGGTCAGCGGATTGCTGGGACGGCTGGGCAACCTTTTGGACGAGCAGCCGGACCTGCAGGAGCTGACCCTGCGCGCAGAGATCACCAACTGGACCCGGGCCCGCTCGGGCCACTGCTACTTCTCGCTGAAGGATGATCAGGCCCAGGTTCGATGCGTGATGTTCCAGGGAGAAGCCCGGCACCTGAACTTCGAGCCCGCCGACGGCGTGGCCGTGCGTGCGCAGGGTTCGGTCACGCTGTACAGGCCGCGAGGCGAACTGCAACTGCGGATCCGACGCTTGCGTGCCGACGGGGTGGGAGCCCTGTACGAAGCCCTGGAACGCCTGCGCCGACGCCTCGAGGCGGAGGGGCTCTTCGACCAGGACCGCAAGAGACCCCTGCCCTCCCACCCCAGGGTGGTCGGCGTGGTCACTTCCAAACAAGGAGCCGTCCTGCACGACATCCGCACGACTTTGGCCCGCAGGAACCCCACGGTGCAGATCCTCCTGGCGCCTTCACCTGTGCAAGGCGAGGGCGCTGAAGCCGGACTGGTGCAGGCCCTGGAAGCCCTGCAGCGACGGCCGGAGGTGGACTGCATCATCGTCGCTCGCGGGGGGGGCTCCCTGGAAGACCTCATGGCCTTCAACTCGGAGGTCGTCATTCGCGCGGTGGCCGGATGCCGCGTCCCGGTGGTCTCCGCGGTCGGCCACGAGACCGACGTGACCCTCTGCGACCTGGCCGCCGATGAGCGGGCCCCCACGCCGACCGCGGCCGCCGAGATCATCGCCCCGGCCCTGGAGGACCTGTTGGGCGAGCTGGCACGCTTCCGGCAGAAGTTGTCCCAGGCCATGTCCAGAGAAGTGAGCCTGCAACGAGAGAGGCTGGAGCACCTGCGCTCTGCCCCCCGCCTGCGCCACCCTCGACGGCGCCTGGAGGCTGAGATGCAGCACCTGGATTCGCTGGTGGACAGCCTGCGCCGGGGGATGGGCCGGGGCGTGCAGACCCGGAACGAGACTCTGGGCCTCCTGCGAAGAGGCCTGAACCAGCAGCATCCCAGAGCCCGGATCCAGAGAAGCCTGGATCTGCTGCGCGAGCGGATGGCCCGCCTCCAGCGCGGCATGGTGCAGCGCATGCAGGCCGCCCGGCAGGATCTCGAAGTCCTGGCTTCCACCCCAACCTTCCGGGAACCGCTCCGTCTAACCGCCTCCCGACAGGAAGGATTGCAGGCTTTGCGAACCTCCCTGCTGCGCGCAGCCTGGAGGGGTGTCTCCTGGCAACGCGAGCGCCTGGACGCCGCGCGAGGACGCCTGGAAGCCCTCTCTCCCCTGCGGGTCCTGGAACGGGGCTACGCCCTGGTCCTGGATCGGGCGGAGGTGGTCTCCAGCGTGGAGGGCATCCGCCCCGGAGACCGTCTGGAGATCCGACTGCGCGACGGGGCCGTCAAGACCCGGGTGGAAGAGGTGGAGGAGGCGACATGACCGATCCTGAGCCGAGCTACGAGGAGTCCATCGAGAGACTCCGGACCGTGGTCGATCTCCTGGAGGATGGAAACCTGGGCCTGGAAGAGTCCCTGCGCCTCTTCGAGGAAGGCATGCACCTCTCGCGCCGCTGCGAGGAACGGCTTCGCGTGGTGGAAGAGCAGGTCCGCATCCTGACCGAGATCCCTGATTCTCAGCCGTGATCCGCTGCAAGGAGTCCCCCCAGGGGGACTCAACTCAAGATGGGAGATTCCCGGTGACAACGAATTCCGCACGGACTTTTGATCTGGCAGCCTACCTGCAGGAGCGGGCCCTGGAGGTGGACCGGGCGATGGAGACCTTCCTGCCCGCAGAGGCCGACTACATGGGCAACCTGGGTGAGGCCATGCGCTACGGCGTCTTCCCCGGAGGCAAGCGCTTCCGGCCGGTGTTGGCCCTGGCAGCCGCCGAAGCCCTGGGAGCCGACCGCGCCCTGGCCATGCCGGCCGCCTGCGCCTTCGAACTGGTCCACTGCTTCTCGCTGGTCCACGACGACATGCCGTGCATGGACAACGACGTGGAGCGGCGGGGCAAGCCCACCTGCCACGTGGCCTTTGGAGAAGACGTGGCCCTGCTGGCAGGCGATGGACTGGTCATCCACGCCTTCGAGGTGGCCGCCGCCACCGCGGCCCTGGCGGGAGCGGAGGTGGCGGTCCAGGTGGTCGGAGAGCTGGCCCGCGCCGCCGGACACCCCGGCATGGTGGGCGGGCAGATCCTGGACATGCACGCCCAACGACACGGCGTCGACCGGGCAGGATTGCTGGCCATCCACCAGGCCAAGACGGGCGCCCTGATCCGCGGAGCGGTCCGCGCCGGCGCCCTCGTCGGCCGCGCCAGCCAAGCCCAGTTGGAGGCCCTGACGGGCTTTGGAGAGCGGGTGGGCCTGGTCTTCCAGATCACCGACGACATCCTGGACGCCGGGGTGGATCCGGACCCCATCAGCTTCCCGGCCCTCTTCGGAATGGAGATGTCCCGCCGCATGGCCCTGGAGGCCACCGAAGAGGCCATCGACCTGCTCCGGCCCTTCGGCCAGTCGGCCCAGCCCCTGGTCCACCTGGCCTCCTACCTGCTGGACCGGAGCGTCTGAAGCGGGTGGGAGCCATTCCCCGCTCGCACCAGGCCCGAGTCGCCCTTTCGCAAGCCTTGCTGGAGGCGGCCCCAGGCCCCGTAGCCTGGAACGGAGCCGGCGGCGCTGCGCATTACCGTGCCTGCGGAGGGGTCTCGCGGAGCCTGGAGCGCATCGCTTCCTGGGCGGAAGACGAGGTGGACCTGCTCCACCTGGCCCTGGGATGGAGACACGCCCGTATCGGAACCGAGCTGGACGGCCCGCTGACCCTGGTCATCGAAGACCTGCCTCCAGGTTTCCTGGCGGCCCTGGAGGCAGCCACCCCTCGAAGCACGGACCTGATGGTGGTCTTCCTGGATACCGCCCGCCGCTACGGCGAGCCGGGACGCTCGCCGTGGAACCGCAGTTCGGGCTCGCCGGGCCCCTATGCCGAGGCCCGGGGTTTTCGGTTCAGCCAGGCTGTGGAGGCGACCCGACCAGACCGACTGGCCCGCGCGCTCCAAGGCGCGCTGTCGGAGACGGGCGTCCGCTTTCTGCACGTCCTGGGCCCGGCCCTGGAGGAGGAGTCCCCCACGCCCTCGGGGCGTCGATCGGCCGAGCACTGGCTGTCGACTCGGGTCGACCGGCCCAGACCCTCCTGGCCCGCCCCGGTCGAGCCCTCCGCCTCGGGCAGTCCGCCCGCGAGCGACTCGTTCGAAACCCAGGCCCTGGCCCGACTGACCTCCGACCTGGCCCAGACTCCCGAGGTGGTCTGTTTCTGGGCCCGTTCTGCGGCACCCGGGCCGCTGGCCGCCTTGGGCCGAAGGTTGCGACGCTGCAGCCTGAAAGGCGTCCTCCTGGAGGCGGCCGGGGCCGCGGCTGCCGGATGCCACCCGGTGGTGGCCGTCTCGGCCCCCCGATTGCCCCTGCTGCTGCCGGAGCTCTTCGAGATGGCCGTCTTTCCCCTGACCTTGTTGGTGATGGGCGGCGGCCTGACCCCGGCAGCGGGGTCGGACGAACCCAACCCGGCTGCCGTACGCGATCTGGCCTTCCTGCGCCAGCTCCCCGAAATCACCATCGCCGTCCCGGCAGACGAAGAAGAAGCTCGCGGGGTCTTGCGGGGCCTCCTGGAACTTCCCGGGCTGGGGGCCCTTCGACTGGCCTCCTCCCCCGCCGTCGGCGTCCCGGACGCCGATGAGCCCCCCAGCCTGCGACCAGGGGTTGGCCGCCGACTCCGCCCAGGAGGGGACCTGTCCCTGCTGTGCCTGGGCAGCACGGTCTTTCCCGCGATCCTGGCTTCGGAGGCCCTGAACTCGTGGGGTGTTCGGGCCGGCGTCTACGATCTGCGCTACCTCGAACCGGTGGATCGCCAGTTGCTGGCACAGGCCGCCGAATGCGGACGCATCCTGACCGCGGAGGAGCACTGCCTGAACGGCGGGCTGGGCACCACGGTCCTGGAGAACCTGGCCCGGGCGGGCCGGACCGACGTCCAGGTGGAGGTGCTGGGGATCCGTCCCGACCTGGCGCAGGCCGATCCGGAGGCCCACGGGCTGTCGGCGGAGGGGATCGTGAAGGCGGCGCGTCGAATCCTGGGCCTGGGGGCTGGGCCAGGCCAACAGGCCAGGGAGGGCTGATGACCGTCGAGGTGGACGCGATCCGAACGGACAACCGCGAACGAATCCTGGTGGTCGACGACTCCGAGACCAACCTGCTGCTTCTGACCAGCATCCTGCAACTCGACGGCTACGAGATCGAGACCGTCCAGAGCGGACCGGAGGCTCTCCAGGAAGCCTGGGACCGGCTTCCCGACCTGGTCCTGCTGGACATCATGATGCCCGAGATGTCGGGGTTGGAGGTCTGCCGGATCCTGAAGTCCGATGCGCGGACCTCGGATGTTCCGATCATCTTCCTGACGGCCCTGGGCGACGTCCCCGACCGCGTTGCGGGCCTGGAGGTCGGCGGGGACGACTATATCGCCAAGCCCTTCCACCCGGATGAACTGCGCGCCCGCATCCGGGCCGCCCTGCGGACCAAGCAGGCCCGCGACCAGTTGCGGCGCGAACGCGAAAGCCTGGCCTCCCAGGCGGTGACGGATCCCCTGACCGGAGTCTACAACCGGCGCATGCTGGAGACCCGCCTGACTGAAGAAGTCACCCGTTCCCGCCGTTATGGACACCGCCTGACCTGCCTGATGCTGGACCTGGACCACTTCAAGCGCATCAACGACCAGCACGGCCATCCCACGGGGGACGCCATGCTGCGTCAGTTCGCCATCCTCACCCAGTCCTGCCTGCGGGGCAGCGATGTTCTGGCCCGCTATGGCGGGGAGGAATTCGTGATCCTGGTGACCGAGACGGGGCTGGAAGGTGCCACCACCACGGCGGAAAAAGTCCGCCGGACCATCGAAGACCACTGTTTCCAGGGCTCAGAGGGCCAGGCCCTCCGCATGACCACCAGCATCGGGGTGGCCGAGCTCCTGTCCGAAGAGACCCCGGAGAAAGTCCTGGCCCGCGCCGACAAGGCCCTCTATGAAGCCAAGCGGACCGGGCGCAATCGGGTGGTCTGCGCCTGAAAAAGAACCGGGCGATTCAGCGGACGTCCTTCTCCAGCAGATGGTAGGTGCCTCCGCGGACCTCCACCAGGTAGACCTCGCGCCGATCCAGTCGCCGTGCCAGGGCGAAGGTGCCTGTCACGCCGGCGTAGGGGGGCCTGCCACCCTCGGCCCCCAGGGACGCCAGGTAGTCCCGCACCGACTGCCGATCCCGGGCCCCGCTGGCAAGAGCCTGCAGGAGGATCCGGGTCGCATCGTAAGCCGTCGCATCCAGGTGCGAGGTCGAAAGCGAACCAAAAAGCTGCCGGAAACGACGCACGTACTCCTGGACTTCCGGGCGCGGGCTGTCGAAGTGGTAGTACCCCGAAAGCAGCAGTCCCTCGACCGCACTGCCTCCGTCGGCCAGCAGGTCCCGGGTGAAAGGGGCGGTCTGGCTGGAGATCTGGGCATGCAGACCGGCCCCGCGAAGCTCCTTGGCGAACTGGGCCAGTACGGCGCCCCGATAGTCCGAAAAGAAGACCGTGTCGGGGTTGGCCTCACGCAGCTCGGCCAGGGCCTGGGAGAAATCCGCTTCGGCAAAGGTGGTGTCGCACACCACCCGGCCGCCCAGACCCTCGAACTGGTCCCGGAAGTACCCGGCCACCGACGAGGACAGGACGCTGTCGCGGTCGACGACGACTCCGGCCGTGCGATAGCCGGAAGCCACCAGGCGGTGAGCCAGACTCCGGATCCGGGGGAAGTTGGAGTCCGAGGCCGTGAAGACGTAGTGCCCGGCCTCCCAGAGGCGAGGGTCGGAGGCCACCGGGGCCAGGAAGGCCATCCGAGCCGCATTGAAGAGCGGTGCGACCACCAGCGAGCGCTGTGAAGAGAACGGCCCCAGGACCACCAGGTATTCGGGATCCTTCAAGACCTGATCGGTGATCTCCAGGATCTTCCCGGTATCCGAGCCGTCGTCATACAAATCGAAGACCACGAGTCGGCCATCGACCCCGCCGGCCTGGTTGAACTCGACCTGAGCCGCCGCGATGCCGTGCAGAAGCCGATACCCCTCGGGGGCGTCGAACCCTGTCAGGGACATCAGGGCCGGAATCCGGATCGGCTTGGGGCCCGCCATCAAGGCGTAGGTGTTCGACAGGAGGATCCGGGCCTCGGCATCGGCCGGATACCGGGTGACAGCCAGGTCCAGGAAGCTGGCGGCTGCGCGCAGATCCCCCTGGGCCAGCAACCGGCGGGCCTGTTCCTTGTCCGGGTTGTGAATCGAGTGGGTCTCCTCCTCCAGCACCGGGCCGACCAGCCAGACCGAACGAAGCCCCAGGAACGCCCCCAGGACGAAGAGCAGCGTCGCCAGCGCCATCAGGGCCGGAATCCAGGTCGGAAGCGCCGCAGCCCGTTGGGACCGCCCCAGGGGACGACTGTCAGGGGCTTCGGCCTCCGCCACCCGGACCGGGCCCGAGGAGGCCACGGGGCGACGGACCACCTCCTGACGAACCTCTTCTCGGAGAGGGAGGCCCGAGGGGCCCGGCTCGTCCGTCCTGGAAATCTGCAGGAGCAGTTCCCGGATCACCTCGGCGGCGCTGCCGTATCGGCCAGCCGGGTCCGGGTCCATGCAGCGCAGGACCAGGGTCTCCATCTCGGTGCTGAGATCAGGGCGATAGGGAGCCAGGCGATGGGTTCCATAGACCGGCGAGGGAGGACGGCCCGTCAGCACAAAGTAGAGCGTGGCGCCCAGCGAATAGACATCCGAGCGCGCATCGGTCTGCGCGGCATCCTCCCAGATCTCGGGCGGTGCGTAACCCACCGAGCCGATGGCCTCTGTGTCACGGCGCTTTCCCGGGTCGAAATGACGGGCCAGGCCGAAGTCGATCAGCTTCAGGTGACGGTCCTCGGAGACCATCACGTTCTCGGGTTTGAGGTCCCGAAAGATCACCGGCGGGTCCTGTGAGTGCAGGTAGTCCAGGACGCGGGCGATCTCCAGGGCCCAACGCAGCGCCTCGGCTTCCGAAGCCGGGCCATCGTCGTCGATCAGTTGGGCCAGGGTCCGCCCCTCGACCTCCTCCATCAGCAGATAGGTGCTCTCACCCTCGCTGAAGTAGTCGACGATCACCGGCAGGCTGCGATGGCGAAGCGCGGAGAGCATGTGGGCCTCGCGCTCAAAGTTGCGACGGGCTTCGTCGATGAGGGCCGGTTCGGGACAGATCAGTTCCTTGAGCGCCCAATGCTTCCCGGGCAGACGCAGGTCCTCACAACGATAGACGGCCCCGAAGCCTCCCCGCCCGAGGACGTCGAGGATGCGGAAGCGGCCTTGCAGGACCGTTCCCAGGCGGGTTCCCTCGGGCGCAGTCAAGCCTTGGCCTCCGGCCTCGCAGCCGGGGAGGATTCAAAGTCCTGCTGCAATGGAAGCTGGATGACGAAGCTGGCTCCGGCTCCCGGCTCCGACTTGACCTGGATGGCTCCCTGGTGCTTGCGCACCACTTCCCGGACGATGGCCAGGCCCAGGCCGGTCCCGTGGCCGATGTCCTTGGTCGTGAAGAAGGGCTCGAAGATGTGGGGGATGACCTCCGGGGGGATCCCGGGGCCGTTGTCGGAGAATTCGATCTGGATCCGCTCGCGGTCGCTGCGTGTTCGCACCTGAATCTGCGGATCGTCAACCTGGGCGCTGCGCAGGGCGTCGCGGGCGTTGACCAGCAGATTGTTGAAGACATGCGACCACTGGGTGGTATTGGCCCGAAACTCCGGAATCTCGGCCAGGTCCAGCGAGACGGAGATGCCGGCTTCCGAGAGGTTTTCGCGCATCAACTCGACGCAGCTCTCGATGGTCCGGTTCAGGTCCGTGGAGGCGCGGACGAACCGCGAGAAGGTCAGGCCCCGCTCGGTCTCGATGGGGCCTCGCGAATAGACCAGGAGCTTCTCGATGATGGCTTTGCACTTCTCGACGGCATCGCGCATGATCTGCAGACGCCGGGCGCTGGAAGGGTCCTGGACGGTTCGGGACAAGCTCCCGACCATGGTCAGGACGGCCCCCAGGGGCGTGTTCAGCTCGTGGGCCACCCCGGCCGCCAGGCGGCCGACCCCGGCCAGATGGCTCTCCTCGGCGATCTCCACGTGCAGGGCCTGAAGCTCTTCATGGGCCCGTGCCAGGGCTCCCTCGCGCGCGAAGCGCGGGGCCAACAACGAGGCCACGGTGGCCGCCGCATCCAGAAGCCCGCGCTCCACCTTGCCCGGCGGGCGGCTGGACTCCCAGGTCACCAGCAGGGCGCCTCCCCCCAGATGCCCCGGCCAGACCGGCACGGCCACCAGCCAACGGCCTCCGTAGTTGGACTCCACGCTCTGACCGGTGTCCCATGCCTGGTTGAGCAGATCCCGAACCACACCCGGCCCGGTCTCCTCCGCAGGCCTGCCGGCCTGGGCCGCCCTGCGGAATCCGCTCTCCTGTTCTCCGGGCTGCAGATACAAGCTGCATCCCGAAGCCCCGGCCTCACGGGTGCAGGCCTCGCACAGCATCTGGGCCTGGCCGGCAAAGTCGTCGATCTCCAGAGGCGCGCGCAGGATCGCCAGGACGCTCTGGTGATAGGCCTCACGCCGACGCAGATAGATCAACACTCCCCAGGCGCCGGTCAGGGCCAGGGCCGTGGTCACCAGCCACAACAGGTAGAGTGCCATTCGAGTCTCGTCACCAATCCTCGACAGAGAATGGGCCCGCAGAAGGGTGGGCAGGAGATTCCTGCGTCACAGGTCCGGTTCCTGCGTCCTGGGGTCGTCCTGGGGCGTGCCCCGCCGGCATGAAGTCCTCCCCTCCCCATCCAGGCCGTGACCGCAGGCAGGGCAGAAGCGATGCCCCTCCAGAGTCCAGGCCCCGCAGCGGGCACAGGGGCGCCCCCCTCCCTGGGTCCTGCCACAACCCGGGCAGAAGGCCATCTGAAAGCCGACCCGCTGTCCGCATCCCGAGCAGCGCGGGCAGGCCACCAGTACCGAAGCCCAACGCTTGCCTGCCCGTCCGTATCCCAGCACCTCCAACAAGGCTCCGATCCCCAACAGGGCAATGCCCAGTGCCCCGACCTGGATCCCCGGTCCCAGGAAATCGGCCGGCTCGACTCCCCGCGGCATCAGATCCACGGGCTCGGCGCCCACCTTGGCCAGAAAGGAGTTCAAGCCCATGATCGAGAGCTGGACCCGGCCCAGGGTGTAGGCGGTCCTCTCCGTCACCAAGGTGACATCCCAGTAGAGAAGGCCCGCGGAAGTCGCCGCCAGGACAAGCTGTGCCCCCGGCCAGGGACGCTTCAGGAGCGCCAGGAGCACGGCCAGGGTCCCGCAGACCAGCACCCCCCCTCCGTGAAGGAAGAGGCCAGGAACCGGGACTTGCAGCGACAGGACGGGCACACTGGCGAAGGCCAGGAAAGGCGCCAACTGCAAGATCAGGCCGCCAGCCAGTTCCAGACCCGAAGCCCAACGGACCAACAAAGGGGTTGGAGGTCTCATCGGGTCCTTGTTCCGGACCCTCTCCCTCGCTCCTTCCCTGGAGGAGGAGGCAAAGCCCGCAGGCCGAAAGGCAGCGTCCGACAACCCTAGGAGTCGCTAGTGGTTGTCGATTCCTGTTTCTTGGAGGCTCCCATGGGAGACATGTCCCCGAAGCCCGTCAATCCCGTCCTGGCCGAAGTCCTCAAGCTCGAGCGGACCGAGAAGGACTCCGTTTCCTGGGTCAAGGCATGAGCACCGGCCTGAATCCGCCGCCTGGCCATGCCCCGGAGGCGACGACCTCCCCCGGGCCCCTCCCCGTCCGACAGGACGCGGGACAGGTCATGCCCGGCAGCGGATTCAGGCCTGACGCCGGCCGCCTTCGCCCGGCCCTGAAGCTGACCGAATCCTGCAACCTGGCATGCCGCTACTGCTACCAGGAGGGGCGGCTGGACGCAGGGCAGTTCATGTCCACCGAGACCCTGGAGCGGATCCTCTCGGAGGTCGCCGGCAACACGCAGGGGCCCATGCACCTGCTGTGGTACGGTGGCGAACCCACCCTGTTCGGCACCCGGCGCTTCGCAGACGCCCTGGAGCGTTCTGCCCGGGCGTTTGCGGGACGTCCTCTCTATCACGGCGTGCAGACCAACGCGACCCTGATCGACCAGGAGTGGGCCGACCTCCTGGCAGCCCACCGTTTCGCCGTGACCGCCAGCCTGGACGGCCCGGCCTGGCTGCACGACGCCCAGCGTCCAGACCGCCGGGGCCAGGGGACCCACGTGCAGGCGATGGCCGGAATCGCTGCCCTGCAGGCTCGAGGCATTCAACCGCGGGTGTCGGCAGTCCTGACCCCGAAGAGCCTCCCCCACGCCGAAGAACTCGTCGACTGGTTTGCCGGGAACGGCCTTCACGAGGTCGACTTCGTCCCGTCCACCCGGTGCGCACGGGGGCGAATCGAAGTCGAGGTGGATGGCGAGGCCTTCGCCGACTTCATCATGAGGGTCTTCAATCGCTGGCTGGAGTTGGGACGGACGGACTTCCGCGTCCGCTTCCTCTCGGAACTGGCCCGCAAGATGGCCGGGCACCACCCCTACTTCTGCAAGCTGGAAGGCAGTTGCTCGCAGTTCGCCGTCTTCGGCTGGAACGGAGACGTCTATCCCTGCGATGAATTCTCGGGCCTGCCGGAGACCTGCCTGGGGAACATCCACCAGGCGTCCCTGGCCGAGCTGCGCAGCTCGGAACGCGCCCAGGCCCTCTTCCGCGAATGGGCCACCATCCCGGAAGCCTGCCGGGACTGCCGCTGGGTGCGGCTCTGCCGGGGCGGCTGCCCCTGGGAGCGCCGGCTGAGCGGAAGCCCCGCCAACCCGACCATCATGTGCTCAGCCCTCAAGGCGCTGTACGAGCGCCTGGCCCAGGAGATCCCGGGGACGGCCGAGCGCTGGGGCGCCGCCTGACGACTTCCAGACCTTTCGCCCGGCGAACCGGAGTCCCGCCCCCCGGAACAGACTGCCCGCCGAACCAGTCCCATCCGGTCCCTCCCAAGGCTTCAAAGACCTTGCAGACCGATGCCCGAGCCACCCTTGGCCCGGGCATCCTGCCGTACCCGGCCTTTCGCCCATCCACAGCCAGGGCTCGGACGCAAGAGTCCACGGGTCGCCAGCCGCACCAGAAGCGCGGACCCTTCCCCGAACCCGCCGCCTGCCGTCGCATTCGGTTCTCACGCCAGACGGCGGATTCCGGCATCCAGCCCCTCTTGACATCCCCCCAGGAAAACGATATATCCATATCGATAAAACCTTATCGAAACTCCCAGACATCCCTGGAGGTCACACCGTGAGTCCCAGTCCGAACGACCTGACCCCCGTGGCCATCCCGGAGCCGACCCTCAAGCGCCTGCCGTACTACTACAAGTTCATCCAGGGGCAACGCGAGGCCCGGCGGGAGTTCGTCTCCTGCACCACCCTGGCCGAGGCCCTGGGCCTCAACGCCATCCAGGTCCGCAAGGACCTCCAGGCCACCGGCGCCGTGGGGCGCCCCAAGGTCGGATACCACGTGGAAGCGACGCTGGACGCCATCGAAGAATGCATGGGCTACCACAACACCCAGGACATCTTCCTGGTCGGAGCGGGTCACCTGGGCCAGGCCCTGCTGGCCTACCCGGGCTTCTCCGAGTTCGGATTCAACGTGGTCGCCGCCTTCGATTCGGACCCCGCCAAGGTGGGGACCGAGTTCGCCGGCAAGCCCATCCTGGAGGCCTCGCGACTGAGCGACCTGGTTCGCCGCATGCACATCCAGATCGCCATCCTGGCAGTGCCTGCAACCGCGGCCCAGACGGTCACCGACACCCTGGTCCAGGCCGGGATCCGCGCCATATGGAACTTCACTCCGACCCGCCTGGCGGTTCCCAAAGAGGTCCTGGTCCAGGACGAGAACCTGCTGGCCTCACTCTCGGTCCTGTCCAAGCAGCTCGAAAACTCCCGCGTCAAGTCACACAAGGAGTCCACCCATGGAAAACCTGAGGAACTTTGATCAGGTCTGTGCCATCCTCAAAGAGCACGACCACAACCCCAACCGCCTGATCGCCATCCTGCAGGCGGTGCAGGATGTCTATCGGTATCTTCCGGAGGAGGCGATGACCTTCATCGCCACCTCGCTGGGGATTCCTCCAGCCAAGGTCTTCGGGGTGGCCTCGTTCTACGCCCACTTCACCCTTGAACCCAAAGGTCGCTTCGTCGTGAAGGTCTGCGACGGGACGGCCTGCCACGTCAAGAAGTCCAACGACATCGCCGAGGCCCTGCGCAAGCACCTGGGCCTCACCCCTCAGAGCCAGACGACGTCCGACATGCTCTTCACCCTCGAGACGGTGAGCTGCCTGGGGACCTGCGGTCTGGCCCCGGCCCTCGTGATCAACGACGAGGTGCACGGGCTTCAGACCCCGCAGAGCGCGGTGGAACTCGTCTCAGAGATCCAGGCCAGGGAGACTGCCGTCCATGCTTGAAACGATGACCCTCGAGACCCTCAAGTCCAACCACGACCGCTGTGCCGAAAAGGTCACCAAGCGCATCATCATCTGCGCCGGAACCGGGTGTATGGCCAACGGTTCCATGGCGGTCCACGACGAGTTCGTCCGTCAGCTCGAAGCCCATGGCCAGAGGGCCATGGTCGTGCTCGACAAGCCCGAACCTGGATACCTGGTCTCGGGAAGCGGTTGCCAGGGATTCTGCCAGATGGGTCCGCTGGTCTCCATCCTTCCCGAAGGCCTGATGTACTGCAAGGTCCGGCAGCAGGACGTCGCCGAGATCGTCCAGGAGTCCGTGCTGGGAGAGGGCTGCGTCGAACGCCTGGCCTACAAGTGCCCTGACAGCGGCTGCACCTGCAAGCACATGGACGACATCCCCTTCTATCACCGGCAGAGCCGGTTCGTCCTGCAGATGTGCGGCTTCCTGGACCCCGAGAACCTGTCCGAGTACGTGGCCCAGGGCGGGTACTTCGCGGCCCGCGAGGCAGCCACCAGGAAGACTGCCGAGGAGATCTGCGCCACCGTCCTGGAGTCGGGACTCCGGGGGCGAGGAGGCGGGGGCTTCCCGGCCGGCCGCAAGTGGGAGATGGCCCGCGTCCAGGACTCGCGCAAGAAATACATCGTCTGCAACGGCGACGAAGGAGATCCCGGGGCCTTCATGGATCGCAGCGTCATGGAAGGCAACCCCCACAGCGTCCTGGAGGGCATGATCCTGGCAGCGCTGGGCATCGGCGCCGACGAAGGTTACATCTACGTTCGCGCCGAGTACCCCCTGGCCGTGGCCCGGATGAAGCGGGCCGTGCGCGACGCGACGGAAGCGGGAATCCTGGGAGAGAGCCTCTTCGGAACGGGCCGCCGGATGACCATGACCGTCGTCGAGGGAGCCGGAGCCTTCGTCTGCGGAGAGGAGACGGCCTTGCTGTCCTCCATCGAGGGCAACCGCGGCATGCCCACTCCCAAACCTCCCTTCCCGGCCCAGAAAGGACTCTTCGGCTGCCCCACCATCATCAACAACGTCGAGACCCTGGCCACCGTCCCGCTGATCTTCCGGCTGGGGGTCGAGCGCTTCCGGGCCATCGGCATCCCCTCCTCACCCGGGACCAAGACCTTCGCCCTGACGGGCCACGTGGCCAACACGGGACTGATTGAAGTCCCCATGGGCACCACGCTGCGACACATCATCCAGGACATCGCCGGCGGGGTCACCGATGACCACGGCGACCTGTGCGGCACGGACTTCAAGGCGGTTCAGATCGGCGGTCCTTCGGGCGGTTGCCTGGTCCAGGATCACCTGGAGCTGCCCCTGGACTTCGACTCGCTGAAGAAGGCCGGAGCCATGGTGGGTTCGGGTGGCCTGGTGGTGATGAACCGCTCGACCTGCATGGTCGAGATCGCCCGCTTCTTCATGCAGTTCACCCAGAACGAGTCCTGCGGCAAGTGCGTCCCCTGCCGCGAAGGCACCAAGCAGATGCTGGCCCTGCTGACCGACATCGTCGAGGGTCGGGCCACCCTCGAGACGCTCTCGCTGCTGGAGGAAGTGGCCGAGATGGTCCAGATCGGCTCGCTGTGCGCCCTGGGGAAGACCGCCCCCAACCCGGTGCTCTCGACGCTGCGCTACTTCCGGGACGAGTATCTGGCCCACGTGGTCGACAAGCGCTGCCCGGCGGGCAAGTGCGCCGCCCTGCGGACCTTCGCCATCGACCCGGAGACATGCATCGGCTGCGGCGTGTGCAAGCGCAAATGCCCGGTCGGGGCCATCGAGGGCAGCCCCAAGAAGCCCCACCGGATCGATGTCGAGAAGTGCATCCGCTGCGGAGCATGCCTCGAGTCGTGCAAGTTCGCCGCCATCTCGGCCTGATTCCACCCTCCGACCGCCGCCGCCAGGGGATGGCGGCCATCTCGCCGCTCAACACGGCCACGAAAAGGGATCGCATATGAAACGCCAGACCATGACGATCGACAACACCACGGTCTCCTTCGGCGAGGAGAGGAACCTGCTGGAGGTCATCCGCAAGGCGCACATCGAGCTGCCGACCTTCTGCTACCACTCCGAGATGAGCATCTACGGCGCCTGCCGCCTGTGTATGGTGGAGGTCGAGGGCATGGGCATGGTCCCGGCCTGCTCGACGCTGCCGACGGAGGGCATGGTCGTTCACACCACCAGCCAGCAGATCCGCAAGCTGCGCAAGATGGTGATCGAGCTCCTGTTGGCCTCCCACGTGGGGGATTGCCCTTCCTGCTCCAAGGGCCCCTCCTGCCAGCTCCAGAAGCTCGGCCAGCGCCTGGGGGTGGACAAGGTCCGCTTCCCCCAGACCCGGACCCCCGTGGCCATCGATGTCTCCTCCCCCTCGCTCCTGCGCGACCCGAACAAGTGCGTGCTGTGCGGGGACTGCGTGCGCATGTGCAACGAGATCCAGACCGTGGGGGCCATCGACTTCGCCTACCGGGGCTCGAAGTCGACGGTGATGCCCTGCTTCGGCAAGAACCTCGGCGAGGTGGAGTGCGTGAACTGCGGCCAGTGCGCCCGGGTCTGCCCGACCGGCGCCCTGGTCCCTCGGCCCAACATCGACGAGGTGTGGAAGGCGCTGCACGATTCCTCCCAGACGGTCGTGGCCCAGGTGGCTCCCGCCGTCCGGGTGGCCCTGGGCGAGGCCTTCGGCATGGAACCCGGCACCATCACCACGGGCCGGATCGTGGCGGCCCTGCGACGGATGGGCTTCGACCGGGTCTACGACACCTCGTTCACCGCAGATCTGACGATCCTCGAGGAAGCCGAAGAGTTCCTGGAACGCAAGAAGAACGGGCAGAACCTGCCCCAGTTCACGTCCTGCTGCCCGGCCTGGGTCAAGTTCACCGAGCAGTACTACCCGGAGTACCTGGGGAACCTGTCCACCTGCAGCTCACCCCAGCAGATGATGGGCGCCCTGTGCAAGGCCAGCCTGAAGAAGCTGCAGAACATCCCGGCCGAGAAGATCGTCATGGTCTCGATCATGCCCTGCACGGCCAAGAAGTACGAGGCCCGTCGCCCGGAGCACAGCCGTGGGGCCGAGCCGGACGTGGACCTCGTGCTGACCACCCAGGAGCTGATCCTGATGATCAAGGAGTCGGGACTGGTCTTCGATCAACTCGATCAGGAATCGTTCGACATGCCCTTCGGTTTCACCACCGGAGGAGGCGTCATCTTCGGGAACTCCGGCGGGGTCACCGAGGCGGTGCTGCGCTACGCGGCCGAGAAGATCACGGGCCGGAAGGACAGCAACTACGTCTTCAAGGCCGCCCGAGGACCCGAGGGCCTTCGCGAATTCACCCTGACGGTCGAGGACACGCAACTCTCGGTGGCGGTGGTCAGCGGACTGGGCAACGCCCGGGAGGTCCTCCGCCGGATCCAGAGCGGCGAGAAGCGCTACGACCTGGTCGAGGTGATGGCCTGCCCCGGGGGATGCATGAACGGCGGAGGCCAACCGATCTCCTCGCGTGCCGACTACAAGGAGAAGCGCACCTGCGGGCTGTACGACAACGACAAGATGCTGCAACTGCACAAGCCCCAGGAAAACCCCTACATCGCCGAGGCCTACGAGAAGTTCCTGCAGAAGCCCGGCAGCCACGTGGCCCACGACCTGCTGCACACGACCTACAGCCCCAAGCGACGGACCTCCGGTTTTGCCCCGGAGCCCGAGCAGGAGGAGGGTCAGCTCGAAATCTCGATCTGCTTCGGGACCAGTTGCTTCCTGCGCGGGGCCCAGCAGCTCTACAGCGGGATCAACGCCTTCCTGGCCGAACAGGGCGCCAAGGCGCGGGTCTCCATCAACGCGACCTTCTGCTACGAACGCTGCGACCGGGGTCCGGTCGTGAAGATCGGCGAAGAGGTCCTGGAGCACTGCACCCTGGACATGGCCCGGGCTGCGATCCGTCAGCACCTCGCGGGGAGGAAGGCAGGAATCCAGGTCTGAGCCAATGGAGGCCTTGATGAGCAAGCCCCTGGACATCCTTCGGACCCTCTCGGCGCGATGCCGGGACTGCTACCGCTGCGTCCGGGTCTGCCCGGTCAAGGCCATCGGCATCCACGACAACCAGGCGTGGGTCGATCCCGAGCGCTGCATCCTGTGCGGGACCTGCGTGAAGGAATGCCCTCAACACGCCAAGGTCTATCGGGATGACACCGACGTGGCCGCAGAGATCGTGGCGGAGGGGCGGGCCGTGGCCAGCGTGGCCCCCTCCTTCGCCGCGGTCTACGGGGGGTGGCGCGCGCTGAGGCTGCCCTCGGCCCTGCGCAAGCTGGGCTTCCTGGCCGTGGCCGAGACCTCGGAGGGTGCCGAGATCATCTCGCGCGAGGCTGCGGAGCTCTGCTCCCGACCCGGGAACACGGCCAACGTCTGCACCGCGTGCCCTGCGGTCGTCTCGTTCGTCGAGAAGTATCACCCGGAGCACCTGGGTTCGCTGCTCCCGGTGGTCTCCCCCATGATCGCCCACGCCCGGGCCATCAAGGCCCACTGGGGAGAGGGAACCCGCGTCGTCTTCATCGGTCCCTGCCTGGCCAAGAAGCGAGAGGCTGAGCGTCCCGAGTATCAAGGCGACGTGGAAGCCGTCCTGACCTTTGAAGAGCTGGACCGCTGGCTGGAGCGCGAGGGGATCCGTCTGGAGGACTGCGCCGAGAGTGGATTCGACAACCAGGGGCGCATCCCCACGGCCAAGCTCTTCCCACTGCCGGGCGGGATGATCCGCACACTGGGACTCTCAGCCGATGCCACCCAGGAGGAGATCCTGCATACCAGCGGCATGGAGAGCGTCCGGGCCCTCTTCGCCTCCCCCGACTCGGTCTGCGACCTGCACATCGTCGAGCCCCTCTTCTGTCAGGATGGCTGCCTGGGGGGGCCGGCCACCGGTTCGTCGGAGACCATCTTTCATCGGCGCGCCAACCTGCTGACCTACTGCTCCCAGAGGTCGGCCCTGCCCGAGCCCGAGCACCTGCCACGAGCGGATTTTCCCTTGCAGACCCGCTTCGCTGCCGCAGAATCGAACCTGCCCGCCGTCTCCGACGAGCAGATCCTGGAGGTCTACGAACAGACCGAGAAGCTCGACCCGGCCGCTCAGCTCAACTGCGGGGCGTGCGGTTATGGCAGTTGCCGCGAGATGGCCATGGCCGTCGTCCGGGGCATGGCCAGCTCGGAGATGTGCGTTCCCTACACCCGGCGCCTGGCCGAGAGACGGACCGACAAGATCATCCAGACCAGCCCCAACGGCATCGTGACCCTGGACGAGGACCTGAAGATCCTCTCGATGAACCCCTCCTTCCGCGCCTACTTCACCTGCAACGACGCCGTCCTGGGCCGCCGCATCTCGTATCTTGCCGATGCCAGCGCCTATGAGAAGCTGCAGACCGGATCGGCCGAACGCGTGGACGCCATGGTCTCGTGCTATGGCAAGCAATTCCACCTGATCGCCTATCGGATGCCCGAAGATCGACAACTGGTCGGAATCTACACCGACGTGACCGGCCTGCAGTTGACCCGGGCCCGCCTGGACTCGATCAAGCAGCAGACGGTCATGCAGGCCCGCGAACTGCTCGAGCACCAGATCCAGATGGCCCAGACCATGGCCCGGTTCCTGGGCGACAGCACGGCCCGGGGTGAAGAGCTGGTCGAGAGGCTGATGAGCATCCATGACCAGTGAGCCCTCGTCCCGCTCCCTGACCACCGGTCGGGCCCCGGGCCTGCTCTATATCCGGGACTGCGTCGGGCAGGTCCGCAAGCACCGCCACAACGTGTGCGGGGACCACCACCTGTGCCACCGTTCCTTCGAGGAGACCTACTTCATCCTGTGCGACGGGATCGGGTCGGGGGTGCGCGCCAACATCGCTGCGACCATGTGCGCGCACCGGCTGATCCACCTTCTGACCCACGGCATTCCGCTGAGCCGGGCCAGCGAGATGGTCGTCTCGATGATGCACCGGGCGCGAACCGAGGTGGGCATCCCCTTCGCCGCCTTCAACATCGCCCACATCCTCAACAACGGCCAGTACACCGTGGTCTCCTATGAGAGTCCCGCCCCGGTCCTGGTCTGCCGAGGCGCCGCCGAATCGCTGTCCCAGAGCTTCCTGACCCGGGGACACGAGGTGGTGGCGGAATCGGGGGGGCATCTGCGGCCTGGAGAGGCCCTGGTCCTGATGACCGACGGGGTGACCCAGGCCGGCCTGGGTCGGGTGAAGGGCACCGGTTGGGGGGAAGAACGCGTGGTGGCCGAGATCACCGCGACCCTGAAACGGGGCGTCCGTCCCGACCAGCTCCCCGAGAAGATCCTGGAGCAGGCCCGTCTGCTGTCGGGCGGATCGCATGGCGACGACACCACCATGGCGGTCCTCTCCTGCCGACAGGCGAAGGTCCTCAACCTCCTGACCGGGCCTCCCCGCATCAAGGGGGCCGACCGCGAGTTCGTCGAGAGCTTCATGGCCCAGGAGGGTCGCAAGGTGGTGTGCGGCTCCACCACCGCCGACATCGTGGCCCGGGTGACCGGCCAGCCCCTGAAGGTGCTGGAGTTGTCCACCTCGTTCGCCTCGCCTCCCACCTATCAGATCTCCGGGATCGACCTGGTCACCGAGGGGGCCGTCACGCTCAACCAGATCTACAACATCCTCGAAGAGGACCTGGAGGACTACCAGGGGGGGTCGTGCGTGGGCGAGATCTGCCGCATGATGAAGAGCGCCGACATGATCCGCCTCTTCGTGGGAGGCGCCCGCAACCTGGGCAATCAGGGTCTGGAGTTCAAGCAACTGGGGGTCCTGCCCCGCAGCCTGATCGTCCACCTGCTGGTCGAGAAGCTGCGGAAGATGGGTAAGGTGGTCGTCGAAGAGAAAGGCTGACCGCCATTCCTTTTTCGCAGTGGGAATCCCCAGCCGGCGGACGAAGGCTCAAGGATGGAAGACTTCTGGGGCACGGGCCTGGTCCTCACGGGCGCCCTGTGGTGCGTCGCGACCCTGGTGTTCTCGGTGCAGACGGTGCGCGGCC
>Ga0334890_1001584_pt1 | contig 29503 bp, 23 predicted proteins | sample GraSluR1_MG_3_FD_207220 | JGI IMG/M metagenome (GOLD analysis project Ga0334890, IMG submission 207220) | Sludge microbial communities from methane-producing bioreactor in Wageningen University, Netherlands - Granular Sludge_31_08-R1 | ecosystem: Engineered > Bioreactor > Anaerobic >... | reverse complement strand
CAAGCTCCTAAATCATTTAATTATAATAAAGAATCATCAATACTATCTAAGAAATTCTTAATAGGCTCGATTACTCTTTTTACTGTTCCATCTTTGAAGGGATTATCAAGACCAACGGAATTGATTAAATCAACAAAACTCTTTGAGCCACCTAAACGACAAAGGCTTAGATAGGATTTGAAAGCTTCATCATGGTTTTCATTAGAAAGGACAAAATATTGAAATGCCAGCACTTGAGCTAAGGTGTAATCGATGTAGTAAAAAGGAGCGCTAAAAATATGGCCTTGACGATACCAGAAAGTACCTTTATCCAAGAAAGAGTCATCATCATAATCTTTGTAAGGTAGGTATTTACGTTCGATTTTTCTCCATAAAGCTTTACGATCATCTTTTGACATTTCTGGATTTGCATAAATCTCATGTTGGAACTCATCAACTGCAACACCATAAGGTAAAAATGATATAGCACCTGTGAGATGAGAATATTTGAATTTATCTGTATCTTTCTCAAAGAAGTGATGAATCCATGGCCAAGTTAAAAATTCCATACTCATTGAATGAATCTCGGCAGCTTCCATTGTGGGCCAACGGTATTGTGGATATAGTTCTCTGCTTTGATAAACTTGAAATGCATGTCCTGCTTCATGTGTCAAGACGTTGACATCATGAGCAGTACCATTGAAATTAGCAAAGATAAAAGGTGTTTTGTATTTAGGGATATATGTACAGTACCCACCACCTGATTTTCCTGGATATGCATCTAAATCCAAAAGGTCATGATTGATCATGAAGTTTATAAACTCACCAGTTTCTTCGGAAAGTTCTTCATACATTTTCTTGGCATTGTTAACTTGCCAGGCTCTATCTCCTTTTGGAGTGGGGTTTCCATCTTTAAACTGCAAAGCGAGGTCGTATGACTTGGGTTCTTCAATTCCGATTCTTTTTGCAGTTTTTAATACTAAATCCTGAACCAAAGGAACTACTTGGTTGAATATCTGCTTCCGATAGTTTTCGACATCTAAGTAATCGTAATCTGTTCTTCCAAGTCGATCATAGCCAAGTTGAACATAATTGTCATAACCTAAATCAAGAGCGATTTGATTTCTTGTTTTCACCATTTGGTCATAGATATCATCAATTTTATGCTCATTTTCAAAGAAGAACTCGCTGACTTTAAGTTGAGCTTTATGACGTATATCACGATTAAGGTTTTGCAAAAAAGGCCCCATTTGGCTTAAATTATAAGTATTGCCTTGAAACTCTATTTTTGCTGAAGCAAGTATCTTGGAATACTCTGTAGCTAATTTATTTTCTTTTTGTAAAAGAGGTATAATTTTAGGGTTAAATGTTTTTTGTTTTAGCTTAGCTTGCTCAAACATCAAACTCCCCAAATCTTCCTCTAAATGATTATGGTTTTTTGAACTTAGCAGTTTCATGCTTAAAAGATGATCGTATTGTTGAAGTCTTGGAACTTGTTCATTGAAGAAGTTTTGTTCCTCTTCATAGAATTTATCTTGCGTGTTTAATGAGTTTCTAATTGAGACTAATGTTATTAAACTGTCAAGTTCATCATTGAGATCGAAAAACTCCTTGATAGCTGCAAGTTCATCTTGATAAGCGTTTTCTTCACCTATTCTTGATAATAATTGATTAGCTTTTTCGATATAAGCTTCAATATTTGGTCTTTCATAAACAAAATCTTTGAATTTCATTTTCTCGTCTCCTTTGTTATTATAATCGTATTTTATCATATTTGTTTGTTTAGTTCTAATGATTCGCAGAACTATTCACCAATAATCTTGACTAAAACTCTCTTGTTTCTCAAACCATCAAACTCTCCATAGAAGATTTGTTCCCAAGGGCCAAAGTCTAGAGTACCATTAGTTATAGCACAAACAACCTCTCTGCCCATTACTTGTCTTTTGATATGTGCATCTGCATTATCTTCATAGCCATTATGTTGATATTGAGAGTGAGGTTTTTCAGGAGCAATCTTCTCAAGGAAATTCTCAAAATCATTCAACAAACCATATTCGTTGTCATTGATAAACACAGAAGCAGTGATATGCATTGCGTTTATTAACACCAAACCTTCTTTGACTTGACTTTCTTTGATTGCAACTAAAACCTCATTAGTAATATTGATGAATTCTCTACGTTTCTTGGTGTTGAACCATAGTTCTTTGCGATAGTTTTTCATTTAACTAACCTCCTTGGATATAGTTTTTTAAAACTTAGGATAAGTCCTAGAGCTACTGAAAGTAATGCTGCAAATAAAACTCTAAAATTGCTAGGAAGTAAGAAAGTAATTGTATGAGCAGGAATCCAAAATAGAGGAATTGTTTTTATGACTACAAAACCAAAAAAATATTGCCAATCAATTGCTTTGATTACATCTTTTCCTTTGACATTAAGTATCTTATTGATTTTACCTTCTCCAAGATCGATGAAACTATCGGTAATTCGATGTAAAATCATAAATGTTGGAGCAAAAATTAAGTTCATGAATAAACTTATCATAAAGGCATTGTATAGATTTAATAAAAATCCGCCACTAGTAATTTTAGGTAGAAGTCCCACTTCAATGGCTGATGTAACTCCATAATCAAAAATCTTAAAAACAACAACGAAACTCATCCCTAAAACTCCCCAGATGAAAAACCTATAAATCAACCCTTTTTTACTTAGATAACTTTTAGTGTTTAATCTAGATGCTATCATTTCACCTATTGTTGCAAGAATCGATGTTTTGATAAAAGCCATTAAATAGGGATAGTTACCACTTAGATTTCCAATTGCATTTCGACTTGCAGGAACAATCAAAGCGCTAATTATCAAAGTAAAAAGTAAAAATAATGTAAAATCAGCTTTCTTCATATTAACCTCCACCATCAAATTATAGCATTATTTTTGTAAATTTCTCTTACCTTGTTTAAAAATTATTTTTTTTACATATAATATTATATAAGAGGTATAATATATGGAGAAACTCAAAACATATCTTGAAAAATATAATGAAGCAAAGATTTTGGATATTGGAACAGAAAAAGGAAGTTTTATATCTTTGATAGATTATATTTACCAAGATTACAGTGAAATAGTAGGCATTGATATTGTTGATTACATAAGCGAAATGAACTCAGAAGCAATAAAGAAAAATCCTAGAGTTAAGTATTTTGAGGAAGATATTCTCAATACAAACTTCAATCCAGGTAGTTTTGACATTGTTTGTTTGTCAAATTCAATTCATCATTTTGCAGATATTCCAAACACAATTGCAAATATAGTTGATATGGTTAAAGAATCAGGGATTCTTATTATAAGTGAACAGATTTCAGATAACCTTGATGCAAAACAGATGTCACATAAACTATTACATCATTTTGAAGCGAAAATTGACAGATATTTAGGCAGGATACATCAACAGACATTTTCTGAAGCAAGACTTTTAGAGTTGCTTGAAAATGAAACCATACTCAAAATTAAAGATTATTGGAGATTAGATAATAAAAAATCTAAACAAGAAGATCTAGATATCAATCGATATTTAGAGAGAATAGATTCATTGTTAGAAGTAGTTAAGGATTCAAAAGATTATGAAGATTACTTAATGGAAGCAACCGAGTTAAAAGCATATCTACAGAAAAATGGTTTTGCCTTAGCTGAAAAACTTATTGTAATTGCCACAAAGTAAATGTTTTCATAGTTTTTTTAATATAAAGAAAGATTGTTTTTTGTATATATTTAAGGTATAATATCCAAAATACAATTTTTTAGAAACAAAAAGGGAGGTTCATTAAATTGAAAAGGTTTTTAAGTTTATTTATTGCACTTTTAATGAGTTTTGGTTTTATTGCTTGTAATGTAGAGACAACTACTACAACTCAAACAACAGTAACTACAACTCAAACTTCGTCAACAACTTCGTCAACGACTTTAACGACTACTACGGAAGTTACTACCGTTGATAACGCTCCTGAGTTCTTTGGTATCGAAGACAAAGAAATTCAAGAAGGAGAAGAGATTGATCTTTTAGAAGGAATCACAGCTGTAGATGATTTAGATGGAGATGTCACAGCGAGCATTACTTTTGCAACAGATTTAGACCCTGACACAATAGGTGTTTATACCGTAACCCTAAGTGTGACAGATTCTGCTTCTAACACAGCAACTGCATCATTTACAGTTACTGTAATTCAAAAGGTATTGACTAATGAAGACTATGCATTGATGGATATATCAGCAATCTCATTAAGCTATCCAAACATTGTTTTACCAAGGTGGGGTTCTAATGGGACTAATTTCTATTGGAGTACAGATAATCCTCGGGTAATTACTGCAGAAGGATATGTCATAAATCCACCAGTAGGTTCAGATCCAGTAGATGTAACATTGACACTTAGAGCTGTAAAGGGTTCTTATATTACAACAAAAGATTTCGTTTTTACAGTTCAACCGAATCAAGAAGTAACTGTTACTAACCGAATTCAGTTAGATTTTGAAGGCACATCAGAAGAATATATAGTCGAGAATAAAACGGGAATTGACATTTTTTATGTGGATAATGGTACAGTTCCATACATCGATATTGAAACATTCTTAAATATGATTGATGGAGCAATCGAATCAGAAATTATTACATACTCATATCCAGCCTCAGATATCCTTAGAATTGATTATGAAATTGAGTATCTAGATTTAGATGGAGTCACGGTAATTACTGAAAGTTATTATGCTGAGATTGATTTCACTGAAAATACTTTTACAGTTAATAATTTTGGATTCTTCTCAGGATACATTGCTTCAACTGAATCTGATTATGGTGAAGGTTTAAATTATGTAGATGCAGATTTTAGAGATGGACAACAAGTGGTAATTCCTTTAGGTGCCTATAATTTTGATTTGGTTATTTACGAAGAAGGTGAAGAGACATTCTATCTTATGCCTTTAGCTGTAACAAATCGTTTATTTGCAGGAAGTATCTATTATGATGTTTATTATAATGGAGATAAACTATGGGGAATTGATACTTTTGTTATTAACAGAGGAGAAGCAGAGATAGTAGATATGGTTAGAACCAGTAGTTTTAATGATAAAACAATGGCTAAAGATATGAAGTTAGCTACTTACAATTTCTTGGCTTTTGTAATGGATTATTTCTATGGGTTAAAACCCGATAAAGGATATGAAACATTTTATACTAGACTTAATGCCTATGCAAAATCAATTATTGAAGGTTCTGACCAAAATCTTTACTCTAAAGTTTTCCAAATAGCTTATGGTTTAGATGACTTGCATACTTCATATATATTTGATGGCTACTATCAACCTCCAAGAACTCCAGGTGTTTCAATAAGCGATTTAGGGGTCAAAACACAAGCTTTCTATAATTACTTATGGAATGTACAAGATCAACTTACGGCAAAATTTGGTGATTACAGAAACTTGCCTGAGTATAGTTTGATTGACAGTGATAAAGTAGCAGTGATTCATCTTACAGGTTTTACTATTGATACTCCTGATGAATTCAAAGCTATTTTGGACGGGCTTCCAGAAACTGTAGAAGATATTGTTATTGATTTATCTTATAATACTGGTGGTAATATCGGTGCTGTTTTAAGGATTTTTGGTTATATCACTGAAGAGAGATTTACCTATCATTCTCAAAACCCAGCTGATGGTTCTGCTTATACTTATTATATTGAAAGTGATTATGTAGCATATGATTACAATTGGTATGTGCTTACTTCAGGAGTAACATTCAGTGCCGCAAATATGTTTGCTTCAATGGCAAAAGAACTTGGAATTCCTGTGATTGGTCAAAATTCTAGTGGTGGAGCTTCATCGATTGGTGTGATTATTAATCCGGATGGTTCAGCTATTATGATTAGTACAAATAATGTACTTAGTTCAAGAAGTGGCAATGAAGTAGATGGATATGTGTATCATAGTGTTGAAAATGGTATTGAAGTGGATTATTTTATGTCTAATGTCACTAGCGATACACAATTGATAAATATTATTAATCAAATCAGAAATCAGAGCCAAGAATAAACATTTTGCTAAATAAAAGATATTAATGAAGGTATTTGTTATAGATTTTTAATAGTTATTCTAAAACTAGTCCTCGGTAAACGTGATTTTATGATGATTTTTTTCAAAGGTTTCTTTACACCTAAAAGATAATATGTTATAATTACTTAACAGTTTTCGAGGTCTAGTTGTCTAGTTTTCTAGATTATTGGACTGATATAATTTTCATGAAACATGGAATTTATATAAACTGAAAAGAAAAGTTAAAAGAGAGGAGAAAAAAAATTGAAAAAAGTATTTATGTTTTTAATGGCAGCTGTGCTATTTGTTGGTATCGCTGCATGTAATGGTGAAACTACGACTCAAACTACCACTACACAAACAACAGCAACAACTACAGAAAGCTCAACAACAGCATCAACTACTTCTGGAACAACAGCACAAAACCAATTACCTGTTTTGGCTGGCGTTGAAGATGTTAGCGTTTATGTTGGGGATGCATTCGATCCAAAAGCTGGTGTAACAGCTACTGACCCTGAAGATGGTGATTTGACAGCAAGTGTTACTGTTACAGGAACAGTTGACTTAACAACAGCTGGAGATTATACTCTTACTTATACCGTTCAAGACAGTAGAGGTGGAGAAGCAACAGCAACTAGAGTGGTTACAGTTTTAGCATTAAATCTAGTATACCCAACTGGTATGTTTAACTTCAAGTTTGCAACAACTGAATTAAGACATACTTTCATGGCTGCTGCTGAAAAATGGTTGATGAACAATATGTATGCTGGGGTTCCTTTGTTCGCAAATGGAGCGTTCGCACTATATAGTTCAAGATTACAGTTACCAGTTGAAGAACATATTCCTGTTATGGGATATGGTACATCATTTGGTACAATGACTGAAGACGATTCATTTGTTCTAATGGATGACGGAAATCCAGGAACTGCTGGAGAGTATACTTATCGTACAACTATTTCTACAAACCCAGGAACTTGGAATCAATGGTTATATGACACTTCAACAGACTCAGATTTAATGGGATTCTATATGGACTCATTATTCGCTTATGAGTTTAATGCTGATAAGACTGGTTATGTAGTTGTTCCTTCTATGGCTTCTGGAAATCCAGTTCCTGTAAACTCAGAAATTACTGAAACTGGTAAAGAGGTATCTAAAGTATGGCGTATTTCTGTTAAAGATGATTTACAATGGTATTATCATCCAGACACAGATGTATCTGGCTTAGCTGCTGGTCATGAAGTTATCGATGCAAATGATTTCTTCAATACTTTCAAATTAGCTTTAGACGAAAAATGGTTCCGTGCTATTTCTGGTGGTGGAGACTTTGTTGGTTCTTCACAAGCAATCGTTAACGCTCAAGATTATGTTGACGGCGCAGCAGATTGGGCAGATGTAGGTATCAAACTTATTGATGATTTGACTCTTGAGTTTACGTTTATTGATGACCAATCAGATTGGAATGTTAGATATTGGTTATCTTCATTCGTTATGACACCTATTAACATCGAGTTATATAACTCTTTACAAGATGGTGATAATAACTCTTATGGTACTTCAAATCAAACTATAGCTTACCATGGACCTTATTTTGTAAACTATTTTGAAGCTGATAAGATTTTACGTTACAAAGAAAATCCAAATTTCCATAGTCCTAACAAATATTTCTATACTGGATATACATTCTCAGTAATCGAAGATTCAGCTGTTAGATTCCAAGAATTCCAAGCTGGAAAACTTGAATCAGTTGCTCTTCCAACAGAATTCTATGATGATTACAAAGATTATCCTGGTATTAGACAAATTCCTGGAGCAACAACATTCCGCTTGATGATCAATGGTCTTGGTACTGTTGAAAATCAAAGAGATAAGTTCCCTGAGGGATCTTGGACTCCTGAACCAATTCTAGCTAACCAAGACTTCAAAATGGCAATGTTCTTTGCTATTGACAGACAAAGATTAGCTGAAGAAGTTCTTAAAACATCAACAACTCAAATGTATTTATTCTCTGGTGCATACTTAGTTGACCCTGAAATGGGTATTCCTTATCGTCAAACTGAACAAGGATTGACAGTTGGTGAAGGTTTATCTCCATCAACATTTGGATTCAACAAAGATGCTGCTGAAGCATTGTTTGAATTAGCTCTAGATCAACTAGTAGCTGATGGCGCTTATGAAGCTGGAACAATGTCTGCTTGGAATGAAATTTCATTAGATTTAAACATTTTCTCTGGCTCAGTTGCACAACAATTATTCGGAGATTATATTAAATCAACATTTGAATCAACATTCGTTTCTTACGAACATTATATTAAAGTTAAAATCAATGTTGAACCAAAAGACTTCCCAGGAATCTATTATGATTACATGATGGTTGGTGAATTTGACCTTTCTATCGGTGGTATCTCTGGTTCTACATTAGACGCTGCAAGTTTCCTAGATACTTATAGTTCAGATAACCGTAGTGGATTTACTCTTAACTGGGGTGTTGACACAACTCAAGCTGAAATTGAAATTATCTATACAGACTTCAATGGCGTTAAGCATTGGGAAATGTGGTCATTCGATGCAATTTATTCTGTGTTGAACGGTCAAATATTTATTCAAGATGGTGTTGAAGCTGACGTTCCATCTGCAACAGTAACAGATAAGACTCCAACAAGTGTATCTGTAAGAATTAACCAATTTAATAATATTGCTTTCACTAACTTAACTTACACAGTTCAATATTATGATATGGCTACAGATGAGTACCTAGATGTAGAAGGTATGGTTGAAGTTGCAATAACAGCACAAAACTTTGATATTACAGGATTAACTCCATATTACTATTGGTATAATGCTGATGGAGCTATCGAGTATCGTGGAGACTATCAAATCGTTGTCAATTATGCTTTGACAGAAGACCTAGATTTACAAGCTTCTACAACTACTCCATGGTTCACTACTGATACATTATTAGTAGGTTCAGCAACTAATGGAAAATACCCAGTTGACAAGTATACAGCTACTGAAACATCAGTTACCGTAGAATTAGTCTTAAATGCAGATTATACTGGTACTGTTACTTCTATGGAAGTATATGACATCAACGCTGATTTTGCTGCTGTAGCAGGCGCAACAGTAGATTTCGCAGATTTAGCTGCAGTTCAAATTGGTGGATTGGCAATTGATGGTTACTATCTAGTAGTTATCACATTCGCTGATGGAAATGTTGACGCAATCAGAGTTGAAACAGCAAAAACTCCGGTTGTTGAGTAAGTTTTAAATTAACTTTATAATTTAACTTTACATTAAATAACTTGCAGACCATCTTACATTTAGCAAGATGGTTTGCTTGTTATAATATGAATTAAAAAAACAAAAGAGCCTTTTATGAAGTCAAATGATAACGTATTGTGATTATCATTTGACTTTTGAAGGCTTAATATATGAAATATAATACTTACTTTTTGGCGATTTTGCAAAAAATATTCATGAAATTAGAAAACAAGTTTTCAGTAAAATATTGAAAATTCAGAGATATATATACAGAAAGGAGATATGTTAGTATCCCTAACATATAATTGCTAATGACAAGATACATTATCGTAAGAACTGTTTGGATTTTTATCATTATTTCAATAATTCTTACACTGAACTTCACTCTACTTAAGTTAGCTCCAGAATACCCACCAACAACCAAGGATGATAGAAACATTTACTATGCAAGGCAGGTAAATGATGGTTACATGACAGAAAGAGTAGAAAATAATCCTCAAGTTGTCGCATCAATCAAAAGAAATGAAGTAGTAATTCCAAGAAATGTTTATTTTAAAGAAGAAGCAGGAAGATATAGAGTTTATGAACCAATATCTATTGCTAAACAATATTTTGCTTGGGTTACTAATATTGTTACAGATTGGAACTGGGGATATTCGACACGTGTACAGGTCAATGTACCGGTTTTTGATGTTTTGAAACAAAGAATGGCGGTGACTCTAAAACTCAATTTGATTGCGCTGTTCTTCTACATACCGATTGGTTTTACACTGGGTATAGTTGCAGCACTCAAGAAGAATAGTTTAGCAGATAATGTGATTTCTTTTGGGGTAATGATCTTTATCTCCATACCTAGTTTTGTTGTTATGACTTTATTGCTTATGCTATTTGGTTATACTCTTGACTGGTTACCAACCCAATTCCCATCAGCTGATTTATCTGGTTCAATTAGATTTTATGGTTTAATTTTACCTGTTTTAGGTTTATCTTTTGGATCAATCGCTGCTTTGACCCGTGTTACTAGAGCAGAGTTGACCGAAGTTTTAACTTCTGAGTTTTTGTTGTTGGCAAGAACAAAAGGGTTAACTCGTACACAAGCAGTTATTAGACATGCGATGAGAAATTCAATGGTTCCATTAGTGCCTGGAATTATCGGTTCATTTGTTAGTTTGCTCAGTGGATCAGTTATCATTGAGATGATTTATGGTGTTCCTGGTACAGGTAGAGTTTACATTAGAGCATTGACTAGGAATAGTTATGATTATAACCTAGTGCTTGGAACCACTGCATTCTATACAATTATAGGTCTATTCGCCGTATTATTAGTTGACTTATCATACGGAATTGTTGACCCAAGAATTAGAATGGGGGCGAGAAAATAATGGCTGATAAAGACAAAAGATTCGATAGTATCGACAAAAGTCAATTTGAGTTCGTTCAAAAAGAAGAGAGAATTTTTGATAAGAAGTTCGAAACAAAGCCAATAGGTTATTTTAAAGATGCGATGATTCGTTTTACAAAGAATAAAACGAATGTTGTTGCTTCTACGATTTTATTAATATTAATATTATGTTCAATTTTTGTTCCAATATTAAGTCCTAAGAATTCGACTGTATTAGAAGAGAGATTAGCATATTTACCTCCAAGAATGCCTTTGCTTGAAAAAATTGGCATAGCTGATGGTACTAAATATAAAGAAGACCAACCAGTTGACCTTTCTACAATTGATCCTGATACTGGATTAGGTGTTCCTTTCTCAACTAAACCAGAGTATATCAAAATGGATACACTCAAAAATTACTATGTAGCTTGTACTAACAAAGATGAACTTTGTGTTGGTGGAGAAAATCAATTGTTATTAGACAGAGGATCTAGTTCAGTTAGTGTTAGATCTTCAGGATGGGTTACACTATCCTCTCAAGCAACTGTCAATTCTCAAATAGTTATTGACGTTGCTTCAATTACCGGACCAAATTCAGAAGTTTCAGTAGTAATTGGACCTATCATGGGACAATATCTAACAGTTTTGACAATAACAGAACCTGGTGTTTATACCATTAATCCTTATGAAGTAGAAGATATTACTATTCCAGCAATTGCAAATGTTAAATTGCAATTAACTTTTAGTTCGGACTTAAGTACTTCGAGAGCTTCTATAAAATCAATTGCAGTTACAAGCGTTTCAGAAAATGAAGTGCATAATTATTATGCAGATGGATATAAGTTGTCACAGTTTCAATTGGTTGCTGGTGATGATAGTGCTGGAGCTTGGGTTAGAGCATTTGGACAAAGATTAATGTCAAGTTATAGATATGACGCTTATCAAGAAGTGCTAGGAGAAAGACCTGATCATGCCTTTTCAGCAAAGGAATATGATCAATTAATGACTAAATATGCAGATGTTTGTATTCAGCAAGAAGATCCAGATAATCCAGATGGTTGGTTATTCCCTGAAGGCTGTCCAATCGTTAGAGTAAACAAACAAAATGAATCTGTTGTTGTAGCTGGAGTTGAGTATTTTTCTTATAATCTAGTATTGGATTATAAGATTTATATGGGCTATTCAGATACTCCATACTTCTTGTTTGGAACCGATGCTTTTGGTAGAGATATGGTTAAACTAATTTGGATTGGTTTGAGAACTTCGTTGACTATTGGTTTAATAGTTGCTGTTATCAATATTTCGATTGGTATAGTTTATGGAGCGATTTCTGGATACTATGGCGGTCAAGTTGATATTATCATGGAAAGATTTGCGGAAGTAATGGGACGTATTCCTTGGTTGGTTACCTTGAGTATTTTCATTGCTTTAATTGGTCCGGGAATAGAGACGTTGATATATGTTATGATTGTTTCCGGATGGATTGGAGTTGCCTCGATTACCAGAACTCAATTCTATCGTTATAAGGGAAGAGAGTATGTTTTAGCTTCAAGAACTTTAGGAGCTAAAGACGCAAGATTGATTTTTAGACACATTTTGCCAAATGGTATCGGGACAATTATTACTAGTTCGATTTTGATGGTTCCTTTCTTGATTTTTACTGAAGCTACTTTATCTTATTTAGGCTTTGGTATCGGTCATGGTCAATCATTTAAGATTCTAGGAATAAACATGTCTGGGGTATCGATTGGAGTTTTATTGTCAGATGGTAGAAACCAATTACATCAAAACCCACATCTAACACTTTTCCCATCAATTATTATTTCGATATTAATGATTACGTTTAATATGTTTGGTAATGCTTTAAGAGATGCATTTAATCCAGCTTTGAGGGGGTCTGAATAATGAATAAAGAAGTCAAATTACATGTAGAAGACCTTACAGTTTCTTTTAAGACTACTCAAGGAATGGTCCGAGCAGTTAGAGGTATTGATTTTGAACTTTATAAAGGTGAAACATTAGCTATTGTTGGTGAATCAGGTTCAGGAAAATCAGTTTCAAGTAGAACAATAATGGGAATTTTGGCAGGTAATGGTGTAATTGATAAGGGTTCAATCATCTATGAAGGCCAAGATTTGACTGAAGTTGATGAAGAACATTTCCATGAAATAAGAGGAAACAAGATTGGAATGATCTTCCAAGATCCAATGTCTAGTTTAAATCCAATCATGAAAATTGGTAAGCAGATTACTGAAGGAATGATTTTGAATGGAAAGAGATTAAAGAATAGATATAAAAAGTTATATCAAAAAGAGAAGAATGCTTTAACTGAAATACATCATAAGAAAGAAAAACTAGAAAGATTTTACAAACAGGATTTGATAAAGGCTAAGAATGGAGAACTCGATAAAAATGTAGAACAGATTAAAGAAGAGTTCAAAATTGAAATAGCTAATTTAAATAAAGGAATTCCACAAGCAAAAGAAACCCTGAGCAAGGCAAAGAAAGCAGCCAAAGTCCAGGTTCAAAAAGAGTGGAAAGAACAAGCAGCAATAATTAAAAAAGAAATTTTAGTCCTTAAAGAAAAACAAAAAAATGACAAACAAATTTTGGGTGATATTGAGAAACAGCAACAAGCAATTATAAAGTTGAGCCAGGAGTTAAATTCTTGTAAAATTAAGTATAAAAATGATTTGAAAGAGTCAAAAAACTCAACTGAAAAGAACAAGATTAAAGATGATTTTTCGACTGCAAAAAAGGAATTAGTTAAAAAAATCAAAGTTGCAAGAGAAGAATTAACTGGTTATAAGACATTTTACTCAGAGCAAATTGCAAAATTGCGTGAGAGTTTAAGACGCTATAAAAAGGTTACCCAAAAAGAAGCAAGAGAAAGAGCAATTAAAATCATGCAAGAGGTTGGGATTCCACAACCAGAAAAGCGATTAAAACAGTATCCATTCCAATTCTCTGGTGGAATGAGACAAAGAATAGTTATTGCTATTGCCTTAACAGCTGACCCAGATATTCTAATTTGTGATGAACCAACTACCGCTTTAGATGTTACTATTCAAGCTCAAATTCTTGAGTTGATTAATAAACTTAAAGCAGAAAGAGATTTATCGGTTATCTTCATTACTCATGACTTGGGTGTTGTTGCAAATATGGCGGATAGAATAGCAGTTATGTATGCAGGGAAAATAGTTGAGTATGGAACAGCAGAAGAAATATTCTATGAACCAAAACATCCTTATACTTGGGCTTTGTTAAGTTCTATGCCAGACATCAATTCTAAAGAAAGACTAATTGCTATTCCTGGAACTCCACCAAATATGTTATTTCCTCCAGCGGGTGATGCTTTTGCCGATAGAAATCAATATGCTATGAGAATTGATTTCGACAAAGAACCACCAATGTTCAAGATTAGCGATACTCATTATGCTGCTACATGGTTACTACATAAAGACGCTCCAGAAGTTGAGATGCCGGAGATAGTTAGAAAGCGTATTGAAAGAGCGTTATCTGACAGCAAAGAGGTGAGTAAATAATGGCTGAATACAAGAATATTGACCAATCAAATCCTAACACACCAGTTTTAAGTGTCAGAAATTTAAAGCAGTACTTCAAATCTGGCCGTGGTAAAAATAAATTGATAGTAAAAGCAATTGATGATGTCAGTTTTGACATTTATAAGGGTGAAGTTTTTGGTCTTGTAGGTGAATCTGGATGTGGAAAAACAACAACCGGAAGAACAATTATCAAACTATATACACCAACAGATGGAGAAGTATATTTCTTAGGAAGACTAATCTCTGCAGGTGTTCTTAGCAATAAATTGGCTATCAAGGAAAAAAGAAAAGAAATTAGAGATAAAATCAGTGATTTGAAGGGCAGTTTAAAAGAAGAATTAAAGAATAGCCCTGAACCTGATAAAGCTCAAAGCATTAAAGATGACTATAACAAAAGAATAGCTGAGTTGAAAAAGGAAAGAAACGATTTTATTGAGGAGCAAAAAATTGATATTCATCGTCGCAAGAAGACTGAAAAGCCGGATTATGATTTGATGAAAAAAATGCAGATGATTTTCCAAGATCCAATTGCTTCTTTAAACCCTCGTATGACAGTAAAAGAAATTATTGCTGAAGGTTTAAGAATCGCAGGAATTAAGAATGAAAAGGAAATTATCAAAAAAGTTAATGACGTATTAGAAACCGTCGGGTTGCTTCCAGAACATGCTTCTAGGTATCCTCATGAGTTCTCAGGAGGTCAAAGACAAAGAATTGGTATTGCTCGAGCGCTAATTGTAGCTCCAGAGTTTATAATAGCAGACGAACCAATATCAGCTCTAGATGTATCTATCCAAGCACAGGTAATTAATCTGCTGAATGATTTAAGAAATGAGTTAGGTATTACGATTATGTTTATTGCTCATGACCTGTCAGTAATTAAATACTTTAGCGATAGAATTGGTGTTATGTATTACGGAAATCTTGTTGAGATGGCATCATCAGATGAGTTGTTCTTAAACCCATTGCACCCTTATACAAGATCACTTTTATCTGCAGTTCCACAACCAGATCCAAAGTTTGAAAAGAATCGCAAAAGAATAAACTATGATCCAAGAGTTCATGATTATCGGAATAATCCTCCACAATTACATGAAATAAAGAAAGGTCACTTTGTTCTTGCTAATGAGCAAGAGCTAGCTGAATATAAGAAAACTTTAAAATAATGTTAAAAAAAATTATATTGGACTTCATCGGTGGCACAATTTTAGTATTCATCATTATGTTTACCGTCTTTGATGGGGATTTGAAACCAATTAATTATGCTGATTCCATCTTCATAGTTGGTCTAATTATGTTTTCTGCTGGTTTATTGACTGTGTCTAATGCATCGAAAATACTAAGAGGCATTAGTTATTCGTTGAAAAGAATGTTTACTAGAAGAGTAGATGGTATGGCTTACTATGAATATATTGCGATGAAGGATGATAAAAAAGAGAGGATTATTGGTTTGCCTTTGCTTTTGACTGGGTTGACATTTATAATCGTTTCACTTATTATTGCTTAGATTGAAGAGGCCATTACCTGCATAGGTAATGGCTTTGTTTTTGTTTTTATTTGAAATTTAGCAGATAAATATGATGATATAATCAAAAATAAGTTTAACTTTCTTTTATTTATTCAATTTTATTGTATAATAAATCTATAAGATATTTAAAAAAATTTAAAAGATTATGAAGTGATAGTTTTGATTACCATTGAGTTCAGTAGTTATTTAGAAAAAATTAGACATGAAAAAGGAATCACTCAGGAAGAATTTGTTTCTGGGATTATTTCTATGCGCCAATATCAAAGGTACAAGAAAGGCTTTAGTGAAATCTCTTATGATAAAATTGATAAATTTGCAGAGAAACTTGGAACTACGACTAGAAAGTTACTTTCTGAGTACAAGAGAGAGTTAAGACAAGAAATACATCAAATCACTTTAATGTATAATGCTATTGCTAATAGAAACATCAAGCTGTATCAAAAACTTCAATCGGAAATAAGTAGAAATCATATTATATCTGAAGAAGCTAGGAAACTATATGACTACACTTTATTAACTGAGCAGTACTTCTCGGATAAACTTTCAAGACAAGATGCTCTTACTAAATTTTGTGAGTTGATTGAGTTTCCTCAAATCCTTGACAAGAAGAATCTAACTGACATTGAAGTCTTAATATTAAGTTTTTTAATCAATATTCTACCAAACAATGATCAAGATAAGATTATTGCAAAACTAAATAAGCTTTTCGAAGAAGCAGGGAGCATAATTACTGGAGAAGGAGACTATATATATAGTCTAATTTTGCTAAAACTAGCTAGAATAAACGGAATTAAAAGAGATCATGAGAAGGTTCTTTTCTATTGTAATATGGGTATTAGCAGAGGTGTTGAACGGAAATGTTATTACTTATGGGATTACTTTTATTATTATATGTCTCTATCATATTACGCAAAGGAAATGCAATCGGAGTATGAAGAAACTCTTGTAAAATGTTACAATGTATTAAATATGGAAGGAAACAAATGTAAAATAGGAAAGTTCACTGCTTTGATAGAAAAAGACTTTAACATCGATTTTAAGGATTTTGTGATAAGAGTTATTTCTAAAGTCGATTTAAGATTAAAAGAGAACATATAATAAGACTTCTTAAGTAAAAAATTTTCATTGTTGTTTTCTTTTTTACTTAGAAATACTCTTGAATTTAGGTTGAAGTTTAATAGATTAATTATTGTTGATAATTTCTATGTATAGTGAATACTATCTACAGATATCACTTAATGATATTGAAATTACATAGTTAACTAGATGAATTTTGTAACTAAAAGCTTAGTATTGAATTAATGAGTTTAAGCGAATGTATTTCATATTACTTTAATAAGTTTTCTATTCTTAATATGTGTATGCAAATGGATTTATCTGATTATAATATTCTTGATAAGGAGTAATTATGGATATTGATAAAGATCTTGTTCGGCAGGAATATATAGAAAAGAATATATATGATATGCAAAAAGATTTAGTTAAACAGCGAAAAATTAGGATTTTTGTTATGAGTCTTTTGTTGTTCGCTTTAGTTTTTACAATTATTTTTGGTACTTTAGAAAGTCCTTTTGACTATACTCTTAGCAATATTGGCAATCATTTTAACTTGCAATATAGAATTATGTTTATTAGTTGGGCTTTAACTTGCGGGTTAGCTATTCAAACAGCAATTATTTCTTTGATTAGGCTTGAAGAATATCAATCCAAATATTGCACTCTATTTGTTGGCTTAGCAACAGCTTCATTGATTGCTACAGGTGTTATTCCAGCTTTGATAGAAGATTTTCCTTTTTGGCATGCTGTTCACACATTAACATCAGGATTAACAGCTTTATTTCTTTTGTTATCTTTAGTTCCTTTTGTAAGGTTTTTGAGCAGGGAGAATCCTAGATTAAGAGTTACTTTGACTATTTGGTTAATTATTGTATGGATAGGTTCAATCTTATTGTTAATTTTTTTTGGAAAAACAGGAATGTTTGAGATTTGGTTCTTTGTCAGCAATATTCTTTTTCTTTTGTATCTTAGTTTAGTTTTATTTGAAGAAAAGATAGTAAAAATGAGTGTTCTCTTTCTTAAAAACGAAAAGAATCTAAATTTGGCTATTGAAAAATTATTTGTAGATCTTGAAAGGAAAAGAATCCTAGAAAAGAAATGATTTAAGGTGAAAGACTTTATTAAATACTTAGTTTATGTTAATATATTATCAGTAGAAGGAGGATTTTATGAATCAATATCATGAACCATTTGAATTATTGGATGAAGAAACAAAAAATATCACTCGAGCAATACGATCTTTAGTTGAGGAACTAGAGGCTGTTGATTGGTACAATCAAAGAGTTAGTGTTACTAAAGATGAAGAGTTGAAAGCAATTCTTGCTCATAACCGTGATGAGGAGATTGAGCATGCTGCCATGGCTTTGGAGTGGTTAAGAAGAAAACTACCGGTTTTAGATGCTGAATTAAGAGAGAACCTCTTTAAAGAAGGACCAATTGCTGGCCATCATGGTGAAGATGAAGCCACAGATTCACCAATAACTCAAAGTTTAAGAATTAAATAAAAGGGAGGATAATTATGGATATTTTTAAAAAGAATCTAGCTCCGATGCCAAATTCTGCCTGGGAAGAAATCAATGAGAGAGCTGAAGATGTAATCAATTCTATGTTGACTACAAGAAAGTCATTAAAAGTAAACGGACCTTTTGGCTTGGATAAAACTATGGTTGCTTCAGGTAGATTGAACTTGGTAAAGAATAGCATCAAGGAAAATGTAAAGATTGGTCTTTATGATATTAAACCATTACTTGAAACTAGAATTAATTTTGAACTATCAAGGTGGGAACTGGATAACATTTTAAGAGGGGCAAAAGATATTGACTTAGAAAATCTTGAAAAAGCAGCCCATGAATTAGCTCTTTTTGAAGAAGAAGTGATTTATAATGGTTTAAAAGAAGCTAATATTAAAGGTTTGGTTAATGAAGCTGGACATAGAATGAGTCTTAATAATGACTCTCAAGATATTTTGGATAAGATTTCTGATGCTGTGTTTACTTTGAAGAAATCTTATGTTTCTGGACCATTTAATTTAATAGTTTCCAAGGATTTGTATAAAGCACTGAATAAAATACATGGCGCAAAAATCTTAAGAGATTTGGTTAAAAGTATCATTGGAGGCAATGTATATCTCTCAGAAGTAATTAATGGAGGACTTCTTTTGCCATTAAATCATGATGATATCGAGTTTACAATTGGACAAGAATATACTGTCGGTTATGAGAATCATAATGAAAAAGACATTAAACTCTTCATTATGAACTCATTTACATTAAGAGTTTTAGACCCTAATATTTTAGTCTATTATTCTTTTTAGTCTGATTAAAGCACTACAATTGTAGTGCTTTTTAATATCTGTATTGATGATATCACCGATTTTTGATAAAATATAACATGATATTGGAGGCAAAAATGATAAAAGAAGTTACTAGTTTTAAAGATCTAAAACGGTTTGTCCATTTTGTCGAAGATCTATACAAGGATTCTAAGCATTATGTTTATCCTTTGTTCGGTGTGTTGCTTAAAGAGTTAAAATCAGAGGTTTTAGTTAAGAAGAAATATAAAGCTATATTATACATAGAGAATGAAGCCCTTAAGGGCAGACTGCTTTATACTTTTGAATACAATCATAAAACAGATAGATTTATCTGTTATTTCTCATATTTTGATGCTTATAATCAGCAAATAGTCTTTAATCAATTGTTTGCCTATATGGAGGCAGATATGCGAGATAATAAAATAGACTATTCTGAAGGTTCTTTTACACCTTATGACCCGGATAATCGACGCGGGGTATTGGTCAAAGGTTTTGAAGATGATCCAGTTATTTTTACTAGTTACAATTATCCATATTATCAAAGTTTATTTGAAAGTTATGGCTATCAAAAAGCTCATGACACATTTTCCTTGCAACCACCAGTTAGTCAGGATAATAAGAAACGGCTCAAGACTATTTCAGATTATTTTATCAAGCGATATGACTTAGATATTAAACCAATCAATCTTAAAGCTGTAGATTCAGAAATTAAGGATATTCATCAGATAATTAAGGAATCTACAACAGCTTTATTATATCAAGAAGCACCCTCAATTGAACTAATAAATGAAGTTGCAAGAAACCTTAAGTTCTTTCTGGAGCCAAAGATTATTTTAATCGCAAGAGAGAAAAGTACAAGTAAACCTGTTGGTTTCACATTATGTTTGCCTGATTTTAATCAGTTATTCAAAAGAACCAAAGGTAAAATGAAACCACTTTACTTCTTGTTTAACAAGAAGAAGATTACTCGTTCAAGAGGGATGCTTCAATACATTATTCCCAAGTATCAAGGTACTGGTTTAATTGGATATATGTACAAAATGATTTTTGATAATTTCGAAAAAATGGGAATCAATGAATTTGAAGCAGGAACGATGATGGAAGAAAATTTGAGATCACTTAAGGCTTTCTCCAAATTTGGAGGAGAAGTAGTAAAAATCTATCGAATATATGGAAAGGAAATCTAAAGATGTTGATTATAATTATCCAGTTTATTGCTATATTTTTGATTCCTTATTTAATAATCCGATTTAAGAGCAATAGATTGACTAAATTGTTAGGTACAATTGGGATGGCTTATCTGCTTGGTCTTATTGTTTCTGGTTTAATTCTTGGACTTAACTCGATTGGAGTTTTATTTGAACTCAATTCAGATTTAGGTGAGATATTATCATTTTTGGCTATTGGAATCGGGATTCCTTTGTTGTTGTTCAGCTCTAACTTGCAAGAAGCTAGGAAGTTATCTAAAATGGTTTTGCAATCATTTGCAATATTGATATTTAGTGTTATAGTTGTAACTTCAATAGTCTTCTATACATACGCTAAAAACATTGAGAATGGGGCAGTTTTATCTGCTGCTGCCATTGGCTTATATACTGGAGGAACGCCTAATCTTAACGCGATAACTAATATTTTTGGCATGGATGCAAATACTATTGCTCTTGCTAATCTTTCTGATATTATTATCGGAGCAGTATTCTATATATTCTTGTTGACACTAGCAAAACCTTTGGTTGAAAAAATTCTGCGAAGAAAAAAAGACGAGAATTATTTAAGAGGAGAATCAAATATTAATAATACTGAAGAATTTAACCTAAGAGATTTCAAAACAAACAAGAAGCTTCTATATGCTTTTTTACTCGCTTTGGCAATGGCTTTATTTTCAGCGCTTTGTGGTATAATTATTTGGTTGATTCAAGGTTCACCTCAAGGACGGATGTTTGATGTTTTAGTACCATCTCTTTTGATTGGAGTGACAATCTTAGGAATAGTTGCTTCTTTTAATCAAAAGATTAGAGATACTAAAGGAACTAATGTTTTAGGTCACTATTTAATTTTAGTTTTTTCATTTGCTATCGCATCTTCAGTTAATTTCTCTAGTATTGCGGGAGATTTTTGGAACTTATTAGTTTTGTATGGTGCAATTACAGTAGGAGCATTTATGTTAAATGTTTTAATTGCTAAATTTTTTAGAATCAATACTGATTGTATGATAGTCTGTGCTACGGCTGGTATTTATGGTCCAGCTTTTGTGCCAGCAATAACAAAGCAACTAAAGAATGATAGTCTAACAGCTCCGGGATTGATTGTTGGGTCGATTGGATATGCTATTGGTACTTTTTTAGGTGTTTTATTGGGTTTGCTTTTTCTACTATAATAAGGAGATTATATGCCATATCAAGATAAATATTTAGAGTTGTTAAGTAAGGATTTTCCTACTATTCAATCTGTTGCTTCTGAACTTATAAATTTAAACGCAATTTTGAATCTGCCAAAAGGAACTGAAATTTTTGTTGCAGATATTCATGGAGAGTATGATGCTTTTAATCACTATTTGAAGAATGCATCGGGTATTATCAAAGAGAAAATCGAGATTATTTTTCCAAGTCTCGACGAGACTGAAAAAAATCGTCTAGCCTTTTTTATCTATTATCCAACAGATATGCTTAACAAGTACAAGCAATTACTCGATCGTATTGAATTTACAAAACTATTAGAAAAGCAATTGTATTACATGATAGAGTTAGCTAAACATATAGTAACAAAGTATACAAAGAGTAAGGTTAGAAAAGCATTACCTCATGAATTTGAATATATTATTCAAGAGCTAATCTATGAATCAAACTCTCATGAAGATAAGGAAAAATATTATCATGCAATCATAAATGCTATTTTTCTAACCAAAAGAGAGAGTAAGTTTATATTACAACTTTCGAGATTTATTAGAAAATTGGCAATTGATCAATTTCATATTGTCGGTGATATTTTTGATCGAGGACCACTCCCTCATCTTATAATGGAGAAACTATTGAAGATGAACAATGTTGATATTCAATGGGGAAATCATGACATTTCATTTCTAGGAGCTGCTTCTGGTTCTAGATTAATGGTAGCAAATGTAATCAGAATAGCAGCAAGATATAATAATCTTGACTGTTTTGAAGATGGTTATGGCATCAACTTGATACCTCTAGCAAGAATGGCTGAGAAGTATTACAAATCTGATTCATGTGAGCAATTTATGCCTAAGGGTTTGAACAGTACTTTTAGCAAAAATGAAGATATGTCATTTATCGCAAGAATACATAAAGCAATTACAATCATTCAGTTTAAACTTGAGTATGAACTTATAAAACGTAAACCAGGTTTTTCTTTAGAAGATCGGTTGTTGTTGGATAAAATGGATTTAGAACAAGGAACAGTAATTGTAGACAATAAGATATATAATCTGATTGATACGAACTTTCCTACTTTAAACAAGAAGAATCCCTATAGTTTAAATAAAGATGAAGAACATGTTATTAATCACCTTACTCAATTATTTCTCCATAATGAAATGTTGCAAAGTCATGCTAGATATTTATTGCAAAAAGGTAGTATGTATCTAAACTATAACAATAACTTATTGTTCCATGCTGCTATACCAATGAATGAAAATAAAGAGTTTAGAGTTCAGTCAATCGAGGGGAAGGATTTTTCTGGTAAAGCGCTATTTGATGAGTTTGATAGGTTGATAAGAAGTGCTTTTCTAAATAGATATGATAAAGAAAACTTTGATAATGATTATTTTTATATTCTATGGCAATCATCAGCTTCTCCATTGTTTGGAAAAGATAAAATGAGAACTTTTGAAAGGTATTTTATCGCAGATAAAATAACTCACAAAGAAGTTAACAATCCATATTATAAATATCGAATTGACCCTGAAGTTCTTAAGAGAATTTATCAGGATTTCAATTTGGATTATGAGAAATCTAAAATCATAAATGGGCATGTTCCTCTGGATATTACTAAAGGGGATCAAGTTATTTTGGCAGAAAATAAAATCTATAGTATTGATGGTGGAATGAGTAAAGAGTATAGTCAAAGAACTAGTATTGGCGGTTATAGTTTGATAAGCGATTCACATGCATATTTTTTAGTTTCACATGAAAGATTTGAAACTTATCAAAAGTTGATTGAACGTGAAAAAGATATTGTATCTATAACTAGGTCAGAAGAACTTAATAATCGCAGGACTTATGTTTACGATACAAACAAGGGTAAGGAAATTCAACAACAGATTGATGATTTGTTTCAGTTGTTAGAAGCATATAGAGAAGGAAGAGTTAACGAAAAAGGTTTGGAGTAAATGAAATTGTTATTTTTAATATTATTATCAAATTGGAGAGTTACTTGAACAAAGACGTTTATCGATAGTTGTTTATTTCTTGACTTAACATATCAAAAAAAGTAGACTGATTTTAAACTGTCTACTTTTTATATAAATACATTAAACTAGAATTTTTAGTTAAACTAATTTTTTTCTAACTCTACTAGAGATTTGGTCGATAATTGTCACAGTAATTATCAAGACAATTACTATGATTCCTGTACGTTCCCAATTTCTAGCTTTTATCGCAAATATTAATGGAGCACCTATACCACCTGCCCCAACTAAACCAAGAGTTGCTGCAGCTCTCATATTGATTTCAAACCTGAATAATGTGTAGCTAAGAAATTCAGGTAAAACTTGAGGTATAACAGCTCTAAACAATACTTCTGTACTATTCCCACCACAAGATTCCAAAGCTTCCTTGACTCCTATATCCATACTCTCTATTGATTCAGAGAACAGTTTTCCTAACATACCAATTGAATGAACTCCTAAAGCTAGGATTCCAGCAGGTGCACCCGGGCCTACTATACCAATAAAAATTAATGCGAGAATAAGTTCTGGGAAAGTTCTAATCATCGTGATAACGAATTTACCCGCTTTTGATACACGTTTTCCGACAATATTCTGAGAGGCTAGTAATGCAAATGGGATTGCTAGCACCCCTGAGACAAAAGTACCACTTATCGCAATGGCTATAGTTTCAACAATTGCATATGGTAATCCCTCAATTGACCAATCTGTCAAGTAACTTATATCGGGATGCAATATACCATTCCACATTCCTATTATTGTTCCAGTTGCAGAAGGCATAAGACCATTGTAGTTAACACCATCAAATGCCCAAATAACCAATGAGATGACAATTATGAAAATCAAAGTTCTTCGAATTGAGTTAGCTTTTGGTTTGATAGGGACTGGTTTACTTAAAGTAGACATTATACCAACCTCCTTCTAATTGAACTAGATATTAAATCGATGATTAGAACGGCAACAAATGATATGATTATGATTATTCCAACTCGATCAAATCTTCTCAAATCTAACCAAATTTGGTAGGTTTGGCCAACCCCTCCAGCTCCAACATATCCCAATACTGCAGCAGCTCTGACATTAACTTCAAAGGCGTAGAGAGTGTATGACATATATTGCGGAAGAACTTGTGGTAAAATTCCATATCTAAAAATATTCAGTTTGTTTCCCCCTAGGGAAATAATAGCTTCAACCTGGCCATAATCGATAGCTTCGATTGATTCATAAGTCATTTTTGAGATTAAACCAAATGAGAATATTGTCAAAGCGACAACTCCAGCAAAACTTCCAATCCCAAAAATTGAAACAAAAAGCGCAGCTAATACTAATGCAGGAATAGTTCTGAAGAAGTTAAGGAATAACCTTACAGTAGTATTTAACCATTTAATTTTAATGAAATTATTGGCTGCTAAAAGAGCAGCAGGAAAAGCAAAAATAGCTCCTAAAAAAGATCCTGCAATCGCCATTTGAATTGTCTGTAACAAAGGTTTAATAACTTTATCAGCATAAGACCAAGCAGGAGGAAAAAACATTGATTTAAGTAATCTAGTTGCAAAGCGAAGATTGTTTATGATATCAATAATTGAAAATCCTGAGAATAAAGCAGAGCTTATAATGATAGCAAAAACTAAAGCCAAAGTAGCATAGAACTTTATTCTTTTAGGTTTCTTTGGCAATCTTGCTATTAATTCTGGATTCATTAATCTTCACCGACAAAGTCTTTTTGAGATAGAGGTCTACCATAGACTTGTTCGAGGTCATTTATAATATCTTTTTCTTTTTTATCTTTAATTTGAATATCATAAACAATCCTTCCATCTCTTACGCCAACAATTCTTGTAGCATACTCTAAAGCTAAATCAACATGATGAAGATTAGCTATCATTGTAATACCATCTTCATCACAAATCTTCTTTAAAAATCTCATTACTTCAAATGTAGTTATTGGGTCTAAAGAAGCAACAGGTTCATCTGCAAGGAGAATCTTTGCGTTTTGTGCTAAAGATCTTGCAATTGCAACTCTTTGCATCTGTCCGCCTGATAAATCACTTGCTCGATGATATGTCTTTTCAAGGATATCAACTCTATCTAAAGCTTCTAAAGCAATTTCTTTATCTTTCTTGGGAAAGAGACCTAAAATTGTTCTCCAGGTAGGATTATAAGAAATTCTACCAGATAGAACATTTTGAATTACAGACATTCTTTTAATGATATTAAAGTTTTGAAAAATCATTCCAATATTTGAACGCATTTTTCTTAATTTCTTTCCCTTAATCTTGGTTATATCAATTTCTTGTAAGTTTATTTTTGTCTCATCAAACTCAGGGTTATTCATCTTTTGCTTTTCGATTTCTTTGTCAATGTTATCTCCATACATTTCATAGGTATTAATATCCACATTGTTGAAGTAAATATTTCCTGAGGTAACATCGATAATTTGATTGAGAGTTCTTAGCATTGTCGATTTTCCAGCTCCTGATAAACCAAGTATTGCGACAAACTCACCTTCTTTAATCTCTAAATTTACATCCCTTAGTGCTACTGTGCCATTAGGATAAGTTTTATTTACGTTTACGAATTTAATCATTGGTGTGCTCCTTTAGAATAATAGCCACCAACTAAGGTGGCTATTATATAATTTACAAAGAATCTTTGATTAGAAATCCCAATCTTCTTGTCTTTCTAGGTATGTTCTGACGATGTCATATTCTGAATCTACGGCCTCAGCATAACCTTCATGGTTATAGATGGCTCTAATGATTGCTCTTCCTTCTTCGGTTGCAGCAATAGCTATAAAAGCAGCTTTAATTCTTGCGACTAGGTCTGGATGTAAACGAGGAATGACAGAAATTGTGTCATTTGGAATACTCTCAGTGTTCGCAACAAAGATAACTTCATCATAAATATCTGGATAATCATCTTGTACTAATGTTCTAGCATCTTTAAATGTGAATGCTGCATCAGCTTGACCGTTATAGACCGCTAGAATCGCTGCATCATGTCCACCTGCATTAAGCCACGTAACATCTGCCATTGGATCTAAACCGTTGTCAGCTAGTAAGTTTGCTGGCCAAACAAAGCCTGAAGTAGAAGTAAATGATGCAATAGCTATTGTTTTTCCTTCTAAGTCAGCGATTGTTTCAATTCCTGAATCTGCTGCTACAACTAGTTGTGATTTATAACCATCAACTAATGGAGAATCTTTTAAAAGGACACCATTATCATCCACGTCATACCGTAATGATTTAAGGATAACTTCAGCTGCACCTTCTTCATGAGCTAATACATATGAAGCTGTTGCTAATAGTCCAACATGAACTTGTTCTGATTTCATAGCTTCAATTAATGCATTGTAGTCAGTTGCAACAGTTACTACAACATCCATATCTAGTTCAGCCATTAATAAGTCTTGTAGAGGAGCTCTTTGTGCATTTAGCACAGCTGCATCTCTAGAAGGAATTAATTGAACTCTTAGAGTAGTTGGATTGACGTAGTTTTCTTCTGTTGTTGTTTCTGAAGTTGTTCCTGTAGTAATAGTAGTAGTGGTAGTAGCTTCATTACAAGCAACTAGTGTTATAGCAAACACAAACAATAAAAATGCTGATAAAACTTTTTTCATAGATTAATTTTCCCCCTTATCTATACTAATTATATTTTACTACAAATTTGTAATTTTGAATAAAAAAAAATAAAAAAAATAAAAATAGTGTAAAATATAATATAGAGGTGTACATAACTATGAAAAAGAACATTAAATTAAGGTTGATTTCAACAAGTGATATTCATGGACAGATTATGCCGTTGAACTACGCAGATAACTCATCTGTTTCTTTAGGTTTAAGTTATGTAAGTAATATAGTAAAAAAATTCCGAATCGAAAATTCTCTTGTTATTGATGCTGGTGATATTCTACAAGGTAGTCCTTTGATGTACTATCATCAACTGAATCGAGATAAATATAGCAATCCTATTGGTGATTGCTTAAATCATATAGGCTATGATCTATTTGTGCCAGGAAACCACGATTTTAATTATGGGATTGATTATTTAAAGGATTTTTCTGATAGATTGCATGCAACAACAATCTGCGCAAATATAACAGACACAAGTGGTGATTTAGTTTTTGGTAGAGGATATAAAACATTTATGTTTGAAGGCATGTTAAAGGTTGGAGTTATTGGTTTAACAACTCAATATATTCCCAATTGGGAAAGTCCTGATAATATTAAAAATCTTATTTTCATCGATGCTTTTGATGCTTGCAAGGAATATGTCAAGGTATTAAAAGAAAAGGAGAAAGTTGATTGCGTTGTAGTGGTTTATCATGGTGGTTTTGAAAAGGAACTGCATGAGGATATAATGTATGTTGAAGATACTGGTGAGAACTTGGGTTCAAAAATTCTTAATGAAATTGAAGGAATCGATGTATTGATTACTGCTCATCAACATCGCTTAATTGCTGATTCAATCAAGAATACCATCATAATTCAAAGTGGGGCTAAAGGGGAATCAGTTGGATTTGTTGATCTTGAGTTTGAGTATAATAATAGTTGGGAAATCAGATCAAAGAAATCTATCCTAATAGAAACTAAAAATTTTCAACCCGATTTAGATTTGACAATGCTTGTCAAACCAATAGAGGATGCTTGTCAAACCTTTTTAGATGAAGTAATCGGTTATGTTGAAGGTGACAATTTAAAAGTACTTGACCCATTTATGGCGAGACTAGATAAGCATCCAATCGTAGGGTTTATTAATGAGGTTCAATTGAAAGCTTCAAAAGCAATGATTTCAGCTACATCCCTACCAAACACAGTTACTGGTTTCTCTCAAAACATTACAGTAAGAAATGTATTATCAACTTATATCTTTCCCAATACTTTGACAGTAGTTGAAATAAATGGAATAGCACTTAAAAAAATATTGGAAAAGAATGCTGAATATTTCATTTGTGAAGAAGGAAAGATAAAAGCAAATTCAAAGTTCTCATATCCAAAAATGCAACATTATAACTATGATATGTTCGATGGCATCGAGTATACTATTGATATCGATAAACCTTTTGGAAAGAGAATTGTTGAACTTAAGTACCAGGGAAAAAAAGTTGCAGATGATGATATTTTCTCTTTGGCTTTAAACAGTTATAGGGCGAGTGGTGGAGGAGATTTCTATGAGATTAAAAGTCTGAAAAAGTTGCGTGAAGTTCCATTTGATATATCTGAACTAATTTTTGATTATATAATTAAGAGAAGGAATATAAGAGTTTCAAATCATAAAAACATAAAATTAATCAGTAAAAATTGCAAGTAAGTTTCATGACTTTATAGTAAAAATTGTTGTAATATGCTATAATGAAATTTAACAATTTTTACTGTTTTAATTTTAAAATTTTTTTCTAAAAATATGAAAGCGCTTTATATAGGTGTTCTATGGTGGAAGGAATCGTTTTGGCTGGTGGTTATTCATCTAGATTTAAATCAAATAAGATGGAGTATTTAATAAACAACCAACCAATAATCAAACACACAGTATCGACTATGAAAACAGTTTGTCAAAAGGTTATTGTGGTTACTGGTCATTTTCATGAAGAGATAGTCCAATTATTCAAAAATGATTCATCAGTTACAATAATCCATAATAGTGACTACTCTCAAGGAATGTACTCATCTGTAAAACTAGGTGTTAGTCAGATGGAAAGAGATTTCTTTATTATTCCAGGTGATTTTCCCTATGTTGAGGAGTCTGTTTATAGAAATATTTTACAAGGAAGTAAGTCAATTAGAGTGCCTGGTAATAGTAATCGTTTGGGACATCCGATTTTTATCTCTTTAAAGCATAAAGAAGATATTCTTAGTGATAAGTATGATAACTTGAAATCATTTAGGGATGATCATGACTTTGAAGTAATCCAGGTAGAATCAGATTCAATTTTAAGAGA
>Ga0334890_1001581_pt1 | contig 29571 bp, 34 predicted proteins | sample GraSluR1_MG_3_FD_207220 | JGI IMG/M metagenome (GOLD analysis project Ga0334890, IMG submission 207220) | Sludge microbial communities from methane-producing bioreactor in Wageningen University, Netherlands - Granular Sludge_31_08-R1 | ecosystem: Engineered > Bioreactor > Anaerobic >... | reverse complement strand
GGAGAAGAGCCTGGAGCACATCATCGAAGGGCAGAAGAATGAGGACAGTGTTGAGGAGGAAACGGTTTATTGAATGGCGGCGTTTTGCCGCTTCTTTTTCTGTTTGGCATGATCTACGATGGCATTCGAAAACGAGCCACAGACGACACAGTGGGAAGTGTCCATATTCGGCCGTTCTATTTTCCCCCTCACCTTCTTACGAAGGGGAAAAACAGAACTGCGTCGATCAAATTATAGAAAGGATCTTACACTGTGAGCGTCCGGCGAACCCCATTCCTCCCCCGTGGGGTCTCGGCATCATGTTTGCAGACGACGCGTGGCTGATCGAACGTGAGACGAGGATGACGGTGGGCTTGGGAGAGCTTGGTTACTCGGTTTGCTTGCCGGCCTTGATGGGGAAACGCGGCAGAGAGAGCCTGGGCAGGAATCGCTCCTTCCACTGAGGGGGCGTCAGCTCATCGACCCGGTGGGCCGGATGGGTGTTGATTCGCTCCAGGACGTCACGCAGGTACACAAAGGGATCGATCCCACAGAGCTTGCAACTGGCAATCAGGCTGTAGAGGATGGCGGCCCGCCGGGCCCCTGCGTCGCTGCCGCTGAACAGCCAGTTCTTACGGCCCAGAGCGACCAGCTTGATCACGCGTTCGGAGACGCTGTTGTCTATGCAAAGGATTCCGTTCTCCAAGTAGCGATTCAAGGCCTCCCATTGATTCACCGCGTACGTGACGGCCTTGCCGATCGGGCTCTTCGGGAGCACCTCGGGGCCCCAACTCTCCAGCAGAGGCTTGATCTGGTCTTCCAGAATGGGTTTGCTGAACTTCTGCCGCAGGGCCTTCGTCCCCTCGGCATCCAGGTGCTCCTGGCGGGCCTTCTTCTCAATGACGTACAACTGCGCGATCAGGGCCAGCATCTCGTTGGCCCGGAGCGGATCGGTCGCCAGGGCCTCATCGAACTTCCGCCGGGCGTGGGCCCAGCAGCCCACTTCCGTGGCCTTGCCTGGCCCGTACAGGCTGTCATATCCGTTGAAGGCATCGGCCTGGATGTAGCCCTGGTAGCCCCCCAGCATCTGTTCCGGGCCTTCCCGGCTGCGCGTGGTGGTATAGTCGAAGTACACGTTGTTCGCCATGTCGATGTGGGGCCAAAGATATCCCTCGCGAACTCGCGTACGCGACTTGTCCTGGATCGGGATGTAGGTATCGTCCGTATGGATTTTAGCGGAGGCCAGAATCAGCCGTTTCATCGCCAGGACGATGGCCACCAACAGATCAGCGCTGTCACGCACCCAGCCCCACTGCGTGGTCCGGGGGATATGCAACCCGTGGCGGGCAAAGATCTGCTCCAGCCGATACAACGGCAGGTGAGTGGCGCGGGGGAGTTTCACCCCCGCGCTCTCCCAGAACCGGACGTGAGCCTCTCGACTCATCCGGCTCCTATCATTCAGCCCTGTACGTTCCGAGCGGCCAACTGCCAATGAGCGAACAATGTGGGCTGTCGGCGGGCAACCGCCTCTACCCACTGCAAGCCTCGGCGACGATGCCCCCTCAGTCTCTTGTATTTCCTGGTGGCCCATCGCATGAGGGCCTGATTCAGTGGACGGAAGACTGCGTAAAGAGCCGACCTGCGAAAGCGGCCATAGTAGTTGACCCATCCACGAATCTGGGGATTGAACATGCGTGACAAGTCTTCCAGCGATTTGTCACTGCGGCGTTGTAGTCCCCACCGCTTCATGGTTTGGCGAATCTCCTTGGTCGCTTTGCGACTGATGGCAGGGCTGAAACTGACGAAGTACTCTCCTCGACAGTTCTTCGCCTTGCGCGGCCGAAAGGTAAAGCCCAGGAACTCAAACTGCTCTATCGGATAGCGGTCTCTGCGGTTGCTATCCTTGCAGTAAACGATCTTCGTCTTCTCCGGGTGCAACTGTAGATTGCATCGCCCGAGTCGTTCGTCGATCACTTGTCGCATTTCCTGCGCCTGCGCTTCGGTGGAGCAATGCACGATCATGTCATCCGCATAGCGCTCGAATGGGACCGTCGGATGGTTCCGACGCATCCATTCATCGAAGGCGTAGTGCAGAAACAGGTTCGCTAGCAAGGGACTGACAACTCCCCCTTGCGGGGTCCCTTTGTCCCGACCCTCCAGGGTTCCATCTTCCAATTGCGCCGGGGCTTTCAGCCATCGCTCAATGTAGAGAAGAACCCAAGGGCAGTCGGTGTGCGTGCGCACTGCTCGCAACATCAGTTCATGGTCGATGTTGTCGAAGAATCCACGGACATCCAGATCCAGAACCCAATCATGCCTCCAGCACCGTCTTCGGGCTTGTTCTACAGCCTGATGGGCAGACTTGCCCGGTCGATAGCCATAGGAGTCCGGATGGAAGTACGGATCCACTTGTGGTTCCAGCACCATCTTGACGACCATCTGGGCCACGCGATCTCCGACCGTGGGAATGCCTAACCTTCGTTGCCCCCCTCCGGACTTGTCAATCATGACCGTCCGTACCGGCGGCGCAAAGTAGCTTCCCGACGACATTCGATTCCAGACCTTGTAGAGGTTATTCTTGAGATCGCTCTCAAAGTCCTGGATCGACTCTTCGTCCACTCCGGCAGCCCCCTGGTTGGCCCGGACACGTTGCCAGGCTTCCCAGATGAACTCCCGGGAAATACTGTACGGCTTTGCGTTGCTCACAGAATCCTCCCTTTGCAGGTTGTTCTTTGGTAACGCTGAATGACACACCCCCTTGGCTCCATCCCCATTACGGGACTTCGCAGCTACTACGGGGTGTTCCGCCCCTGTGCCCCGCATCGGTACTCTGGCTCTTGCGGGTCCGCCGCTTGAGCGTCTCCCTTAGCATCGGGACGACAGGTTCCCACGTTCCGTGAAAGAGCCTGAATTCGGCTCACGCCGCTTTCATGCCGGATGCCACCTGGGCCGTCAACAGGCTCCGCCCAGACTGATCCCGGCCTAACCACCACCAGCCGGTTTTGACATCGGTGAGATACTTTACGACACGTCATCAGCGGTTCGCTTTCGCTCGTCTTCCGAATTCCCACCTGACATGTCTCGGCATGCCTTTTCCTTAACGCTCACCACCCTGGCTCTTGACCAGAGCAGCTTAAGGTGGTTTGAAGCCTGCTCCTGTAAGCCGGCTTCGAGGGGCCTACCCTCATCTCTCTCACAGTTCCTTGCGTTGACAACACCTCCTCTCTTGTGCAAGTTCGTGGCACACGATGATCGCAGTATTTGCTCGTGATGATGTAGGCCAGGACCCCAGGGCCGGGTCGTCCCTTCTCGATGGGCAGGGCCGGCAGAGGACCCATGACCACCGAACCCATGCCGCCGCTGGGAGCATACTTGCGTCGGATGATCTGGCGGACATAGAAGCCCGCGGGGATGTATTCCAGGATCTCGGTGATGTCTTCCCCGATGCAACGCATGTTCTCAATCAGCCTGGGGTCCGGATCGATGTACTCGGGGACCCGAGGCAGATCCGCCGGCAACGGCGCCCGGCCGTTACGCCGAGAGGGCCGATTCGAGGAGGGGACCTTCGGGGCCGAAGCCGGCGGTGTTGCGGCCGGCTCGGGTACGGGTCGTTGGTCCAACTGCTGCTGGAGCTTCTCGAACAGATCCGCAAACAGCAGCTGCTGGTTCGGATCCATCGTTTCGGACTTGCGGCCGAACATCTGCCGCTTGAGCCAGTGTCAAGGATCGGGTAGACCCAGCCAGTCGGATCGGGTTCAAAACCAGCCACTTTGAGGAGCAGACGGTTTGGCGTAAGGATTTCTCGAAATCGATGCTGTTACGGTTTCGGGAGGTTCGGTATGGCAAACCAACTCAAAATGGCTGTGGTGCATGCAATATCGACGCTGGCGCAGTTGGGCTGGTCACAACGGCGGATCGCTGGGGTGCTGGGAGTCGATCGCGAGACGGTGGCCCGATACGTCCACTCGCCGCCGGCAGATTCAAAACCGGCCACGAACCCGATCCCCGGGTCGGAGCCAGCGGTGAACCCGATCCCCGGGTCCCCGGCGGCGGAGGCCCCATTGGCGGACAAGAGTTCCGGTCCGGAGAGCCTCTGTGAGCCGTTTCGGGCGGTGATTGAGGCAAAGCTCGGGCAGGGACTGACCGGCCAGCGGATCTACCAGGACCTGGTGGAGGGGCATGGTTTCACGGCCAGCTACTCCAGCGTTCGTCGGTTCCTCCAACGTCTGGGTCAGAGTCAGCCGCTGCCGTTCCGCCGGCTGGAGGTGCTGCTGGGTGAGCAGGCACAGGTGGACTTCGGCGTCGGGGCGCCGATTCTGCGGGCGGACGGCAAACGTCGCCGCTGTTATGTCTTCCGGGTCGTCCTGAGTTTCTCGCGAAAGGCGTACAGCGAGGTGGTTTACCATCAGACGACCGAGAACTTCCTCCGCTGCCTGGAGAACGCCTTCTGGTCCTTTGGCGGGGTTCCCCAGACGACCGTGATCGACAATCTCAAGGCGGCCGTCCGTCGGGCGGACTGGTACGATCCGGAGGTGCACCCGAAAATCCAGTCCTTCTGTCAGCACTACGGGACGGTGATTTTGCCGACCAAGCCGCGGATGCCTCGGCACAAGGGCAAGGTGGAAAAGGGGATCGATTACGTCCAAGACAATGCCTTGAAGGGCCACACGTTCGTCAGCCTGGCCGAGGAGAATCAGCACCTCCGCGACTGGGAACGGCGGATCGCCGACACCCGCATCCACGGCACCACCCGCAAGCAGGTTCACCTGCTCTTCCAGGAGGAAAAGTCTCAGTTGACGCCATTGCCTGCCGGTCGATTCCCCAGCTTTGAGGAAGGCCGACGGTCGGTGCACCGGGACGGTCACATCGAGGTGGCCAAGGCGTATTACTCGGTTCCCCCGGAGTATACCGGTCGCCGGGTATGGGCCCGTTGGGATGGTCATCTCGTACGGGTGTTCAACAGCAAGATGGAGTCGATCGCGGTTCACGTCCAAGTCGAGCCGGGGACCTTCCAGACGCAGGATCAGCACTTGCATGCCAAGAAGGTCTCCCAGGTGGAAAAGGGCACGGTGTGGTTGCTAAGAAGAAGTGCCATAATTGGCACCCATGCCGAACAATGGGCGCGCCAGATGCTGGAGGCAAGAGGCGTTGCGGGGGTTCGTAGTGCTCTATCGCTCCATCTTCGATGTGGTTCGGGACTTCCTGGAAGACGAGGCGTTCGCCGGCGAGAACAAGGTGTTGGCCAAATACTTGAAGCCCGACCTGTTGATCGTCGACGACATGGGCATCAAGCAGTTGCCCATCCTCGGTGCAGAGATGGGTTCGCCGGACGCTCACCTTACACTACCCGATCGCGCACTCGGGCTGCGACGCGGTCAGTCCGCCCGGCAAAAGCTCAATGAAGTCGGGCGAAACCTCCTTTGGATCCGCTGCCTGCGCGGAAGCGGCCGCGAGGTGTTGTTTGAGCGAGTCGTACTTCAGCCCCAATGCCGTGGCCGTCTTGTTGAGCCCGTGCGCGCGGGCGAGATGCACGGCTTTCTGCCACAGGTCGAAGGGCAGGCGAGTCCGTTTGGGCTGGCGGCTTCGCCAGCGATCGAACTGGCGAGAGGCAGTACGCAGGGCCACAGGAAGGTTTGTCGATCGGCGGGTGTTCATCGCTCGGTCTCCCATCAGAGGTCTCGCCGGCAGCGCCCGACGACCCGTTCCATGGGCCCCCGATCAAGCCGAATCCACCGGCACCAACTGAGAATACCCAGCCGCCACAGTCATTTCATGCACCCTTGCCGAAAGCACACGGTCGACGCGCACTATTCCGAAGCAACTGGCCTTCGTGTCTCTAGGTAAAGGGTTTTGATATCGTCCTCCGAAAGGGCGTAGTTGTAGATACGAACATCGTCGATCAAGCCCTTCCATTCTCGCCCGGGGTACTCGGAATTACCACCTATCAAAACCCTGTGATGGTTCGTGCGAATTCTACCTGAGGCTTGTGCAGATCCCATCTTTTCTCCATCAACAAACAGGCGCACACTTTGACCGTCGTATACGCCTGCTATGTGGTGCCATTTGCCATCCTCGATGTCCACACGTACCCCGATACCGCCGTACTGATCACCTTCCACCCTCAGGCCAGTGCAGGTAAAAGCTAAACCGTCCATTTCTCCGGTTCCCTGCAGTCTCCAAGCAGTGTCCCCCTTTGTTATGATAGCCTGATGAGACTCACAAAGACCATCGGTTTTGATCCAGGCTACAAGGGTAATCGCTATAGTTATGCTGAACCTTGCGTCGTCACCGCAGTCTATCCAGTCATCATCACCATCCAGACTGAGGACACTCTCTCTGATGGAGTCCCTCTCAATATGCGCATCGCCGTGAAGCCGTCCATGTAATTCGTTCCCTGAAGAGTCAAGCACCTGTTCACCCTCAATGGTGTCAAACGTCCAGCAGGCAACAAGCTGGCGTGGAGACAATGATGGGCCGCGGTACATCTCTCCATTCCTGTAGAGTTGCAGCCGCTCTTGAAAGCCAGCCAAAAGCTCTGGGTCTTTAGAAGGAGGTAGCAAGTCAATCGCCTGCTGCTGCCATTTGATTGCAGATTCAAAGTCTCCGGTTGCGGCGTATGCGGCGGCAAGCGTATCCACACAGTCAGGGTCCTTCCAGTCTACCAATTCGCAGGCCCTGCTTGCGTGTGTGACGGCATCCAAAGCGTCTCGGAACTGCGACTCAAGACACGTTGCAAGGAGCCACGCCAGGCTTTTTCTTGTTTGGATATCGTTTGGATCGATCCGTAAGATGCCTTGGTAATACCGGATCACTTCCGCATGTCGACTCTCTCTTCTATGCTCCAACGCCTGCTTGCGCCATAGGATAGTCAAGACCTCAGCGGCCGCTTGCGCATCATCTCGGCGTTGATCGCTCAAGTCTGACCGGATCTGTTCGAGAACCTTGCAGGCCTCACTCAGCTTGCCAGCGCCAGCATGCTTCCACAGAAGGGAGAGTCTTCTGTCTGGTTCGGCAAGTAGGTGCTCTGCCATGAGGAGAGTTTCTGTAGCGAACTCAGTAGTCCAGGATTCCCAATACTTACCTGTCCGCAGCAGACCATGCAGTTGGTCCCGGGTGGTCTTGGCCTCAGGAAGTCGTCCAAGTAGGTGCAACGTCATAGCCTGGTACGCCACAAATGCGGCATGGGATTCCTGGTAGAGACCACGGTGGAGTATATCGGCCTTTGTCACTGCGTCGTAGGCATCTTTGTAGGCACCTTCCCTATATCGTGCCAGTGCCGCGAGCCAGAAGTTAGTATAGAGTTTGATTGACTGATTCGTTAGACTCCTATCGACCGCGCCTGCCAGCATGGCGGCCCGGTACTGGTGGAAAAGCGATGCATAGTGTTCCTCCATCGTCCGAACGGGCTTTAGAGCCTCGCATGTCGATAACCCAGACTTCAGCTCGGCAACCCAAATCCCAAGGAACACCCCATCCAGCCGTAAGTCAAAGGCCAGTTTGCTTCCGTCAGAAAACCAGGCACCGGATGTGGCGGGGCCGTCAAGAACCTGAAACGCGGCCTGGGTATCCAGATGGTATACCCAAAGCCCAAGATCAGAACCGTCAAATCCTCCGACGCTGACTTCCTGGCTGGTCGGCCCCCATTGGATAATGAGGCCTCGCTCACGGTAGGGCGCTCTCCAACGGGCTACCTCGACCTTTGGATCATGCAAATCCCTGACGACGAGTTCACACCGACCATCTCTGAAGTGCTCACTATAGGCAACGTACTTCTCGTCCGGTGAAACCACAGGGTAGTAGCTCGCACATGGTGCAACCAGTCGCACGTGAGCGCCTTCGGGTTCAATGGCTATAGAACAGAGGTTCTTCGGCGGTCGGGATTCGAAGTAGAGGCGTTTGGAGTCTTGACTCCAAGACGGCATACCACCTCTTGCGATGTACCGAGACTGTCCTGTGCCGTCGGCCTTAATGATCCATACTGTCTCACGGTCAGCATCCATCGACCTGACCACATCTGCGTCAGCAACGCTTGAGAGGGACTGGAACATACGTTCCCTTACGAACGCTATGTACCGGCCGTCTGGCGACCATGCAGGATCCTTTCCAGGAACTGTCAGAACTTGGGTTTTGCCGGACAATAGGTGGTAAACCTCAAGAGCATTACAGCCTGAAACCCCTCGGCTGTAGGCCAACCTTGTACCGTCCGGCGCCCAGACAGCCTTAAACCCGATGACGCCAATCGGCTTGGCTTTCGTGCTAAGGTTGTGAAAGTACTCCGCTGCGCGATGCATTATCCAGAATGCGGGTTCATTTGCATCACCCTTCGGTAGGCCAAGGCTGTCGCTCCGACTGAGGACCTCGAACACATATTTGGTAGCCCAGTAGTTAAAGAACGTCTTCGCGCTTTGGTTCCGCGCGAATACCTTGTTATATAGATCCTTAGCCTGCTCAAACTCCTCAAGCGCGACATGCGCGGAAAAAATACTGAAGTAGTTCGGATAATTGTGCAATAGTGATGCGGATCGCCGCGCATCCGCGAGAGCTTTCCTGTAATTTCGGACACGCATGTGGATCTGGTATCGCAGGTTGTACAAATCTGGATTGTCCGGGTCGAGTCGTATGGCGTCGGTGCAGTACCCTATGGCATGATCCAGTGCCGAGGATTCTAGGAAAGCCATCGCTGCTAGCTGGTATCCAAGCGGCTCTTGCGGCCGCAGACTTGTCATCTTCACCGCGTCAATGTCCATGCTGCGATAGTCTCGTAGCAGTCGATACGTGACGGCACGTGCGCGATAGGATTCATAGTGCCTATGATCAAGTTCCACAGCCTTATCAAGCCACTCAAGTCGCTCCCGTATTGTGCTGGCGACCATCGCTCGCGAAAGAAATGCGTGAGCCGATCTCGGCAGCAGGGTTTCTCCCACCTCGAGGTGTTTCTGCGCCTTAAGCTCAAGTTCCTGATCCGCCTGATCGTTCCCGGAACGACTATCCAGGCAGATTTGAGCGAGAAGCAAGTGAGCTAGGCCGGCGATTGCGTCCTCAGCTTCTGTCAATGATTGGAGTAACTCAGCGGCCACATTGGGATCACTCAACTGGGCTTTCAGCAGACACGCCTGGCGGCCTACATAAGGACTCGTGGTGAGCAGTTCAACCGCCCTCAGTGCTTCTCCGGACCGACCAAGATCATAGAGGGCACGAGCATTATCGTATTTCCGTCTGTGCTCCTGCTCTTCAGCCACCTGCATGGCCCCCTCAGCGGTTCTTGCAGACGCGTCGGCCTCTTCCATTTTCACTATGAGGTCCGCTTCTGCATGTGCCTTGCCCATATACATATATAAGCCAATTGCTCCAGATGTCACGACCGTTATGAGAATGGCAGCAACGGACATAAGTGTAGCGCGACGTCTGCGAGAAAACTTTCGCAGGCGATACAGGACCGTCGGCGGTGCTGCATCAATCGGCTCGTCAGCTAAATGACGCCGAATATCATCAGCCAGAGCTTGAACCGTTTGATATCGATGATTCTGCTCCTTCTCCATAGCCTTTATCGTGATGCAATCAAGATCGCCATGCAGCACGCGCAGCAGTGAACGCACATCACTTCGGCGCTGCTGCGCCAGGACCATTGATGTGTCTTGCGATAAACTGTTCAGCCTTGCACTCGGCGTCTTCGGTTCTTCATCGCAGATTATGTGACGAACACGATCCATGCCTCCCGAGCGAAAAGCATCAGAATCGAAGGGTAAAACACCTAATAGCAACTCATAGAGCACCACCCCCAACGAATAAATGTCCGAGCGCGTATCAATATCCTCCGTAGCCATTGACGCTTGCTCTGGACTCATATATTCGGGCGTACCGAGCAACTGCCGTTGTTCGGTGATCTTTGGCTGTCTGGCAATGGGGTAGTCAAGCGCTTTAGCCAATCCGAAATCTATGATCTTCGGTATGGGATCTTGTTCTTCGCACCAGACGATGATGTTTGACGGCTTGATGTCTCGGTGTATGATGCCCTTTTGGTGAGCATATTGAATAGCATCGCACACCAGGAGGAACAGTCTCAGCCGTTCCTTCACAGAGAGCTTATTCTCATCACAGTATTGAGTCAGCGTTGGCCCTGCTACGTACTCCATAATGAAATACGGCTGACCGGTCTTTGTTGTCCCCGCAGAATACACTTGAGCTATGTTGGGATGATCAAGCCGGGCAGCCAATTGAATCTCTCGCTTGAAGCGAGACTTGGCCACCTGCGAACCTAGCACTCCCTGGCTCATCATCTTCACGGCTACCATTCGATTTGTGCTTCGCTGCTCAGCCTGCCATACCGTACCCATGCCCCCTTCACCGATCTTCTCGATGATTCGATAGCCCTTCCCTGTTGTTTCATTCCGGCCTTGTTCTCTGGAGCCCGATGCTCCGCCGGATCGGCTCAACGTTGGGAAATCCTCTCTGGCCGGCTCAGTCGGATGGCTTTCGTCCTTTCCCATGGGTCTCTCTCCTGCGGATGCACACCTTGTGAGCCTCTTCAAACAACTCGGTTAGTTCACGGGTAAGCCAATTGCTTTCCGAAAGCAGAACGAAAGAATCTGCTAGACTGGTCAGGGAGAAGGAGCTGATCTTCTTCCGACACAGTGCCAAGGCCTTGGCGATGGCAGCATAGTATATCACGTTCGCGGTCTGATGCTCGGTTTCAGTAGTCGCGCGTCGAGAGAGAGCCTTGCCATGCTGTTTGACCCTTTCGAGCAACTCAACACCGACATCAGGGCTTAAGAGAATACGGCCTACAGGTTCATTTGCCAATGAGAACAGCACAGATCGGAATTCATCCGGTGCTTCCCAATGAATTGTATCATCTGAAGTGCTGAATGGGAGTCTCTCGGCCAGCCGATCACGGAGCAACTCCGCCCTCCGGTCGTCACATTCAGCGGTCTGATCGGGATCATCAGTATCAGAGCCAATTTGCCAAATTTGGCTTAGACTCTCGGGATCCAGCCCAAATGTCTCTGTTTCCTTGTCCATGTGGTTTCCTATAAGTGTATCCACGATCGCATGTTCTGGATACACACCGAACCCTAGTAAGGATGTATTGAGACGCTCCAATGGCGCTCCTCAGTCATTCTACGCTCGGTTCTGTCTTATCCTGCGCCTTGCCGGGACAAAATCTCAAGCACGGCAGTGAATTCACTTTCGGCCTCGTCATCTGAGTGAGCCAAAGACCGAAGGCGGCGCATTAAGATTGCCCTAAACCGTCTTTTGACCGTGATGATCATATTGGATGCCTTGGTCTCGTCCGAAATCCCATATGCCGCGCATACCTCTGAAAGTGAGGCCATCTGGGTTCGATTCAATATTGGCGCCAGGACTCTGCGATAGAACGCGCCCCAGTATTGAACTCGGCCCGACTGGGAGTATTCTTCCTTCAGTTCCGCGAGCACTTGCTCCAGAAGGTCCGATGCCCAGGCGTAGTAGAATGCATCTTCCGGCTTCATCTGGGTTCTGATGGGTATTTCCGGAAGGTCATCGGAGTCAAGCGAATGAACGCCGCCCTCCGGGCAGCGAAACTTGGCGCCTTCCTGGCGTTTTACACTGACTACGTACCGCTGCAGTGCCTTGAGCAACAGAGAGCGAAAGCGTCCACGTGCCTTGTTTGCTTGTTGGATCAAATCGCGCCCGAGGACGATTTCACAGAAGAAGCCCTGCGTTAGGTCTTGCGCCCGGTCGTCGGGATAGCCCTTACGTCGGAGAAAGGAGAATACGGGCCTCCAATAGATGCGCGTGAGCTTTTCCACGATTACCCTACGTCCGCTCTCATCCGAGGTATTGGCAGCCTCAAATAGAGACCATCTCGTGGGCTGAAATTTCCCTGAGCCGGAATCCATACTTCTTGAACCCGGTAACTGCATCGCAATAAGGCCCAATCCCAGAGACGCGGAATTCGCTCCATCCGCCGAGCCAGAAAATGCCCCGACAACTGCGTTCCCGATTGCCTCTGGCTCGTCACTGTCTCCATCCTAGCCGACTCCGGTTTCTTCTTCAAGTCTATCGTTCGTAAAAAGTTAGGGTGCAGGTTTGAGTTTACATACTGGACAGTGCCATGTTCTGGCCTGTCTTCGTGGCGGGATTGTCAGCCCGTTTCCCGTTCCATTTTCGTCTGACACAGTTGGGTTAACAGTTCAATCCAACGATCTACCAGGGTACGGAGGCGACCGTAGTTCTTCAGGGAACCCGCGGCAAACGCGGGCAGCGTTGGTGTGAACGCGTCTGGACGGTGATCGCGACCTGCCGCCAACAGGGTCGCCGCGTCCTCGAATTCTTCTGCGACGCCCTCAACGCCCACTTCCAGCAAGAAGCCGCTCCGTCTCTACTCCGCTGACAACAATCCGTGAACGGTTACCTTGTTCGGCCCTGTGGCGAAGGTCTCCGGGGAGATGGAGCCGCATCAGGACGCTTTGGACACAACGATACAGGCTTCGATCGAGGCCCCGGACGAGACGAAGGTCCTGGTCGCCAGCATGGATGGGGCGAACGTTCTGCTGCGGGAGCCCGGTGTCCGTCGCGGACGGCCGTCCGAACGACCTCGGCCGGAGGAGGCCGAGGAACCGAAGAACGCGACGTACAAGAATGCCATGGTCGGAGCGATTTTCTTACTATGGGGCCGACCACAACGAGCGATTCGACAGCTACGAGAAATTGGTGGACTTCTATCATGCCGGCGAGCACCTGTCCAAGGCGGCGGAGGCCCTGTTCGGCAAGAACAGCACAGAGGGCAAGCACTGGTACACGAAGTATCGAGCCATCCTCCAAGAACAAGACGACGGTGTCAAAGCCCTGCGGCGTTCCATCGACTACTACAGGGCGCGCCCGCCGGCTCAGCCCAAGCAGCCGCAAGGCCTTGGCGATGGAACGGACGTTCTTCCGACGCAACAGACATCGGATGTGCGTTGGTCACGGCAAGGCGGACAGCGAATCCTCAACTTTCGCTGCTATGTCAAATCCGGACTCTGGAAGGAATTCTGGGATACCTACAGACAGCTTCGCTGGTCTGCGTAAACCGGTACGTAAAATGAAACCTGCACCCGAAAGTTACAGACGCTATATCTGCGAGACCATGTCGCCGTGAGCTCCCTGGGAGGAGCCAGTCTTCCGCCGCAAATAAAGTGTCTTTGCGGCAAGCGTGCATGAAGAGTTCTTGTTTCGGGGGTATCGTCAGCGGTTGTCGGCGCGTCTGATGGCGGAGCTGACGATGGGCAATCTTCGAAAGCTCAAGAGAGCATGCCAGAACCAGCGTCCGCTGCCGGCCTTGTCTGCCGGGGACGACGATGCGGGCCGGCGGATCGACCTGGACCAAAGCGAGCTGGAGGCGATCCTGGAACGCGCCAAGACGGCGCCCCTGAGTGAAGAGGAATCCGCGAAGCTCCACGCCGTGATCGAGACGTTGGTGTTTCTGACCCAGGAATTGGAGAAAAAGCGGGTCTCGATCCAGCGACTGAAACACCTGCTGTTCGGGGCGACGACGGAGACGACGCGCCAGGTGCTCCAGAAGATTCTCGATCAGGCCGGTCCGCAGGACCCACCGGGTCAGGAGGCGGACCCGCAAGCGGACCCGGGCCCCGCCGCAGAATCCCAGGAAAAGCCCCACGGGCATGGGCGTAACGGGGCCGAGGCATACGTCGGCGCCGAGAAGGTCTGCGTGTCACATGAGTCCCTCAAGCCGGGAGATCCGTGTCCGCTCTGTAAAAAAGGCACCATGTATGAGAGCGTCGAACCCGGCCGCCTGGTCCGGATCCGAGGGCAGGCGCCCCTGGGGGCGACCGTGTACGAAGTGCAGAAGCTGCGATGCCACCTGTGCGGGGAGATCTTCACGGCCCGGATGCCGCCGGGCGTGGGAACCGAGAAGTACGATGCCGAATCGGCGAGCATGATCGCGTTGCTCAACGGCGTCAATCCCTTCGACTATTTGACCCAACTACTGAAGCACGCCGATGAGCTCGCTGTGCATCCGGCCGACTGGATGCCCTGGAACTACCGGGACACGCTCCAGAAGTTGGCCGCCTCTCGGAAAAGGTGATCCCCTGCCCTCCAGCTCCACAGCCGCCAGAACAATTCAAAGATTTTTCACGCCATCCGCAAAGTCACCAAATAAAGCAGTTCGTCTGACCTACGCCAAAATGAGATGCACCAAAACGAAACAAAACTTGAAGCCCAGCGCAGGCCTCAGCAGTAGCCTGCGTAGAAACAGTTGAACGACCACTGCGAAGTACGAAGTGAACAGACCAGGCAGTATGGTTCGTTTGGCGAGTCGGCGTAAAGTCAAACCAGGTTCAAACGGTGCGACAACGAAGAAAGCGAGGTTGGAAATGAATGTGATGTGTCCACACTGCAAGAACACGTTGGCCATTTCTGATTCTGAGATTCATCATCCTAATGACCAAGCAGGGTCTTCTAGTCGAGTTCTCTGGATCGCTATGGTAGTCGTAGCAATTGGAGTCGCAGGTCCACTCGGGCTCGTCGGAGGGACCATCGTTGCGCGTGCAGGCGTTGAGGATGAAGATACACACAGTCAGATTTCAGAACTAAAGAGGCATATAGAGCAACTCACGAGCGACAACAACAGAGCCAAAGCAGCCGTGGCCCGATCACACGAAGAAGTCGATGCACTTCAAACGACGAATGGGAAGGCTGTTGGGAAATGCGAGGATGTGGCCAGGGCGCTTACCCAAGAGAAGCTTCGCGCGACTGCATTGCAGAAAGAGCTTGAACAGCTTGAAACTCAGTACTCCACACTACTGGAGCAGTCCGGGGGACTCCGCGAGGAAGGTGGCGCAACAGGAGAATCGCAAGCACAAGTGCCATCACTCGTAGGTGTTGAAACACCTCTCGGCACTATCAGCAGAGTCGGTGTAGCGTACGGTGGTGAAAACATGCGAGTGGGCAATCGAAAGGTGAGAAGCAATCACGCGTTTGTATGTTTGTGTATTAAGGCAACGCGGCGACATCCCCTAACGGACGTCACACACTGGACTTTGGTAGATGATCAAGGACGACGGTACAAATGGGTAGCCATCATGGCCGAGCATGGCACCTACTTTGGTGTGGAGCAACTTGCCGCGTATGGAAGCCCAAGAGCTCCCAAGAGAAACGGCTTTGTATACGAGATACCCTTTGGCGTCGAAACACTTGATTTCTACATTGGGGACAAGAAGGTGGGACGGGCGCTGTCGGAACAGATCAGGTATCCACGTCACCCGTAGTTGAAGGCTGTGGACAAGCCAAGCAGGATAGTTGAGGAGCATGCCATGACAACACAGTGTCCAAGTTGCAGTACGCCATTTCACACTTCGGATGCTAACCTAGGAAAGAAGGCAACATGCCTAAGGTGCAAACAGACCTTTGTGGTGATACCTTCTGTGAGCGTGGTCAGGCCGCATTCGACAAAACATGGCGAGCATCCCAAAGAGCCTGGTGAACCGCGTCACTGCCTTGAGAATCATGTTTGCTCCCAAGCAAGCGCGAGAGCAGCACGGGATGACGAGCACGAACCCATGGAGGAAAGCCAAGATGCAACATCCGCAAGTGTAGGTGCTGCAGGTTACTGCGCCGCAATTCTGTTAGTGTTCTACATGGGGTTTGCAGGTCCTGCAGCGATAGTCCTAGTTCCTATCGAGGCGATAAGTCTTATCATTAGGGCCGTGTTCTTACAAATCTTCACCCATTGGGTATGTGGATTCAAGCCACACTTCTTGCGGGCGTTTACGGTTGGCCTGATCAGCGATGCTGTGTCCATCCCAATTGGCGTCCTAATTGGCGTCCTATTTGCCGTCTTGGGTGAAAGAAACGGGTTTTCGTTCTTGGCATCGGGACTGATAGGCCTGCTCATACACATAGGCTTGTGTGCCAACATGATCAAGCATCCCGAGACAGGCTCCATCGGTTTTATCCGAGCATCACTCGTTCTTGTTCTCCAGATTCTCGTATGTTCGATAATCGGTGGAGCCATAGGCGGGTGCCATTTGCTCTTAATGTGAGGCTGATCGGAGGCTTTAAGAAAGGAGCGGCAAGATGCTACGCTATGGAGGCTATGTTGTGCTCACAGCGTTGCTTTCCGTGAGTGTTGCTGTGAATCCAGGGATCTCATTCGCGGACTCCACAGGTGATAGATACGTGCATGAGTATGGCACTGATGCCATGAAACTGATGCACAAAACAACTTACGATAATTCCGGAGTCACCGATGATACAAGCGCTGCATCCTCACTTTCCTCTGATGCAATGGCCGCTGTATCATGTACGTCCCATCATATCCTCGCAAGAAAACGAAAACAACTGCGTGACTTCTTGGACGCCAGCATGGAAAGAATATCCCAGATTCATAGACGAGAACTCTTAGAAATGACTGGGCCTAACCAACATGCCATTGCTTGGGCTGAAAACGTACTGAGCGAAGTCCAAAGAGCGGTGTACACGTTACGAACAAGACCCCTCGTTGACTCTGTGGACGTGTGGGCGCCCCGGCAGCAACTTATAGGAAGAACGAAGTTGTCCGTACATGAGTACACACGAAAGGTACCCGATCCTTGACAGACTTGCCCCGATGGAACCACCTGAGGGGTTGTGATGACCCCGGTCATTGTGATAGAATCGTATGCTGTAGTATGTGAGATTGTCGTTGGTGCTCACATATGGGAAATTCCGGCTAAGTCAGCGAGAGGGTTTCGGTGGGGCGCATGAGCCCATAGGAGCGATGAAGGAGGGGTAATGCCCTCCGAGGTGATGCCGGACATCACCCTGAGACGGGTAACGCCCGGCTCAGGCAAAGGGGCTCTCGGTAAGTGGCGGGCACCGTATAGGCAACACTGTCTGGACTTCGAGCCAGGGAGCAGTGAGCCTCACTGGGTGCCGAGTCGGAGGTATAACCATGCCGCCAAGGGGCGTATGTAGACGAGTGCTTGAACCTCGGGCTGTCTGGGAAGGTCCTCTGGGGACAAGCTGCTGCTGTCAACCGGATTCGGGAAATCCGACCGTCCGGGATGAGAGGGGGGCCCACGGAGACGTGGACTATGGTGGAATTAGGAACCCGCTCCTCGGATCGAAAGAGAGGAGATCGAAAAACTCTCCACCTACGGTTGCGCACGCCGTATTTCTACCCGACGAGGCGTATCTGGAGGATTTGACATGAGAATTCTGATTGCTGCGTCGACCATACTAGCGTTGACAACACTGACACAGGCTGAATATAGCGGCGGCAGCGGCACGACGGACGACCCGTACCAGATCGCCACGGCCGCCGACCTGATCGCCCTCGGCGAGACGCCCGGCGACTACGACAAGCACTTCATCGTGACCGCCGACATCGACCTGGAACCCAACCTCCCCGGCCGCAGAGTTTTTGACCGGGCGGTCATCGCCCCGGATGTCAACGACGCGGACGCCAGGTTCGAGGGAACCTCCTTCACCGGCGTCTTTGACGGTGATGGGCATGTCATCTCGAATGTGACGATACGAGGTAAGCACTATTTGGGCTTGTTTGGGCAATTGCGGCATTTGCCTTCGTCTGGCGACGGTGAGGTGAGGAACCTGGGAGTGGTGGCTGTCGACGTCATGGGATTGGGTGAGTGTGTCGGAGGTCTGGTGGGCGTCAATTATGGTGGTTCTATCAACACATGCTACTGCACCGGTTCGGTCGCAGGACTCGCCTTTGTCGGCGGCCTCGCGGGGACCAATGTGGAAAACGCATATATCGTCAGAAGCCACAACAGCAGCTCCATCACTGGAGACGGATTTGTCGGCGGCCTCGCTGGGGACAATTGGGGGACAATCACGACAAGCTATAACAGCGGTCCGGTCAGTGGAGATAGCTATGTCGGCGGCCTTGTTGGCATGTGTTATAGCGGGACGACCATGAGGAGCTATAACAGCGGTCCGGTCAGTGGAGATAGCTGTGTCGGCGGCCTTGTTGGCGTGTATTATGGCGGGACGATCACAGAGAGCTACAACAGTGGGGTGGTTATAGGGGGATGGCCGGCCGGAGGCATAGTGGGGGATTACAGCGCTATTCGCAGCCCAATCACCTTCAGCTTCTGGGATACGCAGACGTCGCGTCAGAACTGGAGTGGCGGAGGTACGGGGAAAACCACGGCTCAGATGCAGGACATCCAAACGTATCTCGATGCCGGGTGGGACTTCGTGGGTGAGACAGCCAATGGCTTGCACGATTTCTGGCAGATGCCGGAAGACGGGGGCTATCCGGTTTTCGCGGCGCCGTTGGAGTTGGAGGGCGCAGGCACGGCGGAAGACCCGTATCGCATTTCGAATCCTTTGGAGTTGGGGGCAATGGTGCACTACGACAGCTCGGCTCATTATCGACTCTGCGATGCTCTTGACTTTTCGGACATCGTTCTGCCTGCGGCCCCCATTCCGTCTTTTGCGGGTACATTCGATGGGAATAACTTAACGATCTCGCACTTGAGCATAACAGGTGAAGGAACTCTGGGCCTGTTCAGGTCTCTGTCGTCGAGTGCACAGATCCAGGACTTGGGCGTGCTGGATGTCAACATCATCGGTTCGGGTGACTACGTGGGCGCATTGGTCGGGAGCAATAATGGCACCGTCACACGATGTTACGGGACTGGTACCATCATAGGCCGCATGTTTGTTGGAGGCTTGGTAGGGGCTAACGGGATGACAACCTCATTCGTGGGTTCATTCGGCACTATAGCCCAATGCTACAGCATGGCTGAAGTACTTGGTGTTGATGGGGTTGGCGGCTTGGTCGGAGTGAACCAAGGCGAAATAGTCAACTGTTATACTTCTGGCTCGGTGGAATGGTGGAACACAACTGAGGCACACTCGACAGGGATGGACCGGATAGGTGCCTTGGTAGGGATCAACTACTTTCCTTCTTTTATGAACTACGTAGCCGGTTCTATCTCCAACTGCTATTCCACGAGCGATGTTTCTCCGACCGTTGCCGGGCGATGCTATCTGGTAGGAGAGAACCGGAGGGGAACAGTCACACGTTCATTCTGGGAGACCACCGACCTTAGTCAGGGCTGGCCATTCGATTCAGGAATCAATTGGCGTAAAGCCGAGATGCAGAACATCCAAACGTATCTCAACGCTGATTGGGACTTCGTGGGCGAGACAAGAAACGGCACTGAAGATATCTGGTGGATGGCAGACGGGGATGACTACCCAAGATTGTGGTGGGAACCGCTGCCAAGGCATGCTTTCAGTCCGGAACCGCGGGGTGGGGCAATAGACGTCGTGCAGCCAGTTATCCTAAGGTGGTCCTCAGGAGCGTCGGCCGTGTTTCACGATCTGTACTTTGGCGACGATCAGGATGTCGTGAGCCAAGCTACAACGGAGGACTCAAGCGTCTATCGGGGTCGACTTGCTGCAGAAACCACGAGTTATGAGCTTGGTGACTTGGAATACGGTAAGGCATATTATTGGCGGATCGACGAGATTAGTGATACGGAGCCTAACAGCGTTTGCGTGGGTAATGTGTGGAGTTTTGTCATGCGTGGTTCCTTAGTGTACGTCTCTCCGGAAGACAGAAGTACCACAACCGTTGCCACACTGCGCTGGGAGGCGGAACCGGGCGGTGAATATGCTTACGATGTGTATTTTGGAAATGACAGAGAATCCGTAAGCTCTGCGACAACTGAGAGCAAGGATATCTATCGCGTTCGTTTGCCAGCATGGACAACCAGTTATAGTCCTCCGGAAGATTTACTGCCTGGGACGACGTACTACTGGCGGATTGATGCGGTCGATGCAAGCGATCCACTGAACATCGCAAAAGGAAATGTCTGGAGCTTCACCATGGAAAGTCGAGGGAGTAGAAGATAGGCCGACCGGAGGCGTGAATAAGGCTGCTCCTCGGTAGCATTTACTAAGGTCGAGGCAAAGTAGCATCCACTCAAGGCTCCAGGTCGAGGGCTGAGCACGGTTCTTGTAAAGGTTGCTTGGTAAAATCGCTTTAGTCAGGATCTGTTGGTGGGAGAATTGGACGCTATGAAGACGTTGCTTCTGGCCTGGATTACATCCGTGTTGATTCTGCCTGCTCAGGCCAAATACGGCGGTGGCATTGGGACGGTGGACGATCCCTATCGAATCGCCACAGCCACCGATCTGATTGCGCTTGGTGAGAGTCCCGAAGACTACGACAAAGTCTTCCTTCTGGTGGCCGACATCGACCTGGACCCAAATCTCTCGGGCGGACAGACCTTCGATAAGGCAGTCATCGCAGCGGATATGGATCCAAATGACCAAGTGAATGAGTTTAGTGGGACTGCCTTCACCGGTGTGTTCGATGGTGGCGGCCACAGAATCTCCCGTCTAACCATCGAGGGTCAGAGTTATGTCGGCCTGTTTGGTCGATTAGGAGAAACAGCGGCGGTGAGAGATCTGTGTCTGGCAGATGTTAATGTAAGTGGTTCAGGCGAGTATATTGCGGGAGTAGCGGCGTGGAATGAGGGTGAAGTCAGTCATTGCTCCAGCACAGGATCGGCCGCAGGACGCTGGAGCGTCAGCGAGTTGCCGGGCCATCCGTCCGTTCTATGGCGCCGCTACAGTGGAGATTGTGTTGCTGGACTGGTAGGGTCAAACAGAGGGCAAGTCAATCATTGCTACAGCATTGTCTTTGTTAACGGACGTCGCAATATTGGGGGGCTAGTGGCCGAGAACTCGGGCAAGGTGCTATACTCCTACAGTGTGAGCGAGGTAACAGGGGGAACCGGGCATGTCGGCGGACTGATAGGAGAGAACTTGGGCGATGTGGCGAACTGTTACAGTGCGGGTGCGGTGATTGGCAGCGGTGAATCACACGGAGGGTTGATAGGTAGAAATTCGGGCGATGTAAGGTCCTGCTATAGCACTGGCGCGGTTAGTAGCGAGGTGGCCTCTTTCGTTGGTGGACTCGTAGGGGAGAACTCAGGAACTGCAGTATGCTGTTACAGCACCGGAAGCGTCAACGGTGGTGTTTCATCTTCGATCAGCGGACTTGCGGGGGCTGGAGGTTGGGTCATGCACTGCCTGTGGGACATAGAGACCTCCGGTGTGACACAGAGTGTTGATGGAGTTGGGTTGACCACAGCTGAGATGATGGATTCAGATATGCTCGGCCAAAATGGCTTTGCGAACAATCCCAACTGGGTTCTCGATAGCGGTCGGGATTATCCGCGATTGACGTGGGAAGGTACTTCAGGACAAATGATTCCTGAGCCCAACATTGACTGGTTGGAAGGGGATGGGACATCGGAGAGTCCTTATAGGATAGAGACAGCCGATCAACTGATGCTGCTTGCGAGGGCGAGTATGTTCTGGGAAAGATACTCTACCCTACAAAACGATATTGATCTGGACCCGAATCTTCCGGGCAGACAGGTCTTCGGGCGAGCACTGTTCCCCAGTTTCACAGGGGTCTTCAAGGGACGTTTTCACGTTATCTCACATTTGACGATTGAGGGCGACAGCTACCTCGGATTGTTCGGTCAGGTGGCGTCTGCAGCGGTCGTGCAAGACCTCGGTCTCATTGATGTTACGGTGACCGGTTCTGGGGACTATGTTGGGGGACTGGCGGGCCAAAACTTTGGCACTATAAGCCGCTGTCGTAGCACGGGGACTGTAAACGGGAACAACGTTATCGGCGGGCTCATAGGCCTAAGTGAAGGTGCCGTGAGTCAGTGCTACAGCGCCGGTGCTGTGCTCGGCGAGAGGTCTATTGGTGGGCTGGTAGGAAGGAATGACAATACGATCAGCGAATGCTATAGCCTTTGCATATCCAGTGGGTGGGGATCTGTTGGAGGATTGGTGGGCTGGAATAACGAAGGGAATATCGCTGTCTGTTATAGTGCTGGTGCCGTCGTAGCAAGTAGAAACCCCTGTATCCATATCGGTAGACTTGTGGGGCAAAACACCAACGGTAGCATACAGAACTGTCTGTGGGATGTGCAGAGCGTGGAGGCTTTCCAGTCAAAAGATGGATGGGATTTTGTGTTCGACGTGACAGATGGGCATGACGAGGTGTGGTGGATTCGCGAAGGTGAGTCGTACCCGGCACTTTGGTGGGAGGACTGGCCGTCACATGCGTTTAATCCACAACCGGAGGATGGTACACGCTCTCACTTCTATCTGTCTCCTGTTATTAGTTGGTATTCCGGTTTGTTGGCCAGTTTTCATGACGTCTACTTTGGCGAAGATGAGGGTTTGGTGAGCCAAGGCACTACCGGTGACTTGAGTGTCTATCGAGGGCGACTTCCTGAGGGGGCTACTTGCTATGAGCCAGGGGAACTGAAGTACCTTACAACATACTACTGGCGAATTGACGGGATCGATGAAGCTGATCCAGATCAAGTCTCCACAGGTCCTGTCTGGAGCTTCACTACGCGTGGCCCTGTCATCCCTCTCTATCCGGAAGACGGAGGGACTACCAATGTGGTTATGCTCCGTTGGGCACGAGAACCGGGGACACAGTACAACTACGATGTATACTTGGGAGATAACAAAGAATCTGTAAGCTCTGCGACAGCTGAAAGCAGAGATATCTATCGCGGCCGCTTTCCGACATGGACGACCAGCTACCAACCCGCCGAGAATTTGCGATTAGGTGTGACATATTACTGGCGGATTGATGCGCTTGAGAACGGAAATCCGCCGAACATTATAAAGGGTGGCGTTTGGGCCTTCACTGTAGGAATAGAGTGAGCGTCCGGCGAACCCGTCTTTTCAGGTGGTCTGTTCGGCGATAGTGTGCCTTGCGACAAAGGAGGTGCATTATGGCACAGCAGGCATCGAAGTCGTTGAGGAGCTATTGTCAAATGTTGTGGATGGAAAAAGTTTGAGGTCGCTTGGGCGGAGGGGGTTTGGCATTTCATCCAGGCGGCCTCACATGCCAGAGATCGCCAGGCGGTTCAGGTGTGTGCCATGGCCACAGACCGGGGCGGAGCCCCTATCTGGCTTCGGTTGGGGGGTGTTTGAAAAGCCTGGTCCCCTCGCCGAAGGCGATTTCAGTTTCCGTCCCAATGACCTCGTGAAACTCTGCATGATCAAGCGGCTTCCTTCTTGAGTCCATCGACGAATGTCACGCCCTGAATCACTTGGGGCAACAACGCCGCACCGTTGAGACGACGCCAGTGTGTCTCGGCACACCGGACCAGCTTGAAGACCATCGTCAAGCAAGCCACGTGCAGTCCGTGAAGTGACAGCAGGGCCAGCATGATGAACGAGCAGTAGTACCGGTCGAAAACGACCACGTCGTTCTCATCGAAGGTTTCCAAGTGGAAATCGGCATGTAAAAGGGACCCACGTCGGCGCCGAATTTGGACCCACCTAAGGCATACTATACACCCTTATACCACACCGTCAAACGGATCATTGCTTTGCTGGTCTGTTCTTTTTGACCGACTCGCGGAACCGGTAGCTCTCGGCGTTCATCTCGAAGATGTGGCAGTGATGCGTTAGCCGGTCCAGTAAGGCCGCCGTCATGCGTTCGCCCTGGAAAACCTGGCCCCACTCGCTGAACGGCAGGTTGCTGGTGATCAGCAGGCTGGCGCGTTCATACCGATCGGCGAGGACCTGGAACAACAGCTCGGCACCGGTCCGGCTGAAGGTGTCTTTGCGGCAAGCGTGCATGAAGAGTTCTTGTTTCGGGGGTATCGTCAGCGGTTGTCGGCGCGTCTGATGGGATCGGCGGTCTGTGGAAGAGATCGCCCGGGCGTGCCGGTGAAACCGACGTTCTGGAGAACCGCTGATGAGGAGACGACAATCGGTAGAGGTGCCGCGGACATTGGAGTTGATGCGCCGGGAGATTGGGCAATGGCGTCGGCGGCAGTCCGGTCGCAAGCGACTGCCCCGGGAGTTCTGGGTCCAGGCGGTGTCGCTGGCTCGGGAGCACGGGGTCCATCGGACCGCCCGCACCCTGGGCCTGAAGTACGACTCGCTCAAGAAGCATCTCGAGGGAGCGGCCCCGGATGCGGGGAATCCGGGCAGAGCCAAACCCGATTTCATCGAGCTTCTGCCGGGCGGGCTGACGTCCTCGTCCGCCGAATGCACGATCGAGTGGGAGGACGGCCACGGCGGGAAGATGCGGATGCACGTGAAGGGGATCGGGGTTCCCGACCTCGTCTCCTTCGCCCGCCTGTTCCGGAGTGGCCCGGCATGATCCAGGTGACCCCGCAGATGCGGATTCTGGTGGCCGTCGAGCCGGCGGATTTCCGCAAAGGGATTGACGGTCTGGCCTGTCTGTGTCGCGTGGTCCTGCACAGCGATCCATTCAGCGGCTACGTGTTCGTCTTCTGCAATCGCCGCCGTCAGGCCATCAAGATCCTGGTCTATGATGGGCAGGGATTCTGGCTGTGCCAGAAGCGGCTCTCGAAGGGACGGTTTCCCTGGTGGCCGCAGAACCCCGCCGGGACGACCCAGGCTCTGGAGGCGCACCAGCTGGGCGTCCTGCTGTCCGGTGGCGATCCGGCGGCGGCCCAAGGGGTTCCGCCCTACCCCCTATCCCTGGACCAGAGTGACTACCATCAGAAAATGTGCGAAAGATCCTTTACACTACCAATCTGGGCTACGAAAAGGCAGTACCGCCTGAGATTCTCTACCATGCTGCGGCCCGCAAGAACCTCAAGTCCATCCAGTAGCAGGGCTTATTGCGCGGCGGTCGTCGTCACGTTCACTTGCTACCAGATGCGCGGAGCGCCGAATGGATGGGACGCTGCCATGGCAAAGCTGTTGTGCTGGAGACCAAGGCCGGTCGGATGTATCGCGAAGGGTGCAAGCTCTATCTGTCGGCCAATGGTGTCTGGCTAACCGATGCTGTTTTGCCCGAATACCTGACATTCCCTTGTGACTGAGCGGGGCCAGTCAAAGGTCTGTGGCGTCAGGTTCTGGATTGCCATCGAGCCTACACTTCAGGGTAGTTCCACGGCCATATCGAAGTCGTCCGCGCTGCCGGCAGGCTTGCGAATGAAATCGATCCAGGCGCCGCACTCGCACTCGGCGTAGAAATGGTGGGCGATTCGATAGTCCACGGTGTCCAGCATGTTGCAAAGATCCTTGGTGCGAAAGCCGTTTACCTGTCTGCCGCAGTGCGGGCATTGGCATTTGTAGTCAACCCAGTCAAAGGCTCCCTCGCAAGGGTCGCCCAGACGCTGGGGTTCTCTATGAGGAAGAACCGCTGATCCATCAGTTTCTTTCCGTGCCATTGTTCTCCGTCTCCAGGATAGGCCGTGTCGCCCAAGTGCGATGCTTGGTGGCTGTTCCTCCAAATCGAGACCTCATCATACACCAAGCAGGGTGGATAGGTCAAGCGAAATGCCCTCGGCATGGCAATCGGTCCCCATCGCAATCGGACAGTATGTAGCGGCCAGTCCCCATCCTTGAGTCCTGGCCGCTGGGGTCAGGGGAGGTGCAAAATGACAGAGATGTGTGACGCCGAGAAGATTGTGGAGTGGCTAAAGGCTGAGGGCTGGAAGGAGCAGATGTCGGGGATGATTTACATCAACGGCACCCTGGGAACCAATTTGCTCAAGGGCAAAGAGGTCATCACCATACAGCAAGACTTTTATCCTGACGATGAGTTTCTCGAGCAGGAGTGGCCGGCAGATGAGCCACAGACTACCTCGCTGGCGGGCACTCAGGATTCTTCAAGGGCGGTGCAGCCCGGAGGTGTACAATGACAAGAGAAGAGGCACGATTGCTGCCGGTTGTTGAATGGGCCGGCAGTGAATTCCTGGTTGACGTCGTCGGCAGGCGGTTCACGAATGTCAACGACCCAGATGAGTTCATCGACATGCATTCGGCCCAGGGCCGCGCGATGGTGAGGCAGATGCAGGACGGAGAATGGCGAGTCTTTGCGGTTGATTCAAGCAGTGGGGATTTGACGGTGTGAGGGGTCTTGGCAACAGATATAGAAGCGCGGATGCCATTTCGAGGTGATGGGCGTGTCGGAACCTGTTCGGTTCCGATCGCCATCGCGTTTCTTCGAACAAAGCGGCTCTCGCGTTTTGGAGAGCCGCTTTCGGCTCGGAGGTGGTGCGTATGGTTACATCCAATGGTCGAGATGCCCAATTGGCGTTGCTCATGGCAGCAAGATGGCGGGACGAAATCGAGAGCGCCATCGACCGCGTCAAGAAATCCTTGAATCGTTCAGGGCTTGATTGTTGGTTTCAAAAGCAGTGGTACCGGTGCCAAGCGGTGCGGCTGAAAGGCGAGCACGAGCTCGCAAAGGAACGAGCAAAGCATCGTCAGATCGGCGAGCATGGAGGTGATGAAAATGGAAGAGAAAAGGCACAAGGCAGACGGCCCTTGGGTACTGCCCATCGTTTGGCGTGGTCCGACCCAATACTTCACGGACCTGAGATTGCGGCAGTTCAGGAACGTCAAGAATCCACACGATTGCGTGGATTTCGATAGTGACAAGGGCCGGCAGACGTGTGAGCAGGCCGGCATTGTCGTGTGCCGGGAGTGCAAGATGGCGGCCATCATATCGCCGGCATTGGAGAGGAACGAGCTGCGGTGCATGAACTGCCTGGCACTGATTGTGCCGAAGGTGAGGTTGTGAAAAGCTCTGTTCGTGCAGCAGTGGCTGGAGTCTGGAGCATGGCGCGAATCGGAATGATCGCCACCCCACAAACGAGCCGACGAATCGAATGGAACTGCTGCTGAGTTGGTTTGCACAGAACCAGCGGCCGTAGGTGGCCGGGTACAGCAAATGCTCTACCGGCGTCTTGCTCTGCTGGGGTTTGCTCCTTGGTCCGGCTCCCTTGGCGTGGATTGCACCCTGTTGGTCCATTGGAGCTCCTGAATGCGCCTCCGTGGCACTGCTTCCATGGTGGCTCAGGCCACGCGACGAGGCTCTTTAACATCGGCCGAGGTCATTTTGTTGCCTGCGATACGTGCCGTACCTACGTGCTCGTGGGCTCCAATCTGATGAGCAACTGGCGCCAGGAAGATGAGACCATCTGGCGAGCGAATAGTGACAGCATAGATGGGTATGAACTGCTCGATTGGACGGGGCAGCGGGGCGACAGGGACGGATTCGGTGGCACATAGGGCGGTCATACAGAGCCTCTCTGCGGTCTGTGGTGCATACTCTCATGGGGCAGAACTTCCCTCTGTGATTGGTTGAACCCCTATGGTTCAACACTCCTGCAAGATGTTGATTTTTCGGTGTTTCGGGGGCGTGACGCTGATTTACTCCCTAATTGTGATTTGCGGTTTCGAACAATGGGATACAACCGCAAATCATTTACGGGATTAAATCACTGTCCCGCTCCAGCCATGAAACTTGAAAAATCAAAGTCGTGCTCCCACTCCGTCTTTCGCCAGGGGTGTCGAAAGACGGAGGTGGTCAACATGGACCAACAAGAACTCGAGATATACGACGGCATCGTCGTGCCGGCATCGGCACTGCGACAGGAACAACGCAGGACCAGGTACGGCAACTTGGCGGACCTGCCGGATGAGGAACTCGCAGACCCGGAGGAGCTCGAGCGGGTGATGTACAAGCAGATGTGGTGGCCCATCCTGCGGTTGCCGCAGCAGCGGTGGGAGTGTCGGGTTCGGCCGAACATGGACGAGGACGGCAGGCTCGACTGGGGTGCATTCGGGACCGTGGACTTTGACAGCTACAGGCCACAGCACAGCAGGCTTCGGTACAGGATAGAGCAGCTCAAGGAGCGGCTCAAAGACCAATCCTGCCTGCTTCGTATGATGTCGGACCGTGTTCCGGGCAAGACCAAGTACAAAATCATGAGGCTGGTTCGAACCGGGGTGCTGGACATCGGTGCCATTGAGAACAACGAGATGTACTTCCTGGTGGCGATGTATCTTCGGGTGTGGCGGCTTCGTCGTGAGATTGAGCATCTGCGGGAAAAGAGCAGGGAGCAGCAGGAGGCCAAGGTCCGGGAGCTCTGGGCCTCTCCGGGGTGCTGAGTCGCCCCGTTCTGCGCTTCAGTGTCGGTGTGAATTGCCGCGGCTTCGCTCAAGGGTCGGTGCGGTTTGGGGGCGTCGAAGTGCGCGGTAGCGGTACAGTTCTGCGCTTGGAATTGTGCATGTCCGGGTACGGTTCCCGAGTCTAGCTCGCGCCGGGGAGCGGTACAGTCGGTGCGCGCTATGGGAGGTTGTGCGGGGCGGCATCGGCGTGTTCGGCGGGCGGCAAAGGTGTGCGGCAGGGCACAATCCAGCGAAGCGGTGAAGTGCCTTCGGCACTATGGCGACCTCCGCTGACGCTTCGGTCACCTGTCCGGGTCCACTTCGCGTCCCCCGGGGGACCGCGGTGGCGTAGGGCAGAGGAACTGGTACACGCCGCTCTCTCAGTCGGTCGCGGCAGTCAGAGGGCCTGGGTCTGCGTCAGTGGCGGGCGCATAACGCATGGGGTGAGGGTACCGTTTGGGTTCGGCAATGCGTCGCGTGGTGGTACAGGTTGGGCGCGAGACCGTGTTCCGTCGTTGTACGGTTTCGGCCAGGAGCCGGGACAGTTCGACAGTCGGTTTCGGCAAGCTCGGGGTACGTTTGCGAGTCGGGTTCGCGCAGGGCAGTGGTACAGTTCGGGGGCGGGTTCGGTACGGCGAGAGGACGGATTCGGGGTCTTCAAAGGACGGCAAAGGTACGTGGAAAGGGTGGCGGCAGGGCACAGTCGAGCAGGGCGGTGAAGTGCCTGCGGCACTATGGTGGACTTTCGCTTCGCTGCAGTCCCCCGTCCGGCGCCGCTGGCGCGCCGCCGGAGATCGAGAGCGAGAGGCGGAAAGATATGCCGGCACCGAGGCGAGAGACGATCGGACTGGACGGCATCGAATCAAGCTCAAAGAGGGCTCGGAAGACAGGGTTTCTGAGGTTCTTGGGATTCACACGCATGGTGAAGCTCAGAAGTACAGGTTTGATAATGGGTTAAGGTGTCAATAGGGGTTGGGAATCACTGATATAGGCATAGTAAATGGCCGTGAAAGTGAAAGTCACAGAGTGCCCAGGTTGACATTGGGGGGGCTGTGGCATCGTGGTTGTGGATAACGCGGTCGCCGGCACGGGCAGCAGGCTGGTGCCATGGATCGAGGCAGAGCGTGCATAGGGGCTGTATCGAGCCAGAAGAGGCCAAATAGGAGTCGTTCAGAGTTACGGGGTCTGGGAAGGTGAAAGAGTGAGGATTGACAAGGACTTAGGAGCGAAAAAGGGGTTCACATGTTCAGGTTTCCAGGATAAATGCGAACGGAAAGGTGACTGTGAATGGTTCCCCAGATTCACGGCCTCAGTCCTTCTCCAGGCAAAAGGCGCAAGTATCGGCCAGCCACCGTTCGAACTCGATGCCGGCCATGATCTCCTCGCGCTGCTCGGGTTGGGCATGTGGATAACTGTTTGCCAGTGCCGCCACTCGGGCCCGTGCATCGAGCTCGATGAGCCGGACGATGCGGTCTTTGCGTTTGCTCATGTGGATCACCTCCGCAAGGCTGGGAAGCCTCGGAGTTCTTAAAGGTTGCGCTGGATTGGCGGTTGTTCATTGTCACTGCGAAGTAGCTTCCGAAACCGAAAGGCTTAAATAGTAGTACGCCACCACTACGTCACAGGAGTGATTGCGAGGTGGCACAATGGACCCGA
>Ga0334890_1001580_pt1 | contig 29606 bp, 17 predicted proteins | sample GraSluR1_MG_3_FD_207220 | JGI IMG/M metagenome (GOLD analysis project Ga0334890, IMG submission 207220) | Sludge microbial communities from methane-producing bioreactor in Wageningen University, Netherlands - Granular Sludge_31_08-R1 | ecosystem: Engineered > Bioreactor > Anaerobic >... | reverse complement strand
GAAGGACGGCTCGCGCTCATCAAGACGGTCTTGCGCGACAAGGTCGCCCGCTTCATTCAGGAGCAGGTGGACAAGCAGACGGAGGCGGCGTTCCGCAACCTGTTCAACGAGGGCCGGCTCCGGTTCTACCTCGAGTGTGCGGAGTGCCGCTTTCCCATTCCCGACTGCATCACCGTGAACACCACGCGGCGGATGGTGCATGATGACGGCGAGCAGATCGCCAGGTCACTGTTCGACTACGTCGAGGACGAGGGCCACAACGAATACGAGCGTGCGGTGGCGCTGGCCCTCGATCGCGACGAGAACGTGCTCTGGTGGTACCGAAACCTGATCGGTGACGACCAGTTCGCGATTCAGGGCTACCGCCGCCACCGCATCCGGCCGGATTTCGTCGTGCAGGACAAGGCGGACCGCAAGCCCTGCCACCGGGTGATCGTCATCGAGAGCAAGGGCAAGCATCTGGAGTCGAATCCCGACACGCGATACAAGCGATCGGTCGCAGAAGTGTTCGAGAAGGTTGGCCGGGAGGTCACGTGGCAGCAGCTCGGCGAGGATTTTAAGGACCACATCTTCCGTTTCCAGATTCTCGATGAGGCGTCACAGCCGCACGGGAGCGACTGGCGGGACGAACTGACGGAACTGCTGCGAAGCTCGGAGTGACCCTGGGCACCGGGATTCGGGGTTCGGGGTTCCCGGCACCCACGGCCCGTGCTCCGGGCGGCGGGACAGGACTGTTGTTCGAGCAATCGGAGGAGGAGGGATTCGAACCCCCGGTACGGTTGCCCGTACAGCGGTTTTCAAGACCGCCGCCTTCAGCCACTCGGCCACTCCTCCAGGTCGGTTTGACAGAAACCGTGTCAAAAACCTCCTGCCCTCGCGTGTGCGGCGATGAACCGCCGCATCACTGGGGCGAAAGCCGGGTTCCCGGCGCCGCGCTCCAGCGGTGCCGGTCCCGGCCGAAAGGCCGCCGACGGCTTCACCCGCCCTCCGGCCGGCCCACGGTATTACATCCTCGACGGTCGTGAAAGACAACGCCATTTCCGGGATCAATGCCGGCTGACGCCTCTGACTGCCTCCGCGGCGCATCGCCACGGAAGCAGCCGGTTGCAGATTCCCGACCCGGCGAGACAATGACGTCAGCCTTGTGTCCGGGGCCGGGCGAAAGACAGGGGTCGGGGGACCGCGGACGGGGAACGGGGCTCGGCACGCAGAATGGGTCCGGAGAACACAAGGGCGCCGCCGGCCCGGATCGATGGCTTGCGCGTTCGAGGCAGCGCCAACCGTGCGCAGAAAGTGGTCCTGAGCCTCATGCGTGAAGGAGCGAACGATTGCGTTACAACCCCTACAGTCGGTTCCGTGGTCAAAACCTGACGCTCAACGACCATCTCGCGATTGACCGAACCGTCATGGCGAACGAACGGACGTTGCTGGCGTACGGGCGCAGCGCGTTGGCGCTGGTTGTCGTGGGCGGCACCTGCATCAAGTTTTTCGCGGCACCCTGGATCCAGGTGCTCGGGGCCGTCCTGATGGCGGCAGGAGTCCTGCTGGCCGCCTGGGGCTGGCATCGCTATTCGCGAGCGAAGCAACTGCTGGCCGCCGCCCTGGAGCGGGAGACCGGCACCCCTTCCCATCCGTTGAAGGATGAAATCAGCCCGCCAGAAGAAGAAGCGTCCAGAACGGACGAATCCGAGGCTGGCCCACCGGCCACGTGATCCGGGTGACGGGCATTCGCGCGAACCGGGTCAAGCGATTGATTCCCGCAACGGTGGACGTGGTCGTCGACGACGCGAACCTGGCCCTGGCCGTCGAGAGCAACATGCACATGCGGGACTGCCTGCGGGAGCAGATCGTGCGGCTGGAACGGGCGGTTTCGCGAGCTCCGCGTGGCGGACAGGTCCGTTTGTCGTTGTGTCCGCGTCGGGGAATGGGTACGATGGAGAACGCCGTCCGGCGGAGGGGAAGGAAGCTCCACGCCCGCCGGATGCCGGACCCACCGCGACGAGGAAATCGCCCGGCCGTCGGGCGCGCCCTTCGCCGGGATCGGGACCGGTTGGACGGACGACCCTCGTACAAGGAGCTTGCGGCTCCCGCTTGCGAAGGACACCCAGATGCGTGCGCGAACACGGGCGAGTCTGTGCATTGCAGCCATCGGACTGGCGCTGGGCGGAAGCGCAGCGCCGTCGCTGGGAAATGGAGACTCCAACGGCGACGGCATCATTGACCTGGCCGACTATGTCGAGTTCGCCGGGTGCATGGCCGGGCCCGGCGAGGGCCTGGTCGCCGGCTGCGCGGTCTTCGATTTCGACGACGACAGCGACGTGGACCTGGCGGATTTCGCCCGGTTTCAGCAGATCTTTGGCACCGCGACGCCGCCGCCCGGCATGGTCCTGATTCCCGCGGGCGAGTTCCAGATGGGCGACCCGTTCCACGAGGGCTATCCACAGGAGCTTCCCGTGCATGCGGTGAACGTGGCCGCCTGCTACATGGGGGTCTATGAGATCACGAACGCGGAGTATGCCGCCGGGTTGAACTGGGCCCTCGCACAAGGCGGCCTGATCACGCTGTCGGGCGGAGTGGTCTACCAGGCCGGAAGCGGCACGAGCTACCCATACTGTGACACGACGGCCGGCTCTGCGTCCAGCCGGATCACCTGGAACGGCAGCACGTTCGGCGTGGTATCGGGCAAACAGGACCACCCGATGACGAACGTCAGTTGGTATGGAGCGGCGGCGTACAGCAACTGGCGCAGCGCCATGGAGGGCAGGCCGCCGTGCTACGACACGACGACGTGGGCGTGCAGTTTCGGTGTCGGCGGGTATCGCTTGCCCACGGAAGCGGAGTGGGAGAAAGCCGCAAGAGGCGGGACGGCAGGAAATCGGTTTGCCTGGTCCGATCAGGATACGATCCAGCACGCCCGGGCGAATTACTACTGCCTGCCGGACGCCCTGTACGACACGAGTCCGACATCGGCCTTTCATCCGTGCTGGGGGGTGGAAGGATGGCCGGGGACAAGCCCGGCGGGCTTCTTCACCGGAGAGCTGCAGCACAAGGCAGACTGGAACTGGCCCGGATCGGTGACGAGCTATCCAACCGCGAGCGGAGCCAACGGTTTTGGCCTGCACGATCTGGCCGGCAACGTATCGGAGTGGTGTCACGACTGGTATGGGGGAGCGTACTACCAGTCCTACGTCGATTCGGGCAGTCCCCCGAATCCGCACGGCCCGCCCTCCGGCGCCTACCGTGTGCTTCGCGGCGGCTCCTGGATTGTGAACGCATTCAACGGTCGCGTGTCGTACCGGAGCGGCCACGAGCCCGGCGTCCGTCTCGGCGAATCAGGATTTCGATTGCTTCTGGAGGTCGCGGATGACTGACGCCGGGGCCGGGATGGCTTGCTCGCCGCCCCGTGCGGCCGGGGGCGGCGGTGTCCGTGACACCGGCAAGCGCTTTTGCGCCAGGAGGCTATCATGAGCAGCGCGCATCCTGTCGGGATCTGGCACAACCACCGGATGAGTCGGAGGGAGTTCCTGAGGCATTTCGGCATTGCGTCCGGCGCGCTGACGCTGAGCCCGTTCTTCGTGGATCGCCTGGCCGGCGCCCTGGCGCAGACGACGACGGTGAAGGTGTATCTCGTCAAGAACGGCGATCACATCCAGAACACCAGCAAGATCCTCGAGCTGGTCGGCGGCGCGGGCTCCGTGATCGGTCCGCACGATGTCGTGGTGCTGAAGTGCAACGGCCAATGGCCGAACCGGGGGTACACGCACACCGGATGCGTCAAGGCGGTGATTGACGACATCCTCGCGATCCCGGGCTTCGACGGCGAAGTGCATATCTGCGACAACGTCCAGACCTACGGCAGCGCGGGGGCGTTCGGGTTCGACGCCACGCCGGGGAATCGCCTGGACAACTGGCCGGACCACAACTGGAATTCTCTGGCCGACGTCTATCCGAACGTCGCGACGAAGCGTTGGTACAATACGACCACCGACATATCGGGCCCCGCCGATCTGACCGACGGATGGATGCGCACGTTCTTCACCCACCACGGAATCCCGACCTATCTTTCCTACCCGGTCTACCCATCGCCGCTGTCCGGCGGGCGGATGATCGACCTGAAGCACGGTGTCTGGGAGGACGGTTCGTACAGCGCGACCCGGCAGTTGAAGGTCATCTTCATGCCCACGCTGAATTACCACAGCACGTACGCGGGGATCACCAGCGCCGTCAAATGCTTCTTCGGCACGACGGAGATCCCGGGCGGCATCAGCGGCACCTTTCGGGGGCATTACCAGATCCACAGCGCCACCTACCAGCATCCGGGGATGGCCACGGACATCAACGCCTTTCGAGCCGGTGAGCTTACGGCGCGGTACATGAAGACGCAGTACGCTCCGCATCTGTTCATCACCTGCGCCATGTACAGCGGCCACAACGGAAGGTGGTCGTCGGCCGCGGAGACCCGGACGGTGCTGGCATGCACGAATCCGGCCAGCCTGGATTACATCGCCTGCAAGAACGTCATCTCGCCCCTTCGCGCGGACAACACGCTGGATCCCGACAGAGACCAGCCGGTGCGCCGACAACTCCTCGGATGCACGACCGCGGGGATCGGGACCATCGAACCGGTCCACATCGAGCTGATCCAATACGACTTTGACAATCCCGGCGCGCTGACGAGGATCGACGTGGAGCGGGCGCTCCGAAGCCACCGTCGGGGTTCGATCAGCGAGAGACAGTTGAAAGACACCTTCACCGCCTACCTGGAACGGTAACGCCCTCCCTCGGAAGACCACGCCCCCGCAGCAACGCGACGCGTGCCGAACGGGACATCATTGCGATTGTGATTGTTGGGAGCCGGCGGACGGCGTTCGAGGAGGATGTTGCCGGACGGGCAAGACCGGCCAAACCCGACCGCGAACGCCGCATCCCATGGGCAAGGTCAAGCGGTTCTTCGAGGTCGCGCGGACGCACCCCGGTGCATCGGCTTCGGAAGAAGCGACTACTGCGTTATTCCGTCGCCTGCATCAGCCGGCTGGGGCGCCGACGACTCTTCGGGGCCGTTCTCCTCGTCACCCAGCGGTTCCCAGAAACCCAAGCTCTCCTGCTCGATTCTGCAGAAGCCGGTCGCCTGGTACTTGTGATGGGCATTGTAGCCCCAGGCCAGGTGAGCCGAATCGCCGCCACTCTGCGTGGTGATCAGGAAGCGATTCGGCAACCCGCCGAATGCCCGCGCCTGCTCGGCGGGCAAGTCCTTGTCTCCGGCATTGGCGTCGACGGGGACCCACCCGTAGTTGGGCAGGTAGACTTCAGCCCAGCGATGATGGGCTTCGTCGATGCTGGCATCATCGCCGCGCACCACGACGCCGCCTTGATACCGGGCGGGCAGTCCCGCGGCGCGACAGAGGGCAATGAACGTGAATGTATACTCCGAGCACGAGCCCGTGCCGCGCTTCAGGACGACCTCCGGCACGTCCCAGCCGCCGACCATCTCATACTCCAGCTTGCCGATGATGTAGTTGAAGATCTTGCGGGCGATCCAGTAGGGATTCGACTCCTCCCCCACCACCGCCTGCACCGTATCCCGAATAAACGCGCTGTCCAGCCGATATCGCGAACCGTCGGCCGTGTACTTCTCGCGGATTTCGGCGGGAATGTCCGCCAGCGTCCCGCAGCGGTCGGGGAAGATCACGTAGCGAATTGCCGAGACTCGCGCTTCGATGTGGTAACCGACCGTCTGCCGCTGCCCGGCCGGCACGCCGTCGAGCTCGAAAACGGCACAGCGCTGCCCCCAACGATCGGTCTCCAGCCGGGTGGGACGCATGGAGAAATGGGGTTCGGACAACAGCGCCTGCTGCGGCAGATTCTGCGGCAAGGCGAGATTCACCGTCAACGAACGCACGGCGCCAGGCCCGTAGTTGTACAGACCCCACAGGTACTCCACCCGCGCCCGGCGGGTTTCACTCAGGCGAAACGGCTGTTCGCTCTGCAACGGCAGTCGATACAGCTTCCGCTCCTGAAAATCGACGTTCCACAGATCACCGTTACGGAAGGCAATCCCGGCCGGGTACGGGCCCGGCGCCGGCAGAGCCGTCACAACCTGGCCCTGCTGCGGGTCGATCGCGTAGAACTCGTCGCTGATGCGGTCTGCCGCCCACAGGTACGCACCGTCCCAGGCCAGCGTCGAGCAGGATTTCGTCGGAGCGGCGAAGATCTTCAGAATCGTGCCGTCTTCCGGAATCAACTCGTAGATCTGGTCGCTCTTTTGCTCCAGCAGGTAGAGCGTCTTGCCCGCCCAGGCCAGCCCGGCCGGATTCGGCCCCGGTGCTTTAAAGGAGTTTTCCACCACGCCGGTCTGTGGATTGAAGCAGTAGATCCAGCCGCTGTGATCGTCGGAAACATACAGCCGCCCGTCATCCGAACAGGTCAGGCCGTGCGGGCGCAGCGTCGGCGCATCGAAGGACTGCTGAATCGCGCCGTCTTCCGTGGAAATCGCGTGGATCTTCGCCTCTCGCCAGTCAAGCACGTACAGTTGCGCTTCGTGCCACGCCAAACCGGCGGGGTAGCGACAAGGCACAGAGAGCGTCTCTGCGGCGTCGCCGGGAGCGGCGGCGGCCGCGACACTGCGGAGCAGGACGCACGGGACGAGGGCGAACAGAGGTGATGGGGTCTTCATGGTTGGCTCCGAGCATGACGGGGTAATCCCGGCCCGGCCGAGGTGAATTCCAGCGGCACGGCCGGCATGGCTGACAAGTGTACGCCGTTGGCGGCGATCTGTGAAGCCGTGTGCATCCGTGGCAGATCGGCTTCGTGGGCGCGGGGCGCGGCGAGCCCTACTTCTCGGACTCGATGTCTGCCAGCTCGATGCCGACATCGATGAACTGGCCGCCCTTGTCCTGGTGACAATGCACGGCCAGGGCGTTCGCCCCGGGTTGCAATGCGGCCCGCAGAGCATCCGAGGCGTCGAGGGCGCCGTAGGCGGAAGTCCACCCGGGTTTGCGCAACACCTCTTTGCCGTTGACATAGACGGCCACGTCGTCGTCGTGGTGAATGGAGAGCCGCGCCAGGCCGAAGTCCACCAAATCGAGCGTGAAGCTCCGGCGCAGCCAGATGTCGCTGGACTTCCATTCCGTGTTGACGATGGCGCCCGGCGTCTGGGCGGTCCCGAATCCGCTGCGGCCGACGGACCAGGCGCTGTCGTCGAAGTCGGGCCGGGTCCAGTCCGCGGTCGGCTGCTCGGTGGTGTAGCGCCACTCCTGCGGCGCCTGGCGGGCGTTGGGCAGCACGGTCCGCCAGCGGACGTTCAGCACGCGCGGCGGCTGTGTTTCGTAGGCGGCCGGGCGGGTGTTGATCGCGTGAAGCCGGGCCACGTCGTACTTCGGCTTGCGGTCGAAGGTGTAGACGCCGTTCTGCTCCTGTTCCACGTCGGTGATCTGCGTGTAGCAGAAGCCGAACATGTTCGGGTTGTCCAGCAGAGCGTCGGTGAGGCCGCGATACCGTTCAAAGAATCCCTCCACGTCGGTCTCGCCGTATCCCCAGCCTTCCCCCTTGGGTTCGCCGGAGGTCAGCCGGATGCCGCCGTATTCGCTGACGAAGAAGGGTTGACCCAGGTAGGGTGCGACGCCGGTGGCGGGTTGGAGGTTGATCCACGGGTCGGTCCCGGTCTGCGCGAACGTCCGGAACAGCGCGGCAAACGCGGCGGGATCCTGGTTGTAATCGTGGCAGTCGTACACGTCCGTTCCGGCGTACAGGTGAACAAAGCCGCTGACGTCCAGGAACGGGCGCGTGGGGTCGATGACCTGCGTCAGGGCCATCAGCTTCTGGAGCCCGGCCGGCTCGGGGCCGTGGCCCATCTCGTTCAGCGGGCACCAGCCGATGATGCTGGGGTGGTTGCGGTCGCGAACGAGCACGGTTCGCCATTCGTCCAGGACTTCGCTCAAAGAGGTTGGCGTGAGCCTGGAGAGACCCCAGTTCGGATACTCGCCCCAGACCAGGTAGCCCAGCTTGTCAGCCCAGTACAGGAAGCGCGGCTCGAAGACTTTCTGGTGCAACCTTGCCCCGTTGAAACCCGCGGCCATGGACAGCTCGATGTCCTGTCGCAGGGCGTCGTCGGACGGGGCGGTCAGCACGCCGTCGGGATAGTAGCCCTGGTCGAGCACGAGCCGCTGGAAGATCGGTTGATCGTTGATGAGGAACCGATTGCCCTCGATGGTGATCTTCCGCAGGCCGAAGTACGACTGCACCGAGTCCACCACGTTGCCGTCGCGGAGCACGTCGATCGTCAGGTCGTACAGGAACGGGGATTGCGGCGACCACGGCTTGACCTCGCTCAGCTTCAGCACGCCCACCGTGTTCCGCCAGGCGGCCGGGACGGTCTCCTCGCCCACCGGCCTGCCGTCCGCCGAGGCTCGCAGTCGAAGCGTCGCACCCCTGCCCGGCCCAGCGGCCCACGCCTGGAAGAGGAGGCGACCGCCGTCGAGGTCCGGGGTCAACGCGATTTCGCGCAGCCAAGTCTGCCCGACGGCCTCCAGCCACACCGTCTGCCAGATGCCGGTGGTGCGGGTGTACACGCAGCCGTAGCTTTCGCGTTTCTGGCTTTGCTTCCCGCAGGCCTGGAGGCCGGAGCGGGTGTCGTCGAACGCCCGGACCACCAGTTCATTCTCTCCGGGGCGAAGGTGCGCGGAGACGTCGAAGAAGAAGGGCACGTTGCCGCCGAAATGCTCGCCCATGAAGGCGCCGTTGAGCCACACCCGGGCGTGCCAGTCGACCGCCCCGAAATGCAGCAGCACCCGTTGGCCCTTCCAATCGCCCGGAACCTCAAACATCCGCCGGTACCAGACATTCGTCATGAAGTCCGTGTTTGCGATGCCGGACAGCTTGCTCTCCGGGCAGAAAGGCACCACGATCTCCCGGGTCAGGTCCTTCCCGGAAGGCAGGCCGCGGGCTTCGCCGTCCCCCGTCTCATCGATCTCGAACTGCCACGTCCCGTTGAGGTTGAGCCAGCGCGAGCGCTGAAGGTCGGGCCGGGGATGCTCGGGTCGCGGAATCGGCCTTGTGTCTCCGGCGGCGACGGGGGCGTACAGAAGCACGAAGGCTGCCAATCCAATTGCCAGAATAGGGTTGCTCATGCCAGGTCTCCGGGCGGCAAGGTTGCTCGGGGCCACTCCCGCCGGTGCGTCTCGCGCACTCGCATCGCTCCGGGTACGGCCGGACGTCCGAGCGCATCACCGGTCGACGGTGGGGGGCCGGGGCGCGCATCATAGTGTGGGGCGGGGGGCCGGACAAATCACGATCCGTGCTTGACAACCGGGAGCGTGCCCGGGACAACCGCGAGCCATGGCGGGATTGGCGGATTACGATCCGGCAGCCGACCCGGCGGCCGTGGTGACGGCCGGTCGGGCCCGGTTTACGGTGCTGGCTTCGGCCCTGCTGCGGCTGGAGTGGTCGCCGACCGGCGTGTTCGAGGACCGGCCGTCCCTGGCGTTTCTGAACCGGCGCCTTCCCGTCCCCCGATTCCAGGTCGAGCACCGTGAAGGATGGCTGATTCTGCGTACGGACGACCTGGCGCTCCACTACGGCAAGGACGCGGGCCGATTCGACGCGGACACCCTGCGCATCGAGCTGCGCACCGAGGATCGCCCCGTCGTGTGGCACCCCGGGGCGGACGCGGCAGGCAACCTCGGCGGGACCTGCCGCACGCTGGACGGCGTCTCCGGCGCGGCGGACCTGGAGCCCGGCCTGCTCTCCCGCGACGGCTGGGCGGTCGTGGATGATTCCGCTCGGCCGCTCCTGGACGACGGCGACTGGCCCTGGGCAACGCCTCGGGAAAACGCGGCGGGCGCGATCGACTGGTACTTCTTCGGCCATGGCCATGACTACGCGCGGGCGCTTCGCGACTTCACGGCCGTGGCCGGAAGCGTGCCGCTGCCGCCGCGATACGTCTTCGGCGCGTGGTGGTCGCGGTATTGGCCCTATTCGGATCGCGAGCTGATCGCCCTGGTGGAGGAGTTTCGCGAGCAGGACGTTCCGCTGGACGTGCTGATCATTGACATGGACTGGCACCTGGAGGGCTGGACCGGCTACACGTGGAATCCCCGGTATTTTGCCGATCCGGAGGGGTTTTTGCGGTGGGCGCACAAGCAGGGACTGCGGGTGACGCTGAATCTCCATCCGGCCGACGGCGTGGGCCGGCACGAGAAGGCGTTTGCGGACGTGGCCCGGGCGATGGGGCTGGACCCGCGGCGAACGCGCTCCGTGCCGTTTGACTGCGTCGATCCGACCTTTGTCGAGGCGTATTTCCGTTGCCTCCATCACCCGCGCGAGCGGGAGGGCGTTGATTTCTGGTGGATCGACTGGCAACAGGGCACGCAGACGCGCGTGGAGGGGCTGGATCCGCTCTGGTGGCTCAACTATCTCCACTGGACCGACATGGAGCGCAACCCCGCCCGCGGGGATCGGCGCCCACTCATCTTCAGCCGGTGGGGCGGCCTCGGCGGACATCGGTATCCGATCGGCTTCTCCGGCGACACGTACTGCAATTGGGCGTCGCTGGCGTTTCAGCCGGCGTTCACGGCCACGGCCGGCAACGTCGGGTTCGGCTACTGGAGCCACGACATCGGCGGGCATCAGCCGGGGCCGGTGGAGGCGGAGTTGTACGTCCGTTGGATTCAGTGGGGGGCGTTCAGTCCGGTGCTGCGTACGCATGCCAGCCGGCACGCGGGGGCCGAGCGGCGCATCTGGCGATTCCCGCCGGCTGCGTTTCGGGCCGCCCAGGCGGCGTTCCACCGGCGGTATTCGCTGTTGCCGTACATCTATACCGCGGCCCGCCAGTGTCACGACGCGGGCATCCCGCTCTGCCGGCCGTTGTACCACTTCTGGCCAGGCCGGGAGGAGGCGTACCGGCACCCGGGCGAGTACCTCTTTGGCGATGACATGCTGGTGTCGCCGGCCGTCGTCCCCGGCAACCCCGTCAGCGGCTGCGCGGAAGTGACCGCCTGGATCCCCCCCGGCGAGTGGGTGTACGAACCGAGCGGGCGCGTGTACCGCGGCCCGGCGGAAGCGACCCTGCTGGCGCCCCTGGAGGACGTTCCCGTGTTCGTGCGGGGCGGGGCCGCCATCGCCCGGCAGGAGCCGACGCGGAACACCTCCGAGAGGCCGGGCAATCCACTGATCATCGAGGTCTGGCCCGGCTCGCGCGGCGGAACGCAGGTCTACGAGGACGACGGGGAATCAACGGGGTACGCAAGCGGCGCCTGCGCGTGGACGGCCGTGCGGCAGGAAGCAACGGCCACCGGGCGGCGCGTGGTCGTTGGACCCGCGGAAGGGGAATATCCGGGCATGCCGCGACGGCGGGCGTACGAGATTCATCTACGGGAGTCATTGCCCCCCGACCGCGTGACGGTGAACGGCCGGACGGTGCCTCGGGCGCCGGACCGGCGGCATCGGGGCTGGTGGTACGATCCGGTATCGCTCAGCACGGTAATTCGGCTTTCCCCCCGGGCGACTCATGAGCGGTTTGAGGTGGAAGCTTGTTCCGACCGATCGGAGGTCGAGTCGGCGGCGTTCGGGGACGGACTGCGAGGGCAGTTACGCCTGATCGAGCGAGTGGACGCCCTTCTCGGTCGGGCGGCCCAGGCGGACGTGGCACGAGTGCGTGAAGGCCTCTCCTTGCTCACGATGACCGGCGACGCTCTGCGGGTGGCCGTACAGACCATGCTGAACTCACGGTTCCGCGAGGCCGTGCAGCGGATGGCGGATGCGCCGGAGGCGGCCGGCCGGGCCGTGATGCAGTTGCTGAACCTGGGTTTTCAGGTGACGCCGTCTTTCACCACGGCGCCCCACGGCCGCATTGTGCTGGATTCACACCTGTTTGCGGGCTCGCCCTGCGACGCGTTGCGGAACGTGCGAGTCTCCCTGAGCTGGGAAAGCGGCCTGCACTGGGCGCTGGAGTCGGGCGGGCAGACGGAATGGAATCCACTGCATTTCGACCAGCGTGAGTGGACGTCCGCGGTCCTTTCGCCCGCCGGGTTGCCGCAGACCACGCGCGCCCGCGCGGCCCTGCGCGTGCAGGTGGGCGAGGCGCAGGTGGACCTGGCGTTTGAGCATGTATTGTTGCCGTCCGTGAACCGCTGGTGGCTGCTCGGGCCGCTGCTCGCGCCGAAGGACAACGAGCTGGGGCCGGCGTTTCCGCCGGAAGAAGCCGTGGACCTGGCCGCGGTCTACCCCGGCCGCAAGAACGAGCCGGTCACGTGGCGATCGTTCGAACGGCGCCTGGAGCCTGGATCGGACCCGCGAGACGAGTTCGTTCTTGATTGGCAGACGATCTACGGCCGGCGGATCGACGCCGCCGTCACGTACGCGATGACGTATATCGTGGCCCCGGCGCCGATGGAGGTTTCGCTGGCGTTCGGGTTCGGCTGCGGCGCGATGGCGTGGCTGAACGGCCGGTCGGTCTATCGGCGGGAGGGCTGGCGTCCCTACCTCTCTCACGAGGACCGTGTGCCGGTGCGGCTGTCGGCGGGGCTCAACACGCTGCTGCTGAAGATCGCACACGGCGATGGCTGGTGGTCATTCGGTGCGCACGTGGAGACGCCGGACGGCGAGCCGCTGCCGGAGTTGACCACGCATCTGACCCCCCGTGACGGACGGTCCGCGGAGGAATCACCGGGATGATTGACGTTCGCGTGTTGGGCATGTTGCGTCGGGCGGCGTGCATGGTTGCGCCGGCTCTCGCATGGCTGGCGTGCTCCGCCTGCCTGGACTCGAGGCGTGCGCGGACCGAAGGCGGTGATCGGCAAGCGTTCCCCCGGTCACCGTTCGTCAATTCGCTGGGAATGACCCTGGTCCGCATTCCGCCGGGGTCGTTCCACATGGGAAGCCGACTGGCGCCCGAGGAAGTGGCGGCCCGTTTCGGCGGCCGGCCGGGCAACTGTGTGGATGAACACCCGAGGCACGTACGGGTGATCGATCGGCCGTTGTACGTGAGCGCGTGCGAGGTGACGGTGGCGCAGTTTCGTGAATTCACGCGAGCCACCGGGTACGAAACAGACGCCGAACGCGAGGGCTGGGCGTTTGCGTACGTCGACGCGGTGGCCCGGCGGGTTGACGGGCGGAGCTGGCCAAATCCGGGGTTCCCGCAAGGAGAAAATCATCCGGTCGTGTGCGTGAGCTGGCACGACGCGCAAGCCTTCTGCCGATGGCTGTCGGAGCGGGAGCGGCGGTCTTATCGACTTCCCACGGAAGCCGAGTGGGAGTACGCCTGCCGGGCGGGCACGCAGACGGCGTTCTGGTGGGCCGATGCGATGGATGACACGGGTCGCGTCGCGAACGTGGCGGACGCAGGCCACCTGCAGCCCGGTGCCGGCTACGTAGTGATGCCCATGGACGACGGGCACGAATTCACGGCGCCGGTGGGCCGCTATCGCGCAAACGCGTTCGGGCTTTGCGACATGATCGGGAACGTCAGCGAGTGGTGCGCGGATGCGTACAAGCCCTATCCCGGCGCCGTGTGGGCGGCCGGCGAGCCACCCGGGCGCGTGGCCCGCGGCGGCTCGTGGTACAACGTGGCCTACTATTGCCGATGCGCGTACCGCTACTGCGTGGCGCCGGCCGATCGCTATCCGAACGTCGGCTTCCGGGTGGTTCTGGACGCCGATGGACGGACGCCCGCAGTCACGCGGAATGCCGCACGCCGCGCTTCCAAAGATAGAACGCGGGGATGCCCAGCAGCAGCACGACCAGCCAGGGCAGCGTCTGCCGTGGCGATTCCACGATGCTCATCACAAGCATTCCGGCCGCGGCCAGGATGAACACGGCCGGCACCACTGGGTATCCCCAGCAACGGAACGGGCGGGGCAGGTCCGGACGTCGCACGCGCAGCGTGAAGATCGAGAGGGCGGACAGTCCATAGAAGACCCAGATGGTGAACACGAAGCCGTCGATGAGTTTCTCGAACTGCCGCACCCCGAGCGAGGCTGCGCAGCCGAGGACGGCCTGGGCCCACAAGGCGGAGGACGGCGTCTGGAAGCGGGCGTGAACGCGACCCAGGAAGGAGAACAGCAGTCGGTCGCGGGCCTGGGCAAACATCACACGGGAGCCGACGATGGCAGAGGCGTGCGTCGACCCCAGCACGCTCACCATGATCAGGACGGTGACCACCACGCCGGCGGCCGGCCCCAGCAGCCGCTGCATCACCAGCGGGGCAATCGTATCGGTGTCCCGCATCTCCTCCAGCGGAACCAGCCAGAAATACACGGCGTTGACCGCCACGTAAAGGGCCGTGATGCCGGCAGTCCCGAGCAGGAAGATCCGCGGAATGAGCCGCTGCGGCTCGCGCACTTCCTCCGCCACGGCGGATACGTCGCTCCAGCCGTCGTACGTCCAGAAGATCGCGACCAGCACCGGCGCCAGCGCCGCGAGGAACGACCGGGGCGCCGGCACCGCGGCAAAATGGGCGGCGTCGCCCTTCATCAGGATCACGGCCGCCGCCACGATGGCTGCCAGGGCCAGGGTCTTGAAGCCCGTCAGCACCACGGCCACGCCGGCCCCTCTCTTCATGCCGGTGACGTTGAGTCCGGTCAGCAGAAGGAGGGTGGCACAGGTGATGGCGGACACGAGCCAGGCGTCTGCCTTCACGCCCAGCAGAAGAAGAAGATGCTCGGCGAACACGGTCGCCAGCGCGGCCAGGGCCAGGGGCTGCGTGAGCAGCAGGTACGTCCAGCCGAAAACGAACGCCGGGCAGTCCCCCAGCCCCTCGCGAAGAAAGACGTACAAGCCGCCGGAACGGGGATATAGCGTGGCAAGCTCGGCGAACGTGAATGCCCCGAGCATGCAGAGCCCCCCGCCCGCCACCCATACCAGCAGGATCAGCAGGGGGCTGCCCATTTCCTTGGCGATGGCGGGCGGCGTGCGGAAGATGCCACTGCCGATCATGACGCCAACCATGATGGCGGCACCGCCCCAGACTCCGATACTGCGCGGCAGATCCTGCTTCGTCATCGCGTGCGCCCGTCCGTAACCACGGCCTCGGGCGTACCATAGCGGAATCCGGAGCTGAAGGGGAGAGAGAACCGCAGGCGACGGCAAAGCGCCCGGCGCGGGCACGCGGAGCGCGAGCAGGCCTGACCCGCCTGCACGGTGCGAGGGCCGCTTGCCTCGGTTCTGGATGTCACCTCGCGTCCGGCATCGTCACGGCGTCAGGATGGCCGAGAAGAGCTGGAAGTCCTTCAAGTCCACGTCGGTGTCGCCGTCGGCGTCCGCCGCTTCGCATTCGGGACCGACCGGGACGTTGGGACCCTGGAGGCACGCCGCCCACAGGGGGTAGTCGTCCAGGTCCACGTCGCCGTCACCGTCCATGTCGCCGAACGGAGGCGTGCCGCAGAGCAGCTCGATGTCGTCGATGTACACCGTGATCGGTCCGGCTGCGTCCACGAGCGAAAACGCCAGGTGCTCCAGCACGCCCTTGTTGGTGGGCGTGTAGAGAACGCCGTCGCCCGTCATGCCGTGGATCGGATCGGTCAGCGGGTTGAAGAGGAAGGTCTGCCAGACACCCGGCATGGGTTCCACGAGCACACCCTGCGGGGCCCCGTCGATATCCGATGCCGCGCCTACCCACTCGATGCTGCCGCTCGTCCCGCCGTCCTCGCCGATCTCGGCCGACGTGCCCGTTTCGCGGATGCCGATGGCCAGGCGGAACCGTCCGGACTCCGCCCGCAGCCGCACGCGGACCGGCCGGTCCAGCGTGATGGTCGGGTTCGGCACGTACGGAGCGTTGTGCGCGGTCAGCCGCATCCAGCGCTGGGGATCGGTGTCGATCCACTCCCATTGAACCTTGAGCGACTGGCTGCCGCTGAAGGCCGGCGCGTCCGCGCTGACCTCCGCGACGTTCGGGGTGGCGGCCAGGTCGCCCGACGTGCTCCCGCTGAAACGCGGCAGGTTGAACATCACTTGCGTGCCCGGATCATACCCCTCGAAATCAGTCGCCAGCCAGGGCGTGCAGGGCGGCGCACCGACCACCTGCACGGACCAGTCTTCCGTATCGGAACCGGCGAAATTGCCGGCCTGCACGGTGAACGGGAACAACTGGCCCAGGTCCTCTATCGTCGGCGTCCATCCGTACACCCGCCCCGTCCCGTCCACGGCGGCGCCCGGCGGCCCGACCAGCAGCGTCCAGGTCTCGGCGTCACCCTGGGCCAGCGTCAGTTGCCGCGTGTACTCCACCCCGATGGTGGCCGAGTCCGGATCGGGCTCCACCTCGGCAATGACGGGGGGCAGCAGAGTGACGAGGGCGATGTCCCGGCGGATTACGTCACCCGCGGCCACCGTGACGTTGGTGACGGTGGCCGGTGAGTAGCCGCTGTGCGAAGCGTCCAGGCTGTACGTGCCGGGCGGCACCATCAGGAACGAGTAGAATCCGTCACCCGTGGACAGAGCGGTGTAACTGGAGCCGGAGCGAATGAGGTTCGCATCCGCCAGCGGCTGACCGCCGACCCCGGTGACGTATCCGTAGATGATGGCCGTTGCAGGGGACGTCTTCCACGTCATGACCGGCACGCTGACCGGCGTCTGGTAGACGTTGGCGACGTATTGAGACCAGCCGGTGAACGAGGACCAGGAGAAGATGCTGTTTCCGTGTCCGCCGCGCAGCCGCGTCAATTCCACCTGCTGCAGCAGGGAGGCGGTGCCCTGGCTGGTGATGTGGCCGGCCACCACCTGTCGGTCCGGGGCGCCGGAGAGCCACGCCTGGAGTCGGGAGTCCCAGGTGGAGCCCGCGCCGCCCGTGAAGTACATCATGGGCACCAGCATGTCCATGCCGCCGGTGTTCGCCCAGACCAGCGCCTCCTGGTGCTGGGCGGTCGGCGCGGTGACCGGGTTGGAGTACACGGCGGCGCTGACGACCACTTCCGGTCGGACGGCCATGATCGCGGCGTAGATGTCGCGCACGTTCCGGGTGATCTGATCGGCCGTCCACTGCGTGAAGCTCAGGCCGTTCGGGTTGCCCCACGGGCTGTTGTAGCGGGCGAGGCTGATGGGATCGTAGGACGGCTGGTTGGACCAGGGCGTCCGGATGCGGTCAAAATGCACGCCGTCCACGTCGTAGTTCTCCACCACGTAGAGGACCTGCCGGCGAATGTACGCCTGGAGGTCCGGCACGCCCGGCGCCATCCACACGTAGTCGCTTTCGCTGAACTGCACGGGGTTGTCCGGCACGTTGTGGTGCAGCCAGTCGCGACGCGCGGGGTCGGCAGCGTTGCAGTGCGCGTAGAACAGGTGATTCGGATTCGGTGGAGGGGATTGCGTGCCCGACGCCCAGCACGGGTGCGTGTTGATGTACGCGTGGAACGCGATGCCCCGGCTGTGGGCCGCCTGGACGGCGTACGCCAGCGGGTCCCAGCCCGGGTCCGTGCCGCCGATAAGAACCGACCAGACTTCTTCCGGAGACGGATAGAGCGTGTCCGCCTGCCCGCGAATCTGGAAGAAGACCGCGTTGAAGTTCGCATCGGCCAGGTCCTGCATGATGGCGTCGATATTGGCCTTGCAGGTGGCCTCATTCGCGTCGGGCCACTCGAAGCGTGAGGCCCACATGGCCCGGAACTCGGGGTCCTGGGCGAACGAGGGAACCGCAGCCAACAGGGTCGCGACCGAAGCCAGTGCAGACAGCACCAATCGATGTTGTGGTGAGAACCGCATCCTGCCTCCTCCTTTGGACGGGGATAGTGGAATAGGCGCCCTCCCCCCTCCGGTGGTGGGGGGACGCAGTCGCGTGAGACGTTCCAATTCCCTCCTGGCCGATCGCCCCGAGGCCCCGGACGGGCCGGGCGGCCCGGCACGCATTCGATTGTATCAGGATGCGCAAACGAATTCAGCCCTTGATTGTGCCACACGCGGCCAGAAACGCTCGAAAGAGGCGGTCGCTGGAGTCCCCGTCGAAGTACCGCTCGGGGTGCCACTGGACGGCCAGGCCGAAAGGATGGCCAGAGAGCTCCAAAGCCTCCACGATGCCGTCAACCGGGCAACGGGCCGTCACGCGAAGGCCTGCGCCAAGCCGATCCACCGCCTGATGGTGGGCGGAATTGATCGTCCGGCGCCCCGGGCCCAGGATTTCTGCGAGCCGGCTGTCCGGCAGGACATCGACCTCGTGCGTCGCGTCCACGTGTGTGCCACTCTGGTGGCGTACGACGGCACCAACCTGCGACGGGATGTCCTGGATCAGCGTCCCGCCCAGGGCCGCGTTCATCGCCTGAAGCCCGCCGCAGATGACCAGGGTGGGCAGGCCCCGATCCACCGCCAATCGAATCAGCGCGGCCCAGGTGTCGTATTGGGCGTCAGGCATGGGCTTCTCTGCGGGATGCGGGGCGGCCCCGTACCGCGCAGGAGGAATGTCGTCCGACCCCGGCACGAGCAGTCCGTCCAGACGCGCGATAACCTCGGGCAGGTGCTCCTGGTCGTCCACCACGGGGATGACCAGCGGAATGCCGCCCCGACACCGGACGGCGTCCGTATATCCGCGGGACACCGTGTTCTGGTCCTTAATGCTCACCTGAGCGTGGTACACACGCTCGCTCGGGATGCCGATGACGGGTGATGTGGGCAATCGAAGCACTCCTGCAGCCGGACACCAGGCGAATCAGCGGGATTCTACCGATCGCCGGGCCGCTTCTCCAGGTTACGCGGGGTTGGGTCCGAAAACCCGCGGATGCCCGGGAAGTCGCTCGCCCTAACCCACCCACATCCGCTACAATACCCATGAAGTGCCGGGGGGAAGGTTCCATCCGGCCCCAATGCGGTCCAGGGCTCACGGACCGCCACGGGCCCGCGTGCTGGGAGACGAAATCATGATCGTGATGAACTGCGGAGATCGGCATTCCCGTCGAAACCCCTGGGGAACCGCCTCGGGTGTGGTGGCATTGATCCTCATGCTAACGTCGGGCCCGGCCCGGGCGGACGAGGCGCTGCAGGTGAAGGCGACCGCCCGGATGCAGGCCTGGGTGGCCGAGGCGGCCCTGCGGGGGGCAGACCCCTTCGCCTCGGCCCTGCCCGTCGGCACGACGCTGGACCGCGTGGACGAGGTCGAGGGGTACGTGGCGGCCTACATGCAGTTTCCCGCGGCGTTCCTGGATACTCTCACCGACGAAGAGTGCGAGCGGATCATTCGCGAGCAGGTAATCCTGCTCAAACCGCTCGACGGCGTGCGGGGATTCGGCATCTTCGCGAAGCCGCTGGAGTCCGCGGAGGCGGAGTACCGGGCGCTGCCGGAGTATCTCCCGGCGCCGGAGGGCCCGCTGGACAAGCCGGAGGACATCGAGGTCGGCCTGCGGGCGGGCGGACTGCCGGCGTACAACCCGGGGCGGCCGATGGGCGCGCTGTCCGGCAAGACGGTGTTTCTGAGTCCGGGACACGGATGGGTGTACTCCTCCACGCTCGGCCGCTGGGCGACGCAGCGGGGGAACAGTTACGGCCTGATCGAGGACCACAGCAATGGAGAGGCGGTGTTCCTGCACCTGGCTCGCTACCTGCACAACGCCGGGGCCAACGTCTGGCCGTGCCGTGAGCGCGACATGAACCCCCACATGGTGATCATCGACAACACGGACGCCGCGCCGGACTTCAGCGTCACTGGCACGTGGACGGACAGCACCGGCGCCGGCACGTGGTACGGCACGAACTACAAGTACGCCGCGGTCAGCACGACGGAGACGTCCGTGGCGACCTATGCGCCGTCGTTCCCGACGGAGGATGAATACGCGGTGTACGTCTGGACGCCGAGCGCATCAAACCGCTCGACGGCGGCCACGGTGCGGGTAAACCACACCGGCGGCACCACCACGCACGTGATCAACATGCAGCAGGACGGCAACACCTGGCGGTTTCTGGGCATGTATCACTTCGCCGCGGGACGGAATGTTCCCAAGGGCTCCGTGCAGATCTCGAACGTCGGTTCGGACCCCAGCAAGTACGTCATCGCGGACGCGGTGCGTTTCGGCGGCGGCATGGGTGACTACGCGGACGGCGGTTCGATCAGCGGCTGGCCGCGGTGGGAGGAATCGGGCAAGTACTTCGGCGTGTTCATGGGGCACGTGACCACCCCGCTGGGGACCGTGGACGCGATGCCGCGATACGCGAAGTGGGAGAGTGAGAGCTGGGAAGACTCCATCTACGTCTCCTGGCACAGCAATGCGACCGGCAGCTCCTACGTGGGCCACGGGACCGACGTGTACGTCTACGGCCCGAACGGGCCGCCCAGCCCGTTCAGCCAGTTCAGCGGCGTGGCGGGCAGCGATTCCCTGGCCGTCCGGATTCGCGATGAGATCATCAACGACCTGCGGATCGCCTGGAACGATCCGAACTGGCCGGGACGGCTGTACTCCGCGTGGTTCGGTGAGTTGAACCCGAACAACAACGATGAGATGCCGAGCGTGCTGATCGAGGTCGCCTTCCACGACAACGAAACGGACGCGGATTCGCTCGTTGACCCGCGTTTCCGGGACATGGTGTCGCGGGCCGTGTACCAGTCCATCGTGAAATGGTGGTACCACGATCACGACGGGCCGAACTCGACGCCCGCGATCAACAACACCCTGCTTCCCGAGCCGCCCACGCACCTGGCCGTCCGCAATCTGGGCGATGGCACCGTGCGCGTGTCCTGGCAGCCGCCGCCCTCGAATTCCGGCAACGGCCTGCTGGGCGATCCGGCGACGGGCTACCTCGTGCAGGTCAGCGAGAACGGGTTCGGCTTCGACGACGGCACGCCCACCACGTCCACGCAGATGGATCTGACGAGCCTGCCGGCCGGGGCGATCCGGTACGTGCGGGTGATCGCGACCAACGCGGGCGGGCAATCGTTCCCCTCGGAGATCGGGGCGGTGCGCGTTCGCGCCGAGGGGACCAGTCCGCTGTTGATCGTCAACGGGTTTGACCGGATGGACCGCTGGATGCTGCTGGAAGAAGACGATCCGTACGATGCGGATCCGATGCGGCGAGAGCGGCCCATGCGGATGAACCACTACGGCTATTCCCGCACGTTCGCCGCGGCCCTCCAGCCGACCGGACTCGCGTTTGACTACTGCGCCAACGAGGCCGTGCGCGACAGCTACGTGAACCTTCCCGACTACACCGCGGTCATCTGGCAGCTCGGCAAGGAATCCGTTGCCGACGCCACGTTCGATTCCACGGAGCAGACGCGGGTGGCCTACTATCTGGTCAACGGCGGGAAGCTGTTCGTCTCGGGCTCGGAGATCGGCTACGACCTGGTGGGGAACGGCAACGGGGCCTCGTTCTACCGGAGCATCCTCAGGGCCGACCACGTGGCCGACGATGCGGCAACGTACTCCGTCGAACCGGTCGCCGGGTCCATCTTCGACGGCATCGGCGGGCTCATCCTCGACGACGGGACCGCCATCTACAACGTGGATTCGCCGGACGTACTGTCGGCCTACAGCGGCAGCGCCCTGGCCCTGAACTACGTGGGAGGCACGGGCGGTGGCGCGGCCATCGTGTACGACGACGCATACCAGTTGGTGCATCTCGGGTTCCCGTTCGAGGCCATCACCAGTGCCAACAGCCGGCTTGCCGTGATGATCGTTGTGCTGAACTTCTTCGGATTCGACGCCGGCGAGCCGCCGCCCCCGCCGCCTGCAGACATCATCCTGGAATCGCGCGATGCGTCCGGCGCGGTGACGCCGGCGCCGGCCTATCAGGAATTCGGGGCCTGGGCGAACAGCTCCGTCAAAAGTTCCGCCCCGGGCCTCGTGGGCACGGGCAGCCGGTTCATCACCTACGAAATCCCCAACACGGGGACCGACCACGCCCGGTTCGTCCCCAGCGTGGTGACGCCGGGACGATACGAGGTGTTCGTCACCTGGGCGAACGGCGCCAACTGCTACGATTCGCGGCACCGGGTGAGCCACCACCTCGGGCAGACGGACCTGCTGGTCGACCAGATTTCCAGCGGCGCGCCGGAGCCGCCGAACTACGGCCTGTGGATCTCGCTGGGCGAGTACTGGTTTGCCGCGGGCCAGAGCGTGGCGAGCGGGTCACTGGACATCTCGGAGGAGACGGTCACCGGCCGGCCCAGCCCGACGTGGAACTACCGCGTGTACACGGACGCCGCCAAGTGGGTGTACGTGAAGGCCTGGCCGAACGGAGACGCAGACGGCAACGGCGTTCTGACCCTGGCGGACTTCGCGCTGTTTCCCGACTGCGTCAGCGGCCCCGGAGGCGGATATCCGCAGCCGGAGTGCGAGGTTTTCGATTTCGCCCTGGACGGGGACGTGGACCTGGATGATTTTGCGGAGTTCCAGGCTCGCTTCGGGCCGTGAGACCGGAACAGGTTGCGGTCGGTGAACGGAACGTTCTGCCAACGGCCCGGGGTGGGCGGTCCGCGCTGCGGGGTCAGCGGAGTTCCACAAGACCCCGGCCGCTCCTGACCTTGCCGATGACGAACGGGATTTCGCCGGCGCGACGAAGGTTGCGCAGAATGCCGCCGAGGAACGCGGGGCGGACGGCCAGCACGTATCCGATCCCCATGTTGAACACGCGGTACATTTCGTCCGCCTCCACGCCGAGGCCCTGCAGGAACGGGAAGACCGGCGGCGGTGCCCATGATTTTCGATCGATGACGGCGTTGCACCCGGGCGGCAGGATGCGGGCAACATTTTCCGGCAGCCCGCCCCCGGTAATGTGAGCCATGCCGGTGATCACCCGTTTGCGGCGGTACCGTTTCAAGGTCGACAGCACGGATCGAACGTAAATGCGAGTGGGCGTCAGCAGCACCTCGCCGAGCGTGCGCCCGGCCTCGTCAAACGGTTGATGCAGATCCACTCGGTTTCGGGCCAGCAGGCGACGCACCAGCGTGAACCCGTTGGAATGCACGCCGCTGGACGGCAGGGCCACCAGGCAGTCGCCGGGGCTGACGAGCTTGCGGGTAATGACTCGGCTCGATTCCACCACCCCCACCGCGAAGCCGGCCAGGTCGATGTGGCCCTCGTGGTACAGGTCCGGCATCTCGGCGGTCTCGCCGCCGAGCAGGGCGCAGCCGGCTTCACGGCAACCCGCGGCGATGCTGTCGATCACCACGGCCAGCCACTCGGGGTCGAGCTTGTGGGTGGCCAGGTAGTCGAGGAAGAACAGCGGCTCGGCCCCGCAGGTGATCATGTCGTTGACGTTCATGGCCACCAGGTCGATGCCGAGGCCCTCCAGCCGGTTGAGTTCCACGGCCAGCAGGACCTTGGTGCCCACGCCGTCGGCACAGCCGACGAGCGACGCGCTGCGGTACTCCTTGCGAAACAGCGACTCGGCATAGTCGAGCCGGAACAGCCCGGCGAACCCGCCGTGGTTGCGCCAGACCCGCGGCGAGAACGTGCTGGTCATGGCGGTCCGGATGCGGTTGACCCAGACGGCGTTGGCATCAATGTCGACGCCGGCATCCTTGTACGTGAGCTTCTCTTCTGACATGCGGCACGGTCCATCCGGCGCCGTTCGCGTCCCCGGGGGCAGGTCGGGCGCACCTGCCCCGGGCGAATGCCGCCGGGGCCTACTTGAACATGCGCAGTTGCCGGCGCTCCAGGGCGTACTTGTCCACCGGGTGATCCACGTCCACCGGGTAGTCGCCCGTGAAACAGGCGGTGCAGTACTTCTCCTTCGGCATGTTCACGGCGCTGAGCATCCCCTCCACCGACAGATAGTGCAAGGAGTCCACCTCCAGGTAGTCCCGGATTTCCTGCACCGATCGCCCGGGGGCCACCAGGTGCGACGGGTCCGGGAAGTCGATCCCGAAGTAGCACGGATGCCGAATGGGCGGACTGGCCACACGAAGGTGGATCTCCTTCGCCCCGGCCCGGCGCAGCGCGCCCATCTTTCCCCGGGTGGTCGTGCCTCGGACCACCGAGTCTTCGATGACCACCAGCCGGCGGTCCTTGACGGCCTCCTTGATCACCTTAAGCTTCATCTTCACCGCCCAGTCGCGGTCCGTCTGGTTGGGCATGATGAACGACCGGCCGACGAAGTGGCTGGTGGTGAACGCCCGTCCGAACGGAATCCCGCTGAGCTGGGAATACCCGATGGATGCACAACGGGCGCAGTTGGGCACGGGAACCACCAGGTCGGCGTCCACGGGCGCTTCCTCCGCCAAGCGGCAACCCATGGCCACCCGCACCAGATGCACGTTCTGACCGAAAACGATGCTGGACGGGTCGGCGAAGTAGATCTGCTCGAAGATGCAGGCGGCGCCGCGACCGTTTGCCGGGGCAAACGGCTTCGACGCCATGCCCTCGTCCGTGATCGTGATCATTTCGCCAGGCTCGACGTCCCGAACGTATTCCGCGTCAATGATGTCAAAGGCGCAGGTTTCGGAGGCCACCACCCAGGCGGCCCCCAGGCGGCCCAGGGACAGCGGGCGGAACCCGTAGGGATCGCGCGCGGCGACGAGGCGATCCGGAAACAGTACCAACAGGCAATACGCGCCCTGGAGGTGGCCCAGCACGTGGGCCAGCGGGGCGGGCTTGGCCTGATGCGCCGGCTTGGCCAGCAGATGCACGATGACTTCCGTGTCGCACGTGGTCTGGAAGATGTGCCCGTCGTCCTCGAATCGTCTGCGCAGCAGGGCCGCGTTGCAGAGGTTGCCGTTGTGGGCCGTGGCCACCTGTCCGCCCGCGAACTCGAAGAGCAGCGGCTGCGCGTTCAGGTCGCAGTTGGAGCCGGTGGTCGAGTACCGCACGTGCCCGATGGCCACCGGGTTTCGAATCGCCTCGAGCGTGCGGGGGCTGATCACGTTCCCCACCAGCCCCATGCCCGCCGCCCGCTGGATGCGGACCCCGTCCGTCGTGCAGATGCCGGCGGCCTCCTGGCCCCGATGCTGCTGAGCGTACAGCCCGAGCTGGGTCAGGTAGGCGGCTTCCGGATGACCGAAGACTCCGAACAGACCACAGTAGTGCCCGATGGTCGGGCGGCCGGCTGCGAGCAATGCCTCTACTCCAATGCGGGAACCGATGCGCAAGTCAGGATTCAGGGTAGGGTCACAGCCCGATTTTCGCAACGGTCAGGACGGCAGAATCGGTGGCTTGGTGGTTTGACTCGGGATCGCGACGCCGCCCCGGGACGACAACTCAGGGGGATGCAATGGCCCAGAGCGAGGGGATGCCGGTTCCGAAATCGAGGGGGTCGGCAAAAACCTGCACCCAGTACACGCCATAGCGGCCGCCCAGCCGGACGGAAATGCCCGTCTCACGCCAGTTGGCGCCCAGGATGTTCTCCCGGTGGCCCTCGCTGTTCATCCACTGCTGGAGAACCTCATCCACGGTCCGCTGACCGGCGGCAAGGTTCTCTCCCACAGTCAGGAAGTTGTACCCGGCCTCCAGTACGCGCTGCCCCGGCGACGAGTCCGTATCCGGGTCCACGTGGGCGAAGAACCCGCCGTTGATCAACCGGCAGGCATACTCGTCCGCCACCGCGTTGAGCGTGGGATTGACCAGCAGGGGGGCCAGGCCCTCGCGATCACGCTCCGCCTGGATGCGGGCGGCAAGGTATTCGACCACGCCGTCCACGTTCTCCGGGGTCACGCACGCGGAGCCCGCCGCCGAGGCGTGCGCCTCGTCGCCGCCCTCGTCCGGCGATCGAACGTAGCTGCCGGGCGCCGTGGACGAGCAGCCGACGACCACGCCGGCCAGCAAGGCGACCAGCACCACTCCGAAATCCCGTCCCGTGCGATTCAACCCCGTGCTCCGAGTTCCTCATCGGCCGGCCGGACCGGCCTGTGCTCTCAGTCTAACCGAAGCCGAGAGCCCGACAACGTAACAAATGCGTAACCAGACGCCGGTTCTTGTCTGTCTTACTTATCGGATTATACCGCCGGTCCTGTTCACTCCGGGTGGACAGTCATAACCTCTTCATTCATCAATGGTTGTGCCGCCACGTCGACGGGGCGACCTCATGCCCCGGTTCGATGCATGAACAAAAAAGTGATATCGTCCGGCTGGCGGCCCCGCTTGAAGTGCCCGCTGAGGTCGGTGAGCAGGTTGTTCAACGCGTCGGACGCCGGGATCCCAAAACCATCGCAGAGCGCTTCCGTCAGCCGCTCCTGCCCGAGGGCCTGGCCCTGCTCGTCTCGCACGGCGAACGCCCCCGGCGTGTACAGAACCAGCGTCTCGTCCGGCATGATTCGAAGGGGCCTGGACGCGTACGCGTAGTTCTTGGTGGAACCCAGGTCGGGCAGACCGGGTTCGGCCAACGGCTTCGGTTCACCGCAGTCGTCCACCACGACGGCCCCGATGCCGCCGGCCGTTGCATATTCGGCGGCGCCCGTCTTGGGGTTGATGACGATGGCGCAGCTCACGGCGGTGCAGGGCGTGCGATCATCGGCCAGCAACCAGTTGATCTCGCGCAGCAGCACGTGGGGGGGGTCGGCGTGCAGGGCGGCCACGCGGAAGGCGGCCCGCATTTCGACGAGGGCCATGGCGGTGCGTGTGGGCGGGCCCGAAACGTGAGCAATGAAGAAGGTGGCCAGTCCGTTCGGCATCCGCATCACGTCGTAAACGTCCCCCGCGTGATCCAGTCCGGGTTTGCAGTAGACGGCGAACTGCAGATGGTCCCACTGGGGGACGTTGGTCGGGTCCAGCCGGTCCTGAATCTCGCGGATGAAGGACAACTCGCCCGCCCGAATGGCCTCCTGAAGGCGGATCTGCTCCTGAACGATCGCCTCGAGCTGGACCGCCACGGCCGCGGCGTACAGGCAGAGCAGGTCCAAGTGCCCGAGGTCGAAGATGGCGGAGTCCGGCTTGGAGTCCACGTAGAGCACGCCGAGGCGGCCGCGCTGCGAGACCAGGGGGACGGCCATGGCCGATCGCGTATGCTCCTCATCCGTACGGGGCACGACGATGAACTGGGTACGCTCCAGACATCGAAAGGTGTACGTTTCCAGGCTGGGCGGTTCGAGCGTGGTGGTGCCTTCCGCCGTGCGGCCCTCCACGAATTCGAGGCGGCCGTAATCCTGCCGGCGGGCGCCGAGCCAGACCAGTCGGGCGTCGAAGACACTGAGGAGGGTTTTGAGGGTCAGTTCCATCAGCTTGGAGATGTCCGAGCATTCGCGCAGCTCGAAGCTGAATCGGGCGAACTGCCTTTCCACGCCGCAGGGGATGGTGAACGGCTCGTTGGGCTTGCGTAGCAGCGAACCGGGCGGCAGCGGGTATTGCCGGATGCGGGAGATTTCCTCCCGGGTGGCCGTCTTGGTGATCTCCACGTCCCCCTGGTACTCGTGGAAGACCTTCAGCAGGAAGTTCGAGATGATGATCTCGTCGCCGTGCTCCACTTCGGTGCGCGTCACCACCTGACGGCCGTTGAGGATGGTCTTGTGCGTGAGGTCGACGGGGTCGAGCATCCATCCGCCGCCGGGGATGGGTACCAGGACCGCCTGTTGCATCGCGACGCGCATGTCCGGAAGATACACGGCGCAATCGGCCTGCGAGCCTATGGCGACGGCGCTGTCCTCGAACTGGAGGTTGCGAATGACTTCGTGCCCGTCGTGGACAAGAATCTGCATGGGTCCGTGGACTCCGCTGAAACTCGCGGGCGGAGGCGCTGCCGGCAGCCGGCCGGGAGACCCTCCGGTGCGGTGACAGTATAGCAATCGGCGAATTCGCGAACCAGACTTCGCCGGAGTACGATTCCATGCCGTCCAAAGGAACGTTGCTTCTCGGACACAGCCCGGACCCGGACGACGCGTTCATGTTCTACGGGCTGGCCGCCGGGCAGGTACCCACGCGGGGCTGGGCATTCGAGCACGTGTTGCAGGACATCCAGACCCTCAACGACCGGGCCTTCCGCGGCGAGCTGCACATCACCGCAATCAGCATCCACGCCTATCCGTACGTCGCTGACCGCTACGCGCTGACCACCTGCGGCTCGAGCATGGGCGACGGGTACGGGCCGATGGTGGTCGCCCGCGAACCCATGGACGTACACGATTTGGCCGGTCGGACCGTGGCCGTCCCCGGCGAACTGACCACAGCCTTTCTGGTCCTCAATCTGCTCCTGGGCCGGGGCGGGTTTCGGCATCGGGTCATGATGTTTGACGAGATTCTGCCGCGCGTGGCGGCCGGGGAGGCGGATGCCGGGCTCATCATTCACGAAGGACAGCTCACCTACGGGCAGCACAAATTGGCCAAGGTGGTCGACCTCGGCGAGTGGTGGAAGCGGCAGACCGGACTGCCGCTGCCCCTGGGCGGCAACGGCATCCGGCGAGACCTGGGGCCGGTGGCAATGGCGGAAATCACGGGCGTCCTGCGAGACAGCATCGAGTTCAGTCTGGCCCATCGCGCGGATGCGGTCCGGCACGCTCTCCAGTACGCCCGAGACATGGGTGTCGACCTGGCGGATCGCTTCGTGGGCATGTACGTCAATGCCTGGACCATCGACTACGGCCCCGTCGGCCGCCGGGCGGTCAGCGAGTTGCTGCGGCGCGGGGCGGATGCGGGGCTGGTCCCGCCGATCGGACCGATTGACTTCGTGGCGCCGGCATGAGGCGTGAGGCCCCGCCGACCGTCACGGGCGGGAACAGACATGACCGCAGAGGACTCCAATCCGTCCGCTTCGCACGAGCCGCACCTGCGACCGGACCGACCCCTCCCCGCCGTCGACCCGTCGGAGGCCAGGGCCGACCGTCAACCGCAATTCGAGCCCGCGGGCGCGGAAAGCACGTTCCGAAACGGCCACAGCGTCTGGGATGAGCCGGACATCCTGCCCGGCCGGTCGGACAATCTCATCGAACAGGACTGGCTCTGCAGCGCGTGCGGATACAACCTCCGCGGGTTGTTCGTCGGGCAGCGGTGCCCGGAATGCGGGCGCGTGGAACTCTACCGACCGCCGCCGCCCGGCGTGGACAGCTACCGCACCTGGCTGCAACGCCGCATCGAGCGGACGGGGCCGGAAACCTGCTGGCTGGTGGCCCTGGGGGCGGCCCTGGTCGGCGGGCTGTGGGCCGTCATCGCCAGCCTCATCGGCACGCAGCACGCGGGGATCGGCGGCTGGAGCACGTTCCTTCTGGCCGCCGTGTACGCGCCGGCCATCGAAGAAACGATGAAGCTGGCGGCCGGCACGTACGTGGTGGAGCTGCGGCCGTACTGGTTCAGGCGGGAAGCACAGATTCACCTGGCCACCGTCGGGGCGGCCGTCGTGTTCGCGGTGATCGAGAATCTCATCTACCTGTACGTCTTCGTGCAGAACCCGAGCGTGAAACTGGCATTGTGGCGGTGGTTCGTGTGTACGGCGTTACACGTCGGCTGCACGTACCTGGCCGCCCGCGGCCTGGTGGAGGTGTGGCGGCAGGCCCTGACGGAGTATCGTCGTCCGCGGATCACGCAGGCGCTGCGCTTTCTGGTGCCCGCGATCATCCTGCACGGAGCGTACAACGGCTCCATGATCGCCGCGGAGGGCGTCTTCGGGCCGTTTCTACGATGATCCGCTTCCGGCCGAACCGGTCGCGCGCGGGCCGGCGTGTGAGCACGTCTTAGACCTTTGGGTGGTTCGCGGTTACCATGCCGTGGGATTGGCCCCGGGGCGGATCGGATCCGACTGGTGGGGCGTGGAGCGGTGGAGAAGGATCGGATGTCAGACGGCTGGTC
>Ga0334890_1001575_pt1 | contig 29682 bp, 32 predicted proteins | sample GraSluR1_MG_3_FD_207220 | JGI IMG/M metagenome (GOLD analysis project Ga0334890, IMG submission 207220) | Sludge microbial communities from methane-producing bioreactor in Wageningen University, Netherlands - Granular Sludge_31_08-R1 | ecosystem: Engineered > Bioreactor > Anaerobic >... | reverse complement strand
GTTCCCCTGGACATCCAGATCACTCCCTATGCCCTGGACCGCATTCCAGTGTCGCTCATCGTCGACGATGCTACCGTGCTGATCAATCTGAACTATTTCTGGATGCGGGACCGCAATCTGGTTGATGGTCAGAATCGCCGTTGGGAGGACGTCCCGGTGGTGCACCCGGAGTCTTTCACACGCGAATGGGCTACCTGGTGCAGGGAGGAGGGGATCAAGGGCAAGTTCAGCATCGTGCCGTATCCGGCGGCATTGGGCCGTGTGGACCAAGGCCTGCCTCTCTTCAGCCGTGCGCAACAAGATAGCTGGCTCACCATGTGTCGCGAGCTCATCATGCCCTCTTTTGACATCACGCCCGAGATGCTGACACATACCGTCATCGTGGACCCAACCACGCTGCGACCGGTTGCCCCGCCCATCTGGGAGCAGTTCGACTGGGCCGCCTTGCCTGAGGATCAAGAGGAGCTGGTTGTAGACTATATTGAGACCGCCTGTCGCATCCTGGACAATGTCGGCCTCACGCCCAACGGCGTGACCTCCCCTGGCGGGTTTGGAGGCCAGACGCTAGACCTCTACGCGCGGGCGACGGGCGAGGCGCTGCGCAGAGTCACTGGTGATTTGGCTCCATTCTTCTTTCAGCGCCTTCTAGTAGACGGCTCCACTCACCCTGTCGTCTGGCATCCTGAGCAGAGCGCTGGCACCGCCGTGGGTGAGGTAATCGCGGGAGCAGGGGACTGGACAGGAGACTGGACCGGCTACGGACTCGTTGAACCCGACAGGTACATCACGTCGGACTTGGAGGGTGGGCGAGTTCCTGCGCTCTTGCATGCTGGGCAGCCCATCGTTCTTTGCAGTCACTGGCAAGGCTTCTACGGAATGCATACCGAGGATCGCCGTGGCTTTCGGGCCCTCAAGACCGTGGTTGAGCGTCTGAGGGCTCTGGATCCCGGGGGGGAACGCACACGGTGGCGGACCTGCAGCGAGATAGCACGCTACGCCTGTGCACGCGAACTGTCGATGGTGCGAGTCGAGGACAACACCATCGCCCTGGATCTGCCTCTGCGCGTGCCCGAGATCACGCTGCGAGTCCAGGATATGGCGCCGCGCGGCATAACAGTGAATGGCTTGCCTCTGAGGCGTGTGCAGAACAAGCCGGCATTCGAAAGCGGCACCTGGCTCGTCTGTGGACACGAGACGCTGCTGGCCTTTGATCCAGACCGACGCAAGACGACGATAGAGATCAACCCGGCCGAGACGTAAGCTCCAATGCGCCGCAGCTCTCCCAGTCCCTGCGCAATTGCCCACCTAGGGTGTGTGTGGTCAGTGCGGCACTACCCAAGCTAGGAGATGCGCTTGGCCGTCTTGGGCAGAGAGCGGACGTGGCTGAGATGAGCGCTGACTCTCTCATCATCGCCGAAAGGATACGTGAAGCCGAGCTCGGCTGCCGTGGGACGGGCCACCCTCCTGAATAGATCGCACATCGCGAACAACGCATCCCACGTGTGATCGTAGCAGGCGTCCGAATAGGTCTCTAGGAGCATATCCCAGAGCTCTGGCTCAAGGTGCTGTTCCAGATTCTTGCCATAGCTGCCTAGGCTGATCCGGAACCGGGTCTGGACGCCGACGTGCCAAGTCAGCACCTGTTCGAGTTGGTCGCGGGCTATTTGTTCAAGCATGTGTCTAGCATACACCAGCTGCTCTCGCCATAGTCCCTTGGCCACATAGGTGCAGATCCACCAGAACTCGTTGCAGCAGTCAGCAAACGCCTTGGCCGTCGGTGGTTCTGGCAGATAGTCACACTCACTCGGTGGTGGAAACGGCTCAAGCAGACCATCTTTGTCCAGCAGCAGAATGCTCAGGCTAGCGCGGTGCATCGTGTCTAGCCGGCTGATCGGATAGAGGGTCAGATCGAGTCGGTTACCATCCATGAACTGGACAAGATAAGCGTAGCTGCCGTCTTTGGCAGGAGGGGGACTGTGCATATCCTCTGGCGTCTGGAGGATCATGATCTCCCCAAAACGCCGGATCCACTCGGGATCACGCCGGAATGATTCAACGTCGGTGACAATGTAGACAGTGTCGAAATCCTGAAAGGGATCGCGGGGCGCATGCGGGTTCGCGCGAGAGCCGTTCAGGATCACCGATCGTATCCGATCGTCGCTCTCGGCCATCTCCAGGATAATGCTGCGCATCTCCCGTTCGCTTCGCATCATCTCCCCTCCGTTAGCAGCATGCATCATGTTGCTGCATCAATGCCATCACGCCGCTGAAGCCAGCTCACGAACAGGGCCTTTGGTGAACTCGCACAGATGCGCAACAAATTCTTAGCTCTCGAACTCGCTCTAGATGCAGAAGCGCGTTGCACGGATTGGCCCGAAGCCCGTGCACGAGAGCGGGTCAGACAAAGCAGATCGCGCACTGCGTCATTGTACTGCACCTCCAGAGCTAGATACAGTTTCGAGGTTTTTGGCTCGCAAACTCGCAGACGCGTGGGACCAAACGCTCACTCTGTCCGAAACTCGTAGGTCGGCTAGCTGAGATGGGGTCGGGTTCGCTTGTCGTTGTCGACTTCGTAGAGGAAGCGCCCAGTGTGCAGATCGTTGCGGCCATAGTCGCGACACACTGATAGGTGCACTACCTGCTCTTGGGTGGAGCGCACCAGCCTTTCGCGTCGCAAGTTTGCCAAGCCACACTGCAGTCGAGCATACTGGGAAGGGTACCACTGTTTTGAAGTTTGTCCAGATGTGCAGCTGCAGGGCACTGGCCAGCCAAGTAGGCCTTACGACGCGGCCAGCTAAATGGCGCACAGGACGAAGATAGAAGCGCATCGGGCATTCGTGGCGTCCTCTCATTTGCAGTTCCCGAGCTTTGAGGCCGATTCCCCCTTCTCTGGGATTGCGGTGCTTCCCGCTGACCTTGGGTGCCCCCGTGCCGCCTTCCTTGCCTACCGCTAGTCAGGTCAGTCCGCCGAGGGAAACGCCGAGCTCCCAAGCTCGGTCGGTTTCACGGCAGACAGCTCGGGCATCTGCCCCAACGGCAGCTAGCCGTTCATGAGCTGGTGGACCGGGCGGCATGCGATAGGGATCTCGACGGAGTCGAGCTCTTTCGCGACGAAGAAGCAGGCCCATCGCCAGGGAGTGCTTCTCGCCTTAGCGCTTCCGGTGCTGCACAGCCACCACATGGGACCTGACCAGGGTTGCCCCATGTAGCTGCCAGAAGACGGGTTTCAAAGCGTGTGGCACCCACGGGGCATCAACCGGCTTTGTGCTCTGCTTTCCCGCGAGGTGGCGATTAGCCGAAACCCACCGAACCATTGATCCGATGGGTGAGGCGGCAGGGTGCTACCCAGCGATCGCTAAGCAGTCGGCTGCGCCTGCGGGCCTACATGTCGGTCGCCGTGAAGCTCTGCGTGGTAGCGTCGGCCTGCGCGGTAGCTAAGAGGCGGGCGTCCTCACCGAGCTCACCGACGCACAAGGAGGTCCGACCCAAGAACCGAACACCTGATCTGGGGAGTTCTATGCTGGCCCTTTTCGGGAGTTTACAACCGGCAGTGACATCGGCACAGACAGCGACCGATGAACTCCGATTCTTGGGTGGCGCACATACGCCTCGGCTCAGTCCTATTCGCCGCTCGGTCACCCGGAGAGTGGGCACTCGCTCAAGGCAGGAACCGCCGGCCTCTACAGCAGCCCGCGGCTAGCTGCTTCGTTCCACAGCGTTTCGGCAGGTTGCCTGCTCACGAGCCCTCCGTGCGCAAGCGCGTTACGCACAGCCTTGGCTCTGTGGGCGAAGGATACCAGGTCGTGGTCGACTAACGAACCAACATGACTTTTAAGAACAGCATACAGATAGCCCCAACTGCATGCTAAGGGATTTTCCCCCACCTGATCCTCTTCTTCCTCCGTCTCCGGTGCCAGCCAGCCCAGCGGCCAGTCTCGCCCGTACCTTCTGACAAAGTCCTCGCATATTCGCAGTCGTATAAGCTCGAGAGTGGGCAGGAGGAATTCCGCTTGTCCTCTCCATATCCGATGCAGCACTTGGGCTCTCAGACCCATTACCTCAAGAGCAGCGGTATGGACGTCAACTCCGCGTTCAGGCGTGAACTGCAAGACACCAGCAGCCCACAACCTTCTTCCGTCCGATGGAAGATGCTCTGCTCTTGCCGTTCGGGGCCGCCGGAGAAAGTCCCGAGCGTGCCATCGCTCAAGCTGCTCAGTCGCCCAGCCGCGGCTTCTGGCGTACTCAGCACAACTCCGACTAACAAAACCCTTCTCAAGCTCGCATTCTTCCCAGAGCAGACTGAGAAAGCATGGGTCGGGACCCGCAATAGCAGGGACCAAGTGCTCTTTCCAAATCGAGGAAAAGGGCGACAAGTCGGGAGTCGTCATCTGGCGTAGCGCTATCCGAGTCTCAAGAATGGACGGGAACCCCCACCAGCGATGCCTGGTGAGCAGGACGTCCGTTTGGACTTCCTCTAGCGCTTCGTCGGCGGGGGCGACGAGGCAAAGCGCTGTCGGCCTGACTCCGCCATCAGCCATGCGTTTGCTGATATCGACCCAAGCCGATAGCAGACCCACCCAACTCCGGCGGCTTGCTTCAGGTACTTTGTCGTAGCCCTTCAGGTAGACGATGTCGGGCCGCGGCTCGACCCTAGATATCTGGTCGAGGTCACCGCATGAGGCAATGTCTTCTGCGCGACCCAGCTCATGGCACAGCGCGTCAGTAGGATCCAGAGGTACAGGCTTCGAGAGGTCGATCTCACGAATATCGAAGTATGGGTCACGGTGCCAAATCTCCCTTAGCAGGGATTGCCAGACCTCGTCGGCATCTACCACCTCGGGTAGCAGGCAGACGATGCTTTTGTGCTCAACTAGATCGTCAGCCGCGGTCTCGATGTAGCGCCTTGCTCCCGGCGTAAGCAAGAGGTTGGCAAGCGTTCTTCCGTTCATGGCAGCCGCATCACGCGAGAGAACACGCCATCAACCACGATCCTGTCTCTCAGGCGAACCAGACAGCTCATGCGGTCGAGGAACTCGATTGCCCGGGTTACCTCGGCTTCCGGGAGGGCGGTGTCTCGGCTCAGACCTCCTAGGTCATAGGGAACATCCTGGCCTTTCCAACGACCGAGTTCGGTGGCCACACGAACTACCGATTCAGCGACCCCAATCCCTAGATTCCCAACCAACTCACGGCAGGAGTCTGGGTCGAGAGTGGCTAACTCATGCTCCAGATGGTGAGCAGCCGGAGTTGGATCGTCTGCCTTGCCCGAGCTTAGCAGAACACTCTCGAGAAGAGAGTACCAGCCACTCGTGACCCCCATTACCGCCCCGCAGGTGCGAGCGTCTGCCAGCATGCCAAGCCTCTCCAGACAGGCGGTGATAGCAGCCCCGGACCAACGTCTCAGATGGATCAAGGGGGCTACGCGATCTTCCATTGCCCTGCGCTCTTGCTGATCGTCGCCTAGCCACAGCCAGACGCAATTCGGTGACAAGATGAACAGGACCTGAACCAACCATCGCTCGCGACCCTCATACTTCTGACAGAACTCGATTGCATTCGCCACCATCCGTCTCAAGGCCGAGGCCGTAGTCGCGCCTGGCTCTAGCACAAAACGCCAACGTTGGGCTCGTCTGTCCTCAGCCAGCCTATCACGCAGCCAACTCTCGAGGTAATCGGGCTCGAGACTTGGGGGCACCTCAACTTGCCCCATATCCTCTCTGCGATGCGCGTTGAGAGCGGGCAGCACAGCATCAAGGCCTGCAGCCGAAGACCCGCAGATGAGCCTGACACCGCTCCGCGTCTGTCCCAGCACACGCTCTTGGGCGTACGTGAACGGGCTTCCAGCTTTGGTTCCTCGGAGTGGACCGTGCAGCTCGTCTGCACGTGGCCGTTCCGGCGCCGGCCTTGAGGCCAAATCGAGCAGCTTATCCTCGATCTCGCCTTCTGTCCCCATCAGTCGAACGATGTTTGGACTTCGGAGGCGGTATCGGCCAGATCTCGTTCGAACCAGAACGCCCAAGCCACAGAGTTCATCGAGAAGACCTGCGAGTTCGTCGGCCTGTATCCCCTGGAAAGCATCGGGCCAGTAGTCGTGAACGATCTCGCTAACCTCGCTCGCCGTGTACTCTGTGACATAGCTGTCACGACTCTCGACCTGATCGGCTATCAGCCCCCACACCATCACTTGGTATCGAGGGTCAAGCGCGAGCGTCCACTCAAACCGCTCCTTAATGCGGTCACGGACATCCCGGCTACGATAGACCGCTTCCACATCGCTCCGCCTGATGAGAAACGGGGGAGGATAGTCATCCTTCTTTCGTAGGTTCGCCAGGAGCTCCTGACAGAAGTACTGTATGAGGCCCGGATGGTAGTTGGTGTACGATAGTACTCGTAGGAATGTGGCATCATCCTCGAATCGATAGCCTAGCGTCTCGAAGGGTTCTCGTACCAACTGGCTTGCTGCCTGAGGCTCCAGGGGCCCTACACAGATCGGCGCCCCGAAGTGGGCGAGTGGTTGGTTGGGGATGCTCTGAAACCGCTGAACGCTATGGAGCCCCGCAAAACACACCTTCACGCGCCGTGATGTATCCTCCATGATCTGCCGAAACGCTGAGACAGCCGGGAATGCATCCTGAGCATCCTGGTCCAGAAACTCGTCGGCCTCGTCAAATAGCACCAGGACACGTCTCTCCGGGACATCTTGCATCGCATTGACAATGTTCTTGACGATCAGAGCCCGGTCATCAGTCGTGACATGGCTAGACAGAACTCCGAGGTCCTTGAGAGTCTCACGGAACGCCCAAAAGACGCTCTCGGTGCTCTTGCCTCGCACAGGATCGTACACCAGCTTGAGGTTGACGACTTTGGCGTAGCGCTGGTTTTCAGGACTATGGAAGCGCTTCTCCACCTGGCGCAGCAGCGCCGACTTGCCGAGCTGACGTCCTCCGAAAACAATGCATGTGCCCGATGGGCGCTGGAGCTCCTCTATCATGTCACTACGCCCGTAGAACATCTCGGGGGGGACATCGCCCGCCTGGAACGGAGTGTACGGGCTTAGAGACGAGAAGGGGAGACTGCATCGTAGAAATGCTGGTAGACGTGCATCATGCTCCTTGGCAAGAAACAGCAGGAGCGTCTCATCAAGAACGGCCACACTCATCCTGGCAGTGCGGCACTTGGCGGTCAGGTAGCGGCGCTGCTGAGGTGTCAACCTGCCAAAGTACACAACGAGCGAACTATGGCTGTGTAGACCGAGTCGCTCAATGATGCTCACGGCGGTTTCTGGTCCTGGCCGGTCCCAAACGCAGACGATGTCAAGAGCTACCTCGGCCCCTGAACCAAACTGCGGGATCGGCCTAGCAAGTCCGCTATCAGTGATGCTGGCGCGAACGTGTGCCCAGTCTCGCTCATAGGCGACGACCTCAATCCGGCGATCGTCAACTGCAAAACCAAGATAGTGGGCAATATGGACCAAGTGGCGTGCGCAGTCCTGCGTACCACGCCTCCGCTTAAGAGTATGCCATTCCTTTACCACGTGGTCAGCCTCGCGGCACCGTCTCTTTGGCACCTGGGCAAACGCCATTCCGGCCCATCCCTGCTGCTTCCCGATGGAGTTCGCAACCGCAGTCAGGTCCCCTTGTCTGTCCAGTTCTTTGCTTATATCATCCGCCAGTTCGAGAAAATCGTGAACCAATGGAGGCCTGCGCTCAGGAGCGAACAGGCTCGAATCTAGCGTCTCGCCATGCTCAAGCGCGCCCCTTAGCTGGGCCAGAGCCTCGTCAACGACCCTAGTATCTCCAGCCGCCAGTGCGCTCTCTATCATGTCACTCAATTCTTTCCATTTGCCTTCCGGCCAGTTGAGTCCATTGTGATCGGCTCTGATCTGATCCCACAGGTTACCGAGCTCGTCGAGGCGCGCGGCCCTTGCATCGTTTACCTGAGCGCCAATTTGATCGAGGTGCTCATAGCAGGGGGCAAACGTCGCTACGGCGTCCGGATCGATGCCTTCAATGTCAGATAGTAGGCCTGCCCTGTCATCGCCCACGATCCCATCCAGAACGGCTTGCTCGACTATCTGAGAGGCTTCGTCAATCCTTCTGCGGAGCATTTGCCGTGCATTCTGAATCGCTGCAGCCGTTGCTTCGTGCAGAGACTCCGACTCATCACCGGCAAGGTGAAGGGCCTCCTTGATGAAACGAAAGTCTTGATTCTGGGTCCATTGATCAATCGCGTCGCCGATAGTGCGCTCCTCGACCAGAGAGGCGACAAGCGTCTTGCCGATGGTCGCCATGTCTTGTGCCTGTGGCGAGCCTTCATCGTCGAGTGCCAGTTCTGGCAGCCAGTACAAACGCCGTCGCATCACCACTTCGAGCGTACCGGCTCCGATTGCCAGTGCGGGCCAACCATGGCCGTTAGCCCCATCGGGGTCGAGTTCGAGGCCCGCTAGTCTGCCAAGCTGTGAAAGGGAACGGCTCAGACACCCGACGATCGCCTGGCTCGACGCTTGGTCATGACCCAAGCCTAAGCCGATGGCTTCGGATTGCGCTACGGTGATCTCTGTCAGCAGCACCTGTCGCAGGGCTTGGATCTGCTCTGCGCGCCAATCGCCCTGAGCAGAGACCTGGTTGCACCGCTCCGCAAGACCGCACCATTGTTCGGCCAAGTCGACGGCCTCACGTGCATTCCTGAGCAAGTGCTGCATTGCCGATCCTGTGATCGGGCGGCGATTCTCGCCCGCCAGCAGTCGGTCCGTTTCCGTGAACCGCTCCTTCAGGTATGACCCGTCGGACAGAAGTTGAGATCTCGTTCGCGCCTCTTGAAGATATTCGCGCGCATCGGAAGCCACATGACTCAGAAGAACCCCGATCTCACCGTCGGGAGCGGTCATCTTGCGCCAGACATTGTTTGCGCGGTACAGATTGCCCCGTTTCGCCGGGGCAACTCTGCTAAGCCAGTCCTTTGCGGTCTCTGCGATGCTTCTCAGATCAGCCTCGAGTTCTTGCTTCCTGGCGGGTTCGCGCAGCTCGTTGGCCGTAAGCCTGATGCTAAATCTGCGGAAATCGTCGATGGCACGTACTAGTCGCTGGAGCCCGGCACAGCTCGGTGGAGCCCAGAGCCAAGCCTGCATCCCGCTCGCCGGCAGCAAGATGGCCGGTCGTAGTGCAGCCGCTAGCCCCACCAGCCGCAGATGAGGGTCATCGGGCAGCTCTGCGTGCTCGCGCACGATGCTGTACAGCTGCTCGGCCGTGCCAGGCTGCTCCATAGGAAGCCAAGATGAGCCAGCGAGGGCCTGTATTAGCCACGAGGGCAGAGTAACGCTCTTGGTCGCTGTCTCTGTGGACTTGGCTATCCAGTAGGCTGCGGCATAGTCACCCTCGGCCAACAGCGACCAGGTTAGGTGCTCCCAGGTGGCTGGCGAGGGATCTTGGAGGACGACCTTTGCCAACTCTGCCACCGCAGTCGGAAACCGTTCCTCAACCTCGCAGGCGCTAGAGTCGGTCGAAAGGCCGCTCTGCGGTGCGGTCGTCGCAGGAGCGGTCGCGTCGTTTACCTGTGTGACAACCTCGGAGTTATGCTCCGCATCGTGTTTGGTAGCAGGCTCGTGAATCTCCGTCTCTGTCGCATCGGTGACTACCTCGGCATCAATGGCCGCGACGCCCTTCTCCTCATCGGGCTCGAAGTCGGGATCCGGTCGCTCGATGATCTCGTCAACGCCTCCCGCGTGTTCGTGCAGCGCAGATTCTTCAGCCGACGGAGGGTCCGTGGTCGCAGCGTCATCCTGTGAGTCTGCTGGCAAAGCGGGATCAGCAGAGTCATCCTCCTTGCCATCTTCTGAGGTAGTGCCATCGGTGGGCCCTGACGGTTCCGGGAATAGCTCGCGGAGCGCGCCTGCAATCTCGCTTATTTGTTGCTGCATCAACTGCTTGGCCGCATACAGCTCCTGCTCCTCTGCAAAGCTCGTGGGAGTGTTCCCAGCGAGTTGCTCGTACTCGCCAAGCTTTGCCGCCAGCTCGTTCACCTGAGCAAGAGCTCTCTGGAGATCCCCTGCCGCGCAGTCAGAGGCAGACCATCCTGGCGCATCTGCAATGCCAAAGTACTTGAGGGCATCATGGTGGTGCTGCACAAGGGCAAGTAGCGCATCTCGAACCTGGGTCCTAATCGCTTCCGACTCGCCAGATTCTCGCTTTCGCAGCATCAGCGAACAAAATAAAGCCATAAACTGTGGCGACGAATCCCAGTCTGGGGATGCCGCATCAAGAGCCTCCAGCTCATCAAGCAGCGCTTGCCAGCGGGGCGCTAGGGCGGTCTCCTCCTCGGCCTCCGCTAGGTGCGGCGAGTACTCTGCCATCAGATCCTCGTCCAGTGGCACCTTCCCAGTCAGGCATGCAAACATCACCAACGCCTCTTCTCGAGACACGTCTGGTTCCTGCTGGAGGAACTCTTCCAGCAGCCGGTCCGCCGTCGATATCTCAATGGCGTCCCTAAAGCCATCGGGTGGGAGAGGATCGGCAGGCACATCCTCACCCTGCCCGTCCAGAAACGCCGTCATCTTGTCCCGCAACTCCACTCGCCCTGCTCCCCATGCCGCTAGGATGAGGCCCCACAGAAAACCAGCTTTGCTGACGAGTTCGGCGACTCTGGCGGCTTGAAGTGGCAGCGGGGCTTTGAGGAGACTGCGATATCCCTCGATTCTTCTCTTACTCAGCACCGAGCGCAGCATCTTGGCCTCTTCGGTGCCACCGTCGCGGCAGGCCTGCAGAGCCTCGGTCACTATCTGGCTGCACGTTTCCCTCGAGAGGGAGTCCATCAGCACTTTGTAAGGTATTCCGCCGCTCATCTCTTGACCTCCTGTGCTCGTCTCTGAGCCCTCGATGAAAGGCAACCCCCGCACCGCCGCTGACCACTTTTCGGTCGGCTGCGTTACCCCTTTTCAACCTCGCCCACGCCCTCATACCGCCGCACCAGCTCCTCGAACCCGTTCTGCAAGTTCTCGCGGAACGCCTCGGCCACCGCGGTCTGCCCGAACAGCTGGAACGACTTACTGCGGTAGTGGGTGTTCAGCATGTACATCAGGCGCTGCAAGTCCACATAGTCATTGACCGAGCCCTCGTTCATCGCCAGGAACGGGTAGAGCTTGCCGTTGAGCATCTCCAAGCGCTCATGCCAGCCCCTGGCGCGGATGAACGGCTCATTCTTCTCATACACGGCGGTCGTGGGCACCGGCGTGAATAGCATCGGGATGGTGGAGCCGACGATCTCGGAGACGAACAGCACCGTCTTGACCACATCGTCGATCTTTTCCCCCGGCAGGCCGTACAGCACGAAGGCGTTCACGTCCATGTGCCGCAGGTTGTAGCCGGCACGCTCCGCTAACCGCACGGCCTGGACGAACTGCTCCAGGCTGACGTGCCGGCGGTTGAGCTGGGCTAGATGCGTGTCATTGATGCTCTCGCAGGGAAGGTATAGCCGCTGCATATTGGCTTCCTTGAGCAGGTCGACCAACCGCTGCGACTGACTCAGATGCCGCACGTCCAGCCCCTCGGGCGCATAGAGCCGATAGAAGCGCCCATCGGCGATGAGCGCCTCCAGCAAGCGTTGGAAGTTGCGCTCGTGGTCCCACAGCAAAAAGTCGGCGTAGAAGGCGAAATCCTTGATGCCATAGCTGTCCTGTGCATGGTGGATCTCGGCCACGATGTCGTCCACTGGGCGATACGCGACGCAGCGCCGCCCATTGTTGATGGTTCGCTGGGCGCAGTAGGCGCAGTTGTACGGACAGCCGCGCGCGGGCGTGACGATGGCATAGCTGGGCTGCGTGTCATAGAGCGACAGGTCAGGCCAGAGGTCGTTAGCCTCGGCCACCTCGCCCACCACGACCAGGTCCGGTTGGGTGAACCGCGCCGCGTGCTCTGGCACCAAGGTGGGATAGATGCCTCCCAGGATGATGGTCGGGCCGCGCTTGCCCCACCTTAGGCGGAGCCGGCCAATCAGATCGCGTACCGACTCCCACCAGTAGGTCATGGTGGCGCTGATCCAGACCTCGTCGGGCGGGCTTTCCGGGCCGAAGCCTCGCTCGTCCAGCCAGGCATCGAACTCGGGCCACCCCTTGCCGAAATGGTACTTCCAGAGCTGCAGGCACTGGCCGTCCTTTTCCACGCGGTAGGGCGGCGCCTTGCCGGCCGGCTCGTCCTTTCCCACGAACGACTCGTCCGGCGCGATGCGGCGCCTGGATACGGTGCGCTTGCCGGGGCCGGTTTCCATGAAATCGAACAGCTCGCGCCGCCGGTAGCCCAGCTTGGCCAGGAGCGCCCCGATGCGTAGCAGGCCGTACGGCTGCGACCACTCAGCCCAATACTGGACGTCATAGACGGGGGGATTGATGAGCAGGGCCGTCTTGGAATCGCTGCGCGTAGCGAAGTCCTTGACGCACAGGCGATGGATAATACCGAGCACAGTGTACCCCCTGGGGTAGGTGCAAAGCCCTGGGCAGATGAGTGTGCAAGTGATCGATCGGACAGGGCGACGGCGTGTCAGTCACGCACTACCGTAACGACCGGGATGCCAAAATCGTATTCTTGTAGGTCCCCGCTCACGCATTGGAACACGGGCAAGTTCAGGATGTCGACAAGAGTTTGACGGTTTGGTTCGCCTGCTGCCAGATCCGTACGCTTCAGCCAAGTGCCAAAGTGCATCATGCGAGTGCCCCGATTCCCCTCATAGAAGATTGGCTTGCAGTGCTCACACTGGTACCACGGGGTGCCGAGCCGACCGACCAGATAGCAGACGTATACCTTGAGACGAGCTTCCTCCATCTCACACTGATTGTATCTCTCAACTGCAGCGGCGACGTTCAACCCCAACTTGCCGAGCTCTCGCCCCACGTTATCTAGGACGGTGGTGATCTCTCCTCTATCTTGGTTATCCAGATTGCAGGAGAGAAGAAGCAGAAAGCTCTGATCGATGCCCGCTTGCTCCCTTACTAGGTGCTGAATCGAAGTGGGGCGCTTGGCGATGCCTTGCTCGTCCTTGTACACTAGACCGCCGGAGTAGTCGAGTGAGACAACATCATAGGGATAGCGAAGGACGTTCCCGAAGTTGTCCTCGCCTTGGAGGAGCACATCGTCAATGTCACCCCTGAACAGCTCGAGCTTATCGTCTAGGCCCGTTTGCATAGCTGTTAGCACAAGATCGTGGTGATAGCGATACTCCTCGCCCGGGTTGCCTCGTTCCACTGCACTGAAGTGAGCGAAATACTCCTTCCATAGAAGGAGGTCTACCAAGGTGGTTGCGGGTAGTCCCAAGTACCGGAGTTCGCCTTTGCGCTTCCGGAAGTAGCGTTTAAGCAGCAGTAGGTCCATCTCGCGTACCTTCTGCTTGTTTGCGGAAAAGGGATCCCAAGTTCTCACTGCGAACTACCCTCGCCTTGGTTGGAAAGCGCAGCATGAATCGCCCTGACCAACCGTTCGTACATGGCAGTATCTGTAGCCAATTCCTTCCGCAGACACTCGATGACTATCGTGTAGATGTGACTGGCCTCCGGACCCAGGTCAAGGGATTCCCTGATATCGTAGACATAGGTCTCCGTCTCTTCAGAACGGCTGTCCAACCGCCGGATCATCTCGCCAGCGGCCTCGATTACCTGTTGGCCTCGGTCCTCCATTTCCTCGGGGGCCTTGCGCAGACGCTTCTGCACGTCCTGCGCCGCAGTCCGCACGGCAAACTTCTTGTCAAAGACTAGCTCTTCAGGGACCCCGCCAGTCTGTAGCTCTTCAAAGATGTCGCTTACCACGTCCTCCGCGCGCTCGATGTAGTGAACCGCCCTCCTCTCGTCGGAGCTACGGCCAGCGATCCGGTTAAGGGTCTTACTCAATAGCGCGCCGCATTCATAGAGCCGTTCCCGAGCCGCGTTTTGCTCAAATTCGTCTCTGCTCGACGAAGGTAGCACTTCCGGATCCATAACGTGTATCTCGCCGGAGAAGTAGAATGCTCGTTCAGGAGCGGAGTGCCAAAGAGTAGTCCGAGTTAGCTGGTTGTCCCCAATCGCAAAGTTCTTGAGGCGGTAGAATAGGCCACGTCTCAGCTTGTCAGGCAGCTGTCCCTTCTTGGCATGCTCGCAGTACCAGCAGAAAGCCAGAGGCCGCGACTCCTCACACTCCTCGTCGTCCATGCCCTCGGCCTCATCAGGGGATGGCCATATGAACTCCAGTTGTGGGGGGGCCAGGTCCTCAAGGATCGGCTTGAACACCCTCTTGCCGTTCAGGCGTAGATCAACAGTGTCATAGTCTCGGACGTGTTCCCTAAGCCACTTGTCGACTTGGCTGCCGTACTTGGACAAGGGATCAAAGTCCACAGGAGCATTCATACTGAGGTAGACCTGTAGGCTCTCTTCCTCCAGGAGCTGAAGGGAATCATCGCGGACACAGTGCAGCTCCACCATCGTATAGTGGGTTTCGGGACGTTCGGGGGCAACTGTAACCGAGGTGTGTGTGCCAATTAGGCGGTTAAGAGGGATATTATGGCCTTCGGACTTCAACGTCACGAGGTGTTCTAGCATAGCATTGGCATCAAAAACCAGCTGGTAACGCTCGGATACCCCTTGAGGTGAACTGGTGACTATGAGCTTCTCAGCAACCGAAAGCCCTGCTAGCTTTCCGATCCCACGGAAGCCCACCCCCTCACCAGTGCGTTTCTCCGAGTAGCCGACGTACCGGTACTGGTCGATCTTGCTTCGATCCATTCCAATGCCATCGTCGTATATGAAGACGCTTGGCGTGGCGGTCTTGATCCTTACTCTTCCCCTGTAGGCTTCTGGCGCCCTGAGACGTGCTGCCAGCACTGCGTCGTAGGCATTCTGCACATACTCACGTATCACATGCAGCTTGTCTGGATACAGGCCATGGGTCAACGCCTCGATGATATGACCGTAGGCGTATTCCTCGGTTTTGATCACCAAATCCTCGGGTTCATGGGGTGCGGTGAGAAGCGCTTTTGTGGTCATTACAGCTCCTCCTTGGCCAGACGCAGCAACTTGCGCTGCACAGCGTCGCGTCCCACCCCCAGAGCGTTGATCATCTCACGGGTATAGAACCGCCTCTCGGGATGACTGAAGAACAGCGCCAACACCAGCCCCCGCGTCCTCCCAAACAAGGCATCGGCCAGCGGAGACACATCCTCCATGGTACCCCCAATGGGTACGATCTCTTCAGGGCCATTCCTCGAATCATACTCTGCGCCCATGCTACCCTAGCTCCGCCAGGCTCTCCTGGATCTCTTTCAGTTCCTCGTCCGTCAGGCCCCAGAGATGCGCCGCCAGTTGGTCAATCTGGGACTCGATCTCCTGCACCTGTGCTTCATCCCCTTCAGCGGTGGCAGCGTGCGCTGCCTCTGATAGAACCGACATCTGTTGATGGCGGCTAGAAGCCGGATCAAATGTAGGGACCGCGATGTTCTCGAAAAGATGGGTTGAGAACTGCGTCTGAATGCTGTACGAATTGGCCACGAAGCGAGCCGTCGATGAGTTCAGGATCCCACAGACAAAGTGTGCTTCGCCCCCTTCTGAGAACGGGCAGAGCACTAGCTTGTGATCCGGAATGACCGGACGACCATTATGGTCGCCTACGACGCAGCATGTTAGCCCTGACGATATCTCGCGGAAAACCAGTTTGTAGGCCGCGAATGTGTAGCTCCCTACGTTGAACATCGAGTAGAAAGGGCTCGATTCCCGGAAATACCGTCGGTATATGCCCGAGCTCCTCAGTACCGCCTCGAAGTGCTGTAGGTATGCAAATGTGTTGGGGAACTCGACTTGCAGCACCTGTTCGGGGATTGCCTCGAGGCCCTTATCGGCCACATGTGGCACCACAATCTCCAAACTTGGCGTGCTGCGCCAGCGGTTGACTTCTCTACCCTGAAGCAGCGGGTAGAGGAGATCAGGCTCCAGTACAGCCTGCGTATCGTCAATGTCCCGCTTCGATCTATCTGTGAAGTTTCTCACCACAACCTTACCATCGGCACGCCGCGCCAGGACCTCTACCCAGAACACCCCATTCACGCTGGCAGTGATGCCTTTGCGACCGCGATACTTCGAAGGCCCAAGTGCTTTTGCGATGGCGCCAAGTGCACGTGGTCTAGCGGTCATCCATGGCGAGGTCGGATCATCGGCATCCACCGGCTTGGCGGCGAACTGGCGCTGCCGGGCAATCCGCTCCTCGACAATTTGGTCGAGCTCTAGGTTCTCTGGGATAACGCTGCCGCCATCTGGTTTGTACCACAGATTGTAACCACGCAGCGGGTAACGCGTGGGACGTCCACGCTCCAACACGACGACCGCTGTGCGGTTCGCGGCGCCCTCAAAGGGCTTCAGATCGGACATATCATCGACCTGTAGAACGGCCAGAGGAGTGCCATCGCCCAGACGGAAGCGCCGAAACCCTCTTCCCGCGCCCGATGTCTTGAACACACTCTGTGTGATGACGAACCCAAGGCGCCCGCCTTGCTTCAGGTACTGGTCGATGGCTACATAGGTCATCAGGATCGAGATGTCATCCTTGGCCTTGCCCAGAATGGCATCAAACCCTTTGTGCGGGAACAGGTCATGTTTGGCCCAAAGGGGTACCGTCTCCTGCCGATAGTCCTCGGGCAGGCTCTCCCAGTTGACCCAAGGCGGGTTGCCGGCCACCAGGTCGAACCGCCCCTGGAAGAGGGGCGCAAAGGCGTTCTTGATGATCCGCGCCCAGATGCCGTTGATGCCCGTCCTATCGAGCTCCGCTAGGCGCTCGAAGAGGGCGGTCGCGATGCCGACGTCGGCATCTGTCAGGTCTGGCCAGGTGCGCCCAAGCCGTTGCGTAAAGATGTCGGAGCTGTTGCCGCTGCCGACGGCGTCTTCCAGCAGCTCGGCAAAGCCATCGATGCGCTCCGCCGTCACCAGCGCCGTGGGCACGGTAAAGCGGCCCACCGCCGTCTGGAACGAATAGCCCGGCCGCTGCACCTGCGTGGAGCCCTCGGCGAACATGCTGCGCTGCCCGTCGGCCTCCATGGCCAGCGAGGGCGTCAGGATCGAATCGGCCAGGTACACGGGGATATTGATGTCGCCCGTGCGGTAGGGCAGCAGCTCGCCCAAGGCCAGCAAATAGTTGGTGCGGGCCGAGATCACCGCCAGGGGGTTCAGGTCGAACCCGACCACGTTGGTCAGGATCTGATCCAGCACGCCCGCCGGTGGGAGCATCTTGTCCTCGGCATACTGGCGCACCCGCTTGATGGCCAGCACGAGAAAGGTGCCGGAGCCGCAGGCCGGGTCCAGCAGGCGCACGCCCGGGTCGCCGCGGTAGCCGAGCTGATTGAGCACGCGCTCGGCCAGCCAGTCGGGCGTATAGTACTCGCCCAGGGCGTGGCGCAGCTTGCGCGGCATCAGGTTCTGGTAGAGCTGCTTCAGCAGGTCGCGGGTCTCTTCGGGGTCCACATCCAGGGTCACCAGGGAATAGTTGGCCAGATCGCCAATGAGGCGACGCAGGGCGGCGTCCAGCGTCTCGTTCCAGATATCCAGGTACCACCCGAAAAAGTCGCCCTCGACAAAGTTCTTGATGCCGAAATCGGCCAGCACGCCGCCGCGCTCCAGCTTGGCCAGGTATCGATGAAGTCTTACGCTATCGCCGTTGGCCACGGCCGCCAGGTCCGAGCCCATCGGGGGCATGAGATAGTGCTGCGCCACCTGCACCGCCAGCAGCTTGATGAACGTGGCATAGTACGTGTGCAGCGCGAAAAAGAGCCGCGGCGCGTCGGGCTTGCGCTCCTGGATGGCATAGGCCTTGGCCAAGCCGGTGAGGTCCAGCCGGCCGGAGCCCTTTTCATAGCCGGTGATCTCGCTGAACTGGCGATGCCACTGTCGAAAGAGGATCTCGACCTTGGGGTGGTCGGTGGTGGCGAGGGCGCGGTAGAGAGCCGGCATCACCTGGCGCGCCACGTTCGAGTTCTCGCCAAAGTCGCGTTGCAGATTCTCGGGGGTGACCGCCAGCTCGGTGGAGAGGGCGAGCAGGTAATGCAGAAAAGTCTCGACGCTGTGGGTGTTGACCGGTAGCGGATCGTCCACATGCCAGTGACCGTCGCGATAGCGCACAAAGATCAGGTAGCAGCCGTCGAACGCCACGCCGGCCAGCCGCTCCTTGCGGTGGCGATCGAGACGCTCCAGCTCGCCCAGATACTGCTTGACCTGGCCGATGGCGTGCTGGTTGGCGGCCAGCTTGTTGTCTTTGCGCAGCGAGCGCGGCGGCTCGTACTCGATGACGAACCGGTTGTAAACCGCGTCGGCTCGGCCGTTGATGAGGGTGCGCTCCCGGTCGAGATGGAGTGTCACATCAAAGTTCTTGGCAAATCGCTCCAGGATGCGTTCGATAGCGGCCACCAGGTCGGCCTCATGGCGCGCCTGTTGCGTGGCGGCGCTGATCTCCTTGGCGATATCGGGCGCGCGCTGCCGAACATAGGCCTCCAGTTCGGTAGGGGTGTAGGGCATCAGGATTGCTCCTGCTTGTAGGCGGGCTTGGGAAAGATCACCTTGATGGGTTGGCGGTAGATGGCGTGGCTAATGAGCAACTCGCCCTTGGCCAGGCGGGTGACGGCGTTGCGGATATCCTGGTCGAGGAAACGGTAATCGGGGGCGTTCACTTCCGAAGAGCCGGTGCGCCCGATGATCTTGGTGGCCGAGTTGCCGGTAACGCGGCTGTGCACGGCGCTCATGAACTGCTGCGCCGAGATCAGGATGACGCCCAGGCTGCGCCCGCGCTCGGCCACGTCCAGCACCTGCTGGGTGATGGGGCTGGCCTGCGAGCCGCTGGGCGCGTACTTGTTGAGCTCGTCCACAAAGATGATCACCTTCTCCGGCACGGGGGCGTCCACCGTACGGTCCTCGGTGGCCTCGGCCTTGACCTGGTAGATCGTGCGCAGGATGTCGCCAAATACCAGGGTCTGCTCATCATCGCCCAGCTTGGCGATGTCGACCACATACGTTCGACCGCCCACGATGTCGACGAGTTGGTCGCTCAGCAGCTTTTCGTTGGTGGAGCGGCTACCTGCGAATAGGCCGGTGTGACGGGTCTGGACAATACGCCGGAGATGCCGACGGAACATGCCGATGGAAGAGGCAGCAAACATGCCGCGCCAACGTTGGCCGCCGGTCTGTTTAGAGCGCAGGAACTCTAGCAGGTTGTCCCAGCTTTGCACGTCCCTGAACTCGGACTCATTGGCCATCAGGCCGGTCATGATCTCGGCATAGATTCCCTCGATGGTGCCGCTGGGGTCGGCCACGTTGCTGAACAGAAGATCCAGCTTGTCGGCGGTGCCTGGCAGGTCATAGGCGTACAGCGTGTGCATGGGAGGCACCGGCTGAAAGCTGTTGGCCATGCCATCGAGGCTGCGGGGAAGCAGGTAGCGCACGTTGTCAAACGGTCTTGGCTCCAGCCCCAGGGTCTCCCAGAGTAGCTTCTGATCTGGCTCAAGCTCTGGCCCACGGCGGTCCACCTGGAGGAGGTCGGCTTGCTTGACGTTGAGGATGATGACGGCGATATCCTCGCGGTCTCGGGCATTCTGCAGGATCGACTGCAGCAGGAACATGGCGTAGGAGGTCTTGGTCGCCAGGCCGCTGATGCCCGAGATGTTCACGTGGGCGGACTCGGGCCCGAGCATGTAGCGGCGATCCAGGTAGGCGACGGCGGTGGCGCCGCTGCTCATCTTGATCAGGCCAGCGGGGACGGCGTCCTCCCGGCGCTCGTTGAGTAGGGTGTCAGTGCCGAGGGCCTGCTGCACGCCTTCCGCATCGGCAAACTGCACCAGTCGCTCGCTGGGCACCGGCATGTAGATGTCCTCAGTGTTGCTGAGCACGTTCACGCTAGCCGTGGTGGTGCCCTGCCGGACGGTGTTGGGCTCTTCATCGAGCTGCCCAAAGTTGCTGGAGATATAGTTGGAAAGATGGCTGGGCGCGTCCGTGCGGTGCTCGAGCGTCGTCACCAACCCGTATGTCCGACTGGCGGGCTCGCCGGGCTGGTTCACCTGGTCTACAGCGACGATGTCAAAGGGATTGACGATCACATCGCCGGTCAACCAGAAGGCAAACCTATCCGACGTGATGGCCTCGCGCTCCGTTGCAGATGTGCGTCCGATGGGCTCTGCCTGTTGCTCAGCTGGCTTTCTGGTTTCGTCCGTCATGGTGGCTAGACCCTCCCTTGCAGCGCAAGCCGGTTCGCTTGCGGCGACCAACGTATCATGCCCATGAGCACCTCGGGCGAATAGAAGCTGTTCCTGATCGTACGCTCTGCCATATAGATGGGGTATAGATGGCAGTGCCATCGCCTGTCCAGCCCATGAGGCGTGACGTTGCGCTCCGCCACCAGGCAACGCGAGAGGCGATCGGCCAGTTCGGCTTGAACGGGGCTACGGTCAGGGCGGGGCAGCTCTACCTTGACGACGCCCATCAGCGGATAGTCCAGCTCCTTTTGCTCACGCAGCCTCACGTACCAGAAGGCCACCTGGCCGCCGTGCGAGCTGAAAGCCGCAGTGCGGTGAGCGTAAGGTAGGCCGGCCAGGAGGCGGGTGATGTCAATCCTATCGCGACGGCCGCGCCCAAGCTGAAACTGGGGGTCCTTTCGAAAGCTCTTGGCCACGCCGACCAAGTAGGGCGCCTTGATGAACTCATCCAGCTTGACGGCGCCGTCCAGGATCAGCCATTTATTCTCATCTCGCATCCCCTCGGTGGATGCGATGAGATCGATCTCCAGCTTGTGCATACGATTGCGAGCGATGCCACCGGAGCGCGTGCGGAGGTTCTCCAGCGTTGCCTCTCCGGGCGTTAGCGCTGTTTTTGCCGTCGTATCGATTACCTGGAAGGCTTCATCGGTCGCGTTCAGAGCTGATAGGCGGCTCCAGGTCGTGTCCGACACGCCCAGCCCCCCGCGCGGTAGCAGGAGCAGGATGCGCTGTCTGGCGGCCAGGGAGCGAACGCGACCGTTGTCGTCGCGTGTGAGGGTGGCCGCTCCAATCTGGGCCAGCTCGATGGGGAAGCTGCGATCGCCCTCGACGCCGGTGCCCAGGTAGTAGGTCCGGAGGCTACCGTCCACAAAGAAACGGTAGAGGTGCAGGTCTGGGCGGTGAAGCGGCGGGACCTGCCGGTAGATCGTGCCAGCAGAGGGCGGAGGTTCCTCGAGATACTCGGTAATCTGCCTGGCCTCAGCGTTGATAAGCGTGTCCTCGCGCTCGTCGACGTCGGTGGTGAGCAGGTCCTCCACCGCGCCTCCGACAGCGGGCAGCACGTCGAGGTTCTGACCGAGCACGTCCAGCACCGATGCCAGACATTGGCGAGTATCCATGGTGCTCCTCGAAAACTCACGTGGCCGGGCGAGAGCTCGCCTTGACCGACCTTATCCATCGCTTAATGGCCATTCTGTACCCTTTGGGGCACAGGTCAAGCTTTGGCGAGCATATTTGGCTGAGGCGAGCAGTCTGGAAGCGCGACTGATCTCGCCCGTCACCCCCTGGGAGCAAAGCCCTTCTTGGGAGTACCCGGCAGGCGTAGTCAAGCCGTGATGCCGGCGTCCGCCCACGTTCCGCCGAGCGGTTTGAGGGCTTGGCACTGCAAGGACGATTCCTGGAACAAGGATGACCTTGTGAGTCTCTCAACCTTCCCTAGCACGCCAATCCTATCGTGCCTGGCCCTCAGGTTCAGTCACCTGTGTCAGTGTAATCCTGACCATCAGGTCCGCAACCTACCGTAGGCTCAACAGGCCCGTTCGGGTGCTTCTTCCAAGCCGTTCATCGGCAGGACCCCGTCACCCCTGCGCCCATCCCCTGGAAGCATGAACCTGACCCCATATTAGAAAAAACAAAAGATTTAGCTCCCTGTTGGTTCTACACAGCAATACGCATCCACATTGAGCCTACCCCCTAGGTTATTGGGGTATTGTGCCCATGCGCTTTCGGAAGGGAGAGCCACACGTCAGGCCGCTCCGCGCCCTTAGTGTGGCGCGCTGAGTGCAATGTTGAGCGAGCATGGGAGGTGCATTGTGTGTGGTATCTGGATCGTTGCGCTTGGGTCGTTGGATGGTGAGTGCGAGCCGCTTGGCGCGTACTCGACTGAGGAGGCTGCGCGGGACGCGGCCACCCGCCTCGGGTGTGAGGTGCGGTGGGTGCCGCTGGATGAGGACCCCGCCGAGATCGCGGCGCAGTCGTTCGTCAATCTGGTCTACTAGCACAGGAGGTCATCATGCGTTCCGCTGAAGTATCTCGTGAGCTGGTCGAGTACGTTGCGGCCGAGGTGCAGCGCGTCGCAGAGAGGCGTACAGCCAGTCGCCTCTGGCGTCGGTCGATTCTCCACGAAACGTGCCATCGGCGCCCCCGCCTCAGCGGCTACCCAGCGGCCGCGCGTGCCGCCGCGCACCTGCGCATCCTGAGCTCGCCCAAGAGCCTCGAGCTCTGGACTACCCTGTTCGAGCGCAAGCGCGATGGGTTGATGCCGTTCTAGCGAGCAGCGTGAGTCACTAGCATAGGAGGTTACCATGCGTTCCCTTGAAGAGATCGTGGCCCTTGGCAAGGACGCCGCGGAAACCCGCGACCTGCTTGCGGCGGCGGGCAAAGCCGCCACCGATCCCGCCGAGCGCGCCAAGCTCGGCAAGCATTGGAAGACCGCCGAGACAAAGGTGCGCGAGTTGCAGGCCGAGTACGTTGCCGCCAAGGCAGCGTCGAAGGTCGTTGAGCCCCCTAAGCTCACCACCGAGCAAATGGAGCAGCGCCTGATTGGGTTCCAGGTCGCTGTCGGCGCCGTGGTTCGTGCCGCCTCGCTACCCCAGAACACTCGCAATAAGACGCTCGTCGAGCTCGCGGTGGCAATGCGCCGCGACTGCTCCCGCCTTGAGGCCGAGCTCATGGCCGCCAAGGAGGTCTCATAGGCTCATATTCCCCCAAGATACTTTCGCTAGGGGGGTTTCGGAATGGTGAAACCCCCCTTTTCCCGATATATCGTGAGCGTCTTGTGGGTAGCCGCGTGTGTGTGAGCGCCTTGCGTTCATGCACGCTCGGCTGCATACAAGCATATGGTATGCAGCGCAACTTGCAGAGTCGAAGGTATCAGCAAGAGGAGGTTACGATGTTGGTAGCAGTGTGGTACGTGGTTGGTCTCGCGTGTGTGATGGGTGGCTGGTCGCTGATCCGCCACGTCATCCACGAGACCGTCATCGAGTGTGCCGATGACGGGGTGACGTTCATGACAGAGGAGTTCGAGCTTGCCAGGGAGCAGCGCGACCTCGAGTGGTACTACGAAGAACTCAACAAGAAGCGCTGTCGGTATCTCCGCTGGCGTCGCGCGCTTCGTATTGTGGAGCCTCGTTGGTTATGTGACCTGCTAGGCAGGGAGCACAGCTGGCGCTAGCGAGTAGCCGCCTCGGAGATCAGCCCTTGCTGGTCTCCGATGGGTTGTCGGGCGTAGCCCGACTTCCGTCAGCGAAGCTGACAGGCTGCGCACTAGCGTGCAGCGTGTGTCACATAGACAGGAGGTTTCTATGGGTTCCTTGAACATGCCGTTGCGGGTGTACCAGCGCCCGAACGGCCTCGTGCGCGTGCTCCGCGTGGACGTCGGCTCCGTCTGGAACCCCATCGCGATGGCGATGGCCCAGGCGGGCGTCGAGTTCTCGCTCGAGTACGTAGATAAGCGGGTAGGCTACGCGCTCAGCGCCGACTTTGGCGATGACGTGTTGGTCTACACCTTCACCGACATGCAGGGCACTCCCTGCTCCACGTTGGTGAAGGCCGCCTACGCCGCCTTTATGGCCTAGTGGATAGCCGCCCTGGTCCCGAATGCTCGGTTCGGGGCCAGCGGGTTGCGCACTAGGGCGCAGCAAGGGATTGTGTACATGAAGGAGGTTACGATGGTCTCGGTGGAAGTCTTCGCGTTGGTTGTCACGATCTTGGTGTGGCTGTTGGTTGGCGCCATCGCGTTGGTGGTGCATCTGTATCGCCTGCTTGAGGAGACAAGCGATGCCATCTCGGCGGTCGCTGGCGACCTGGACCAGGTCGAGCGCGACATGTGGCCCCACGACGCCGAATCCCTTTGGTGGCGTCGTTGGGTCTCGTCTTGCCGATGGGACCTGATCCGTCTGGTTCAGGACATGAACCCGATCTTGCGAGCGATGGACCTGGGGCACCAGTGGGTCATGATGCGGTGGTGGGTGTATGACCGACTGCACCGCCCCTTGGAGGTGCGGTTCAACGACGGCGAGTAAGCCACTGATCGACACATTTTACTGACATGTCGACAGGTTGTACACAAGGGAGGCAATGATGGGTGCGACGGTATGGCGTGGCTTGATCGTCGTGGCTGCACTGGTGCAGCTAGTGTTCTTGCGCGCGGTCGTCATCGACGAGATCGAGCGCAAGGTCGCCCTTCTGAGGTATTACAGAAGGGAGTTCTATCTTGACAACTGGGGCCCAGCGGGTCGGAATGGGACTCTCGATGAGTTCTATGCCGAGTACGAGCGGCGGGGCCGTGTCCTTGAACGTTGGACGTGGATACTCAACGCGATTGATCCGCCCTGGTTACGCAAGTGAAGGGAGGCAATGATGATCGTGGCATTATGGTACGTGCTTGGTGTTACGTGTGTGCTTGCTGGCCTAGTGCTTCTGCACTGGGTCATTGCAAACGTGGTGGCTGGGAAAGCCTACGACGCCAACAATCGCTGGGTAGAGTTTCTCTTCCACGGGCGCAGATCAACAAACACGGGTGACACCCTCGATGCTTATTGGGCCAAGGAAAAGAGAATGAGAAAGATCGCAAACCGTTGGGTGTGGGTGATGGACGCCATCTATCCCGAATGGTTATGGAGGGTGACGTGGCGAATACGAACAAGGAGGCAATGATGATCACGTATAGCGTCCGACTGACCAACGACCAGGTGGCGAGGCTTCTCTCGCTGTTGCGACGAAAGAAGGCTATCTATGAGGGTGGTCGATTCGAGCTGCTATGCCAGCGTGACGAGCTGGTAGACGAGGCGCACGAGAAGGGACTCGACGCCCTCATCACGCTCTACGATGATTACATCGACGAGATGGGGGAGATCGTCGAGGAGCTGGCGAGCGCGCTGGCTATTGATGACTAGGAGGGAGGCAACGGTGCGTCGTTATCCCCTGAATGCCACACTTCACAGCGCTACGCGCTGCTCGTGTGGCGCAAGGAATGTATTGCTTGGCACAGAAAGGAGAGATCGGGATGAACGATCAGATTGGCCCTTGTGAATGGGATGTGTCGTGTGAAGACGAGCTAGAAATAGAGCGCCCCCCCAGCATTGATACAGACTTGGTTGGGGGGCGGACAAAGCGGCTGCGTGTGTGGGTGAAGCTGTTGGAGATCGAGGCCGAGCTTGCGTGGGACGTGGATGCCGAGGAAGAGTTCGAGCTCGTCCAGCGGTGCAAGGACTTGATGGAGTCGGAGTTGAGAACGTATGAGGCGATGCGGAAGGAGAGTGAATGATGAACCTTGTCAAGCAAGCCCTTGCTGACTACCAGCGAGGGAAGCGAGCGCGTGAAGACGCCGAGGCCTGGGAGCCTCGGCGTCTTTATTGGCAGACGTCCGAGGAATACAGCCACGACCGTTGGGAGCGGTTCGTGCTCGGGTTGGCGAGGGACTTGGAGCAGAAGTACGTGGCGGGGCGTCGGGAGTCTGCTTTCGACCCTTGGACATAGGGAGGATACACCATGTCGCGCTACGAAGAGTTCGTGATCGACAACCTAGACTTGGATGAGGACGTGGCGGGCGAAGCCCGCCTGGAGTCGGACCCCTGGTCCGACGACGTGATTGGCCCCGTGGAGATGAAGGTGATCCTAGAGAGCGAGGAGTATGGAGACCTGGATCTCCGTGTTGCTGGGTGTGTGCGAGACTGGGGGACGCTGTGCGATTTATATGGAGCTGATGCTGCCCCAGATTTTGGGGAATACATGGAGGTTGTGGGCTTCTAGAGACTCCAAGACCACCACCACCCGGGCGGTCTCTCTGCTTTGCCAGGCTGGTTCCTTTGCCACGCTGGCTCTCCCTAACGGAGAGTTCGGCAAAGGGAGGAGGTCGCGCGGCCCCCCTTTTTGGACCCCTTGCTAGGTACCCCCGTATTCGTGGCGACGTCGACTTCCTGCGTAGCCTGGGAGTCGACCATTGCTGAGTGATTTGCTTCAGTATGTGCGCTCAGAGAGGAGACGAAGCGGCTGCACAAGGCCTGGATTGGCCAGCCGTCGGTCGGCTTCGCGCCCCTCGTGTGGCGCTAGGAATGTAGCGGTACATAGAAGAAAGGACACCCGACATGCCGAGCCCCATGGATCCGACATCCGATTGCCCCGTGTGCGGAGCCAAGGAGTCCTTGCGTGCGGACGTGCAACGATGGGCAACCACGTTCATGACCGCTGCCCCCGAGGGTTCCGAAGCTGCACCTTGCAGCGTCAGGTTCTATCTGGATGCTGACGAGGACCAGTACATCGAGGAGATTGGCTTGGTCTTTTGCACCCAGTGTATGCGCGAATGGTCGCCGCGAGAGTTCGGCGACCTTGTGCTGGCCAAGGTACGCGAGGCCATCAGCAAGGAGGTCTCCGCATGACCTACGACGACGAGCGTGAAGACTGGATCAGAGCGGCGTGCGGGGAGCACGAGCGTCTCGCGTACGGCGACTATCTATGCGACATCCGACGAGAGGAGGGCAAGAGCGTCCGACCACGGTGTAGTCTCGGCACCGTCCAGATCGACGCCCAGCTTCTGACCGAGCTGTACGCAGGACTCGTGCTCTTGCAGCGTCGCATCGAGCAGTTCGACGACGCCGCCGCCAGGAAGGACACGTTGGCCTGGCTCGCCAAGACCCGTGAGCGCTGCATGGCGGCACTGGTCAGCAAGGAGGAACAGCGATGGGTGACAGAGCGTTGAACGCGGCCATCGAGCGGGTGTGGGCCGAGGTTGAACGTCTCGAAGCCGATGCCGACGAGCTTCGCGAGGATCTGGTAGACGCCGAGTGTGAGCTAGAGGGCCTGTACGCACAGTTGGCCGAGCTGCGTTACCAGCAAGGGGAGCGGTCCTAATGGGCTACTACGGCTACTACCGCTGCGACGACGCATGGGATGACGAGGAGGAGGCGTAGCATGTACTGCGCATTTGCCGAGGAAGCGTGGGAGCGGATCGAGAAGCAGGTGGACCTTGATGGGGTCCACCTGTTGCCTGTTCGATATGAGCATCCCGAGGAGTGGATCGCCCTTGCTGAGGATGCGATCCGCCACAATCTCATCATCTTTGGTGACGAGGAGCACAACGGGTGGCTGTATGTCGCCCGTTTCTGTCTCATCGACGACATAGTGGGGGACACCAGCAATGAGTGACAAGCAGCCCACGATGATCCGTGAGGTGGGGCTACGCACCGTCAAGCAGTTGCCAGCTTTGGGCACCAGGGTGCTGAGCCCCGCCGATGCCTTTCTTGTCTGGCAGTATGTGATCGAGCGCGCCGACTGGTGGGATCCCCAACGCGAGACGTTGTGCTCGCTCTTCACCGACATCAAGGGCAACGTCCAGGGCTTTCATCTCGCTCATCTGGGCGGTCGGTCGAGTGCGAGCCTGGACATCCCGCTGACCTTGCGCCCCGCCGTTCTGGCTGGGGCGGCGCGGCTGTTCATCTTTCACAACCATCCCACGGGCGACACGGACCCATCGCCCGAGGACATCGCCAGCACGAGGGGGCTGGCCGAAGCGTGTCATATCCTAGAGATACAGTTGATAGACCACCTGATCATCGGCACCAAGCACGCCAACGTGTGGCCCTGGCTCTCGCTGCGTTCCCAGGATGGCTCGCTGTTCAGCTCGTAGAGGAGGCCCCTATGCTGATCAACCTGACGCCGCACCCCATCGTGACCAGAGCGCCCAACGGAAAGGAGCGAGTCTACCCGCCCACGGGCCCCATTGCTCGGGTGATTGAGACCCGCGAGGAGATCGGCAAGATCGACGGCGTGCCGTTGTATCGCATGAAGTACGGCCAGGTGGAGGGCTTGCCGCGCCCGTTGGAAGGATGCTGGATCGTCGTGAGCACCCTGGTGCGCCAGGCCGTGCCGGACCGGCGCGACCTGGTGAGCCCCGGCGAGATGGTGCGCGACCAGCACGGCGCGGTCATCGGATGCAAGGCGTTCTACACCAATGGCTAGACCAAAGAGTGTCTACGACCTCTACGATCTGGCCCAGCAAAAGGGGGTGGTGGTGGAGCAGACCCTTGGTGAGGACGAGTTCCTCATCAGCGAGCGCGGCACCGGTATGCGTCTAGGCCCCTGGTTACAGGGGTTGGACAAGGCGTTCAAGTGGCTAGAGCAGTATGAGAAGGAGCACGACAATGCGTGAGAACGAGATGGTCCTGGTTTTCGAGCGAGAGAAGGAGACCAAGAACACGATTCGTGTCCAGGAGATCCCCGACAAGGGCCAACCCCCCAGGGTCGGCACACTGTACGTCCAGAAGTGGGCGGTGGGCAACGCCGCCAAGCTGACGGTCACCATCACGGTGGAGGAGTAGCACGATGAATGCGCAACGCCAGCGACTGGCCGAGTACGTGATGCGGGACGAGTTGCCGTTCCGCATCGAGGTCCTGGCCGCCATGTCTGGCTGGTCCCTGGACAGCAAGGCGCAATGGTTCGACACCTTTGCGCGCCACAAGGCGTGGGACTTGCAGATCCAGGACCATCTCGACACTCTGTTCGACGAGTTCGAGATCACAGAGTTTCACCTGACGCTCCGTGACCAAGACTATGTTCCCACGCTGGGCGAGGCGCTGCACGACCTGATCGAGTCGTGCGTGCGCGAGTACATGTGGCACCTGACCACCGTCCCCGACAAGAGCGATCCTGACGATCCGTTCGCCAGCATGTGTGAGGAGGTGCTGCAAGACAATGGATGATCCGCGGGTACTGTACCGAGCGATCCGCTCGTACCAGCACAACCGCCAACTCTTGCCAGCCATCGAACGCCGCCTCGACACAGCGAAAGCCAAGATCGAGGCGGCTCTGCTATCCGAGGAGGGGCCCATCCGACTGGGCCCCTTCCGTCTGACCAAGGGCCAGCAAGGCGAGATCACGGTGGAGCGGATCGCCACCGACGATGGGTGGGAGCAACTGGCGATTGACGAACTGGAGGAGGATCTCCAATGGACGACCTGACCAACATCCTGCGTGACCTGACCAGCAACGGATTCATGGACACTGTCGAGGCTGCCTTTGCCGACATGCGATCCGCTGACGCCATCCTGAAGGATGAGTGCAGCCAGAACCCCAAGCGCGCCCAGGATATCGACCGACTCTTCCGCTTTTGCCGACGGACGCCCGAGCTCATGTCCCCCCAAGTAGCCCGCAAGTTCTACGAACGCCACATCGAGGAGCTGGTGTGGATGATGCTGGAGGAGGAGCGGATCGACCAGCCCACCAGCACCGAGAAGGCGTGCGGCTTGCTGGCGGTGGCCACCGAGGTACCGCTGACTGACGGGTACCGTCGCTGGTTGCTGGTCCACAGTCCGATGTCTAACGAGATGGACCTGGACACCGAGGGCATTGAGCCGCTGGACTTTGTGGACCAGGTCGAGGTGGAGGACCAGCTCAAGGAGCTCTTCGGGCCAGCGGTGGCCTGGCGGGCGGCATACTACCAGGTCGAGGAGCACAAG
>Ga0334890_1001571_pt1 | contig 29737 bp, 20 predicted proteins | sample GraSluR1_MG_3_FD_207220 | JGI IMG/M metagenome (GOLD analysis project Ga0334890, IMG submission 207220) | Sludge microbial communities from methane-producing bioreactor in Wageningen University, Netherlands - Granular Sludge_31_08-R1 | ecosystem: Engineered > Bioreactor > Anaerobic >... | reverse complement strand
CCAAACATCGGACAAGGATGTGCTGTCTCTATTTGGAAGCCGAACAGAAAGGATATGCAGTTGTGGGCACCACCAACAGGACCGAGATGCTGACCGGGTTGTACGTCAAATGGGGGGACGATTCGGTGGATATCGAACCCTTGTTGCACCTGTACAAACGACAAGTCTTCCAATTGGCCAAAGATATTGGTGTTCCGGATCGCATCATCCAAAAACCGCCCACCCCTGACCTTGTTCCAGGAATTACTGATGAATTTGCCTTCCGGATGACCTATGAAGAACTGGATCGGATCCTTGAGAAGATCACCGAAGGAGGCGACTTGAATTCAGAAGACCCCGCGAAGGTTGGACGGGTCCAAACGATTATGGAGTACGCATCCAAGTTCAAGATGCGTAATGTGCGCATGCCGATAGACCAAGAAGAGAGAGGATAAATATGCTTCCCAAAGAAGATGGCTTTACAATGCCCCCAGAGTGGCATGTCCATCAACGGACATTCATGGCTTGGCCAATTCGAGAGTCTATTTGGCCCGACGGAATCGAAGAAGCGAGAAGAGCCTACGCTATGGTCGCTCGGATGATCTCGCGATATGAACCGGTTGCGATGATTTGCTTGGAGGGAGAAGAATTGGAGATTCGGAATGCATGTGGGAAATTTGTTGATCCTATGCCCATGTGCTATGATGATTCATGGATTCGGGATAATGGGCCAACCTTTCTGATCGGAAACGAAGAACTCCGAGGAGTTCGCTGGCGATTCAACGGTTGGGGGGGGAAACACTTCCCCTTTGAATCAGATGAAGAAGTGCCCCGGATCCTTGGGGAACGCTTTGGTATTCCTATGTACGAAGCACCAATCGTTCTGGAAGGCGGTTCGATCCATGTCAACGGCCAGGGAGTTTTGGTTACGACCGAAGAGTGTTTACTAAACCCCAACCGCAATTCAGGCCTATCGCGGAAGGATATCGAATTGACCCTGAAAAACTATCTGGGCGTATCCAAAGTATTGTGGTTGAAAGGAGGTCTGATCGGTGACGAAACTGATGGGCACGTGGACAATGTTGCAGCATTCATAGGGCCAAAGGTTCTTGTGATGCAAGTTTGTCACAATCCCACAGATCCCTTCTATGAAACATCACAAGAAAATCTAGAGCGGGCCCGTTCCTTTGCCGAGTCCAGCGGTTTGAGTATTGAGATTGTGCCGATTGAACAGCCCTCTCCGAAATTTGAAAACGGAAAAAGATTGCCTTTGAGCTACATCAACTTCTATTTTGTGAATGGAGGTCTGATGCTTCCCACATTTGGTGGGGATTGCGTGTCCACGGACCGAAAGGCGCGAGCAGCCTTTACTCGACTCCTTCCGGAGAGAAAGATTATCCCAATGCCCGGTTTGGCCATTCCAAAGGGTGGAGGGAACATCCACTGTATAACATTGCAAATGCCATTGGTGATTTGATCCAACGCTCATGATACTGCATAGAAAGGTGGTGAAGGATTTTGGAAAAGATGCGAGCAGCGTGCATTCAGTTTTCTCCCGAACCGATGAATCCGGAAAAGAACTTGATGAGGGCCTACCAGTATCTGAAAGAGTGCGAGGTTCTTTGCAACCCGGATCTAGTGGTTTTTCCTGAAACATTCACAACCGGGTTCACCCCATTTGGGGGAGATAAGGCTTTGTTCGAAGTAGTAGAAAAGATTCCCGGTCCCGCTACCTCTTTGGGAGAACAGTGGGCGAAGGAAATGAATTGTTTCATCTGTTTTCCGGTCTATGAACGCGGCAAAGGCCTTTCTACCATCTATAACAGCGCTGCGCTGATCGGACCTTCCGGGATCCTTGGTGTGTACCGAAAAACCCATCCTTTCCCTACAGAAAGAACGAGTGCCGGGGGCTGGACTACCCCAGGCAACGAGTCTTTTTGTATAGAAACCCCCAAAGCCAAAATCGGAATTGTTATCTGTTATGATGGGGATTTTCCGGAATTGGCCCGGGTAACAGCGTTGAAAGGCGCAGAAGTGATCTGTCGTCCATCCGCATTTATGAGAGCCTTCGATCAATGGGATTTGACAAACCGGGCCCGGGCTTATGACAATCATGTCTATTGGGTTGCAACGAATTGCACTGGTGTTGACGCAAGCGGAGCCGCTTTTTTTGGCAGCTCTATGATTGTCCATCCCAGTGGCCAGAAACTTTCTCAAGCTTCCGGAAGAGACGAGATCATATGGGCGGACTTGGACCCGAACCCCATCCGTTCCATCAATCCCGGTTCTTCCATCGAACAGATCTTTGATCATATTGAAGATCGAAATCTGAAGGCATACAATGGTTTGCTTGAAGAGGGGCATGCTTCTTTCGAACCGAGCAAACGAATTCCATACGAGAGGTGATGCATGAGCGCGCCATTAGAAGGGCTTTTTGTTTTGGATTTAACGCGAGTTTTGGCAGGCCCGTATTGTACGATGATCCTCTCCGATCTTGGGGCAACCGTAGTTAAGGTTGAACGACCGGAGGGCGGAGATGACTCAAGAAGCTATACGCCCTTTCAAAATGGAGTCAGCGCGTACTTTATGAGCATCAATCGGGGAAAAAGAAGCATTACATTGAACTTGAAAGATCCAAAAGCCAAAGACCTTTTGTTGCCCTTGATTCGCAAAGCCGATATTCTCGTCGAAAACTTCAAACCGGGTGTGATGGAACGATTTGGTTTAGGGTACGATGAGGTTTCTCGGATCAACCCCAAGATTATTTATGCCAGCGGATCGGGTTATGGTCATTGGGGTCCTTATTCTCAAAAACCTTCATACGACATCATTATTCAAGGGATGAGCGGTATGATGAGCATCACAGGAGAAGATGAGGACCACCCAATCAAAGTGGGGAGTTCGATTGCGGATATATCCACCGGTATGTTCATGTGCATCGGGATTCTTGCTGCTTTGAACCGGCGATCCGTGAGTGGAAAAGGGGAACATGTGGATCTTGCGATGCTGGACTGCATGGTCGCATTACTGGAGAATGCCGTTGCGCGGTATGTGACCACAGGAGAGATTCCCAAACCAATTGGAAACAATCATCCTTCCATCGCGCCATTCTTCACCGCAGAAACACGGGACGGGAAAATCAATATTGGAGTGGGAAACGAGGTTTTGTGGAAACGGTTTTGTGGGGTTATTGGCCAAAAAGAGCTTACGGAAGACCCGCGATTTCTAACGAATAAAGATCGGGTCAAACATTGGGATCAACTCCGCCCCCTTCTAGAAGACCAGATTCGGATCAAAAGCTCCAAAGAGTGGTTAGGGGTTTTTGAACAAGCGGGGATCCCGGCGGGGCCGATTCAAAATATGGCCCAGGTTGTTCAAGACCCACAGATAGTGGCCCGAGATATGATGGTAGAGCTGATCCATCCCACTGCGGGCAATTTCACCGTACCGGGTTCGCCTTTGAAATTCCGAAACCATCCGGCAAAAGTGGAGCAACCTGCGCCGGATCTTGGTCAACATACGGAAGAAATCTATCAACAGTTGTGTGGTTGTTCATTAGATGAGATACAGACCTTGCGCGCGCAAGGGGTTATCTAGGGCTATCATCCCAGCAAATCAATAGGAGTTCACAATGCGCCAAAACGCATGGATTCCTTCTTCGATGGCCTGATCAGGAGGAAGAAACCTTGGATGATGCAGACCATAAAATGGTTTGTTTTCTTCCTGGGTACCCAAAAAAAGCATGAGAGAAGGGTATGCTCTGCAAAAATACCCGAAATCTTCTCCACCCATCATCGGAGTCGCAGGCTGAATGGACAATATGGGTTTAAATCGTTCAAAAAGATCGGAATCATTGGTTACTTCTGGATAGTTTGAGTACGGCACAATCCGAACTTCCACACCCAGGTGGGTATGAATTGACCTTCCCAGATTTTCCATCTGCTGGTACACGGACTCGATCATACTGGATGAAAAGCTGCGCAGGGTTCCTCGGACGAATCCTTTGTCAGGGATGATATTGTGTGAGGTTCCCGCTTGAACTAAGCCGATTCCACAAACAAAAGGTTGGGTAGGGTCGCGTGGGATTCGGTCCACTCCATCCAAGAAGGCTCTGAGCGCGGATATGGCGCTTTTCCCTTGATGAGGGAACGCGACATGAGCCCCAAATCCGTGAAAAGAGGCTTCAAACTCCAAAACATTTGCAAAAAGGGTTCCTGCGATCCCTGCAATTGTACCGAGAGGATAAGAGGGATTTACATGCAGCGCAAACACGGCTTCCACGGAGAAAGAATCAAAAAAACCGGTTTTCAAAACTTGCTCAGCGCCTCCGTCCTTTTCTTCTGCGGGTTGGAAGAAGAATAACAGGTTCCGATCCGGTTGCTCATGGATAATTTTCTGAATCAATCCGTACAGTACTGCGGTATGAACATCGTGGCCGCAAGCATGCATATACCCATTTTCCGAATGGAACTCCGCATCGGTATCTTCTTTCAAAGGGAGCGCATCGATATCCGCACGAAAAACCAGATGCTTTCCGGTGTTGACTGTATACTCCGCGATAAGTCCCGTTGTTAAAGGCCTATGGATCTTGATTGCTGGGCATTTGGAGAGTTCTTCCGCTAAAAGTAGGGTTGTTTGCGTTTCTTGGTTTGCAGGCTCAGGGTTCCTATGAATCCGATGCCGTAAATCGACGGCATTCATCATCGACGTGCAATCTGACATCATTCAACCTCCTAACAAAAAGGATTTGTCTGTTTCTCTTTGGTTGTTAATGATTGATCCCAAATCTCGATCAGCTTCCCAATGGGTTCTCGGTTTTTCCGGAACCAATGGGGAGCAAGCCGTAGATAACCATCTTTTGTCTCAAATTGCTCACTCATACAGATTTGATCCCAAAACCGCTTCCATTCCAAATCAGATAAGAAAGACTGCAATTTTGGGATCCATATGCCTTGCGCTTTCCGGATGCCCATGAAAAGGGTTTCTTTTCCTTCCTCTGCAGGTTGATTCTCGCGCTCGTATTCAGGGGGCGGCAGTGAACCCATCGACAGCGATCGCATATAGGCCTCGAGATTTTGGGTGTTCTGATACCGCTTGTTCTTGATGTGTCCACCCGCAGAAAGACCAATGCCGAAATAATCGTCGTTGTTCCAATAATGGAGATTATGGAGAGACTCATAGCCAGGTAGGCAAAAGTTGGATGTCTCATAATGGATGTATCCTTCTTTCGCTAAAAATTCAATAATCAGCGATTCATTGGCTTCTGTGGACGAAGGAATGGGCAAATCAACCACTTCCTTCATCACTTGTCTGTATAGCGGCGTATTATCGGCCAATTCCAGCTGATAGATAGAGATGTGATTGGGTCTGAGTTGGCGTAAAGCAGCGATGGCAATGGACGCATATTCTTTCGGTTCATTTGGAAGGCCCATGATCAAGTCAATGCTGATGGCGGAAAACACCTGAGAGGCAATTTCGTATGCTCGAAAAAAAGAATCGGTCGTATGCCTCCTTCGGACAGTTTGCAAAGAAGGATCCCAAAAGGATTGAGCGCCCAAACTGATCCGGTTGACCCCTGAATCGCGAAGCATTTCCATCCATGAAACCGTAACCTGTTCGGGGTTGAGCTCTACTGTATATTCTCGAATGGTTCCCGTAAAAAACTGGCCTAGAGAGTGAAACAGGGTTTTTATTTTCTTGTGATCGATCGCGTTTGGAGTCCCTCCTCCAATATACAATGTATCAATCGATTGGATTGGGTATTCGTTCAGACGAAAAGAGAGCTCTCGAATCGTATCAAGAAGGTAGGCAGAAACAATCGGTTCATCCAGATCAACAAGGGAGCAAAAATCACAATAAGAACAACGGCTAAGGCAAAAAGGAATATGAAAGTACAGGCCGCATCCATTCATCGCCTACTGAGGAAATCCTAGGGGGACAATCAGTCGTCCCCCCATATAGAAAGATTTTGAGGAAATGGAAAAGATGAAGGCATTCTGGTTGGTTAAAGAAAGCTCTCCCCGCACATTCCAATACCCGCCGCCATCAAATCCCAGAAAAACCGCCCCGCTAATGGTCAAAGGGCCAAATTCAGTTTGAGGAGTATCGTGAAAAGAAAAGCCAAATCCCAGATGGGATTGATCGGGCATCCAACCGATCACAAATCTCGGTTCGTGACGGGAGGCTCTGCTTCCGATCGAGATGTTGCCAAATGCGCCCCATAATTCTCCCAAAACGATTCCAAAAGGTTCATACTCCATATAACGGATGCCAATCTCTGTTAGTGATTCGAAGTGATGGAGGGATGTTTGGGTGAATGAATCCATTTGTACCCGCAATCCCCCCATGTTCAGGTCCAACATAGATTCGTTGATAAAACGCGGATTGCTGCCCTTGCCGAAAAACCGCGCGTGATTCTGAAAGCGGGTCAATCCAATATATAAAGACTCTGTACCTAAGAGCGTATTAACCAGATTGGAATAGTCAACCGCTTCAAAAAAATAATACTGCCAATCCACTTCGTAATACAGTTCGCTTCCGACACCCAAAAAGATTCGAATGCGACTTTGTTCTCTTAACTGATCCAGCAGAAGCATCCGTTCTCTGCGAGAGCGCTCTCCAAAAAGAAAAACCCCAACAACCGGACTCTGATCAGAGATACCAAAGCCAAAGTCAAAGGGGGTGCCGAGGGTAAAGGGAAGTCGAACCAGGAAATACTCACCCGGATACCAATCGATACGGGCAGGGATTTCTGGGATTTGACCGGGTGAATTTGGTAGAATATATTGAACAGAAAACAGCAAGAGCAAGATGACGGAAATCCACTTCTTCTTCATCGGGCACCTCGTTGGGATCATTACGGCCAAATAATTATACCATACTCCCGAGAAATTCAGAATGGGGAGAACACAGAGAGGGAGATAGAATTGGAACGAAGCGATCGAACTCGAATCATTGCCAACGCTTCATGGGCGGGGATTATTGGAAACGGAATCTTGGCAGCGATGAAGATTATCGCTGGTTTGATCAGCGGTAGCCTTGCCGTTGTTGGTGATGGGATCGATTCCAGTACGGACATCCTAACCTCGGTGATTACCTTGATCACCGCGCGCGTTTCTTCAAAACCTCCCGATAAGCACCATCCATATGGTCACGAAAGAGCAGAGACTGTTGCTGCGAAAGTCCTATCCTTTGTCATTTTTTTCGCCGGAGGGCAATTGTGCGTCAGTTCAATCCAGACGATAACTTCAGGTGTTTCACGAGAAATCCCTTCTATTCTAGCCTTATACGCAACCTCTATATCCATCGTGGGGAAGATTGGATTGGCGCTCTATAAATTCCAGGCTGGGAAAAAGACCAAAAGCAGTATGCTGATTGCAGACGCCAAAAACATGCGAAATGATGTCCTCATTTCTTCTACCGTCTTCACCGGTCTTCTGTTTACGATTGTGCTAAAAGCCCCTATTTTGGATCCGATCATCGCTTTGTGCGTTGGGATTTGGATCCTGAAGACAGCATGGGGGATCTTCTGGGAGAGCAGCCGGGAGCTGATGGACGGCATGAGCGATTTGCAAATGTATCAAAAGCTATTTTCAATAATCAAGCCAATCCACGGGGCTGTTCATCCTCATAAGGTCCGGATTCGGAAATTCGGTTTCAAGTATGTTGTCGATTTGGATTTGGAAGTGGATGGATCCCTAACCGTGCGTCAGGCCCATGAGATTTCAAAAAAAGTGGAACAAGCGCTGATTCAGCAAATGGAATACGTGTCGGAAGTGATGGTGCACATCGAACCAGTTGGAAATGTGGAAGAGGAGCCTTATGGAATTTCTTCAAAGGATTATCCTGCATCTCATGATTCCACAAAGGAGAACGGAAACAGAAAGTGACATAGTGGTTTTTATCTTTGGCGAAGAATTGCCGATAAAGAAACAATCAGGGATTTGATCCCGTTTTGTAGAAATAATCCATTGCGGGGAGCATAATCCAGGTCCCTTTTCCGTCCTTGTTGGTAAGTGCTTGACTCACTATAGGCGGGAGAGGGTTCTTAGGGAGTTGGGTGTATTGGATAAGAACGAACTCCATTTATCGTTTCGAGTAAAGGGTCGTTTGGTTGTTTTTGTCATCCTGATTGGGTTGTCAGCTGTGTTTTCTACATCCTGTTTGATGATGGTAAATCCGATGTCCGGAAGCACTGGGTCTGATACAGATATCTATGGGCTGTTCCGGTTTTTTTCAGAGCAAGGAACACAGGTTTCTGGCCCACTCACCCCCCCTGCAACCTTTATTGTTGATTTCCAATACCGGGGACGGTTGCCCGTTCGATCTCTGGAGATTTCAGCAATCCGGAGTTCGAATGAACATGAATGGTTTCATCAGGTCCGAGGAGCCACAAGACATGCAACCACACTCTTTGACTCGGGGATGAATGCGGACACATTTATCTTTTATGCGACAGTGACAACGATTGGGCAGCAGATTAAAGTCTATGAAGATATAATGAGAATCATCGATACAACCCCCCCTACGATCGTCCAAATTGATTTCTACCTTACAGACCATGATACCTTAGTACCAAACACGACCAATGATGTCTATATCTGGATTCATCTGCATGACCCTGAGACTTTGCTCTTTGCGCCCGACATTCGCAATACCATGGAGCGACATACGCGGTTGTTTGTCAACGGAAGATTGGTGCAATCCTTTTTCAACCCAGACGATATTTTTGTCACTGGTTCAGCCAATCGGATGATCGCAATCATCCGTACAGCTTTGGATGATCTGAAACCGGGGAATAATTCGATTCATCTGATCATGGGCGGATTTGGCCTTCATGAAGAACAATTTACTGAATTTCAGACAGAAAAAACCGCTGAATATCCCGACCATACCCCCCCAGTCATTCTTTTTTGGGAAGCGGTGGATACTGATCCAGGCGATCATATTGTTGATTTTGTGGCTTTCGATTCGTTTATTTTTCGGGTCCGGGCGCGAGACCTTCCCGATCATCCGACATTTCCCCCCGCTGGTTTGAAGGAGATACGGTGGCGGATTGATGGCGGGCCTTCTGCGTATCAAGGAATCGTTGATGCGGGTGGGTTTGTGGAAGCGGAGTTCTCCATATTCATGGATCCTCGAAACGCCGGTTTTTCGGACGGGATATATTCTCTTCGTTTGGAGGTCTGGGACAAAAACGATAATGTCCATTACGAACCACCGATCTTTTTCCGATTGGGGATTACTCAGTCAAAAACAGTGGATCTTTTGGTGGAAAAGATCAGAGGCAATCTTTTAATTCCTGAATTTCGGGTCGGAGATACATTACGGTTTATGCCCGACACGGATTGGTATTTGACCAGTCCCCACTGGGGAGTGATTCCGAGTTCGATTGCATTAACCGATCAAGGTGTATATGCTTTGTTGGAAGACGCACCCATGGGCAACCACACGATTACGCTTCAAGCCCATCATCAGGGCATACCTGTATTTGGACGAACTCAGATTACCGTATTGGCTACGCCCGTTTCCGAAGACGCTGTGCCTCCGACCATCGAATTTCGAAACCTGAACGTAAGCGAACCGGGACAGCCCTTCAAAATCGTTGTTCGTGACGAAACGATGCTCGAAGAGGATTGGAGAGACACGTTTGTCCGTCCCCCATCTGCCATTATGTGGCCGGCTGGAACTGTCGACGAACCCGGGACACCCTATCCGTTATTGGTTCTCTTTCATCCGGATGCCGAGTACAACGCGAGCCGGTTTTTGCAGGTGTTCGAAATCGTTCTGAATGATATGACCATGGGCGGAATTCCGCCTGTCCTCAGACCGGGAGATCGAATCGTATTTACCGTGGAAGTGAAGGACAAACGAGGAAATACGGCTGAAAAGGGGATTACGTTCATCCCATGATGATTTCCGTTTCATATGCTTAGGTACACCAAAAAAAGGGGGGTTCCGATAAGGAGATGAGAAATATGCGGCGATGCAACTATTTGTGGGTACTCATGGCTCTATTCCTTTTCTCCCTCTTCACCTTGAGTTCCTGTATCCTTGAAGAATGGATGAATCCAACAAGGGGAGGTGTGCCACGCCCCAATGTGACCATGACACCAGATCAACCAGCGTACATTGGGCAGAATATCCGGGTTTTGGTTACCATGAATCCCGCTCGAAAAGTGGATTTCATTCGTTTGGTGGTGGTTAACGGGTTCACAGGAGAACGGAGGGTCATTGCAGAACAGCAGAATGTGGCAAGAGCCGAGTTTTCCTACACCATCGATCGCGCCTATTTTGCCATTGTCGTGGAAACCCCTTTGCATACGGAAGCAACGGAACGCGCTATTTGGAAACCTGCTAAAAATGCCTTTTACGAGTTGAGAGACGCAACACCCCCATCGGTATCGGTATCCGTCGCTCGGGTCAACGCATCATCCAATCAACACCTCGTTTCCCTAGATATCTTTGAACCCCATTCCAAAGTGGTTGCACAATGGATCATGGTGAATGGACAACGGGTAGAAATGTCAGAATCGGAAATCCAGATTCCTCTTGATCCTGGAGATTACACGATTGTTGGGTATGCGCGAAATTCGAGCAATGTGGAAGGACGCTCCGCCTCTCTTTCTATGAGGGTGGCTCCCCCCACAAGCAGCGCGCCGCCTCGATTCGACCTAAAGACGCCAACCTACATCGAAGCATTTAAGAATGAAACCATTTTTTTGATGGCGGATATAGAAGATCCAACCTCTTTTTTACGGAGCATTGAAATCATCCATTCGGGCGGAGGACGGAGGATGGTTTATTTTGATCCTTTAGAACCCAGGCATTCGTTCCGATACTCGTTCAAAGCCGTCCGAAGCGAATCTGTTGAAGTGATCATAACAAATGGCAACGGAGTTACCGCCATAATTCGATATACCATCGTTGTCAAAGACCATCAAGCGCCAACTGTAATCCTTTCAACCTCTCAATCGGGACGGATTCCTTCTGGATCCGAAATTGTCGCTCAGATCCATTCGACGGCCCATAATGGAGAGCGGATTCAAGAAGTCCATCTTTTGGTGAACAACTATACGCAACGCAGTTTCTTCCCAGATCAACCGACCTTTTCCCGGAACGATCTTCCTTATACTGTGGAACGGGGATTGCAGACCTTGCGGGCGGTTGTGATCGATAGTCGAGGAGCAAGAGGGTATAGTGATGAAATTGAAATCATCGGTACCATTGTGGATGATACACCTCCCTCAATCCAGTTGTTCACGCCCGCTGTCGCTTATCTTGACATTCCCGTAAACATTTCTTTCCTTGTTTGGGATCGGGATTCCTCGATCGATGGATCCCCCACCCTCCGCATCGAAGAAGACAATACGCAGCTCATGCCGTCTACCTTTGACGGGTCCTTCTTCACAGCTTCCTGGACGCCAGGCTCTTTGGGTGTGAAAACAGTGCGCGCAAATGCGCAGGATACTGCGGGAAATACCGGGTTCGCTGTTGGGACGGTTCAGGTGAAGGATCCCACTGGGATCGTACAACCAGCTGTGGGTGTTTTGGGAGTCGAACCGAACCCTGTATATTTGGGGAACCCGGTTCGTCTTACGATTGCCATCACCCCCCCCAATAACTACCCCGGGGAAAAACCCCAATCGGTTACCTTCTTTGTTACCCCGCCCAATGCCCAAGGCTCTCATTCCATAAGTCCAGAGATTCCTCAAGATGGACAAAACCTTTATCGATCCACCTATGTGCCTACGCATACAGGCGTTCATATCGCACAAGCCGAAATTTGGTGGAAAGGCAACAAGTTCACAACCGATGCGGTTCCATTCACAGTAGATTCTCCCCAACCCTTCCTCCAATTCTCGGTTACACCAACGGAAACCTATGTGGGCAACGAGATCACACTTAGAGTCGTGGCTACTCCAAGCAATCCCAACGCGCAAATCGAATCCGCTGAGATTGTTGTTGATGGGACCATAATCTACCCCATCGCCACCGAAGAGCGAGGACAGCAGAAAATTTATGAAGTGACGACCTCCACCTTGAACTTTGGCGCGGGTTTGAAGATAGCAACAGCGAAAGTGACCGATTCTTTCGGAATTACCCAAGAGAAATCCGTATCCTTCCGGTTGGTGAACCCCTTGCTCCGGATTGATGGTTGGAACATCAACCCCCATTCCGGTGGGGCAGTATCTGTCATGGATCCTGTTGCCTTCGAAGCTTTTATCGCCGACTTGATCCCTCCAGCGGTGAAAGTCTTCGGTCATGTTCATATCCGGCCTCCTGAAGGGCCGGATGTCATGGTGCATATGAATCAGCAACCACCCCCCAATCACTATGAATTCCATTCCAAAGAACATTGGGTCCCCAAAATGGATGGGACCCATACACTGATACTGACAATGGACGCGTTAATCGGTACGGCAACACAAACCGACACAATGGTTCGAGATGTGGTTGTCAGCAAATCTGCTCTTGACTTGAAAGTTACTGCAGCTGATCCAGGGACGACCAATCTGTTGGATATCGATCGAATCTACGTCGGGATGCTTTTCGATTTCGTTTTTGAAGTTTCGGGGGTTCCGGAAAATGATTGGATCCAAGACGTCGTTTTCTCCATCACGCAAAATGGAACTGTATACCTTCCTGAATCCAAACCCGTTCGAGAAGGTGTCAACCAACGCTACCGGTATAGCATGTCCCCCTTCTCACAGAGCGGACTGTATACAGTCCATGCGACTGTCACAACCCTTGTCTCGGAAAAAGGAATTCAACGGCCAATTCATGTCTTGGATTCCCAGATCAGAAAACGGACTTTCTCATTGATTGGCGATCCAAACAGCTTGGTCCTTGGACAACCCATGGATTTCCGACTTGAGCTGGATAACCCTGCGAATACGCCTTTATCCATCAATTTTTTCCTTGTGGACGAAAACCGGCAGAAGCTTCCGCCGATCAGTCCCATTGTTGCTGAGCCAAATGATCCTTCCAATACGGTGTATCAAAACATTCGAAGTTTCTCGCTCACTCAGGCTGGAACATTTACCGTTGCAGCAACCGTTACTATGGCTTCATCTCCGCCCATTGAACTGCCAACAATGTTTGGGGATTCCTTCTATTTTATGCCCGAGCCAAATATCAACATCCTGGTCGACGATTCAAAAGAGTACCTCTTGAATTACGATGGGCTTGTGGACATTACGGTCACGATTCCCAAAGGAATGGAGATCCAACCTCCAACAGTCGATGTCATTGGAGGCGCTGCGAATGTCAATCCGATCCCCTACCATGCAGACACCTCGTCCGATTCTGTGCATTACTACTCCTATCGGATCAAACCCACACAAGCCGCTTCTGTTGTCTTGGATGTGCGCGTGTATGAAACGAAAGACTTTGGCCGGGTCAATCCTGTGAGCACAAAAGTCGCCTCGCTAACTGTCGTGCCTTTCCAACCGCAGGTGATCATCCAGGGGAAAACAACGGGAAGCGCGCGATTTGTCCAAGCAAAACCGGCAGAGATCGAGATGACTATCTCTCAAGTACCCGAATTCTTCGAAGGGAGTTTCATATTTGAACCCACGCTTAATGCTTTCAACTCGACTGTTTTTCCTGTGACGAGTCCAACGCACACGGCAAGCGCTTTATTCGATCCTCAGACTCTGTTCAATCTTTTGGGCGCTGATGCTGCTACTGTGATTGTAACGGCGCGTTCTGTCGGAAATGAAACATTCATCGCCCAAGGAACCCAACAATTTGATGTGGATCTACCCAGGATCAGCAATGTTCGGTTTCCCTCCGAGGTCATTAACGCGGACTACATCGTATACGATCAATCAGAACTTAGGGTATTGTTCAATAATCATGATCTGGTAACCAATTCCAATTTGATTGAAGTGGAACTGTTGATCTTTGATGGTGTTTCTACAAAGACATACAAGACGCATCCGCACTTGGAACCCGCATCTCCAGAGGCTTACGCCCTTTTCTCCAATGTAGAATTCACAAAATCAGGGACTCATACAGCCATGGCAAAAGTGTTCTGTCTGAATACCAATCCCAAAGCTTTATTGGAGGCATCGATTGTAGAAACCCTCCATGTATGGGATGCAGGGACCTTTATCGATGTGACTTATCCCAAGATATCCGATACTGTATTCGTTGGGCAAAAAGTCCGGCCAATCGCCCGACTGACCAATATACCCAACGTGATCAGCGTTCGGCTCGATATTGTAGATGCTACAACATCAGCAACCATAGTATCCAATGGACGAACAATCGAAGCCACACCCAATTATTGGGTCCTCATAACAGAAGACGCACGAGAAATCCCGATAAAAGGGGACTATCGTGTACGGGCGACGGTTCAGTCATCACTTTTGGGTACCTTACTTAGTGATTGGGAGCCATTCAATGCAATCGACGGAACATTGAGTCTGGTAAAAATCGAAAGGACCGCTGAGAGCGGTGGCTTGTTGGAAGTGGGAGAACAGCTTCACTTCAACATGGAATATACCTTCAACAATCCGTACCGCAAACCGGAAACCAACGCGACGATTACTCTGGATACAGCCAACATCGATGTGATCCGTCAAGGGGAACCAACTGTAGAACCCTTTGGGGAAACCTTCCTTTATAAGGAAATATGGGCGGCCACACCGGGTAACCAGGGCGAACACAAACTTGAGTTTAGCGGTCGCCAAGGGTCGGAGTCCTTTACCGGAGAGATGAAGTTCATGGTTGTCCCATCAATCGAGAAACCGCATGCGATTTTGGCGAATACTGAAGTAGTAGTGGGACAAAAGATCAGTGGATCGATTACATTCTCAATCACCAATTTCCTTTATGATTATGCAGATGCCAAAGGGATCAATCTTTGGGATTATTTAGATGGTCGGATCGAGTTCCCGAATACCGAGGGAACAGCGAGGGTTTTCCAAATTGTGGATACAGGAGGAAATTGGGATTACATCATCGATATAAGCGCAACGGCTCGAGAGCATAGCGGAGGTCCTGGCGGGAGCCAAACGTTCACGGCCACATTCAGCTATCGGATCGATAATACTCAAGACGCAAACTACAAGCAAATCCAATACAGGATCATCAACCCACCCGAACCATAAATGATCCAGAAACCAACCGTCTTCGAATCTGTAAGAGGGGTGAGGATTTCATATGGTTCAGCGGGGCGGATGATCTTTAGGGAGTTGATGGGATAAACCGCGTTGATAAAGAGCTTGATCAAGAAACGGGAATTACGCTGTTACAGACCACGATCTATGGATATCTGTCCTTGATCGATTCGAAAGGAACCCCCTATGGGGTTCCTTTGAACTATGTGTTCGATGAAGGAAAAAATACCTTAATCATTCATTGCGCCCTTTCAGGACGCAAACTGGAGGGCCTAAAGAATAACCCCCTAGTCAGTTTTTGTGTCGTGGGTCGAACGGTTGTCGTTCCCGATCAGCTGACCTGTCTGTACCAAAGCGTTATCGTCCATGGAAAGGCTTCTATCATCGAGGACTTGGCGGAAAAGGCGGACATGGCCCGGCTTTTGTGCGCCAAGTATGCGCCCGGTCAGCCGATTCCTGATTTGAAAGGGGGATTGGCCCGCTCTTGTTGGGTTCGGATCCAGATCGAATCCATGAGCGTCAAAGGGGATCCCGCCCATGCCTTTGCGCCATAAGGTGGTCGGGCAAAGGTTCAAGCGGATGTTGGGTGAGATCACTCCCTATCTTACCCACAGGCGAGCGTCTTTGGACTTCTGGACCTTTTCGTTGGGGAAGGATCATAACGCCGCTTTTGGAAAAACGATAAGCAGGGGTTTTGCTTGGGATCCATCCCAGTGGCCCGTTTGGTTTGCCAGAGAATGCGTTCTTCCCGTCCTGCAAGGGGATGAATGCCTTTGGTTTCGGAGTTGGTTTGGCGGTGAAAGCAGTATTTTCATCGATCGAAGACCTTTTGGGACCATCAACCTGTACCATCAAGAGACAGATATCTCCACACTCGCAGATGGAAAACCCCACGATATCGAAGTTCAAACAGTTCCATTCGGGTTGTTTGGTTCTCCTCAAAAGGACTGTTGCTATACGCAATCCTTGCTGGTATGGAAGCATCATTCCATTATCGAAGCGTACACAACCTTTCAAACGGCCATCGAGCTATTGGAGGATGCTTCCGATGCGCATCTCAAACATGAGCTTCGAGAGTGCTTGGAAAAAGCCTTCTCTATGGTGACCATTCCCAGAGATACTCAAACCTATTTTCAAGGTGTTCGTGACAACCCAACCTTGGCCCCCAAAGCAACTTCCGTATGGAAGACACCGGATTATCCGGAAGGGGCGGTTCTTCAAGCGTGGCCGCAGGTACAAACTGGGCTCAGGAATGGCGCTCGGTTTCTGCGGGAACGGATGGATCAACTTGCCCGCATCCATACCCATCCAGGATCAATCTGGGCCATAGGCCATGCCCACATCGACTATGCGTGGCTTTGGCCGGAATCGGAAACCCACCGCAAGATCGTACGGACCTTCTCCAACGCGATCGGGCTTATGCGCAAATACCCCGAGTTTGTTTTTGCCCAATCGTCGGCTCAGATGTATCAGGATCTTTTGGACATGCATCCAGATTTGTTCGAGTCGATTCAACAGAAAGTCCGCCAGGGACAATGGGAGCTTGTGGGGGGTATGTGGGTAGAAAGCGACTGTATCATTCCCTCGGCGGAATCTTTGATTCGCCAATTCATCTATGGCCAATCTTTCTTTTCACGCCATTTCGAAAAAAAAGCCATTATCGGATGGCTACCTGATGCCTTTGGGTTTTCTTGGATTCTACCCCAAATTCTCCAACAAGCCGGTATCCAGCTCTTCCTCACCACCAAACTGAATTGGAACGATACCAACCCCTTTCCCTACGACCTGTGCCGATGGCGCGGGATTGACGGAAGCGAAGTCATCTACCACAGCTTCAACAATCCGACGCAAGGCTACAACGGTCATATGGATGTCTATGGCCTAAGCAAAACATGGGATCATTACCATCAAAAAGACGTGTTTCCGCATACTATATATACGTATGGGTATGGAGACGGAGGAGGAGGCCCTACCGAGGAGATGATTCAAACCTATCGGCAGCTTGCGAGCGCTCCCGGTATACCAAAAATCCAAATGAGTAGCGCTGAAGCGTATCAGGATGCTTTGATGAAAGAAGAACTGATCCAGAAACTGCCAATCTGGGATGGGGAGCTATATCTGGAGATTCATCGAGGCACCCTTACATCCCAAGCTCAGACCAAACGGCTGCACAAACAGGCTGAAGAAGGACTGGTTCTTTGGGAGACGATGGCGCTTCACAACCCGACAAGCCCATATCCCACCCAGGAGATTGATCGGGCATGGAAATGTCTGCTGAAACACGAGTTTCACGACATCCTTCCGGGATCTTCCATCCATGAGGTATATAAGCAGTCAAACAAAGAGCTTCAAACGATTGTTGATCAGGCCGTTCAAGGGATTCAAGCGGTCGTAAAAGATAATTTACAAGCGAACCATTCAGCAAGCGTGATCAATCCTTCCCCCTGGCCCCAAAAACCCTTTTTGCAATGGCAGGGAGAACCAATTGTACTCAAAAACCAACGAGGGACTTCCTTGAAGAGGCAAGTTTTGGACGATATAACGGTACTGTACTGGGGAGAAGAAAAGATCCCAGCCTTTCATACGGAATCTTTTTCCGTAGAACAATCTGATAAGCCATCCGTAAAGAGTCTTGGGGAAGGAGAAAGAACCGAAGCCTTGATCATGAAAAACGATTCATTGGAGGTTGAGGTTTTGGGTGACGGGTCGATTCAGATGGTATTCCTTCCCCTAAATCGAACGGTCTTCCGAGAGTCCGGCAATCTACTGATGATGTACTCAGATGTTCCCTGCTCCGGAGACGCTTGGAATATCCATCGATCGCATCTCAAGCACGGACAGAGGATTCGTCCGAGATCCATTCAGTGGGTTCATACTGGCCCAATTCAATGGGTGATCCGGGTCGATTACCAAATCGATCATACAACGATCGTTCAGGAGTATGTCCTTCGTCACGGATCCGATCGGCTGGATGTTCATACCCAAATCGATTGGGCCCACCGAAGGACTTTGCTCCGAGCTTTGTTTCCAACCACGGTTTTATCCCGCAAAGCCCGATATGATCTATCCGCGGGATTTATCGAACGACCGACCCACCAAAACACTCCGTGGGAGAAAGCCCAATACGAAGTTGCTAGCCACCGTTGGTGCGATCTTTCCCAACGGGATTTTGGAGTAGCGATCCTGAATGATGGTCTATACGGTCACAGCGCGCGGAGAAACGAACTAGGATTGACATTGGTTAAGTCAGGGGTTTATCCGGATTTTTTTGCCGACGAAGGGACGCATCAATTCTCGTACTCCATCTTTCCCCATAAAGGGGAGGATCTGATGCCTGTGATGCTCGAAGCCTATGCTTTGAATCATCCGCTTCATCTTTTCCCCGGAACTGCGAGGGTGCATTGGGGAATCCGAAGGATATCCGACCCGAATCTGAGAATCCTTGCATGGAAAAAAGGCAAACGGGGCGGGGCAGTATTGAGACTGGCCGAAATGATTGGCGCGCAAGGAATTGCGACCATTGATTTCTCGTCTCCGTGGCAAAGTATTTCGAAAACCACGATTCTGGAGGAGCGGGCGCAGGTGTTGGTGAATCAATCCGATTCTTTGAGTGTGGAATACCGCCCCTTCGAAATCATTACGCTCGTGATGCGAGAACAAGAGTAAGGAGTTAGAGTCAATGAAACAATGGATGTTTCTTCCCCTTGGTTTTTTTAGCGGGTCGGTCATGTATTCCTATCTGATTGGTCGTTTTGCGATTGGCGCGGATATCCGAACCTACGGAGATGGCAACCCGGGATCCGCCAATGTGTTTCGAAGCGGGCATCTTGCTTTGGGGATTCTTTCCATGCTATTGGATTTTGGAAAAGGGTTTCTGCCAGTGGTGGCTTTTCGGTCTTTTTTTCCCCATGAACCGGTTTGGTTGGTGTTGGTATCCGTTGCTCCTGTATTGGGCCATGCGTTTTCGCCTTGGATGAAGGGAAAAGGAGGGAAGGCGGTTGCCGTCACTTTTGGAATTTGGTCCGGGTTAACCCTGTGGCAAGTTCCCTGTCTTCTGGGGGGGTGCTTTATTCTTTTCATGAAAGGCATCATTTTTGAGCCCGATGGGTGGAAAGTGATTATGGGGATGCTGGTTGTTCTAGTTTTTCTCCTGTTCGCGCTTCCTTCGGTTTCTTTTTTTGTCATTTGGGTAGCCAATTTCTCCATCTTGGTTTACAAGCATCGAGCAGATATCAAACAGGGATTCCGTGTTCGGTTTGGCTTCTCCCTGAGGAGCAAAAGATAATTTTCGTCTAGATCCATAATAGACCGAAAGGCAAAGGAGGGATGGGTATGGAACGAGAATTCTTACAAGATCGAATATGGGCAGTGGTTGGAGTTACACCAGACCCAAAAAAATTTGGGAATCGGATTCTTACCAAACTGAAAGACCATCACTACACCGTCTATCCCATAAACCCCAAATACCCCGAAGTGAATGGCGTGAAAACCTTCCCGAACCTAATCGCATTGCCTCAGAAACCTTTGGTTGTTAACTTCGTCGTCAATCCAAAGATTGGAATCCAGGTGTTGGAGGAATGCATCCGATTGGGAATCAAGCGGATATGGCTCCAACCAGGAACGGAAAGCGAAGAGATTCTTCAAATGGCAAAGGAAGCCAATATACAAGTTGTTCAGAATTGTGTGTTGGCGGTTCATTTTTAGGGTCTAAAGGGAAAAAGGGAGCACCCACGGCTGCATGTCAGACCCCCTGCTATGTACGGTTGCTCAGGTTCACACTTTTTAGAATTCTCTGACATTGGCAAAAGAAGATCATACGAGCTTCTTTTCACGAACCATTCGATCGATGATATGGAGCAATTCGGATCTTGTGGGAACGACGCTTTCATAAAGGATTCGCCCATCGATCAATAACGTGGGTACAGAACGCACACCAAATGTTTTCATCATCGATACGGTTGTTGGCTCTGATAGGCGATGCTCGTGGCATTGCAGGGGAAGATCAGGCCTTTCTTCCATCAGAGATCGGACCGATTCCACCATGTATTGGCATGCGGCGCAGCTTTCGGAATTCAGCGTAATTATGTCAGCCGTCAGATCTTCCTGTTTTGCGTAATCGGGTGCGTTGTATGGTTGGATCTCCACTTTCGGAAGCTGGGTTGTGAGCTGCGCAATCAATGAACCCATCTGCTCATAGGGAACAGAATGGATCAATGATGCGATGGCAACAAGGTTTTCTGGCGGAGTTTGATAGAGCAAATCGCATCCGGGCGCGAGGATAAAGCCGATTTGATCGGATTCGTAGATGCACTGGGCGGCAGCGAGTTTGCAAAGCTCCGGCGATCCGGAAAGAAGAACGCTTGCCAAGGGAATGTTTCCGCCAAAGGCGATGTGATGCGTTTTCGCGCAGTCTCTTAGCATTGCCAGAGGCACGTTTTCGTCGACAAAAAGAGAATCGGGATTGGTTTTACAGATTTCATCGAGATTCTTTCTCGCATCCCCACAGACAAATGAGGCTGAAAGGCATCCCAGAGAACGAACATGGGAAAAGATGGATCGGTACGGCTGGGGCAAGAATCGTTGAAAGGTTTTGGGTGCGATTTGAGATAACATGGGATCCACAACGGCAATCCCATGCGCGCCATTGCCAGCGTAGTAACCAGACATTGCGCAAGCCACTTCCGTACAAAAGGCCAATAGTTTGTCTACTGTATCCGGATCCAAAATCATTTTCATTAGGAGATCGGTACCCATCAGGTGGGTGGCGAGTGTCAGCGGTCCCGTAATCAATCCGAACAATCCCACATCGGGATGGTGACGGTTCAAACGGAGTAAGGCTTTCATAATTGCCGGGATTCGCCCTTGATCGATAGAAGGGATTACCCTTGCTCTGTCTGGATCATCCAAAAAGGGATGAGAGCATACGCTGGGGGGGCAATCTTTAGCCCATCTCAACTGGCATCCCAGAATTTCGGCTTCGATTTGCAGATCAAAAACCACCGGAATCGCATCCGGGCTATATCGAACAATTGCCTCATGAACGCCTTCATATAAGGCATCGGCTGATTGGAGGTACGGTTTGGCTTCCATTCCGATTAAGTACCCCCCATGCACACCAACAAAAGGCATCCATGGTATGCGATGAGGCGTTTTTCTTTGAAAGGCGTTTTGGAATACTTCGCTCATTTCGACCCCCTTTGTTGATCCCAGTCCAAAGCCGCGCGTAGCAGTGCCCGATAATGATCATCCGGAATGAAGTCCGGAATCGAATTCCCGCTGCCAAGCGCATATCCTCCTCGAGCCTTTGCCCGTTCTAGCATCTTAGTCGATCGAAGATAGATATCTTCAGGCCGAGAGCGGACCATAAAGTCTACGTCGATGCCTCCGAGGACGGCGATCTTTCCATGAAGGGCTTCATAGGCTTTTTCTACCGGAAGGATGTTGTCCTCATACGAATGCCGGCCATCAAAGCCCATATCGTCTATGATATCATCGAGGATTGCGTCAAACTTCCCACATGAATGCAGTATGGCATACTTCCCCTTTTTGTGAACCATATCGACAATCTTCTTATACCAGGGAAACACGTAGGTCCGGAGGGATTTTGGGGAGATCATCGTCTGCGTATTGAATCCCCAATCGTCATTGAGAAGGACCGCGCCAATCTCGTCGTATTCGAGAGAGGTTTCGTAATATGACAAAACCCGTGCTCCTACCTGCGCAAAGATTTCTCGCGCCAAAGGCTCGTCTTCATACAGCATCAGACACAGTTGCTCGTACCCCACAATCCCAATGGTATTCTCCAAAATACCATCGTGGGAAAAAATGACAAACTTGGCATCGGGGTGCAAGTACGATGCGGCGCGAGTAAGAACCGAAAAATCGCATCGATCGATTTCCGGCCATGAATAGGATTCATACGAAGCCCGATCGATGATTACGCTTCCTTCATTAAGGGATTTGGTCTGTGCGCTTCTTTCCAGAGGAACGTTCCGTTCGAATTCAAGGCCTCGAACGATGATTGGGGCAAAATCATATCCGCCTGAATCAAAGGCCCGAATGGTCGTCACGATGCGATCAAATTCTGTATCAGCACGATAGCTTTCGCCAACAAGCATTCGTTCTTTGCTCTCTCCGATAATGAAGTCGAACAACACAGCTCGTGGGGGGGGTTTTTTCTGAAGTACGCATTCCAGATTCGTAAAACTGGGTTCTCGATTCTTGTCTCGAAACATCTGCACGCTCCTTTAGCCAATAAGCGGCCGCGGACCAATCCGCGGCCGCCAGACAACCGGAAATCAATCCATTTTGCTCACTGTTGTTTTGTGGTTGGTCGCATTGTAGGAAAAATGATAGGAAGTCTCTTGGGCGGGTTTCAAATAACTTGCTTGTCCAAAGCCAGCAGGCGTCCCATCGAACTTATACTGAGTCTCCACGCCCCATCGTTTGCCCCATTGATCGTCATAAAACCGTTTGGACAGAGCCAATATCATCATATACCCGTCTCCATCGCCTGTGTAAGCGGGTAATGTTATGGATCCTTCATAGATATGAGCGTTTTGAGTGGGTTGAAGAGCAAAAGCCTGAGAACCGAAAACAATCCATCCATTGAAATCACCGTAAATCGTGGGGCTTGGAAGATTTCTCACTTCTCCGTCCTGGACAGGGATCATGCGGGTTTTTTTCGTTTCTGGATCAAAGACGAATTCGTAAGTTGTTTCTTCCGAGGGGTTCAGGTAACTGACCTGACCCATTCCGGCGGGTGTGCCATCGAATTTGTACTGTTCTTTGGCGCCGAAGAAGTACCAGTTCGTATCAAATTGCGTGGAGAGGATGGTTGCCATCATGTATCCGTCCCCATCGCCTTCATAGGCCGGCAGCGTGTAGAATCCCCGGTAGATGCCCTCGCCATAAAGGTCTGTCAGTGTCAACGCTTCGGTATCCCACATACTCCAATCGCTGCCTCGCCCCATGGCGGTGTTAAAGTCTCCATAGATTCGAGGAGTCGGGAAAGCCTGGACAGAATCATCGTAGATGGTCTTGGTGTTGGAATCGAACACAATCGTGCATTTGCCGTTGTCTCGGATGTAAACCGAACCGAGTCCCGCCACGTCTCCGGATGGCGTTACATACACCGGGGCGGGTTGGAACGCATAGTTATCGGTACCCCATGATCCCTTTGCATCCCACGTGCCATCAGTCACTTTGTAATAATGACCGTCGTACATCGGATCTCGATTGTCTTCGGTGAAATCGATCGTGATCCGATACCACCCATCTTTCCCTTCGATTGGTTTTAGTTCATACCCTCCGTCCCGGGGAACCATATACCCATTGGCGCTGGTGCCCAGAAAGAACTGGGGCCCGGAAGCAAAAAGAAATGCCGTCGTCAGGATCAGACAAATCGCGATCAGTTTCACACGGTTTCGATGTGCCATTGTTCGTACCTCCCTTTTTGATAGTAGTCCCTTTATGTACCGGATGCTTTGCTCAACAACACGAAAGAGCGGCCTTCCAATCGGACCTGTTTCCCCTCTATGCTTGCCATCCCAAACAATGGGGATAATTCCGTGTCAAATAGAATGGGGGATGTGGGTTGATGATCAAAATTCGCAATCGCAATCAACTGCTGATCTCTCAATCTTCGACTGAATACGAGGACACGAGGACCGCCATCATGGACCTCCATATCCCCCTTTTTGAGCACTTCTGAACGACTGCGGATATGCCCCATCTTCGCGATTCTGAACCGAAATGCTTCGTTCTGTCCCCATTGCATGGCTCTTCGATTGTCAGGGTCTTCTCCTCCGTCCATGGCGATTTCGTCGCCATAATAAATCAAGGGCATTCCTGGAAGGCTTAGGGTCACAAGCAGCATCAGTTCATGGAGACGCTCATCTTTTACATATCTGCGGTTGCGGATGGTGTCATGGCTTCCTACAAGGTTCACGAGATAGTTGTGTACAGGGGTTTTATACAACATACGGTTTGCATCCATTTTCTCCCAAAAGAGATTTGCATCGATATCGCCTATCGCGAATTCCCTGAGCGCGTTCATATATTTATAGTTCGTGATTGAATCCAGCTCGTCACCCAACAACCATCTGCCTGCCTGATTCCATATTTCTCCAATGATCAGCAAATCCGGGTTCGCCTTTCGAAGGCGTTTTCGAAATTCCCTCCATAGCTCATGGGAGACTTCATCCGCCACATCCAACCGCCACCCGTCCAGATTCAGTTCTGTGGTCCAATGCAGGGCAATACCGACAAGGTAATCGATCACCTCGGGATGATCGGTGTTGAACCGGGGCATAGAAGGAATCAAACCACCAAAAGAATCATAATCTGTAAGAGGGTCTTCAATGGGAAACTTGTGGATGGTAAACCATTTTGAATAACGAGACCGTTCCTGGTGTTTTCTCACGTCTTGGAAAAAGGGGTGCTGGTCGCTGCAATGGTTGAACACAGCGTCCAAGATTACTTTCATCCCTTTTTCGTGGGCCGCGTCCACCAGGTTGCGCAACCCTTCCTTTCCTCCATAGATCTCTTCGACTTTGGTGTAATCGACCACATCATATTTATGGTAGGTATTCGATTGGAAGAGGGGACTCAGATAAAGGGCCTTGACACCCAATTCGATCAATGAATCGAGTTTCATGATCAAACCCTCAAAGTCCCCTCCGTAGTAAGTGTTGCGGTCGGGTATGGCGTCCCAGGGTTTGGTTCCTAATGGATTGTTTCGGGGGTTGCCATCAAAGAACCGATCGACCCAAACTTGGTAAATGATCTCTCCTTCCGCCCATCCTGGGAGCAACAACCTGTCCGATTCGTTGATGTATGGGTAGAAAAAGAATCGGGATTCCTTGGGCTCGGAGACAAACCCGTCTGCTGTATAGAAAATCGCCTCAAGACCATCATCCAACTCAAAGCAATATTTGAACCGCTTCCCAGGCAAAGAAACGACTGCTTCAAACCAATCATGCTCCGAAGTCCGAGCAACGTGTTTCATCGGTTTTCGTGCAGGAGGTGATGAATGGTCATAGATATTCTTGTACAAGACCATGACTTTCTGGAGGTCCCCTTTTCCCGCCTTCAACCGAACGCCTAACGACTCCGAGTCGATGGGCCAGGCAAAAGTATGTTCCGATAGGTGCATTACCGCGCTCCGATTCACGTTTTCACACTTCCTTCCGTCAAACCACCCAAAAATGCCTTCTGAAGGCTATAGAAGATCACGAGCATGGGAATACTCCCCAATACTGCTCCAGCGCAATAGAGGCTCCAATTGGTGCCGTATTGACCCATGATCATGCTTTGCAAACCCACCGCCAAAGGCATTCGGTCCAACCCCCTCGTCATGATGGTGCTCGCAATGACATACTCGTTATATGCGATGACAAAACTTTGGATGGCGATGATCGATATCATGGGTTTGGCCAGAGGCAGATTGATTTTCACCAGGATAAGAAACCGCGATGCACCATCAATTTTAGCAGCTTCATCGATATCGATCGGAATCGTATCAAAATACCCTTTGGCAATCAGAATCAATCCAGCAGAAGCCAGCACCGAATTCACAATGATCAACCCGGGAATCTGGTTGAGCAATCCCATAGCTGCGAAAATCCGAAAGATTGAAACCATGGATAGGGTCAGAGGAAAGACCTGAATGAGGAGAATGGACTGAAACACTTTTTGGCGCCCATAGAATCGCAATCGAGACAGAGCATAGACCGACAAGGATACCAACACAACCGCAACCACTACGGTAACTGACGCGATCACAAAGGAGTTGATCATCCATCGAGTGAAATGGGTTTCGGTGAGCAAGATTCGAAAGTTTTCCAACGAAAATTGTTCCGGAATCAGAATCGTGGTCCCGATCACATCTTTTCCAAAGGCAATCAATACAACGAAAATAAAGGGCAATAGCGTGATCAGGACAAGAGAGATCAAAAGGGCATGGATGACGATTCTTTTTCCCATGGATCGGGTTTTCATGCCTGTTCACCCGCTGTCTTTTTTTTGCCCAATGCCATCGCACCCAAAGCGAAGGATCCTACGAAGAGAAAGATGATCACGGCATACGCGGCTGCCAATGAGTATCGTTTTGTGTTGAACGCGGTGTTGAACACATATGTGATCAAGAGGTCTGTCGCCCCGGGCGCGCCCAACTGGGATCCGAACGGACCTCCTTGAGTCAGGAGATAGACACCGAACTGATTCATTTGCATGATGAGTCCCATAATGAGCATAGGGAGCATAGCTCGAAAGACCCAAGGAAGCGTGATCTTGTGAAAGATTTGGAAACCGTTGGCTCCTTCGATACAGGCAACATCGAAAAAGCTCTTGGGTATCGTCTTCAGGAGCCCCAAAACGAGAACCATGTAATAGGGAAAGGAAAAAGCGGTCATGACAAGCACCACGCTTACACGGGCCCATATTGGATGAGAAAGCCAAGGTGCGCCAGGAAGCCCAATCAAACCTAACAATTGGTTGACCATACCGCCTTCCGTTTCTAAAAGCCCCTGCCACATGAGTAGGGTGATAAAAGCCGGCACCACCCAAGGCAGGATAAAGATCACGCGATAAATTCGCGCGAGAGAAAAGGAAATGCGGTCCAACAGAGTTGCCAGAAAGGTTCCGAGTAGGAATGAAATCCCGACTACCAAGGTGGCAAACGCTATGGTCCATATCGTCAGTTGGGCCAATCCGCGAATTTGGGTCGTAAAAATCTGATGGAAATTGGCTGTTCCGATCAAACCGTAATCTCGGAGATTGATCCCGCTGTAGTCTGTAAGTGATAGATAGAAGTTGTGAACGATGGGGTATACGTAAAAAATTCCCAGCATCAAGAGCAGCGGGAGAAGAATGATCCAGGCAAAGGCTGTTTCTTTCATGCTCAAACGGTCTTGAATCCTTTTGTTCCTTTTTCTGCTGATAACAAAGAAACCCACCACTCCCGCTCCGCCGATCAGAATGATCGGAAGAACGATGTCTTGCGGGTTGATCACAATATGCTCAGGGGTTTGGTTCATCAACGCTACATCAGATCGGATCCGATCCGTCAACATACGCAAATGGATTTGGGGATCGACTTCTTGTCCGTGCTGGTCCCCAAAAAAAATGGTTCGGAAGGCTGTTGGTGTATAGTTATACCAAATCGTCCCCTCGGGAATGTTTGGGAAGGGTTGACTGGATTGTCCGATCTGGGTTAAAGACTGCAAGATCGTGTCAGTCTGAACATATGGACTTGCGATAACCGCTTTGTTGCTGGGGTTCCGCTCGCCGGTCTTCTGATCCCCTCGATTTCCCGCTTCGATCAATATCTGTTGATGATCATCGTAAAGGATAAAGTCGAGGAATGCGATGGCAGCTTCTTCATTGTTTGTGAATCGGTTGACGACAAATCCTTGTATGGTTGAAAATGGCTGTGAATCGGAACCATCATGGTGGCGCGGAAGCATCGCAATTCCATAATCAAGCCCCATGTTTTGGTAAATCTGGGCATTCCAAAGCCCATACAGGATCATAGCCACCCTTCCGCGGGCGAAATCCATAGAGATGTGGCTTTCCGTGTGGTTGGGGTTGGTAATGGTCAAATTATGAGTCATGGCTTGCTTCATCTGCTTAACATACTGCAGCATTCCCTCGTTGTCCAACCCGATATCATAGGCGTTGTGGGTTCCATCGGGTAGGGTTCCATAGTAATACCCGCCATATTCCTGTATGATCGGGTACAGAAACCACATATCCTTGGGATTGAGTCTCGTTCCAAACTGAACCACTTGACCCTGGTCATCCATCTTGGTCAACGATTTGGCCAAAGAAAAGAAGTCATCCCAGGTTTTCGGGAGATCCGAGGGATCAATCAGCGCTTTGTTGTAGAGAAGCCCTGAAGTATCGATGGAGTATCCGATTCCATAGGCTGTTCCTGAAATGGTAAAGGCATCAAAAGCAACACCAACAAAGCGTTCCCGTAAATCACGGTCCACACTGAGAGGCAACAGATACCCCGAGGCAACCAGCCCACCAATATCTGGGGCTTGCATCAAAATAACATCCGGTCGGTCTGGCAGCTCAGCGTTGTTTACAAGATCGGCCGGCGCGTCGAAGATCGCCCGCCGACTAATGATCTCCACAGGAATACCAGTGGTTTCTGTAAAGGCTTTTGCGATAGAACGCATCTCTTCATTCTCTGCCTCGATGTGGGAAAACCAGACGCGGATTGGTTCAATCCCAAAAACCGGTATCTGGCACATCATGAAGGATGTGCAAAGAATCAGGAGGAAGCTTGTCCATGTATACCGGATGACTGTTTTGGTCCGCAGAGCGCGATAGATTGTCTGTAGCTTTCCAAACACCTTCCAATTCACCCTTTCATTTGCTTTAACGCCCTCGTCTTTTATTGAACTTCACAAAGAGAATGGATCAGGGGGATTATAAGGCCTGAAACCGGTTGCTTAGGATAATGGCTTCTTGGACATCAGACACAGGCAGGCAGATGGAAAAATTTCCTTTTTTCAGTATGCTCATGTTTTCTTCGATTTCCGAAAAATGATCGCAATCGATGGCCAAACAAACTCCTTGCGCATCCTCTACCAACTGATCCAGATGATCGATCGGGCGCGGTTGATTGGGATCGGTCGCAAGCCAAAGGTTGACAACTCCGTGTAAAGCGCAGATCTCTTTGACCAAGTACATAGCTCGGGAGTGACTGTGCATATACCCCCGTCCAAAATGATCGATGACCCTTTGGGTGTGGGGCGCGCAGAAGGTGCGATACAACTTGCCAGATATCATACAAGCAATGTCCTCGGACATATTGATATTCCCCTCCAAGTACCACAATCCATACTCTGTGTCCCCCAGTTCCTGTTGAACAAGGGAATAGATATCCTCTGCAAATCGAATTGTCGCAGTAGCGCAATAGTCCAAGAAAGCGTGAACTCCTTCCGGGTCTTCGTAGAAGTCGATATAAATCGAATCTCCACGGAGCGCTGCGGCTAGATCCAAAGGGGAAAAGAATCCCCGAGTGTATGGAATGCCCCCTTCTCGTTGATGGCGGAGCAAAGCCTTGGTGATCTCTAAGAACCGTCCATACCACAGACTGCTCCCCAAAGGAGGAAGGTCTTTAAAATCCCATATGCTTTTCAATATGGGTTGAGACCAGCTTGTATCTTTTTTGAAGTAGATATCCCCTGCTACGAAAGCGGAATAGTCGCCGATTCCTAGCACCGGAGTCACAGAAGGAACCATGTTGTCATCCACTTCTGTTCGGGCGTCGAAGGAGGTCTTGAACATTTGGCACAATACATGCGCATAATCTTCGATGTCCGAATCATAATGGAAAGAGGTCAGATCGAGATTCGTGTATAAGGCGACATCGGAAGGAGGAAGAGCTCGAAACGTAACATTGCCTCCTCTCCGATGGAAGGCATCATCATAGGTATTGTTCATTTCTTGAATCGTCTTCTTCAGATCGGGTTTATAGTGGGAAAGGGGTAGAAACATGCTCGTCCTCCTTGTCGTTTATTGATCAAGACGTTTGGGAATCTCCTCATACATGTGAATATCTTCAAAAAACCGTTGCACTCCTTTGTTGTAATGGTCAACATCTGAGGCTCCTT
>Ga0334890_1001570_pt1 | contig 29753 bp, 21 predicted proteins | sample GraSluR1_MG_3_FD_207220 | JGI IMG/M metagenome (GOLD analysis project Ga0334890, IMG submission 207220) | Sludge microbial communities from methane-producing bioreactor in Wageningen University, Netherlands - Granular Sludge_31_08-R1 | ecosystem: Engineered > Bioreactor > Anaerobic >... | reverse complement strand
TGCGCGTACCCCTGTCAACGCTTCGCCGGTGTCCTTGCGAACACCGACGCATGACTCGGGGCCGTCGTGGGCCGCTAACCCTTCAACGTATGACTCTTTCATTCACAACACCTTGCCGGTTTAAATCGGCGCACAGGAGCAGAAACAATGGACATCACACACATCAGATGCTGGACCCTTATTTCGATCGGCACCATGGTCCTTGTGGGGCTATACCCATTCGGTGACACGACCTATGCCCAGGAGGCATCGTCGTCGACAGCGAACGATACCGTTGACGTCCGCCGGTTCGGTGCCGTCGGCGACGGCAAGACAGACGACACCGCCGCGTTTCAGAAGGCTCTCGATGCGGTTGGCAAGGCCGGCGGCGGCATCGTGTATGCGCCCCGGGGCAACTACCGCTTTGCCGGCCACCTGAACGTGCCCAGCGCCGTGACGCTGGCCGGTATGTGGCCATCAGTCCCCGCCCATAATGGCCTGCGGGATCGCGGGCTGCCCAAGCCGACCGACGACGGGACAACATTTCTCGTCACCGAAGGCGCGGGCCGCGAGGATGGTCCCGCCTTCATCACGCTGAACACCAACAGCACGCTCAAGGGCGTCGTCCTGTACTACCCCAATCAGAAGACGGACACAGAGCCGACGCCATATCCATGGGCCATCGCCATGCGGGGCAAGAACCCGGCGGTCCTGGCGGTCGAGATGCTCAACCCGTTCAACGGGATCGACGCGACGCGGAACGAACGCCATCTCATCCGCGACGTGCACGGCCAGCCGATCCGACGCGGGATCCTCGTCGACGCCATCTACGACATCGGACGCATCGAGAACGTCCACTTCAATCCGTGGTGGAGCATGAAGCCCAAGCTGTTCCAATGGCAGATGGCCCACGGCGAGGCGTTTATCTTCGGCCGCTCCGACTGGCAGTACGTCTACAACACCTTCTGCTTCGGCTACAACGTCGGCTACCGATTCGTCCGAACCGACAGCGGTGTCTGCAACGGGAACTTCCTCGGCATCGGCGCCGACGACTGCCATACGGCCCTGGTCGTGGACCAATGCGCCCCCTACGGCCTGCTGATCACCAACGGCGAGTTCGTCTCGTTTCACGGGCCGGACCCGACCATGATCGAAATCGGAAAGGACAACACCGGAAGCGTGCGTTTCGTCAACTGCGCCTTCTGGGGGCCGTGCAACCAGGTCGCGAAGATCGCGGGGACCGGCACGGTCGGCTTCGGCGACTGCACCTTCACCCAGTGGGGAGGCAAGGACGGCACGCGGCCGGCCATCCAGGCGCAAAGCGGCACCGTCCTGGTTCGCGGCTGCGAGTTCCGACAGGACCGACCACAGATTCAGCTCGGCAAGAACGTCCGCCGCGCCGTTATCACCGGCAATGTCTTCACAGGCGCTCCGCGGATCGCCAACGAATCCGACGGAAACGTGCAGATCGCGCTCAACAGCAGTGAGTAATCCAAACAAAGCCAACCGGGCCTGTGCCGAGATGCCACAGGCCCGGTCGGTTGTGCAAGACCATCGCCTTAGACGCAGGCGTTACCGGTCGCCGGCCAGGTAGCGGACCTCACCGGGCGACAGGGCTCGGCTGTAGATCACAAAATCATCGAGCGAACCGCCGAAGTGTGCATCAACCGCATACTGCGATCGTGCCAGCCAGTTCTGTGTCGTTTCGCCGAGGTCGGCTGGAAGCGTCGCCGTTGGACCACTGCCAACCACGTCGCCATCCAAGTAGATCTCGACGGTCATCGTCGCGCTGTCGATCACCACGGCCACATGGTGCCAACCGTCGGTCGGAAGCTGGCGAGATGTCTCGATGATCGACTCGCCCGTGCCGCCGGTCGGCGTGATGGCGAACCGCATCGGACCGCTCGTGCCCGTGCGAGGACAAAGGAACATGTATCCGGTCGAGCTGCTGTTGCCGAAATCGAAAATCCGCATCCAGGAGCCGCTGGCGACGGCGAAGTCGACCCACGTCGCCACAGTCGCATCGGTCAGCGTGCTAACGACCGAACCGATCGGCAGCTCGACGTAATCGGCAAACCCATCGAAGTCGATCGCCTGGCCCTGCCCCGGACGCGAGGCCACATAGGCCGGGTCGTTGAACGCCGTGCCGTGGTAGCCGTTGCCCGAGCCGTCCTGCACGTTGTTCTCGAATGCATACGAGGCCACCAGGCCCGCCGTGCCCGGATCGACCGGAGCGATCGGCTCCGGGGCCACCCGATACAAACGGATATCGTCCACGAGCAGAAGACCCGAGCCGCTACCGTCCACACCCAGACTCAACGACGTAACGCTTCTCAGATTCGTCCCCAGCGACGCTAGGTCGATGTTCCATTGCTTCCACACCGGGCTTCTCAGCACGCCCGGATACATCACCTTCGCGTCGTTGACCATCGCATAGAGTTGTCCCGACCCGTTGTCGATCGCGCCGCGGAAATGCACCACAAGCGTTGCCGCCCCACCGACCGTCCAGTCCTGGGCGCCGTCGATCGCAAAGTCGGCCCGCGAATCGCCCTCGTAGAACAGCGGCATCGACTGGCGACCGCTGCGAACGGTTGTGCGTTCGGCGAACGGAGTGCTGAGATACCCGACCGTCGAGCCGGTCCCGTTGACCCAACCGTCCAACCAGGTGTCGAAGATCGCCTCGCCGGCGTCGATATCGTCGGTGTAGCTCTCGAAATCGTCGATGACGATGAACGGCTGCGTCGAGAAGCTCCAGAGATCCCCGGCCCACACGGCGATCGCCTCGGCCTCGTTGACCTCATCGATCCGCCAGTAGTACATCGCGTCCAGATCGAGGGCCCCCGGATCGTACTGGCTTTGGCCGATGGCGCCGACCAGGGCCGTTCCGTCGATCACCGCCGCCTCATCCGTGCCCAGATACACCTCGTGGGATGCCGCCTGGCGACCGGAGCGCCAGTCGAGAGTTGCATCCACCGCCACGTCGGCAGCGCCGTCGGCCGGCTGCGGCTGCCGGGCCTGGACCGGAATGAAGAGGAACCGCACCTCGCTGAGGCCGAACTGGCCCGTCTGGCCCCAGGCGCTGTTGGCGGTCAGACGGACGAACCTCGCGGCCACGCCGCTCAAGTCGACGTTCGTATTGGCCGTGTAGGTGCTCCTGGCCGTCGCCTGGGCGAACTGAACGTCGCCGAACACGGTCCAGCCGAAGCCGTCCTCGGAGTATTCGATCGTCACATCCTTGAACCCGAAGCCGAGCATCAGCTCGAAGATCACGTTGTAGTTCCACACCTGAAGCTCGTGCAGCAGGTAGACCTTGTCGAACTCGAACTGAATCCACACAGGTTCGCCCTCATCGGCGCCGCCGACCCACATATGCGCATTGTCGGTGGAGTGCTGGTCAGCGGCGTTGAGACCGGAGCCATCCACCGTATTGCCCGGCACGGAGTCGGGCTCCGAGATCGCATTGCTCGTCGCGATGATCTCCGCGATGGGATAGGCCAATGGCTCGGCGGTAAAGCTCCAGACGTCGCCTTCGAAAATCGTGTTGTCCGGCGCGGCGTTGACCTCATCGACCCGCCAGTAGTAGGTCTGCCCGAACTCCAGGCGCACCGGCGGCGTGTAGGTCGTGGCCGTCTGACTCTGGCTGACCAGCACGTCCATGGGCTCGGCCCGGCTCGCGTCGTTGACGTCGTCGAACGACGTCCCAAAGTACACATCGTGCGTCGCCGCAAACTCCCCGGCCTTCCAGCTCAACACCACGTCGCGCGGCACATCGATCTGCCCATCCGAAGGACAGGGATCCGCGGCCGTCGGGGCGCCCGGCTTGGAGCGGAAGTTGTTGGCGATTGCGGCCGGACTCAAGACACCATTGTGAATACGCACCTCGGCGATGGAACCGGTGAAATTGACATCCGCATGGACACCGGCCCCGGAATCGTTCGCCTGCGCGGCCACGCGGATGATGTTGGGGCCGTGCGTGTTGAGCGTCACGTTGCGTGTGGTGTTCTCCTCGGCGTTGACGTAGAGGCGGACGGTGGTGCCGTCGTACGTGTACACGAGATACCACCAGTTGTTGGCCTCCGGAGCGGGCGAGTGCTGGCCCGACCAAGGCATATCGGGGGTATCCCAATGACCCACAGCGCCCCAGGTCCCGTGATTGCCATAGTTGAACGCGATGTTCGTTCCCGCCGGTCCGCCGCGATGGCTCCAGGAAACCATGGTCTCTTCGCCCACGAAGTCGGGCCCATTATAGACCCAGACTTCGATGGAGCGTGTGCCGCCCCCTTCGATCCCCGGAACCGAGAGCGGGCCTTCGAAGTAACTCGAGCCGTCGAACGTCACCGCCTTGCGGCCGTCCACGTCCTCAACGATCGGAACGCCCTGTGGCTCGAAGTCGTCCAGGGTCCCATGATTGGCCCACGTCCGGGCCACGGTCCCGTAGGGCAGGTCTTCGGCCCGCAAATCGACCAGCAACTCCTCGGCCACGACGATGCCGGCTGTCGCCTGGCTTGAAACACCCAGGATCAAGCCGCCCAGAATCAGGTACATCAGCCCTTTACACATCAAAATCCTCCTTTCAAGAACACACATGAAATGATGCTTGGACGAGACGACATGACGGAAACACCCTTTCCACACGGCAGCGCCCACGGGCAGGCGGCCTCGCTGCCGCCGCATGCCCCTTCGGCTTCGCTCAAGGCAGACTCCTACAGGAACACCCCTCGCGACACGAACAGCGCACCCAACTGGCCTTGCGGCCCACACGTACCCAAACCCGCTGCGACATACCCTTCTCCAGAACGGTCTCGGCGCCGAGTGCAGACCGGTCCCGGCTCGGCCGGCAGACACAGAGAAGCGCGTTGAAACCAACTGCAATTATACCAAATGCGTCCCTGGTCCTACAACGGAATCATGACCCGGCTTGCTTTCCCGGGGCGATTCGGTAGACTCAGGCAGGCCCGGCCTCGATACGGATCGCGGCGGCGGCAGACAGCTGCGAGATCTCACAGCGGCCCGCAACGGCCATGCAGAGGACGGCATGCAGATCCTGGCTCTCGAACCCTACTATGGCGGAAGTCACAAGGCCTTTCTGGATGGATGGTCGGCCCTGAGCCGACACGACTGGACCGTCCTGACGCTGCCTGCGTACAAATGGAAATGGCGGATGCGGCACGCCGCCGTGACCTTCGCGCAGGAGGTCCACAAACATCTGTCCGGGAAACCGACGTGGGACTTGCTGTTCTGCTCGGACATGCTGAACCTGGCCGAGTTTCGCGGACTGGCCCGCCACGACATCGGCGATCTACCAAGCGTCGTCTACTTCCACGAGAATCAACTGACCTATCCGGTCCGCGTCGCAAGCGAGCGCGACTACCAGTTCGCCATGACCAACCTGACCAGTGCACTGGCGGCCGACGCGGTGTGGTTCAACTCCGCGTTTCACCGGGACGAGTTCCTCGCCGCCTTGGACGCCTTTCTGAAGCGCATGCCCGACCATCAGCCCGTCGGTGCAACGGAACGCATTCGGGCGAAGGCACGCATCCATCCACCCGGCGTCGTGCCGATGCCCCCCCGGCGCGACAGGAAGCCCGGCCCCCTGCGGATTCTCTGGGCCGCCCGGTGGGAGCATGACAAGAACCCGGAAGACTTCTTTCGGGCACTGGCGATTCTCAAGAAGCGTAGTATCGCGTTCCGCGTCAGCGTCGTCGGGGAGCAGTTCCGTGAAGTTCCGGAGGTTTTCGCACAGGCCCGGCGGGACTTCGCCGATTGCATAGACCGATGGGGCTACCAGCCGAGTCGAGCAGACTATGAGGCGGCCTTGTCGGAGGCCGACGTCTTCGTCTCGACGGCACGGCATGAGTTCTTCGGTCTTTGCGCCGTCGAAGCGGCGCTGGCCGGTGTGGTTCCGCTGCTCCCAACGCGTCTGGCCTATCCGGAGGTCTTCGGTCTCGGCCAGAGCGAGAACGCCGGCCGGTTCCTCTATGAGGGCGGCCCCGAGACCCTGGCGAAGAGGCTGTCGAAGATGGCGAGATTCCTTGCCGACGGCCAGTCACTGACCGATCGCGCCGAAGGATTGCGAAACCGACTCAGGCGGCTTGAGTGGCCCAACCTTGCCGGCGTCCTGGACGCGGCTCTGGAAGAGGCCGGACCCGCCCCTTTGTCGTCCGTTTAGCGAGGCACGTGTTTCTTGCGGTACTCTCGCAGGCTGGTTCCCGTCTCCTTGCGGAAGTAGCGGCTGATGTGCTCGACACCGTCGAAGCCCGACTTGATGGCAATTTGCGTGATGCTCATGTCGGTGCCCACGAGAAGGCCGATGATATAGTTGACGCGGACGCGCCGGATCTCCTGGTAGACCGAGCGTCGGAGCACAGCCTTGAACCGTTTCTCGAGAACGCGCCGGGAGACGTTGGTGGCCTCGACGACGTCGTCGACCTGGATCATGCGATTGGGATTCCGGCGGATGAAACGCACGGCGGCCGCCACTTCCGCATCCGTCACGGCCAACATGTCCGTGGACATCCGCGTCACGATGTGCGTCGGGCGCACCGCGATCTGCTGGCCGGCCATCGGCTCGCCCTTCATGAGCCGGTCGAGCAGACGAGCAGCCTCGTGACCGGCCGTCTCGGTGTCCAGCGCGATACTCGAAATCGGCGGGTCGGCCAGGTCGCAGATGAGGATGTCGTTGTCGACGCCCAGCACGGCCACTTGATCGGGTACATAGAGATCGGCCAGCTTACAGGCCTCGATCACTTGCAGGGCGCGATCGTCGTTGCAGCACATCAGCGCCACCGGCTTGGGCAGCGACATCATCCACTCGGCAATCAGGTTCTGTTCGCTCTTCCAGGCGCGTTTGGCCCGGGCCTTGGGCTGGCGATACACGTTCGTTTGAAAGCCCGCCCGTTTGAGCCGCTCGCTGAAATGGCGGGCGCGCAGCCGGGACCAGACGAATTCGTCGAGCCCACAATAGGCGTAATTCTGGAAGCCACGGTCGAGAAAGTGTTCGGCGGCCATGGAACCGATGGCCGCGCTGTCGGTGATGATCGCCGGGAACGGGGTGTAGCTTTCCCGGTTGTGCTGGGCGAAGATGACGGGGAATTTCCATCCGGAGAGATTCTCGGCAATCCGTACGTCGCGCATGATGGCGCCGTCGATCTTCAGGTCCCTCCACTCCGGTAGCGATGAATCGAGCCCGGCGGAACGCTGGTAGACCCGCCATGGCCCGTGCAGTCGCGAATACCGCGCGATCCCATAGAGCAGGCCGCGCCCGAACTCGCGAGACGTTTCGATGAACAAGAGAACCGACGGCGCCGGGGAGCCCCTCTGTTCTATCGGCTTTCGTGCAGTGGTTCGCTCGGTACTCATCAGATTCAACAGGTCAGGGGTCAGGGGTCAGGGGTCGGTGACTCCTTTGCCCGTAGTACGCGTTCTTGCCGTGCTTCCGCAGGTAGTGCTTGTCGAGAAGAGCCTGGGAGATGGGTGGTTGTTCGGGCCGGATCACCAGCGCTCCGGCGGCCATCTTCGCCACCTCTTCCAGGACCACGGCGTTCGTGACCGATTCGTCCGGACTCTTTCCCCACGTGAACGGGCCGTGATTGGCCACGAGGACGGCCGGCATCTGCATCGGGTCGAGCCCCTGGAAACGCCGGACAATCACAACGCCCGTGTTGGTCTCGTAGTCCTGCCCGATCTCGGCGGCCGTCATCGTTTCAGTTACAGGGACGGCGCCGTAGAAATGGTCCGCGTGGGTCGTCCCCAGGCACGGGATGTCCCGCTGAGCCTGCGCCCACATCGTCGCATGGGGCGAGTGCGTGTGGCAGATGCCTCCAATGCCCGCGAAACTTCGATACAGCTCCAGATGGGTCGGCGTGTCGGACGAGGGACGCAACTCCCCTTCGACGACATTGCCCTGCAAGTCGAGCAGAACGATCTGCTCGGGCACCAGCTCATCGTAGCTGACGCCGCTGGGCTTGATGGCGATGATGCCCGCGTCGCGGTCGATCCCGCTGACGTTGCCCCAGGTGAACACGACGAGGCCGTGCCGCTGAAGGTCGAGGTTGGCCTCGCAAACCTGTTGTTTGAGCTTCCCGTGCATCGTTACGCGTTGGCCTTCTCTTTGATGTCCAGCAGTTCCTTCATCACATTGCCCATCGCCAGGGGCCGGCCCTTGAGTCCGAACCCGTCGTGAAGCTGTCGGTAGAGCCCGTAGAGCCGACGATAGACTTCGTGGTTTGCCGGGATCGGTCTGAAGGTGGTCTCCTTGATGCTGCACATGGCGGTCTGGGCCTCGGCGAAACCCTGGTGCGCGCCGCCGACCACGGCCGCCGCGACAGCCGACCCCAGCGCGCAGGTCTGGGCGGAGCGGGAGATTTTCATCTCACGACCGGTGACATCGGCGTAGATCTGCATGAGCATGGCGTTCTTCTCCGAGATCCCGCCGCAGTTGACCACTTCGGATATCTCGACGCCGTACTCCTCGAACCGGTTGATGATCGTCAGAGCGCCGAAGGCCGTCGCCTCGACCAGGGCCCGGTAGATCTCCTCAGGCCGGGTGTGAAGGGTCTGGCCCAGGAGCAGGCCGGTCAGGCGTTGATCGACCAGGATCGTCCGGTTGCCGTTGTTCCAGTCGAGGGCCAGCAATCCGGACTGGCCCGGCTTGAGCCTGGCAGCCTTCTCCGTCAGCGACTGGTGCGAGCCGGCCTCTTTGCCGCCGGGCTGGATGTAGTTGACGAACCAGTTGAAGATATCCCCGACAGCCGACTGGCCTGCTTCGAGCCCATAGAAGCCCGGCAGGATCGAGCCGTCCACGATGCCGCAGATGCCTGGGATGTCGGGCAGATTCGCACTCGAAGGAGCGACAACCATGTCGCACGTGCTGGTCCCGATGATCTTCACGAGCACGCCGGCCTTGATGCCGGAACCGACACCGCCGAGGTGGGCATCGAAGGCGCCCATCGCCACCGGAATGCCGGCGGTCAGGCCGAGCTTGCCCGCCCACGCATCGGTGAGCTTGCCGGCGATTTGATCGACCGCGTAGGTCTTGTCGCCGAGGGTCCGACGGAGCTGGCCCAACTTCGGATCGAGCTTGGCGAGAAACGCCTCGTCGGGATAGCCGCCCCACTCGTCGCAGAACATGGCCTTGTGTCCGGCGGCACAACGACACCGCCGGATCTTCTCCGGCGCATCGGTGCCCGTCAGCACGGCCGGCAGCCAGTCGGCGTGCTCGATCCAGGTGCACGCCGCATCGAAGACGTCGGGCCCCACTCGCAGACAGTGGAGGATCTTGCTGAAGAACCACTCCGAAGAATAGGTCCCGCCGCACTTGGCCAGATACTCGGGGTGCTCTTTTCGGGCCAGTTCGGTGATCTCGGCAGCCTCGGCGTATCCGGTGTGGTCTTTCCAGAGCCACGCGTGTGCGTTCAGATTGTCTTTGAATGCGTCGAGCATCGCCAGCGGCGTCCCGCTCTTGTCGACGGGCAACGGCGTCGAGCCGGTCGTGTCCACGCCGATGCCGATGATATTCTTTGGATCGAACCTCGGCTCGGCCTTGCGGGCCTCGGCGATCGCCCCGGCCACGGTGACCTCTACACCTTTCAGGTAGTCGGCGGGATTCTGTCGGGCGACGTTGTGATCGGCGGCATCGAGAAGAATACCCGCTTCGCCCGTCTCATATTCATACACGCACGTCCCCAGCTCACGACCGTTCGACGTATCGACGATCAGGCATCGCACGGAGTTCGTGCCGTAGTCAAAACCTACCGCATAGGCCATCGTTCACCCCTCAAACTAAAGACGTCTCAACCCCGGAAATACAGATACGCCGCAAGGATCGCCACCAGAACACCGGCCGAGGCAATCACGTCCCATTTGTTCCAGGACGCCCGCGAGGCCCTGCGGTCTTCGTCGGTCAAGGTCCCATAGGTCAGGCCGCCGATCCTGCTGTAGGCCGGCTCCTGCGTCAGATGGCTGACCACGACCATGACCGCGATGCAGACAAGGAAGATCAGAAGGCTGTAGTACTGGAAGTACATGTTGTTCACGATCCAGAAGAACGAGCCTTCGGTATAGGCAAAATCGTCGATCAGCTTGATCGGGGTGTCGACCGCCAGCCGGAACAGGCCCAAGGCAAAACCGACGATCAGCGCCCACAGACAGCCCTTGGCGTTGAGCCGCCGACTGAAGACGCCCAGGAAAAAGACGACGAAGATCGGCGGGGCCAGATACGATTGCACGCCCTGCAGATAATCGTACAGCCCCTTACCGCCTCGAATGACAGGAATCCAGGCCAGGCCGATGAGCACCATGACCCCGGTGGCAATTCGGCCCACCCAAACGACCTTCTTCTCCGGCGCCATCGGGCGCAGCTTCGAATAAAAGTCGATGGTGAACAGCGCCGCCGAGGCATTGAATGCACCCGCCAGCGAGCTCATCAGCGCCGCCAGCAGGCCGGCCACGACGATCCCGCGCACGCCGATCGGCAGCACTTGGGCCACAAGCATGGGAAAGGCCTGCTGGGCGTTATCGCGGATGATCTCGCCGTTGGCATCGAAGAACGTCTGCTGCAAGGCGGCGTTCTGCCCGCTCTTGGCCAGGGCGAAGGCGATCATGCCCGGGATGATGAAGATGAAGACCGGAAGGAGTTTCAGGGCCGCCGCGCAAATGGAGCCCCGGCGGGCATCCGTCTCGTTCTGTGCGCCGAGCACGCGCTGAACGATGTACTGATCGGTGACCCAATACCACAGTCCAATGATCGGCGCGCAGAACAGCATGCCGACCCAGGGATAGTTGTCGTTAAAGTACCAGGCCATGCGACCGGGTTCCCTGACCGGCGCCCAGGTGGCCTCGACCCCCTCAGGCACGAGGGGCCTCCACAGATTGAACATCTCCGACCCGGCCCACTCGCGCAGCGCCCCCCAGCCGCCGAGGGCCTTCAGACCGAAATACGTCACGAAGGCCGAACCGACCACCAGGATCACCGTCTGGATCGCCGAGGTATAGGCCACCGCCCGCATCCCGCCCATGATCGTGTAGATGCCGGTCAGGACAATCACCAGGATCGACCCGATCCAGAAGCTGTCGAGTCCCATGAACTTGATGTCTGGAATCAGCACGGCGAACACCACGCCGCCGGCGAAAATACCGACCGCCAGCTTGGTCAGAACGTACGCGACCAGCGAGATGATCGACAGCACGGTGCGGTTGACCGGCGAGAACCGCCGTTCGAGGAACTCCGGCATGGTGAAGACCTTCGACCGCATGTAGAACGGCACCATGATCCAGGCCAGGACCAGCAGGCACCAGGCGTGAAGCTCGTAGTGGGCCATGGCGACGCCGTCGGTGGCGCCGGAGCCGGCCAGGCCGACGAGATGCTCGGAACCGATGTTCGACGAGAAGACCGCCGCACCGATGATCCACCATCCGAGATTGCGGCCGGCAAGGAAGTACTCCGTCGTCGTCTGCGACTGCCTTTCCTTGAGGTAGGCCCACCATGCGATGCCAAACACAACAGCGAAGTAGCCCAGAATGAAAAGCCAGTCAACCGTGTGCAATGCCGTCATGTTTTCTCCTTTGTGCAGAGTTCAGGGGTTCTCTCACTCTATCATGGGTCGGCGCTGCCCTGCTACCGAGCGGAAAATGCGTAGACCGTCGTAGTCCTGTAGATGCGACCCGGGCGCAGAATTGTCGATGGAAACTCCGGCTGGTTCGGCGAATCGGGGTAGTGCTGCGTCTCGAGGCAGAAGCCATAGCGATGCTCGTAAACGACCCCGTTCTTGCCGGTGATGGTCCCGTCGAGGAAGTTGCCCGCATAGAACTGGATGCCCGGCTCGGTCGTCCGCACCGTCATCAGGCGTCCGGTCGTCGGCTCGTACACCTCGGCCGCCAACGTCATCACATTGCCCTTCTTGTTCAGGACCCAGTTGTGGTCGTAGCCGCCGCCGAAGCGAAGCTGCTCGTCGTCGTCGTCGATCCGGGCGCCGATCGCCGTGCGCTTGCGGAAGTCCATCGGCGTCCCCTGAACGGGTCGCAGTTCCCCGGTCGGGATCAGCCCGGCATCGACGGGCGTGAATCGATCCGCGTTAAGCATCAGCTCGTGGCCCAGGATGTCGCGCCGGCCGCCCGTCAGATTGAAATAGCCGTGGTGCGTGACGTTGACCGGGGTGGCCTTGTCCGTGGTGGCCTCGTACTCGATCCGCAACTCATTCCTGTTGGTCAGGAGGTAGATCACGCTGACCTTGAGGTCGCCGGGATACCCTTCCTCGCCATCCTTGCTGAGGTACGTGAGCTTGACGCCGACGGCATCAGCCCGATCGACCGGCTCATCATCCCAAACCACCTTGTCAAAGCCCTTGATCCCGCCGTGAAGGTGGTTCTCGCCATCGTTCGTGGCCAGGGTATAGGTCGTGCCGTCGAGCGTGAAGCGGCCCTTGGCGATCCGGTTGCCGTAGCGCCCGACGATGGCGCCGAAGTACGGGCTGTCCTCGATGTAGCCGGCCAGATGGTCGTAGCCCAGAACGATATCATCGAACGTCCCGTTCTTGTCCGGCGCCGTCAGAGAGACCACGATGGCCCCATAGGTCATAATCTGGGCCGTCATGCCCTGGGCATTGCGAAGGGTATAGAGGCGAACCGCCTGGCCGTCGGGCGTCGTGCCGAACGGCCTGACGAGCCGGTCCATCTCCGTCGCCGACCCCGATTTCGTCCATCGGTCGCTCGCCCCGCACGAACACAACGTCGTCACCATCATCGCCAAACACACAGCCAAACCGACCCGTCGCGCTTTGTCTCTGAACATCTCTTGTCCACCTTTCCAATTCGTGTTGAACCGAAGCCGTTGACACGATGGCCTTCTGTGGAGCCGACCGTCGCCCAATTATCCCTTTCCCCGTCGGAAAGCAAAGGTTATTTTGCGTTTTCTTTTCATCAAATTGCGAACACCACCCCCGCGCCGTTTCGCATAGAAGCGGAAAGCGCAGGACTGCTCGCCGAATCGCCCCTTGCGTCCGGACCTATTTCACCGGGTTCAGAACGGCGACAAAGCCGCCATAAGGCGAAAAACGAAGCTCTATGGAGTCTTGCGAGGTCAGGCCCTGGAAACTTGCGAACGGGCCCAGTTGGTCCTTGGAGAGTGCCGGTGGCGTCACGACGTTGAAACTGCGCGGGGTCTTCCCGTCGCTGATCATAAGGGTTGTATACTGCGCATGGTTCTCAAGAAACGGTATGGCCATCTTCACCACGCGCTCGGTCTCGCAGCCGTTGATACCGCCGAGGTACCAGCTATCCCCATGCCGCCTCGCCAGCACAACGAACTGCCCCGGCTCACCCGCGACGAACTTCGTCTCGTCCCACGCCACCGGGACGGTCTTGAGGAACTGCTTGGGGACCTCATCCAGATCGCGATACGCACTGACGCGGTCGGCAAAGTGCAGCAGGCCGCTCTCGAACACGATCGACAGGGCCAGTTCGTGGGCGTGGGTCGTGATGTGTGGATACACGTTATCGTCGAACATCACGGGCGTGTAGTCCATCGGCCCGACGACGTTGCGCGTGAACGGGATCACGGTGTTGTGCATGGGGGCGTAGTTCGTGAAGGACCGGTCGAAGCTGTAGCATTCGGCGCCCCGAACCGCCTCCATCGTCATCAGATGCGGATACGTTCGGCTCCAGCCGCGAGGCAGCGTGCAACCGTGGAAATTGACCATGATCTGGAAATCGGCCGCATCCTTCAGGATGTCGTGGTACAACTGGATGATGTTCTGCTTGTCGCTCTGGAAGAAATCGACCTTGACGCCCTTGATGCCCCAGTCCCGCAGTCGCCGGAATTCGTGCCGTCGGACCTGGGGAAGGTCCATCGTGCCTCGAGGCTGTTCCGTGACGTAGTTGTGCGGCCCGCCGGAATTGTACCAGAGCATCAGCCCAACACCCTTGCGGTCGGCGTGGGCGATCAGATCGTGGATCGTCCCATTCTTCATGATGTTCCAGTTGGCGTCGATCAGCGAGTACTCCCAGCCCATCTCAGCCGCCAGGTCGATGAACGTCCGGAGCTTGTCGTGGTCCTGGGGGCTGTCGTGGTCGGAAAGCCAGCTCCACGAGGCCCGCCCCGGCCTGATCCAGCCCGTGTCTTTGACGACCGACGGCGGATTCAAATGAGTCACGAGATCGGACTCCACGATGGGGGCCAGCGTGGCACCCACGATGACCACGCGCCACGGGGTGGCCCAGGGCAGCGTCCAGGAGGGCTCGACCTCTCCGGTGCCGTTGCCCTCGCCCTCAGCCGGAAACAGCAATCGATAGACGCCGTCGGAGGCCGGCTGGCCCAGATGCGAACCACAGTAGGAGCCATCCACCGCCGCCTCCGTGAGCAGTCCCCATCGCGCCCCGTCGGGCGTGCAGAACAGCAGCGGGAACGCCCAGCCCTCCTCGTTGGACGACGCCGTGCCGACCGGGACGCCATCGACCCAATACGTTTCGTAGGCCGGCGTGTACTGACCTGCCTTGTCATAGGGATGGGCCCAGACCTTGCCACCGGCCGGCAGACGGAAGCCGCTCGCCTCGCTGACCACAACGTGCTTGCGGTCGCTACTCTCGGGAAACCGGTATCGAAAGGCGACGCCGTCATCATAGGCCCGGACGACCAGCTCCAGCCTCGCGTTGTCGGGACCGAAGAAGACAAGCGTCTGCTCCTTAGCATAGTTCCGGCACGCCTTGCGTTTGCCGGTCAGCATCGTGTATGTCTCATTGACGAAGATAACGGGCCTGGCCTCGACGAACTTCAGGCCGTCCACAAAGGCTCGGTCGTCGCGTGTGATCCCAAGGGGCGACAGCGGTAGCACGGTCCGGCCCTTACACTGGACTTCGTAATACAGCCTCACCTTGCCTGCGGGATAGTCCGCCACGCGTCCCGGATCGGCCAGCCGGACCTCGATTGCCACGTTTCCATCGGGCGAAGTCACCTTCCACGCCGTCTGCCCAGAGGCCGCCTGGGCCGCCAGCAGACACAGAACGCCGCCAAGAACTGGGATCGTCGTGCGCACCATGCCATAGTCTCCTTCAATGAACCTGCTGTAAGAACGCCTGATGTCCAGCCACGGAAACGCAGACCGCCCGCGCCGAAACGCAGGATACGCGACCGAATCGCTGTTGGCAAGTCGCCACGGCACTCAGGGAGTCGATACAAGGATGCGTGTTGCGTTTGCAGGCGGCGATTTGCACACGCGCTCACAGAATACTGAGTTGCTCAGCGGCTAAAGCACATCGGCGGATGCTTCTGCCCCACAAGCACTGGTCTCGTTTGGATTGCGATTGCTGTGATTTCTGGTAAACTCCGGCGGCGGGCGGGACGTATGGCCGGCGGGGTTGGGCGGCAATAGTGGCATAGGATTGGGGAATGGAACGAATGGACGCGAAGGACCTGGAGAAGTACTCGTCGGCGATCACGCTTTCGGACATGGAGGTGTTCGTCTTTCCGGAGCTGATGTACAGCCTCGTGCTGGCCAACATCATGAGCCCGCTGCTGTGGAAGTGGCGTCAGGTCGATTGCTTCGCCAAGCTCGACGGCAAGACGAGCTACCGCCGGCTGATGCGGATGCGGCAGTACATCATGGACGAGTTCGACTTCAACCTCGACCTGGAGACCTGGGGCCTGACCAAACAGGCAACCGAGGTCGAGCGATTCCGGAACGTGATCCGCCCCGATCAGATTGCCGCCAGCAACGCCCTGTTCGGCTACACGGGCGATAAGTACTACTTCGACGTCGATATCCGCAAGCATTTCGGACTGGACAGATACGACGGGGACATCATTCCCTATTGGAAGACCGAGACGGTCGAGGCAATGGACGCGTTTCGTTTCAAGCCGGGCTACGGCAAGGCGGCCGGCGAGTGCGTGTCACTGGCGACGCTCTACGCAGCGGCGACCTTCATCGTCTGCGGCGTGCCGCTCGAAGACATCTATCTGATCCTCACGCCGCTGCATTCGCAGAACTTCATCGACATGCAGGACGGCATCCTCACCAACAACCGCCGGCTGGTGACCAAGACGATGTGGTTCAACGGCACCGAGATCTCCTACAAGGCCCAGCGGGCCCTGCGCAACGAGCAGGTGACCATCGTCGCGCATCCGAGCGGATACATCCACTGCTTCTACGACGACGCCACGATCGACCCGAAGGCGTACGACCATTTCACGCACCGGCTCGGTGAGTATCTCTCGACCGACCCGACCATTACGAGCTTCGCCAGCTTCCTGCGCTGCCAGACGGAGTATCAGAAGTACTTCCAGATCTGTCGCGACTGTCACGGCCAGCCGCAGTTCCTCAAGGCCGAGACCCTCTTCAGCTACGAGCACGGCAGCCCCTACAAGATCGGCGACGCCACCCATGATAAACTCCTGGCCGAGGTGAACGATGAGGATTTCGTCCGGTACGAGATCCCGGGACGCGTCCGCTGCGACCGATTGGATGCGTTCCTCACCGAGCAGAAGCCGAACCTCAAGACGCCGTCCGGCCGCGAGGCAATGAGCCGTTTCCTCGAGCCGCACCTGCCCGACGCAGGGAAGATGGTTGAGCTGCTTGCCGACTTCCTGCACATCCAGCCGAGGTTGCCCGGCAAGCAGAAGAACTTCAAGACCGTCGAGCCCATCCGGCTGTCGGTCGATCAGGGCCGCGAGGAAATCGTCGCGCAGCTCCAGTCGATGCGGGCCAGCCACTCCACCGTCGATCTGGCCTTCTACGCCCTTCGTGACATGGAGACCTGCGACTGGCGGCCGTTCGTCAAGGCGGCCGTCGAACGCAACCCGGTCTCGCTCCAACGAGCCGGCGACAAACCCGTCGAGGAGGTTCGCGCCTGGCTCGACGGTCTGGAATCGGCCTCGATTTACGACGGCAACCGGCTCGCCCAGCCGGATGAGGTCGCCAACTTCGGCCGGGGCGACGGCCTCGAAAAGGCCTTCCTCCTGGCCAACGTCCTGCGCCGGCGCGACCCGGACCGGCCGCTGCAACTGATCGTCGATCGCGATAAGGTCGTCATTCGCGGCAGACACGAATTTGCGTTCCAATCGACGAAGACCCTGTCTGCCCAGGTGGGTATCTCCGAAGACGGGACCATCCAGACAACGCGATGATTACCCGATCCGGCTGAAAGTCGCGCCTTCCTGCAACCCTTGCCGCTTTCCCTCCGCCCCCATCGCCAGCCCCGGATCCGGCCCCGTCCGGAAATGTGCCGGTTGGGTCTGGTCCAATGGCTGGATTTCGGGTAGAATATCCGCAGCATTATGGACGAGATTCGGAGAAGGTTGGCCCTCATCGAGGCACAGCTTGACGGGCGGAGTCTGCATGCGCGGCTGATCGACACAGCCGGTTTGTTCTTTCCGGCCGCCGGCCTCATGGCAGGAATCGTCGCGCAGAACGCGGCCATGGCACAGTCGGGGCTGGCCGATTCGTCGGCCCGACTCCGCCCGGAGTTCGTCCTGCCGCTTCTCGCTTCGGCGGTGCTCTGCCTGGCAATGGTCTGCACCCACCGTCGCCTTCGGCCGGCAGTCGCGGCGTGGGGCGCCCTGCTCTGCTTCGCGGGACTGGGCGCAGTCCGCCTTGCCGTCTTCACTACCGTCGGGAACGACGACATCGGCCGGTCTGTCACAAACGAGCGGGTTTTGGCGACCATACGAGGCCGCATCCTGACGCAACCGGCCCGCGTCCGCAACGACTGGTGCTTCGCGGAACTGGCGTTCACCGACCCGTCCACGGTGTTCTACCTGAAGCTCGACGGGATTCATACGGACCGTGGCTGGATGGACGTCAGCGGCACGCTCAGAATGCAGGTGGACGAGCCCACGCCCGGCCTGAGTGCCGGCGAGACCATCGTGGCATATTGCTGGCTGTATCAGTTCGGGGGGCCGACGAACCCCGGCCAGTTCGACCTGGCTGCGCACCTGGCACGCAAAAACATCCACGTCGGCGCCTCCGTTCCGTCGGGCGACGCCATCAAGCGATACCGAAGCGACCGCCGGCACCTCCTGGCCCGATTGCAGGCGAGAGTGTCGCAGGCGGCGTCAGAGGCGCTTCTCTCCGGCCCCGTGGCCTTGGAAGACCCTGATGGATTGGCGGCGGCGTTGCTGTTAGGGGACAGGGACCGCATCGACCGGCGGACGTACGAGGCGTTTCGCAGGACGGGACTGCTGCATCTCGTCAGCCTCTCCGGCATGCACCTGGGCATCTTTGCGGGCCTGGTCTGGCGACTGGGCAGGACGGCCGGATTGATGAAGCCCGGGCGAGCCATCGTGTGCGCCATCGCCACAGCCGCGTTCCTGCTGGCCGTTCCGGCGCGGGCGCCTACCATCCGTGCGGCGGTCATCGTGTGGGTCTTCTGCATTGCCATCGTCGCACGTCGTCGCACGGGCGCCTTCAACTGCCTGTGCCTGGCCGCCGTCGTGTTGCTGCTGATCCGGCCGACACATGTGTTCGAAGCGGGCTGGCAACTCTCGTTCACCGCCGTAGCGGGAATCCTCGCACTGACCGACCCGATCGAGGGCTTCCTCCACGACCTCACACATGACCGACTCCGACGCCAAGGTCCGTCCGGGAGCCTGGCGGCCTACGCGATCCGGCTCTTTGCGGCCGGCCTCGGCGCCTGGATCGGCGGCGCCGGCATCCTTCTCTACCATTTCTGGGCGATCACGCCGCTGGCCAGCCTATGGACGGTGCTGGTTTTTCCACTGGTGGCTATGATCCTGACGGCGGGCTTTCTGAAGATCGTCCTGTTCTTCCTGCTGCCCACCCTGGCCGGTCTCCTGGGGGTGCTCCTGACGGCCTGCACCGACCTGCTCGTTGGCATCGTGACACTGCTGAGTCGCGTAAACGTCAATACCCTGCTCGTCGGTCGCGTCCCGCTCGGTTTGGTCGCTGGATACTACGGACTGGTCCTCGTGGCTCGATTCGGACGAACCCGCCGTCCGTTGCCCAAGAATGCCCTGTGTGTTGCGATGGGAATTCTGCTGATCGTGTGGGTCGGCGCCCTGAAATGGAGCCGGACCCATCGCGACTCCCTGCAAGTAACCTGCCTGGACGTCGGACACGGCCAGGCGATCGTCGTCCAATTGCCGGGCACACAGACGCTCCTGTTTGACGCCGGCTCGATGCACCGTCGCGACATTGGATCGCGGATTGTCCTGCCCTTCCTGAACTCCATGGGTATCGCAAATCTCGAAGCGGTCATTCTCAGCCACGGCGACATCGACCACGTCAACGGGGTGCCGGAAATCCTCGACGGCCGCCGGGTCCGTCACATCTATGCCGATGCTTCGTCGTTCGCCGGCTCACACGGCGATCTGACGACGAGACGGCTCATCGAATGCCTCCGCAGGCGAGGGGGCGACATCCGGTCCATACCCCGGGCGTTTGATGTCGGACCGGCCACCGTTCGCGTGCTGTGGCCACCAGAGGACCCTGAGCATACGCTCGATCTCAGCGACAACGACCGATCTCTGGTCTGCCTGATCGAATTTGCGGGCGTGAAGGCCCTTCTCTGTTCCGACATCGAGCAATACGCTCAACAGCAGATCCTGGTCCGATATCCCGACCTGACCGCCGAGATTGTGGTCGTTCCACACCATGGATCGACAAGAACGCTGGACGAAACATTCCTCGCTCGCCTCGCTCCCAGCATACAGATATGCAGTTGTGACCGAAGACAGTATGCTCGAATGGACCATTTGGCCGAAGAAGAAGATATCAGAAAATTCTCTACCGCCCGGAACGGCGCAGTGACCGTTTGCGTAGAGAGTGATGGTATGATATCAACGACCGTATATGTTCACCCGTAAACCAAGGAGACCGGCCTGATGACGAAGAGTCGAAGAGCGTTGACGATCGCCACCTTAGTGACCCCCATCGTAATCCTGCTATCGGCCATCTGTTCGGCCACGTTGGGCGATGCGAAGGCCGATGTGAACGATATCAGTTTCTACCGTCGTCCCGTTCTTGACCGACCGTATCCGGCCGAACCGGCAAAGGTTCGGAACGTCATCCTCTTGATCGGTGACGGCATGGGTCTGGGTCAGGTGACCCTGGCCCGCATGAAGGCGATGGGCACCGAGGGCAAGCTGAACATGCAGCTCCTGCCCGTCCACGGCCTGATTCGCACACACTCGGCCGACAGACTGGTGACCGATTCGGCCGCCGCCGGCACCGCCCTGGCCTGCGGGATCAAGACCAACAACGGCATGATCGGGATGGCCCCGGATGGGACGCCCTATTACACCATCCTCGAGGCCGCCCAGGCCGAAGGGATGGCCACGGGCCTGGTGGCCACGTCCACGATTTCGCACGCCACACCGGCCGCCTTCGGTGCGCACGTCAATAGCCGTAGCATGGAACCTCAGATCGCCGAGCAGTTAATCGGCAACCGAATCAACGTCCTGTTCGGAGGGGGACGGAAGTACTTCCTGCCTCAATCGGACTCCAACAGCGGTCGAAAAGACGACCGCGACCTGATCGCCGAGGCCGAGGACGCCGGATACACCGTCATCGGAACACCAAATCAGTTGCGATGGGTCCGGGGGCCGCGCATTCTGGGCCTGTTCCAGCTTGATGCCATGACAACGTTCGCGCCCGAACCGATGCTGGACGAGATGACGAGAAAGGCCATCTCTCTGCTCGATGAGACCGCCACCGATTCGCGGAAATACGGCAACGGCTTCTTCCTCATGGTCGAGGGCAGTCAGATCGACTGGGCCTGCCACGACAACGACGCTGCCAACTGCGTGCGGCAGACACTGTTGTTCGACGAGGCGGTGCGCGAGGCCGTCAACTTCGCCCTGGCCGACGGCCGGACCCTCGTTGTGGTCACGGCCGACCACGAAACCGGCGGCCTGACCATTCCCGACGGCGACCTCGAAGGCACCGACATCAAAGTGCACTGGTCCACCAAAGGCCACTCGGCTGAGTCCGTGCCGGTGTTTGCCATCGGGCCGAGGTCTGAACTGTTCGGCGGGGTCTACGACAATACGGAGATCCCTCGCAGGATCGCGCAGGCTCTGGGGATCAAACCGTTTCCACAAGCCAGAAAATGACCGCGCGATGCATCATACGAATGGATGCCACCCAGTCGCCCACTGTTCGTGTCGGCGATGCCGTCCGTCAAGGGCAGGATCTAGGCGCAGGAACCGACGCAGGCACTCCATGCTTGTGCCCTGTCTCCGGGGTGGTTGAAGGGGTCCGGTTCGACCCGGCGGAGCATGCGTTCGTGATCTCTGTGGAACCGTCTCCCGCGGATTAGGTCAGCCGATCTACCGCGCCGCAGACAAAACCGATGCGTGCAGCCCTCGAGTGTGCCTACCGCATATTCACAACGATCTCGACGCGTCGATTCCTTGCCTTGCCGGCGGCCGTCGTGTTGGGGGCGACCGGCCGGGCCGGGCCGCAGCCAGCGGCGCGAATCTGTGCGGCCGGTATGCCCTGGTTCATCAGGTACCGCGACACCGAAAGCGCCCGCTGGGCCGACAGCTCCCAGTTGTCTTTCCAGGGAGATTTCCTGATCGGATCGGTATCGGTGTGCCCCACCACATCAATCTGCCTGCCGGCGTACTTTGACTTGAGGACCGATAGAATATGGTCGAGTTCGGCGCTGGTGGCGCTCTTCAACTCGGCCTTGCCCGACTCGAAGAGGATTGTGTTTGGCAGCGTCACGGTGATCGTCCCGGCCGCCGCGTCGAAGGCCACGTCATACCCCTCGCCGAAACCGGTCGCCTCGGCAGGGGTCTGATTCAACTCCTCAATCTGCCGGCGAAGCTCGTCGATCGTCTGCTGATCGCGAGAGATCCGCTGAGCGAGTTGTTGCTTCTCATTCTGGAGGTTCTCAAAGCGCCCTTTGAGGTTCTGATGTTCGACGTTGAGGTAGTCGTATTTCTTCTTGTAATCCGTACAGCCGGAAACCACAGACAGCCCAGCCACCAACAGCAGAGGAACGATCATTTTGGCTCTGACGACGTGCATTCGAGACCTCCTTGCAATCCTATGGACGCAACCATGCCCTCTCAGTGCAGGAAAAGAAAGGCAAACTCCTTCACGATCCAATCGTGAAGAATCATAACCGTAAAGACAGCGAGAGACAAGAATGGACCGTAGGGAATCTGGCGAATTTTTTTCGAAACCATCTGAAACAGGGCCCAGCCGAGCCCGAAGAACGGGGCGATGAAGAATGCGATGACCACCATCATCGGGCCGATGACGGCCCCGGCCGCCCCCATCAGGTGGACGTCGCCCAATCCCATCGCCTCCTTGCCGAACGCCAGGGTCCCCAGGACCCGCGTCGCCCAGACGACGGCGCAGCCGACGAAGTAGCCGAAGAGACTGCCGAGGAACCCTGCAACGGCAGGAACCTCCAGGAGGCTGGCCCACCCTGCCGCCAGCGAGCCCGACCGGGCCAGTACGGCGTTGGCCACGATCGCGCCAACGATCACCGGCGACAGAAAGACGATCTCCCTCATCGCTTCGAGGCGATGGTTGAACTCGGGATCGTCGGCAAATGGGAACGCCCCTTTCTCCACTTTCGGCTTCTCTTCGACCGGCTCGGGCTTCTCGCCCGTATCGGGGACTTCATAGCTGCGTTTGATCAGGCCGGCCTTGAGAAGCAGCAGACTCGCCGCCAGACCGATCGCGGCCCCAAGCGCCAATGCCCCGGTCGTCGGCGAGGCGACGGGAAGAAGCGAGTGAGTCCTGATAACCTCCGGATCAATCAGATACCCACCCACGGCTGAGCCGACGAAGCCGACGGCGGTGGCGAACCAGCAGATCGACAGCGGGATGATCCAGAGCTCCAGATCGATCCCCGAACCGGCGACGAGGGCCGCCAGAAGGACCACATGGACCAGATAGACGAACCACCCGTTCGGCGCCTGCATCCCCGCCCGCACGGCCGAGTGGAAATAGACCAGATATAGTCCGAGAAACACCAGGCCCATGAGCAGTTCGACGACGAAGTACCGAGGCGAGATGCGCGTGCCGCAGTGGCGGCATTTGGCCCGCAGGACGAGCCAGGAAATCAGCGGGATATTGTCGTAGAATCGGATGGGCTTGTCGCAGCCGGGACAGGCCGAGCCGGGACTCACGAGCGACTTCTCACGGGGCAGGCGATAGATCACGACGTTCAGAAAACTGCCGATGCAGCAGCCGAACGCAAAGGTGAACACACTGATGATCCATTCCTGTGCCGCCACATCGCCTCCTGTGCCGTGCCGAGCATCCCGTCGTTCGAATGTCCGCTACCTGGCGCCCTTCTGATCCCTGCGAGCGACCGCCCCGGCTACCTTCATGGGCAGCCCGAACAGGCGAATGAACCCCCTGGCGTCGATCTGATCGTATTCGGCGCCCATCGTGAAGCTGGCCAGGTCCGCCTGATAGAGGCTGTGCGGACTCTTCATGCCGGCCGGCGTGCAACGGCCTTTGAACAGCTTGACCCGGACATCGCCCGTGACGCTGCGCTGGGTAACGTTGACGAAGGCGTCGAGCGCCTCGCGAAGCGGGCTGAACCACTGGCCGTAATAGACCAGCTCGGCATACTTCAGGGCCACCTGCTGCTTGTAGTGCATTGTCTCCCGCTCCATCGTGAGGCTTTCCAGGGCCGTGTGGGCGGCCATCAGGATCGTGCCGCCGGGCGTCTCGTAGACCCCTCGCGACTTCATGCCCACCAGACGATTCTCCACGATGTCCACCTGGCCGACGGCGTGCCGGCCGCCGATCTCGTTGAGCGCCTCGATCATCTTGACGCCGCTGGTCAGCTTGCCGTCGAGCTTGACGGGGACGCCTTCATGGAAACCGATGGTGACGTAATCGGGCTTGTCCGGGGTCTGGCTGACCGGCTGCGACATCACGAACAGCTCGTCTTTCGGTTCGTTGGCCGGATCTTCGAGGTCTGCGCCCTCGTGGCTGATGTGCCAGAGGTTGCGGTCGCGGGAGTAGATCTTCTTCTTGCTCTGCTCGATGGGGATGTTGTGCTTTTTGGCGTAGTCGACCGCCGCCTCTCGGCTGGTCAGCTTGAACTTCGGGTCTTTCCACGGCGCAACGATATCGAGCGTTGGGTCCAGGGCCATGAAGGTCAGCTCGAAGCGGACCTGGTCGTTGCCCTTGCCCGTGGCGCCGTGGGCGACGGCGGTGGCCTTCTCGGCGTGCGCGACCTCCACCTGATGCTTGGCGATCAGCGGCCGGGCAATGCTGGTGCCCAGCAGGTAGCCGTTCTCATAGACGGCCCCGCTCTTGAGCATCGGCCAGAGGTACTCCTCGACGAACTCACGCCGCAGATCCTTGACGACGCACTTGCTGGCCCCGCTGGCCAAGGCCTTCTTCTTGATGCCCGCCAGCTCGTCGCCCTGCCCCAGTTCGGCCGCGAATGCGATGACGTCGTACCCGTACGTTTCCCTCAGCCAAGGCAGGATCACGCTCGTATCCAGCCCCCCGCTGTATGCCAACACCACCTTCTGCTGCTGTTGCTTCTTCACCATAGCGGTATCCCCAAAACGCCAAGAATCTCAAAAAGGCAGATTATACGCATCCGCCGGGCGCGATTCAACGGAATATCGAGCACGCAGAGCGTGGACGCCGGGGCCGTCAGACGGCGCATTCGTCGGCGGGGCTTGTGGGCCAGCCGCCGGGCAAGCCTCTGGGCCGCGGCCGGGTGTAGTGGAAGTACAGCAACAGGTCCGTCGCCACGAGGACCATGTTCAGGGCATACAGCACGATGATCCAGTCGAAGGCGTGCAGGGCCTTGTAGAGGACGCCGTTGAGATAGCCGAAGCACACGATCCCCATGAACAGCGGGCTCTTGCCATCGACCTTCTTCGTGCGCAACGACTTGGCGATCGAAATCGGCCAGCTCACACCGAAGCAAACCAGCATGATCGCTTCGAATACGGACATATCGCAGAACTCCTCGCCCACAAACCGGTCATTCACAAATGGGGCCCCGGAGTGCGAGATGCTCCTGTGGGAGGCGACGTCGCGCCGGGAAACAAGACGAATCCCCGGCGCGTAGACTACCGCATGCGGCACGAACGTGCAAGACCCGGCCCCCCCGCGCAACGGCGCGGGCTACTCCATCTGCTCGACGAGATAGTTCCGGAGGCCAAGCTGTTTGATCGCGGTCAGCCCGTCGGCCGGTCGAGTGTCCAGTGCCGCAATGACCTTGTCGCTACCCTTCATCGGTCTTTCTCTCCTTGATACACCGTGGTTTCGCCTTCCCCCGCGGGAAGTTCTCCATCACGAAGAACACGCACACGACATCATATTGCCCTTTCGGCCAAGGCAACGCAAAGAGGGGAATTCGCTGATCTTGGACAAACGAGGGAAGGTCCGGCCTCAGTCGATGACCTTGATCTTCAGGTTGCGGAAGTAGATCGGGGCTCCGGCGTGCTTGCCCTGGAGCCCGATGTGGCCGTGCGTGGGCAGCTCGGCAAAGGGCGTGCTCAGCCACAAGGGGATCTCGCTGCCGTCCGGATTGGTCTCAGCGCTGGTCCAGAGGGCCATGTTCATCACCGCGACCATCTCGCCATTGAGCATGACGTAGATCATCTGATCCCGGCACGTGATCGTCATCCGGTTCCACTCGCCCGGCTTCTTGACCATACTCTTGGTGGGGGCCAGGTGCCCGAAGATCGCCCCGCATTGCCAGGTGCCGGGACTGTTGGCCCACTGCTCGGCGAAATCGTCGGCGATCTGGATCTCAACAGAATTGGGAATCCAGTTCTGCATGTCGGTGCAATAGACGATCACGCCGCTGTTGGTGCCCTCGGCCGTCTTGAACTCGAGATCCACGATGAAATTATCATAGTCCTTCTTCGTCCAGATCTCCCGGTCTTCACTGGCAGTCAGCACCCCGTCCTCGACCGTCCAGACGCCTTCCGGGTAGATCGCATCGGACAGATCCGGCGCGAACAGGTCATCCCACGAACTGACGTCCGGGTGCGTCTTCGGCGGGACCGAAACAGTCTGATTGCACGACGACAACAGGAAGATGCAACCCACCACCGCCAATGCCACTGCCTTGTTCATCTCATGCTCCTTGTGAAGAAACCAACGCTTGTCTCGATCCCGCGCCCGGTTGCACGGACCGAGGGCCATTCTATACAACCGACACCTGGGCCGCCAGCGCCAAGCGCCCCACTCGCACGTGCGGCGATCATGTCCGAACGCTGCGCACGGTCTCGAAGGCAATGGCGCTAAGGATGACCGAGCCGCCGACCACGGTGCGAAGCGACAGGGTTTCATCGTGGATCAGGTAGCCCAACACCGCCGCGTAGAACGGCAGCAGGGTCGCGATGATCCCGACCGTCTTGGCACTGAGGTGCGTGAAACTGGCCGAGAACAGCGTGTGCGGAAGCGCCGTGAAGACCATGCCCAGCAGAAGCAGCAATCCGCCCGTGCCGGGCGCCCAGGGCACCCGATCGACGAGCAGCCACGGCAGCAGCACCAGGCCCGTCACCAGCATCTGCCAGAACATCAGGACGCTGCTGGTGTACTGACGGACGTATTTGCGGGTCAGCAGGTTGCGAACCATGAAAAACAACCCGGAGACTACCCCCAGCACGATCCCCTGCGTCGTCGTGTCCGACAGGCTCAGCGTGGGCGTCATGATGAGGATTCCCACGAAGACCGCGACCGCCAGGACGACGTCGCTCTTGCGCAGCCGCTCCGAAAAGATGAATGGCTCGATGATCGCCGTGAGGATCGGATACGTGTGCAGAGCCAGAATCCCCACCGCCGCCGTGGAGACCTTCAGGGCCTTGAAGTAGGTCAGCCAATGAGCGCATAACAGCAGCCCCAGCGTAACCATCAGCACATAGTGCCGGCCCCCATTAACCCGAAGGGGTCTTCTAAGAGCCGCCAGTATGGCCACCAGCGCCGCGGCCCCGATCAACGACCGCAGGCAGATGATGTGCGATACGGGCAGCGCGACGCCCTTGGCGAACATCGCGGTGCCGCCCCACATCAAAACGGCGACGTTGAGTTGAATCAGATTGATCTGTTTAGGTTGCATATCACGTCACGAGGCCCCGTTATGCGTCAAACACCCGGCAAAAATCAAGGACGAAATCGCGCGTTGCTGCTCGACGCCGGCGATTGGGCTCCAGTCGAGACTTGCCCCGCCCGGCAAAACCCCGCATAATTCAGACCTGCGACCTGTGCAAACGGTACAAAAAGAAGGAAAGGACGTTCCCATGCGACAATGGGCCTTGATTCTCCTACCCATGCTCCTGCCCGGCCTGTGCCACGGCCAACATGAGCCGGACCTGCTGATCGGCGACTTTGAAGGACGGGATTATGGCGACTGGACGGTAACGGGCAATGCCTTCGGAGGCGGCCCGACCAGGGGGGCGCTCCCGGGCCAGTTGGTCGTTACCGGCTTCCGGGGCCAGGGATTCGCCAACAGCTTCCACAACGGCGACGAATCGAAGGGCACGCTGACATCTCCGCCATTCACAATCGAGCGCCGGTACATCCACTTCCTGATCGGCGGAGGCGGCTATCCTGGGCGGACCTGTGTGGACCTGATCGTCGACGGCCGGACGGTCCGCACCGCCACCGGGCGCAACAACCGGCCGGGCGGCTCCGAGCAGATGACGTCGCGGGTCTGGGACGTCTCCGACTTCGTCGGCCGGACCGCCCGCATCCGCATCGTGGACAACCATGCGGGCCTCTGGGGCCATATCACCGTCGATCACATCTTCCAGAGCAACTCGCGGACCGATTTCGATCAAAGCAAGGAACTGCTGCTCCGCAACCGATATCTCAACTTCCCCGTCAAGAACGGTGCCCCGAAGCGACGTACGCGAGTCGTCATCGACGGCAACGTGGTTCGCGAATTCGAGATCGAGTTGGCCGACATCGATCCCGATTTCTGGGTCTTCCTGGACGTTAGCGCGTTCCAAGGCAAGAGGGCCACGATCGAGGTGGACGCCCTGCCGCGCTTTTCGTACGGCCTGAACCTCGTAGGCCAGGACGACGAGATCAAAGGGGCTGAAGACCTGTACCGCGAGCGGTATCGACCGCAGTTCCATTTCACCTCGCGGCGCGGATGGAACAACGACTCCAACGGGCTCGTCTTCCACAAGGGCCTGTACCATCTCTACTACCAGCACAACCCGTATGGCATCCGCTGGGGCAACATGCACTGGGGCCACGCCGTCAGCACCGATCTGGTCCACTGGACCGAGCTTCCCATCGCCCTGTATCCGCAGCAGTTCGGCGACTGGTGCTTTTCCGGCAGCGCCGTGGTCGATGTGAACGACACCGCCGGCTTTCAGAGAGGCGACGAACCGCCCATCGTGGCCGCCTACACCAGCACTGGGCGCGGCGAGTGCATCGTCTACAGCAACGACGGCGGAATGACCTTCACCGAGTATGAAGGCAACCCCGTCGTCAAGCACGCCGGGCGCGATCCCAAAATCATCTGGTACGGGCCGGGACGACACTGGGTCATGGCCGTCTATCACGAAGTGAGCGACAAACGCACCATCGCCTTCTGCAGCTCAGACGACCTCAAGAGCTGGCAGTACCAAAGCCTGATCGAAGGGTTCTATGAGTGCCCGGAGATCTTCGAGCTGCCGATCGACGGGAACGCCGACAACACACGATGGATCCTCTACGCCGCCGACGGGGCCTATCTGATCGGCACGTTCGACGGCAAGACCTTCACGCCCGAATCGGATAAGATCCGGTTCGACTACGGCAACTGCTTCTACGCCTCACAGACCTACAGTGACATCCCGCCCGAAGACGGCCGGCGCATCCAGATCGCCTGGGGGCGCGTCGAGATGCCGGGCATGCCGTTCAACCAGATGATGCTGTTCCCCGTCGAGCTGACCCTGCGAACGACCGCCGACGGGCCGCGTCTGTTCGCCGTGCCGGTCCGAGAGATCGAACGGATTCAGACGCCCCTTCGGACCTGGACGAACGAGAAACTCGCTCCGCGAAAGGACCTGCTCAGCGGCGTCCGCGGCGACCTGCTTCGCATCCGCACCCGCTTCGAGCCGGGCGATGGCGAACGCGTGACCCTGGACATCCGAGGCGTCCGCATCGTCTACGATGTCAAGGCCCGCCAACTGTCCTGCCTGGACAAGACCGCCCTGCTGACGCCCGAAGGCGGTACGATAGAGCTGGACGTCCTGGTCGATCGCACCTCGATCGAGGTCTTCGCCAACGCCGGCCGGCTCTACATGCCGATGGGCATCAAGTTCGCCGACGAGAATCGTTCATTGCACTTCTTCTGCGAGGGCGGCCCGATCGCCGTCGAGTCGCTGGAGGTCTCCAAGATCGCCTCAACCTGGCCATAGCCACGGCCCTCAAGGCGAACTGGGTGGATCAAAAGGACCGAAACCCGAGGACATCAAGGGCGTATAGGTCTGTGGACAGAGCTGTGACGAACGAGAAAGGGTACGGATGAAACGACTGCACCTTTCGGCGACGGACAGGAAGATTTTCGGGGTTTGCGGCGGGATCGGGGAGACGTATGACGTCGACCCGACCCTGGTCCGGCTCGTCGTGGTGTTCCTGTGCTTCGCCACCGCGATCGTTCCGGTGGCGCTGACCTATCTGGTCGCCTGGGCGATCATGCCCAAAGAAGCCTGACGCCGACCCGCGCCCCAAGCGAGGGCGAATTATGATTCGTCCCTAAGGACTCGTAAAGAAACGGATTCGGATGTTATGAGGTATTGGGATCAATCGTGTAGTTCCAGTCTGGGCAGACCTCGTGTCGCTGAAGCCGGATCGTCTTCATCTGTGCGTTGGAGATCTTGA